>Ga0074044_10002909_pt1 | contig 14834 bp, 13 predicted proteins | sample BogForMeECP23OM1_FD_94443 | JGI IMG/M metagenome (GOLD analysis project Ga0074044, IMG submission 94443) | Bog forest soil microbial communities from Calvert Island, British Columbia, Canada - Bog Forest MetaG ECP23OM1 | ecosystem: Environmental > Terrestrial > Soil > Wetlands ... | reverse complement strand
TTTGGCTTTTGCTGGCGAGCTTGCCGGCGGCCGCCGAAGGCATCGAAGTGCATGGCGCCCAACTCGTTTCAGGAGAAGAGGGCTACGTTCTCGAAGCCGATTTCGGAATTGCGCTTAACCCGACGCTTGAGGAGGTACTCAACAAGGGGGTCGCACTTTATTTTTTGTTTGAATTTCAAGTCATCCGTCCGCGCTGGTACTGGTTAGATCAAAAACTCGTCGATTCCAATCAACAATACCGTCTGTCGTTTGATGCGCTAACGCGTCAGTACCGACTCGGTATCGGCGGGGTCTTTCAGAATTTCCCCGATTTAGCAGGGGCACTTGCTTTCCTGAGTCGGGTGCGGCGGCATGATGTGCTGGAGCCAGACGCACTGGGCACGGGTAATACCTATACTGCAGCGGTGCGCATGCGGCTTGATGTGTCTGAGCTGCCCAAACCCTTTCAATTGGATGCCTTCGGCTCGCGCGATTGGAATATAGATTCCGGTTGGTACCGCTGGAAGGTTAAGTCATGAAGAGTATATCGGTGATTCGTGAAGGACTGCGACACGGCGCCGTGAAATACCTGCTCGCATTGTGCGTAACTGCCGCTTCGCTCACGCTTTATTTGTTGGCGACCGCCAGTGCCAATACCGACCTGTTTGCGCAAAACTATCCGCTGCTGCTGGCGTTGAACGGCGTGCTTGTCGCGTGTCTTGCGCTGTTGCTCGCATATCAACTATGGACCTTGCGTCGAAAACTCAAGGCACGCGTGTTCGGCTCCCAGCTTACATTGCGATTGTTGTTGCTGTTTGCATTAATTGCGGTGCTGCCGGGCGCACTGGTTTATGCGGTGTCGGTACAATTCGTCGCTAAAAGTATCGAGTCGTGGTTCGACGTGCGGGTTGAAAAAGCGCTTGAGGGCGGGCTTAACCTCGGCCGATCTACCCTCGACAACCAGCTCAAAGAGCTCGCGAAAAAAGCCGATGCAATGGCGTTTACGCTTGCGACGAGGGCGCCGCATGATAATTTTGCCGCGCTCAATACTCTGCGCGAACAATTAGGCGTACAAGAAGCGGCGTTATTTAATATGCGCGGCGAGGTGCTTGCGTTTTCAGCGAGCGGCAACTCCTCAGCGTTCATGCCTGGTGTGCCGGATCCCTCTATCTTTCGCCAGATGCGGCTGCAACACAGTTATAGCGTGGTCGAATCCGCCCCTGACCAAAGTTTGTACCTGCGCGTAGTGGTGCCGGTCAATATGCTTAACGTGTCGGAGGATATGCGAGTGTTGCAGTTATTGCAGCCGGTGCCGCCCGAGCTTGCGCGAGATGCGGAGGTTGTGCAGACCGGGCAACGCGAGTATCAGGAGCTTACGCTTGCGCGGCAAGGATTGCGTAGGTTGTATGGCTTGACTCTGACGCTTACATTGTTGCTGGCACTGCTGTCGGCACTGTCGCTTGCATTCCTGTTAAGCGAACGTTTGAGCGCACCGCTTTCTTATTTGGCTGAGGGCACGCGCGCCGTTGCACAGGGCGATTTTAGTCAGCGCAAATTTGCCGTGAGTAATGACGAGTTCGGACTGCTGACGCAATCATTCAATATGATGCGGCAGCAACTGGCCGAGGCGCGCGAGAGTGCCGAGCGCAACCAGACACAGCTTGCCAATGCCCATGCTTATTTACAAGGGGTGCTCGCAAATTTGTCGGCTGGGGTGCTCGCATTTGATGAGGAATTTCGGCTACGCTCGTTTAATCGCAGCGCGGGTGAATTGCTCGGCACCGATTTTTCGCAACTGGCGGGGGCGGCGCTCGAACAATGGGGCGCGCACGTGCCGCAACTGGAGGCACTGGCGCGCGAAGTCGCGAGTAAATTGCATGCTAATTCTGCGCTGGACTGGGAAACCCAGATTGAACGCGCGCGCGCTGATGGTGTGCAAACGCTGCTCGTGCGCGGCGCGCGCTTGCCCGCGGGCGCTGGCATCGGACTGGTGGTAGTGTTCGACGATATTACCCATGTGCTGCAGGCACAGCGCGACGCAGCATGGGGCGAAGTTGCGCGCCGGCTTGCCCACGAAATCAAGAATCCGCTGACGCCGATCCAGCTTTCGGCCGAACGGCTGCAGGTCAAGCTCGCTGGAAAACTTTCGGGGGCCGCCGCTGAAATGTTGACGCGTTCAACGCAGACCATCATCAACCAAGTCAGCGCGCTTAAACGCATGGTTGATGCATTCCGTCAGTATGCGCGCATGCCCGAACTTGCGCTTCAGCAAGTGGATTTCAACACCTTGCTGCGAGAAATCCTTATTTTGTATGAAGCGGGCGATCTTATTGGCACTGAGCTCGAGCCCCGCTTGCCACCAATTCTTGGTGATCCAGCACGTTTACGTCAGGTGATACATAATCTGTTGCAGAACGCGCAAGATGCTTTGACGAGTATTGATCAGCCCCGGATATTGGTGCGTTCGGAAAATGCGGATGGTGTAATGCGAATTACGATTACTGACAATGGCAGCGGCTTTCCCGAGCAGTTGATTCGGCATGCGTTCGAGCCGTATATGACTACCAAACCGAAGGGCACCGGTCTCGGCCTAGTAATTGTAAAGAAGATAATTGAAGAGCATGGCGGTACAGTGCGACTTGAGAACGTGCGGCCACACGGCGCGCGCGTGACGTTGATGTTGCCTTTTGCAGAGGCGCAGCGCGTCGAGCAAAAGACGGCAGCGAGTGCTTAGACGGGACGGACAAATGCAGCGGATTTTAGTGGTGGACGATGAAGTGGGCATTCGCGAGTTGCTGTCGGAGATCCTGCACGACGAGGGCTACGAGGTGCAACTGGCCGAGAACGCGGAGCGCGCACGGCTATTGCGTAACCAGGCGCGCCCCGATCTCGTGCTGCTCGATATCTGGATGCCTGATACCGATGGCATTACGTTGCTTAAGGAGTGGGCGACCGCGGGTTCGCTGACGATGCCGGTAATAATGATGTCTGGCCACGGTACGATCGACAGCGCGGTCGAAGCTACTCGCCTCGGCGCGTACGATTTTCTGGAGAAGCCGATCACGTTGCAGAAACTGCTGGCGACGGTCGGCCGCGCGCTCAGGAGCGATGAGCAGCGCGCGCAACCCGATGTAACACTTGCGACTTTTGGACGTTCGCCGGTGATGACTTCTTTCAAGCAACAACTGGAACGTGTCAAAGGATTGCGTTCACCATTGTTGTTTTACGCAGAGCCAGGCAGTGGCGCCGAAGCATGCGCACGCTCGCTGCACTCGCAGAATACGCCATGGGTCGAGCCCGATGACCTTGCAGTGCTGGCTGAAACGCCGCTTGAATTGGTAAAGCGGGTAAAAGAGGGGACACTGTTCCTGCATGAAATCGGCGACTTAGCTCCTGCCGAGCAGAAGGGGTTGCTATCGATCGTCGGCCAGCTTAATGAATACAACACGCGCTTGATCTGTGTGACCTCGCGGGCGTTGCCGGAACTGGTCGCGCAGGAGGTTTTCGACGAGCGGCTTTACGGTTTGCTTGCTGCAGTCACGATACGCGTGCCAAGTCTGCGCGAGCACCGCGAGGATGTTCCGGATCTCGCCAACCGACTATTGTTGGTCAGCATCGAGTCGAAACAAGTGCCGCCGCGGCGTTTCAGCACCGCCGCATTGAATGCGCTACGCAACTATGACTGGCCTGGCAATCTGAGCCAACTCGAGAACGTAGTTCATACAGTGGCAGTTACTGCTCTGGCTGAGGAAATCAGCGCCCATGAAGTGAATCAGGCGCTCGCGCAGTTCAGCGCTAAATCGTCTGCCCCGCTCGGTTTGCCGCTTGATCTGCCATTGCGCGAGGCGCGCGACGCGTTTGAACGCGTCTACTTCGAGCATCACATCGTGAAAGAAGGCGGCAATATGAGCCGGGTCGCGGCAAGCGTCGGGCTGGAGCGCACCCACCTCTATCGCAAGCTTAAGCAACTTGGCGTCAAGCTCAACCGCCGCAACGAATAACCCAGGTAAATCATGGCCGGGAAGTAGCCAAAGCCGCCGGTTTCTAAGATAATGGGCGGTTTTCTCAAGGCTTGCGGCCATTTTTTGATTGTTCAGGAAGCCGCGCGGGTATTAGCGGCGCTCGACCGCAATAACAGACTAGGGTTTTTACCAAGAGGGGAGCCACATGACCATTAAGGTAGCAATCAACGGCTATGGCCGGATCGGACGCAACATTTTGCGCGCCCATTATGAGAGCGGCAAAAAACACGGGATTCAAATCGTCGCGATCAACGACCTTGGCAATGCCGAAACAAATGCTCACCTGACGCGCTACGATACCGTGCATGGGAAATTCAAAGGGAGCATCGCGGTTGAAGGCGACGCGATGGTCGTTAACGGCGACAAAATCAAGGTGCTCGCCAAGCGCAACCCGGCGGAACTGCCATGGAAAGACCTCGGTGTCGATGTGGTGCTCGAATGCACCGGATTGTTCACCACCAAGGAAAAAGCGGGCGCGCACCTCGCTGGTGGGGCAAAAAAAGTGATCATTTCGGCGCCCGGCGGCAAGGATGTCGACGCGACCATCGTATTTGGTGTCAATCACAAGTCGTTGAAGGCGAGTCATACGGTGATTTCGAACGCCTCGTGCACAACCAATTGTCTGGCGCCGCTGGTCAAGGCACTGCACGAAAAAATCGGCGTCGTACAAGGCTTGATGACGACGATACATTCCTATACCAACGATCAGGTGCTGACGGACGTTTATCATGAAGACTTGCGCCGCGCGCGCTCGGCTACGATGTCGATGATTCCGACCAAGACCGGCGCCGCCGCCGCGGTTGGTTTGGTGCTGCCGGAATTGAACGGAAAGCTTGATGGCTTTGCAATTCGGGTACCAACCATCAACGTGTCACTGGTCGATCTGGTATTTACCGCGGCGCGCGCGACCACAGTCGAGGAGGTTAACGCGACAGTCAAAGCCGCGACAATTGCTGGCGATTTAAAGGGGATACTCGAATACAATGACGCGCCACTAGTCTCGGTTGACTTCAATCACAATGCAGCATCAAGCATTTTTGAAGCGACCCTGACCAAGGTTACTGGAGGCACGCTGGTCAAGGCGCTGGCTTGGTACGATAACGAATGGGGGTTTAGCAACCGCATGCTTGATACCACCGTTGCATTAATGGGCGCGAAATAATTCAATCCAGTGACGAACGCTGCTGTCGCCCATCATCCAACTTCAAACGCATTCCCCGTATGAATTTCATCCGTATGACCGATTTGAATCTCGCTGGCAAGCGCGTGTTTATCCGCGCCGACCTCAATGTGCCGCAGGATGACAACGGCAACATTACTGATGACACTCGGATCCGCGCATCGTTGCCCGCTATTCAGTATGCGTTAAAAGCGGGCGCGGCGGTGATGGTGACCTCGCATCTCGGCCGGCCGACCGAAGGCGAGCTCAAGCCGGAAGACTCGCTGGCACCAGTTGCCCAGCGCATGAGTGAATTGCTTGGCATACCGGTCGCATTAAAGCGCGACTGGACTAATGGCATTAATACGCAAGCGGGCTCGGTGCTGTTGCTCGAGAATTGCCGCTGTAACAAGGGCGAGAAAAAAAACGACGAGGCGCTGGCCAGAAAAATGGCGGCACTATGCGATATCTATGTCAATGATGCCTTTGGTACTGCCCATCGTGCCGAGGCGACCACGTATGGTATTGCGAAATTCGCGCCGGTCGCAGCCGCCGGCCCGTTGCTGGCGACAGAACTCGATGCGCTGACTAAGGCGCTTGAAAAACCACGACGTCCGCTGGCCGCAATTGTCGCCGGCTCAAAAGTATCGACTAAGCTCACGCTTCTGAAAACCCTGTCAGCAAGAGTTGATCAGCTAATCGTTGGCGGCGGTATTTGCAATACATTCATTCTTGCGGCTGGTTATAAAATCGGGAAATCGTTGGCTGAACCTAATTTGGTACAGGAAGCAAAAGATATCATTGCCGCGGCTAAAATGAAGGGCGGTGACGTGCCAATTCCTGTTGATGTTGTTTGCGCAAAAGAATTCTCGGCGCAAGCGAAGGCCACGATCAAGAGCGTCGGCGATATTGCCGACGACGACATGGTTCTGGATATCGGCCCTCAGTCGGTTGAACAGTTTGTGAAGATTTTGGCGCGCGCCGGCACCATAGTGTGGAACGGGCCCGTCGGCGTGTTTGAATTCGATCAATTCGGCAACGGCACCGCGCGCATTGCTCGCGCCATCGCCGAGTCAGGCGCATTTTCGATCGCAGGCGGCGGGGACACGCTGGCTGCCATCGCCAAGTACGGAATTGCCGACAAAGTGTCGTACATTTCAACCGGCGGCGGCGCCTTTTTGGAGTTCCTCGAAGGCAAGAAATTGCCCGCCGTCGAGATTCTGGAACAGCGGGCGAATTAAGCTTTCAGGATAAAATAGTGCTTCGCCGTACCAAAATCGTTGCCACACTCGGCCCCGCGTCGAGTGACAAGAAAACCTTGAAGCGCATGGTCGCAGCGGGCCTCGATGTGGTGCGCATGAATTTTTCACATGGCACGGCCGCCGATCATATTGCGCACACCGCGCTGGTGCGTGAAATTGCCGGCAAGACCGGTCATCCGGTCGGCGTGTTGTTCGATCTTCAGGGTCCAAAAATCCGCATCGGGCGCTTCAAGAACAACAAAATCACTTTGCACATAGGCGATGAATTTGTTCTCGATGCCGAGTGCAAGCTCGGCGACGAAAAACGCGTTGGACTCGACTATCGCCGGCTGCCAGAAGACGTCGCGCGTGGCGATACGCTAATGCTCGACGACGGCCGCATCGTAATGGGGGTAACTTCGGTGCGCGGTCCGCGTATTTCCTGTGTGGTCGAACAGGGCGGAGCGCTGTCAAATAACAAGGGTATTAACCGTAAGGGAGGCGGCCTTTCCGCGCCGGCGCTGACCGAAAAGGACATGCGCGATATCGAACTCGCGGCGCAACTGAAAGCCGACTATCTTGCGGTTTCATTCCCGCGCTCAGGTGCTGACATCAAGCGTGCGCGTGAATTGATGTTGAAAGCTGGCGGCAGCAGCATGATCGTCGCCAAGATCGAGCGTGCCGAGGCGATACCCGCACTCGAGGAGATCATAACGGCGTCGGATGTCATTATGGTGGCGCGTGGCGATCTTGCGGTTGAGGTCGGCGATGCCGCGGTGCCAGCCCTGCAAAAGCGCATGATCCGTATGGCACGCGAGCAAAACAAGATAGTGATAACTGCGACTCAAATGATGGAATCAATGATTAACAACCCGATTCCGACACGCGCCGAAGTGTCTGATGTGGCGAATGCAGTGCTCGATGGTACCGATGCAGTAATGCTGTCAGCCGAAACTGCGGCCGGCAGCTACCCGGCGGAAGCGGTGGCGGCGATGGCGCGAGTGTGTGCCGAGGCCGAAAAAGAAGAAGTTTTTCTTTCCGAGCGGCGCGGATCCCGTGTGCCACAGGGCGTCGAAGAAGCGATCGCCCGGGCGACAGTGTTTACCGCGAATAATCTCGAAATCAAGGCAATTGCAGCATTGACTCAAAGTGGCAAAACCGCGTTATTTATGTCACGCGCCAATACCCGAGTGCCGGTTTATGCATTGTCTTCTGTGCCTGAAACGCAGCGCCGCGTGACCTTGTTCCGCGGTGTTTATCCTGTAAGTTTCAATTCCACGCGCGATCCGGAGCGCGCATTGCTGCGCGCTGAGGATGAGCTGTTGAAGCGCGGCGCAGTCAGTAAAGGCGATTACATCGTGCTTACCATCGGTGAACCGATTGGTAAGGCCGGCGGCACCAACACGATGAAAATCGTCAGAGTCGGCGAGTACCGCGGCCGATAGCTTAACCCGGCCCGGAGCAGGGTAATGCGGCCGTGTGATACGGGCGGCTGCGCCGATTTGTTAAGATGCGTGATATATCGTCCTGAAGCGCGCGCCTATGGAATCCGCGGTCATTACTCTCTCCAAGCAGCTGATTGCAAGACGTTCGATTACACCGAATGATGCCGGTTGTCTGGATATTTTGTGCGATCATCTGAAGCCGCTGGGTTTCAGCCGTGAGAAAATCAGCGGCGGTGGTGTCGATAATTTGTGGGCCCGACGCGGCGGCGCCGGCCCGCTGGTGTGTTTTGCCGGCCATACCGACGTGGTGCCAACCGGGCCGCTCAATCAGTGGACAAACGATCCATTTACGCCGACGGTGCGCGATGGCGTGCTGTATGGCCGCGGCGCCTCCGACATGAAAAGTTCGCTCGCCGCATTCGTGGTCGCGTGCGCCGAATTCGTGCGGCAGGAGCCGGATTATCCGGGCTCAATCGCTTTATTGCTGACCTCGGACGAGGAGGGTGCCGCAATTGATGGTACCGCCCGCGTCTGCAAAATGCTCGACGCGCGTGGGGAAAAAATAGATTACTGTCTGGTCGGCGAACCAACCTGTGTCAGCAAGCTCGGCGACACGATTAAAAATGGCCGCCGTGGGTCGCTGTCCGGGACCCTGCGCGCGAAAGGGATACAAGCACATATCGCGTACCCGCACCTTGGCGACAATCCGGTACACAAAGTCGCGCCTGCGCTTGCCGAGCTGGTGCAAACCGAGTGGGACCATGGCAATGAGGACTTTCCGCCGACAACATGGCAGGTTTCAAACTTCCATGCTGGCACGGGCGCCGATAATATCGTGCCGGGGGAGGCCGTCCTCCACTTTAATTTTCGTTTTTCAACTGCGAGCACAGTGGCGTCACTGCAGCAACGAGTTCGAACGATACTCGACAAGCACCGGCTCAAGTATGAAATCGAGTGGGTTTACGGCGGCAAGCCCTATTTGACGGCGAAGGGCAAACTCGTCGATGCGATTACGCGTGCGATCAAGGAAGTAACCGGAGTTAACACCGTTCTTTCGACCAGCGGCGGCACTTCGGATGGCCGCTTTATTGCTGACATCTGTCCGCAGGTCGTTGAGTTCGGCCCGACCAACGCGAGCATCCATAAGATTGACGAGTGCATCCGGCTTGACGAACTTGAAGACTTACCGAAAATATACCTGCGGCTGCTCGAGAATCTGCTGTTGCCGGGAGTCAGCGCAGGCTGAGATACGCTAAAATACGGCTTCAATTTACCGGGAGTTGGTTGTGGGGAAACCGCTGGTCGGGATTGTTATGGGCAGCCAGAGCGATTGGGAAGTCATGCAACATGCGGCGCGCGCCCTCAAGGACTTTGGTGTCGAGTACGAAGCGCGTGCGCTGTCAGCGCACCGCTCGCCGGATTTGCTGGTCGAATGGATGGAAACCATGATCGCACGCAACGCCAGCTGTTTTATTGCCGGCGCCGGCGGCGCTGCGCATTTGGCAGGGGTGGTCGCCGCCAAGACTACGTTGCCGGTGCTCGGCGTACCAATGCCGTCCAAACATCTACAGGGGCTCGATTCATTGCTATCCATCGTACAAATGCCGAAAGGCGTGCCAGTCGCGACCTTTGCTATTGGCGACGCCGGTGCCGCCAACGCCGGCCTCTTTGCGGTTGCGTTGCTTGCACTCAATGATGCCGCGCTGGCCAAACAGCTGGTCGCATTTCGCAGCAAACAAACCGAAGCAGTCAAAGCGGCCCAGCTGCCTGCCCTTTAAAAATTTTTCGTGCCGCCTATCGAAACCTAAGATCATGGCACGTGCTGCGCTGTTTGAATCGAGCCTGAAAAGTTTGCCCTTCCTGCACCGCGGTAAAGTACGGGACATTTACGCGGTCGACGATGATAAGTTGTTGGTCATCCAAACCGACCGTATCTCGGCCTTCGATGTGATCTTGACGGACCCAATCCCGGAAAAGGGCCGGGTGTTGACTGCTTTGTCGGATTTCTGGTTCGCGAAGCTTGCGCACATTATCCCCAATCATCTGACCGGCATTGCGCCGGAATCGGTAGTGGCGCCCAATGAGCGCGATCAGGTGGCCGGCCGCGCGATGGTGGTCAAACGGTTGCAGCCATTGTTGATTGAGGCAGTGGTACGCGGCTATGTTGTCGGCTCTGGTTGGAAGGATTATCAAAAGACCGGTGCGATCTGCGGCATCAAGTTGCCGGCGGGCTTGCAGCAGGCCGAAAAGCTTCCGGAACCGATTTTTACTCCGGCGACCAAGGCGCCGCTGGGCCAGCACGACCAGAATATTTCATACGACGAAGCGGAAACAATCATCGGCATCGAACGCGCTGCTCAAGTACGCGCCGCTTCGATCCGGCTGTATGCCGAAGCCGCCGATTACGCGCGTGGCAAGGGCATCATCATTGCCGATACCAAATTCGAATTCGGTACTGATAGCGAAGGCAGGCTGTATTTGATTGATGAGGTGCTGACGCCGGATTCATCACGCTTCTGGCCGGCCAGCCAATACCGCACCGGCATCAGTCCGCCATCGTTCGACAAACAGTTCGTGCGCGACTGGCTTGAAACCCAGCCGTGGAACAAACAGCCGCCGGCGCCGCAAATCCCACCCAATATCATCCGCAAGACGGCAGAGAAATACCAGGAAGCGTTGCGGTTGTTAACGCACGCTTAACTTAACTGTCCGCACGTCGCGTCCCTGAATGAATAATCAGGACATCGCTCAAGCCGCTGCGATTCTCAAGCGTGGCGGGCTGGTTGCGTTTCCGACCGAGACCGTCTATGGGCTCGGTGCTGCTGCCGATAATCCGGCAGCCGTCAAGCGGTTATATCTGGCCAAGGGCCGCCCTCTTGATCATCCGGTGATCGTTCACCTCGCTGCCGCAGCACAGGTGCCGCAGTGGGCACGTGAGGTGCCGGAGGCCGCGCGCAAGCTCGCAGCGGCATTCTGGCCGGGACCACTGACGCTGATTCTAAAGCGCACACCGCGCGCTGGTGACGACATTACTGGCAGCCAAGACACGGTCGGCCTGCGCATACCGGTGCATCCGGTTGCGCGTGCGTTACTCGAGGCGTTTGGCGATGGAATCGCCGCGCCATCCGCTAACCGTTTCGGCCACGTCAGCGCGACCACCGCCGAGCATGTGCGCGAGGAGTTTGGTGGCAACGTTGATTTTGTGCTCGACGGCGGGCCGTGTGAAGTCGGCATCGAGTCGACGATCATCGATGTCAGCAGCGGGCGACCGATATTGTTGCGGCCGGGGCGGATCTCCGCCCAGGATGTCGAGCGGGCGCTCGGCGCACCGCTAGTTGTGGGCACAAATACGCCGCCGCGCGCCCCGGGCATGCTCGCCGCTCATTACGCACCGCACACCCCCATCGCGCTGGTTCCCGCCGCCGCGCTGTACGATCGGGCGATGGATCTGCTGCGCCGCGGCCAGCGGGTCGCGGTGCTCGCGCACAGCATGCCGCTGCCGACATTGGATGAGCAACTGGTGTGGATATTGTTGCCGGGAGACGCGGCGGGCTATGCGCATGATTTATACGCAAATCTGCGGCGACTTGATCAGGCGCAGTGCAGTGTGATCCTGATTGAACAACCACCAATCACTTCGGAATGGGCGGCGGTTAGAGACCGCCTTGCCCGCGCGAGCGGCTGAGCGACTTCAACGATGTAGTGGCATTCCATCGAGCGCAAGTTGCACGATTTCCGCAATTGAATCAGCGCCCATTTTCATCATCATTCGAGCACGGTGTGCTTCGACGGTTTTGACGCTGATGCCAAGATCATCGGCGATGGTCTTGTTGGGCTTGCCGGCAACCGCGCGTTCCAGCACTTCGCGCTCGCGGCGGGAAAGCGTTGCAATGCGCGCCGCCGCCGACAGTTGGCGCGCCCGCCTGCGTCGCGCTTCAACATCACGCGCGAGCGCACCCTCGATCACGGCGAGGAACTTCGTATCATTGAAGGGTTTTTCGATGAATTCGACAGCACCTTTCTTAATCGCCGCAAACGCCATCGACACATCGCCATGGCCGGTGACGAAAATGATCGGGAGCAGGATCCCGCGCTGCCCCAATTCATCCTGTAATTCAACGCCGCTCATTCCCGGCATCCGGATGTCGAGCACAATACAGCCGGGCTGATGCGGATCACAAGTAGCAAGAAAGCTCTTCGCGCTCGAGTACACTCTGGTCGCATGCCCGCCGGATTCGACAAGCCAGCGCAGCGAATCACGAAACGCATCGTCATCATCGACAATATGGACAATTGCGGCGGGGTCGGTCATGGGTTTTCCGCGGGCAACGCGAAATAAAAAGTGCTGCCGCCATCAGAATTGCGTTTTGCCCACAACCGACCTTTATGCAACTCGGCAATCGAGTGGGAGAGATTCAACCCTAGCTCTAGGCCGTCAGCCTTGGTGGTGAAAAACGCTTGAAACAAGTTTTTTTCAATATCGTCCGGTATCCCGCAACCGTTGTCGATGACCTGCATCTCAACCTTCCGGGTCGAAGCGTTGTAGATAGTAAGGATTTTCAGCGTTCGCTGCGTCGGAGCGTTTTGCATCGCTTGAATTGCGTTACGCGCCAGGTTGATGATGAGTTGTTCAAGCATCACGCGGTCGGCGCGCACTGGCGGCAAAGAGGGCGTCAATTCAAGCACAAGTTGCACAGCAAGCTTTTGAGCGCTGAGTTCGATCATGTCACGGAGCCCAGCGATTATTTCATTGATGTCGAGTGACTTCATTTCCGGATCGCGGCGCTGTGCCATCGCGCGCGCACGTTGAATGATTTTTCCGGCCCGCTCAGCCTGCTCGGCGGTTTTTTCCATGGTATCCAGCAATGCTGCAGCATCGATGTTACCTGATCGCAGGCGCTGCACGCCCCCCCCGGTTGTAGTTGACGATCGCGGCCAATGGCTGATTGATTTCGTGCGCGAGCGTGGAAGCGAGTCCGCCAAGCGACATTAGGCGCGCGCCGAAATCTAGTTTCCCCCGTTGTTGTTGGATTAATTGATCGGCTTGCTTATGAAGGGTAATGTCAGTCATGGTATGCAAGCGCACCATCTGGCCGTTCATCCATATTATTGGGCGCACGGACACCAGATACCAGTGATTGGTGGTGGGACATATGCATTCAATTATTAGAGTATTTGCCCCGTCCCTGGACAATTCTTCGCGGCGCAATATTTCAAGCGGCGATGGCACCAATTGTTCATCAATCTGTCGGGCATTGGTAAGCTGAATATCGGCGCCAAACGTATCGCGACATTGCTTATTGTAGTAAAGCAACGCCCCGCTGTTCATATCAAAGACATGCACAGCGGATTCGGATTGTCTGAGAATAGAAACAAACTGTTCGTTGGCATTGATCAATGCGGCCTTGAGCTTGCTGAGCAGCACAACACAAAATGTCCATAAAGTTGAGTGCGACAGCAAATCCATATAGAAGAAATCCGGATGCGAATAATTTTGGATCGCTGGGTAGCTTGCGGCCAGCCACACTATCAACGCGACGATTACTATCCACAAACCCGGTTTTCGGCCGCACCACCAAGTAGTGATTAAAATCGGAACTAGGTACAGAACCTCGTTGGTTATCTCATTGCCGGTGACTCTATCGATCCACCCAATCAGCAATATCAGGATCAGGCTAATCGAAACCCAAATACGAGGATGTCTTGGTTGCAGGTCGGAGTTAATGTCAATCATAGGGGGGTATGGAATTTTGCGCGAGATTATACTTTGGCAGCTTGCCGAGGGCGCTAGAAAAAACTAAACAGCATCCGCGTCGCAATCAGCAGGAGAACCAACGCAAAAATACGGCGCAAGTGAATCGGCTTGGTATGGTGTGCCAACTGCACACCGAGCGGTGCCGTAACGACCGACGTGATGACCAATCCCACGAGTGCTGGTAAGTAAACAAAGCCCCAACTATATGCTGTCAGCGACGCGGAGCTCATGCCAGCTACAATGTAACCGATGGTACCAGTGGCGGCGATCGGGAAACCGATCGCCGCCGCAGTACCGATGGCTTCGTGCACCGACACATTGCGCTTGAGCATGAATGGCACGGCCAAAGTTGCGCCACCGATGCCAACCATACTCGAAACCGCACCAATCGCGGCCCCGGCACCAACCATGCCGGTGCGGCCGGGCATGCCACGAGCCGGTAGGGGCGGAGCGGCGAACAGCATACGGGCAGCGGTGTAATAGACGAAAATGGTAAATATGATGCTCAATGGCCGGGTATCGAGTAAGCGTACTACCAGCACGCCGACTAGCGTGCCAAATACCAATCCAGGTGCGAGCGTGCGCACAAAGGGCCAGCGTACTGCACCGAAACCGTGATGGCTTAGCATATTGGAAACCGATGTAAAAAAAATTGTCGCAATGCTGGTGCCGAGTGCGAGATGCATTACGTATTGCTGTGGGAAACCCTCAGCGCGAAAAATAAAGCTCAATACCGGTACCATGATCAATCCGCCGCCGACGCCAAGCAATCCTGCGCACAGACCGGTTCCCGCGCCAAGCAACGGATAAGCCCACCAGTAATCTATCAAGGGACTACCCCCGGTTTTTCCATCAATTGCAGAATGAACTTCCATTCGGGAGCAGTGATTGGCGTGATTGACAGCCGGTTGCCGCGTGCAAGTAACCGCATTTTGGAGAGCTGATGCTGTGTGCGCAGTTCCGGCAACGATATCAAGCGGGTTTTTCTGGTGAGCTTTACTTCAACATTGAACCAGCGTGGCCGAGCGTGCGTTGCCTTGGGGTCGAAGTATTTGCTATTGCGGTCGAATTGGGTTGCATCGGGGTAGGCGGGCTTCACAATTTCTACGACGCCTACGATGCCGGGTGCAGCGCAGCTTGAGTGATAAAAAAATGCTTGATCGCCCAGTCGCATTTCGTCGCGCATGAAATTGCGGGCCTGATAATTGCGGACGCCAAACCACGCCGTGGTAC
>Ga0074044_10002907_pt1 | contig 14840 bp, 12 predicted proteins | sample BogForMeECP23OM1_FD_94443 | JGI IMG/M metagenome (GOLD analysis project Ga0074044, IMG submission 94443) | Bog forest soil microbial communities from Calvert Island, British Columbia, Canada - Bog Forest MetaG ECP23OM1 | ecosystem: Environmental > Terrestrial > Soil > Wetlands ... | reverse complement strand
ATTTGCAAGTGGTTGATAAGGTTGGCGTCCCCGACGGGATTTGAACCCGTGTTACCGCCGTGAAAGGGCGATGTCCTAGGCCAGGCTAGACGACGGGGACGATGATTGAGGCAGGAACTATCGCGAAATTCGATACTAACAGTGGCATCTGAGGGTGTCAAAGTTCAGGGCCTGGAGGTAGTGGAGCAGTTTGGCTTTCTGCACGGCTCTGTCATCCTGAGCGTAGCCGTTTTTCAGGCGCAGCGAAGGATCTCCTGCTTAACCGGCCTGGTGTGTAAGCCAAACTGACCCACTACCGACCTGGAATCTCGTTGCCGGAGCGATCTTGCCCGCCGGCCATTGTCCGCGATTACAATGTGAAGGAGCACGATTCATCGCTCGTCGCTCCTCTATGCCAGATTCCTTAAATCTCAGCTTGTGGTTTCCTGACTTCTCGGGCCCGGCGATGTTGCCGCACGTGATGGCCGTCCTGCAGCAGTTCCCTTTTTCGGCGGAGCGTCCTGGCATCACTTATCTTTCGGTGCAGCCAGTTTCGTGGAACGAAGCCAGCGTGCTCGAGCGCCGCTTTACACCCGGCATTGAGCCCGCGGAAGCCGTGGTGGTCGCCGCCGACCTCATTCACGACGACTACGCCTACGTCTTCGACTCCTATTGGGATCTATGGATGCCCGAAGACTCCGGCCGCCAGTGGCGCCTTCTGCCCAGCCTGGTGAAATTCATTGTGCAGGGAGAGGAATTCGACGACGCGGCGCAGCAGCAGACCGGTCACATCCAGATCGACTTCGGCCCCGACTCCCCGTTTCTTCAGGAGAACATCGAACTCACCGAAGAAGCACAGACAAAGGTGCGTGAGAACGTCGCCAGGCTCGTGGAATTCACCCAGAAGGCCGAGAAGAACACGCGCGCCCGAGGACGGCTGTTGTGGTCGGAGTCAGGCGAGAACCTCGCGCAGAAACTGATCGCACGTTTACAAACGATTCAGTGACCGCCGCATAGTGACCACGGCATAGCGTGGGCGCGCGCCTTTCGGTCACGCGCCGCCGCCGATTGCACAATGCTACTTCGTTCTTCCGCCTTCCACTTTCAGCGTGTCGGTAGCCGCGGCCTGGGCAGCCGCTAGCCGCGCCGTCAGCACGCGGAACGGCGAACAGGAAACATAGTTGAGCCCCACCCGGTAGCAGAACTCCACCGATGACGGCTCGCCACCGTGCTCTCCGCAGATTCCCACCTTCAGATTCGAGCGCGTCTTTCGCCCACGTTCGGTGGCCATCTTCACCAACTGTCCGACACCTTCCTGATCGAGTGCTGCGAACGGATCCTGCTTCAGAATGCCTTCCGCAAGATACGTCGGCAACACTTTGTTCACGTCGTCGCGCGAAAAACCGAACGTAGTCTGCGTAAGATCGTTCGTGCCGAAGGAGAAGAACTCAGCTTCTTTGGCGATCTCATCGGCCACCAGCGCCGCGCGCGGCAACTCAATCATCGTTCCCACCATGTACTCGACCTTGGTTCCCTTTTCTTTAAATACTTCCTCGGCCACCCGGCGCACGATCGCCGCCTGGTTCGCCATCTCTTTCACAGTGGCGACGAGAGGGATCATGACCTCTGGAAGTACCTTGATTCCCTTCTTTGAAACTTCGACAGCAGCTTCAAAGATTGCCCGCGCCTGCATCTCCGTTATTTCCGGATACGTGATGCCGAGCCGGCATCCGCGATGCCCGAGCATAGGATTGAACTCGTGCAACTGCTCCACGCGAGCGAGCAGTGTCGGCAACAGCGTCTTCAGATCCCCCACACTCTTCGCGCCGTAATCTGAATATCGCTTGACCAGCTCTTTCTTCTCTTTCGCGTCCGCATGCGGAAGCGTCGCGATCTCGACCATCAAATCTTCGCGGCGCGGCAGGAATTCGTGCAGCGGTGGGTCCAGCGTGCGGATCGTGACCGGCAGGCCATCCATCGCCTTAAACACTCCGGCAAAATCCTCGCGTTGCATCGGAAGCAACTTCTTCAGCGCAGCGCGGCGGTCTTTTTCGTTGTCCGCCAGAATCATGGCGCGCATGTGGGGAATTTTCTTCTCGCCGAAGAACATGTGCTCCGTGCGGCACAGCCCGATACCTTCGGCCCCGAACGCCCGCGCCTGAATCGCATCGCGGGGAATGTCGGCGTTGGCCCGAACCTTCATCGTGCGATGCGGATCGGCCCACTGCATAAACTTCTGCAGCTCCGGATCGTCGGGCGACGGATCGAGCGTCGCCAGCTTGCCTTTGATCACACGCCCCGTCGTGCCATCGAGCGAGATCCAGTCGCCTTCTTTGAAGACTTGTCCCTTCACTCGCATTTCGCGCAACTTTTCGTTCACATCGATATCGCCCGCGCCCGCCACGCAGCACTTACCCATGCCGCGCGTGACCACCGCGGCATGACTGGTCATGCCGCCGCGCGAAGTGAGAATTCCCTTTGCTACTTCCATGCCGTGAATGTCTTCCGGAGTCGTTTCCGCACGCACCAGAATTACAGGCTTCTTCGCCGCATCGTGCCCCGCCATCCTCACCGCTTCGTCAGCGGTGAAAACAATTTGGCCGACCGCAGCTCCAGGGGATGCGGGTAATCCTGTCGCCAGCACTTCCACTTTCGTGCTCTTCTCATCGAGCCGCGGGACAAGAAAATCGTACAGTTGGTTCGGCTCGACGCGGAAGATCGCTTCCTCCTTCGTGATCAATCCCTCTTCCACCATCTGGATCGCCACTCGCACCGCGGCCAGTCCAGTCCGCTTGCCGTTGCGCGTCTGCAGCATGTAGAGCTTGCCATCCTGGATGGTGAACTCGAAATCCTGCATGTCTTTGTAATGCTTCTCCAGCCGCGTCGTGATCTCGCGCAGCTGGTCGTAGACATGAGGCATAATCTTCTGCAGTTCGAGAATCGGCACCGGCGTACGCACACCCGAGACCACGTCCTCACCCTGTGCGTTCATCAGAAATTCGCCGTAGAACTCTTTCGTTCCGATTGCCGGATTGCGCGTGAACCCCACGCCGGTGCCGCTGGTGTCGCCGAGATTGCCGTAGACCATGGCCTGAACATTGACCGCCGTGCCGAGCATGTCGTCAATATTGTTGATGCGGCGATAGTGCTTGGCGCGATCGTTCTGCCACGAGCGGAACACGGCATCGCGTGCCATCACGAGCTGTTCGTGCGGATCTTGCGGGAAGTCGCGCTTGGCGTGCTTCTTCACGACTTTCTTATATTCGACGATCACTTCCTGCAGCGCCTTGGCATCAAGATCGGTGTCGAGCTTGGTCTTCTTCTGTTTTTTTTTGGCATCAAACACTTCATCAAAGGCCGACTTCTCGATGTCGAGCACAACGTTGCCGAACATCTGAATCAGCCGCCGGTACGAATCCGCCGCGAAGCGCGGATTATTGCTGCGCTTGGCCAGCGCTTCCACGCTCTTGTCGTTGAGCCCAAGGTTGAGGATCGTATCCATCATCCCCGGCATGGAAAATTTCGCGCCCGAGCGCACGCTGACCAGCAGCGGATTCTCGCCCGTGCCCAGCTTCTGCCCTTGCAGAGCCTCGAGCTTGGCCAGTGCCTCGTCCATCTGCCGGTCAACAAATTTCGAGACGCCGCCCGTGCGCATGTACTCGCGGCAAGCCTCGGTCTGAATGGTGAAGCCCGGAGGCACCGGCAAACCAGCGTTAGTCATCTCGGCGAGACCGGCGCCCTTGCCGCCCAGAACGTCCTTCATCTTGCCGTTACCATCGGCGTGCCCGCCGCCGAAAAAATAAACGTACTTCGTCGCAGCCTGCTTGCTGGGGGTTTTCTTCGCGTCCTGCACTTCAGCTTCAGGGAGAGTAATGGTCGCCATAAATGAGTCCTTTGCTTGCGTAGATTCAAATCCAGCCCCGTAGGGCGTCGCGATAATAACCCGCCGCTTCAGCGGTGGGTAAAGCCACAAAACCTGAAACGGTCCCGGAGGGACGACACGATCACGCCTTCCCTTCGGTCACGATCTCAGAAAAATCAGCGATGGTAGAAAATTCCTTCAGCAAGGTGCGCAGCAAGGCCAGCCGATTCGCCCGCACGCGCTCGTCCTCAACCATCACCATGACTTTGTCAAAGAATGCATCCACTGGTTCGCGCGCGGTGGAAAGCAGAGTAAGCGCCTCACAGTATTCTTTCTTGCTTCGAAACGCCTCGACCTTGGCGCCATTGACCTCAACATAGGCCGCCAGGCTTTTCTCCTCGGAAGCTGAATGGGGCAGGTACTCGAACTTTTCTGCCGGAACAATTCCCTTCTCTCCCGCCTGCCTGAGAATATTCCGAATGCGCTTGCAAGCCGCGCCAATGGCCTGAAACTCTGGCAGATGCAGGACTTGCTTCACCGCTTCCGCCCGCTGCACCGCATCGAAGACATCCTCAGCATCCGCGCCCAGCACCGCTTTCACTACGTCGTAGAAATATCCAAGCACGTCGCGCAGATAAAATTCCATCCGCTCCCGAAAGAACAGAGCAACCGACTCGGCAAACTTTTCGTCCTCAACAAACTTCTTCTCCGCTTCCGATCCCCGGTACCCAGCGCGCGCATCGCGCAAAAGATCACCAAGGCGCAGCGGCAGCTTCTTTTCGGCGATCACTTTCACAATTCCGTTTGCCTGCCGCCGCAGCGCGAACGGGTCTTTCGATCCGCTCGGCACCAGCCCCAGAGCGAACATTCCCGCAATCGTGTCGGCCTTATCGGCAATCGAAAGCACCGCGCCTTCGTTCGACCGCGGCACGGCATCTTCGGTCGACTCCGGCTTGTACTGATCGTAAATCGTATCCGCAATCGCGAACCGCGTTTCCTCCCGCAGACTTGGATCAAGCTGCTGCACCCGCGCATACACTCCGCCGACAATCCCCTGTAGCTCGGTAAATTCCTTCACCAGTTCGGTGGTCAGATCGGTTTTCGACAAGCAGATCGCCTTGTGAATCACCCCCGGCCGCACCGTAACGCCGCGCTGCTTGAGCAGTTCACTGAGCCAACTTCCTAGCCGCTGCACCCGCTGCGTCTTCTCGTAGTAGCTGCCCAGATCCTTCTGAAACGTGACGGTCTTCAGCAAATCCAGCCGCTCGAGCAGCGACTTTTTCTGATCCGTCTCCCAGAAGAACCGCGCATCGTTGAAGCGCGCCCGCAGCACGCGTTCATTGCCGTGGCGGATCAGCCCCTGCGGATCGCCGTCAGTATTCAACACGGTCAGGAAATGCGGCAACAGCTTGCCGCTTGCATCTTCCAGCGCGAAATATTTCTGATGATCGCGCATCACCGTAACCAGAACTTCCTCAGGCAGTTCGAGAAACTGCGGATCAAAACCGCCGAGAATCGCAGATGGGAATTCAGTGAGGTTCACCACCGAATCGAGCAGCCCCTTGTCTTCGCGCCAGCGCGCGCCCGGAATCGTGCGGGTCGCAGCATCCAGAGCCTTGCGAATCTGATGCTCACGTTCGGAGCGTCCCAAAACTTTCGCGGTCCGCAGAACGTCGACATAACCCGATCCGGCAGATGGGATCGAGACCAATCCGTCGGAAAGAATGCGATGACCGCGCGAGGTGTTCCCTGCTGTGATCCCATCAAACTCAAGCGGAATCACCTCGCCATCCAGCATGGCGACCAGCCAGCGCACCGGACGCACAAAGCGCTCACTCGGCTTGCGCCAGTACATATTTTTCGACCAATAAATAGCCGCAATTTCTTTGGAGAGCCCATCAACCAGAATCTCTGCCGCGCGGCGGCCTTTCTTTGTGATCTTGGCCGCGATGTACTCGCCCTTGGGCGTAGAAATTCGCTCGAGGCGTGCGACTTCCACACCGGACTTGCGTGCAAAGGCTTGAGCCGCGGGCGTGGGCTGACCGTCTTTATAAGCGACGTTCACCGAAGGCCCGGTGATCTGCTCGACCACGTCGGCTTGCGAAGGCGCGATGCCGTGGGCCATCAAAGCCAGCCGTCGCGGAGTATCGAAGCTGACGATTTCTCCGCCCGCCAGGCGCTCCCGCGCAAGCAGCGCGCCGACACGCTCGCGCAACTCCCGCGACGCGGAGTCGATCATCCGCGCCGGAATCTCTTCGCATCCGATCTCTAAAAGGAAGTCTGGCATGCCTTCAAACCACTCAGTTTCTCAAAAAGGGCCTCATGCGAATGTGACAGGGATCACAATCGCCTGCGCATTTTCACGGCACCAACCGCGTAATCCGCATTTCATAACGACAGCCCTTTGCGGCGTTCAGTTTGCACAGACGAGAAAGCTCCTTCTTAGCAAGCATCTTCGACGACAGCACTTTTACGATCGCGACACTGTTCTCCGGATAATCCTGATCCACCGGAAAATCGAACCGAACAATCGTGTAGACGTGCTGAAACCTGGAGTGCGCTGTCTCAGCCATCCTTCGACACCAACAACTCCGCCGACTCCGGCGTCCGCTTTTCGATACGGCTCGCAGGCTCAGGCTCGGCGGATTTTTCCCCTGCAGCTTCGCTCTTCTGCTGATCCACCCAGGCCTTCGCGATGCCCACCGCCAGCGCCCGCACGCGCGCGATCACACCCACGCGTTCAGTCACCGAAATCGCCCCGCGCGCATCGAGAATGTTGAACAGATGCGAACACTTCAGACAAAGATCGTATGCGCCGAGCAACGGAAACCGAGACTTCTCCGGGTGCCCCGTCCTTGTCTCTCCGTTTTGTGGAGAGACAGAGCGGGGATTTTGATCCCCCATCAACCGTGCATATTTTTCTACCAGTCCCTTGCACTCCGCCTCATAAAGATCAAAGTGCGCCCAGGCTTTCTCCACATCAGCAGCCTCGAAGTTGTAGACGGAGAACTGCACCTCATCCGCCAGCCGCACGTCTCCATACTTCACCACGGCGCCCGTGTCCGGTTCGCGCGCCCACACGATGTCATAAATCGAATCCACATCCTGCAGAAACGCGGCGATGCGCTCCAAGCCATAGGTCATCTCGGCGGTGATCGGAAACAGATCGAGACCGCCGCATTGCTGGAAATAAGTGAACTGCGTAATCTCTAGGCCATCGAGCATCACCTGCCAGCCCACGCCCCACGCGCTCAGCGTTGGCGCTTCCCAGTTGTCTTCTTCGAACTTGATGTCATGCTGCCGCAGGTCAACGCCAATCGCGGTGAGCGATTCCAGGTACAACTCCTGCACATTTTCCGGCGGAGGCTTCAGGATCACCTGCAATTGCATGTGCTTGAACAGCCGGTTCGGATTTTCACCGTAACGTCCATCAGCCGGACGCCGCGACGGCTGCACATAAGCAGCCTTATAAGGCTTCGGCCCCAGCACGCGCAGAAAAGTCTCCGGAGCCATGGTCCCCGCGCCCACTTCGACGTCATAAGGCTGCTGCAGCACGCACCCGTGCTCCGCCCAAAAGCTCTGCAGCCGCAGAATGAGTTCCTGGAATGTCAGCGGATTGGGCCTGGGGTACATCATGAATGCAGTTATGAGTTTTTCGCCTTTAGCTCTCAGCTCAGCCTTTAGCGATGACGCCGCGGGGCACTGAGCCAGGAGTGGAGTCCTACAATGCGTGGAACACCGCAGGACTAGTCCTCGATTGTAATGGATGGAAGCGCTAGCCGTCAGCTTGGGGGATCGATCGTTTTAACAGTCGGCCTCATTCCTGGTACGGCGCTGCGATTTTTCTTGCGAATCGAGCGCTTCTCTCCATGAACGAATCGAGTATACTTCGCTACCAAATGGGGCCCGACGTCGCATTCATCTTGCTGTGCGAGGGAATTGCATGCGAACGTGGAAAAGATCTGGCATAAGTTCGGCTGTTCTACTCACCGTTTTTTCGCTCTTACTTCCCACTGGATGTCAAAGAACCGCAGCGTCTAAATCGGTAACGTCGCCACAATCGGTTCTCAGCAGCGAGCCGATCCCGCGCACGCCCGAGCGATTGGCGCGCGGCAAGTACCTGGTTGAAGGCCTGGTGCAATGCCCGTTCTGCCACTCCGAATACGACTTCACGCACCGGCCTGCCCAACCCGTCAAAGGAAAGAAGGGTGGCGGCATTGTCTTCACCAAGCAAGATATTGCTTTGCCCGATGGAAACGTCCTCGTCGCGCCCAACATCACCTCCGACCCCGACTACGGCGCCGGCAATTGGAAGGACGTAGATTTTGTCCGCGCTCTGCGGCAAGGCATCGGTCACGACGGACGGACCCTCTTCCCCATGATGCCCTATCAGTACTTCCGCAACATCTCGGACGAAGACCTGGCTTCCATCATCGTTTACGAACGCTCGCTGGCGCCCGTCCACATTGAGCGTCCCAAAACCGTGTTGACCGACGACATCAGGAAGACATTTCAGCCGCTCCCTCCGGTCGACCACGTCGCGGAGCCAGACCGGTCCGATCGCGTGGCCTACGGCAAGTACCTGGTGAATGCCGGGCACTGCGACGCCTGCCACACGCCAACCGACGAAAAGGGCGCCCCCCTTCCCAATATGTATCTGGCAGGCGGGGTGCCGTTGGACGGAGCATGGGGACCTGACCCGAAAAAAATCATCCATGTGGCCTCTCTGAACCTCACCCCGGACCCATCCGGGATTTCCTACTTCGACGAGAAGATGTTCATCCAGGTGATTCGCACGGGAAAGGTGCAAGCGCGGCCACTTGCCAACATCATGCCGTGGGCCTATTTCCGCAACTTGACGGACGACGACCTGGGCGCGATTTTTGCTTACCTTCGCACCGTAAACCCGGTGCAACATCGCGTGGATAACACCGAGACTGCGAAGCAATGCAAGCTTTGCAGGGGGAAGCATGGCTTTGGGGAGAGGAACTAAGCGAAACCGCCGGAGAAGGCTGGCGGCTAGAATCCGCCCTTCTCCAGCATCCCCGCCGTGACGAATTTCTTCTCAATATGCCGCTGCAAAATCTGAATCAGAAATTTTCGCAGGTCCGCTCCCTGCGATTTGGGCCACGGCATCCCGACGAAACCTTCTACCGGAGCGCGGAACATTTGCGCCGCTAACATCCGCGACTCGCTGGAAATCTCCGACGAAGCCAGGCGCTTGTCATCCACGCACATCAGGCCGTCGGCGAGCGCGTGAAAATAAGCGCGGCTGCCGTTCAGGCTGCGCCCGCAGACGATGCACTCGGTCAGCTCGGGCAAAAAGCCGACGAGCCTCGTCAGCCACAACTCGAAGTATGTAACCGGCATCCAGATCTCCGATCCGGTCAGCACATGCAGCACCGACAACGTCAGCCGGAAGATAGCGTCATTCGCCTCCCGGTCCGGGAGCAGTTCGTCGAGCAGCTCGGCAATGTGGCCGAGCGCGACCGCCCGCGCGTAGCTCACCTCCGACGCCATCGGAGACTCGAGCACTTCGCAGGCGTCGAGCCGCACCAGTTCCTGGCGCTCGCGAACGTCATAAAACGCGCGCACATAGGTCAGCGGCTCGAGTGCACCTCCGAAACGGCGCTTCGACTTCTTGGCCGACCGGGCCACGCCGCGGACTTTACCCTCCACGCGCGTAAATATCGTAACCAGCAGGTCGGCCTCTCGCAGCGGGTAAGTCCGCAGCACGATCGCTTCTGACTCTCGCAGCGCCATGTTGGGGGTGATTCTAGTGGAATGGCTGTTTAGCCGTCAGCCTTCAGCTGCATCTGCCTGATTTGTCTTAGTTGGACAAATATTTCCTGATTTCGAACCGGTATCGAGGCTTAGAAGCACCATAACGGAACGCCAGAACGTCGGCTTTGTGCCATAAAGTCAGCTCGAAACAGAAGATTCAGCGTGCCTTCTCACCGCTTTCAGCCCCCGTCAGAGCCAGCAACAGTAATCTTTTCAATCACTTGTGGCGATCGACCGGAGGCAATACCGATTCTTGTGGAAAATATAACGATTGCAGCCGCTGTCCCATCATGTAACTCTAGTAACCATCTTGGGAAGACTTCGGGACTCTTTCCCTGACCGGCGGGAGATGCGAAAGTACACGTACTAGAGGCCGTACTCGGGCTACTACCAAAGTCACCTTATGTCTAAATATTCGTATCGGGAAACATTCCGGTTAGCCTTGGCGGTCCTGGCACTCTCGCTGGCGCATTCTGGTTCACTTTTGGCACAGGAACGCTCCACCGGGACGGTCCCTCGCGAGTCGGACCAGCTGGCGCAGGCACAGCCCGTTGAGATCGCAGCGGCTGCCGAGCTGCCGTCGGCGCCCAGCGCACTCATCGGAACCGAGGCGGGCGCGTCCGGCGCAGCACTCATAACTCCGGCGCCGGTTCCGTTCGTCAGCCAGACCCAGCCCGTCAGACGGCCTGAGGCCCATGCCTTCTGGGATCGCGAAAACCGCTTACTCTTCGTCGGTGTCGGGGCCGCCGCGACCGCGGACTTTTTCACCACCCGCGCCAACCTGGCCCATGGTGGCAAGGAACTGAATCCGGTGGCGCGCCTGCTGAGCGGCAGCACGCCGGGGCTGGCAACCAACTTCGCTCTCGAAACCGGCGGCGTCATGGCGGTCAGCTATCTGTTCCACAAGACCGGCCACCACACGCTGGAGCGCCTGACTTCCGTCGTCAACATCGGCGCGTCGGGCTACGCCGTTGCCTACGGGCAGACGCACCGCTAAACGAAACATCGTCCTGCGGCCCGTCAAGTCCGGATGATGATCCGGATGATCGGCCAAGTCACGATCAGCCGGATGCGATCGGCCAGATGACGATCGGCCCGATAATAACCGGCCGGAAGATGTTTCGGATGAGGACCACCCCGCTGATTGCTCCCGCAGATTCTTCCGTTATACTTTGAGGACCGTGAGAAAGACTGCGACCTCAATTCCAGCCGCCCTGCTGTTGCTCGTCGCGATGTTCACCGTCAATCTGTGCATCGCCGATGACGTATCGTTCCACCATGTCAAAGTGCCCGACCAGAAGGGCGATCAGAGCGCGGCGGTGCTCACCTTCAGCGACACCGACAAAGCCGTCGTCGTGCGTCCGGTCAAAGGCAACGCAGTAAGCATTCCGTACGCAGCCATCGATAAGGTCTCCTACGAGTTCACAAAAAAGCATCGCGTGAACGGAGAGACCATCGCGACCGCTCCGGTGGGCCTGGGCGCGGTCATGATGCTGACGAAATCAAAGAGTCACTGGCTCGAAATCGACTACCACCAGCAGGACGTGGCCAGGACCTTCGTCCTGCGCATGGAAAAACACGAATATCTGCAGATTCTCGATGCGCTGAAGACGCACACCGGAATCGACGCGGAAGTTCTGGGCAACGCAGAAAAACGGTAGCGACTGCGGGATGCGTTGCACTCTGAATTACAGAATGATTCTCTTAGCGTCCTTCGCGGCCTTTCTTAGCGAACTTTGCGGTTAGAAGCCTTTGCTCTCTGCCGTCGCCAGCACAAAAACAAAAGCGCACGTCCATTCAGGACGCGCGCCCATGTCGAAAGTTTAAGATCAAGCCCAAAGCTAAGAGCTGAAGGCCAAAAGCTGTCTCACCGCCCGTAATACGCTGCGTTTTTCGCGGTGAATTCGTTCCACTTTTCCGGCAGGTCATCGAGCGCAAAAATGGCCGAAACGGGACACACGGGAACGCACGCGCCGCAGTCGATACACTCTACCGGATCGATATACAGAAGCTCGGCAGTCTCGTACGCGGGCTCGTCCTTTTTGGGATGAATGCAATCCACCGGACACGCATCCACGCAGGCAGTGTCTTTGGTGTTGATGCAAGGCTCGGCAATCACATAGGTCATAAGGGTGTCGGTCTCCTGAGGTCTTCAGCTAATTTTACTACCGCGGGCCTTTTGTGACCGGACATTCTAGCAAGAAACTCGCGGGAATGGTACAGCCACCGGGCAGTTACGGTTTGGCTTCCAGCCGGCGATCAATACCTCCTCTGTCATCCCGAGCGGAGCATTGCGATCGGCCTTACCGATCGCAATGCGCAGTCGAGGGTGACAGGGGCAAGGGATCGACAGCTAGCGCAAAAAAAAGGAAACGGCCGGCAGCTTTGAAGCCGCCAGCCGTTCCTTGCCCTGCACCTTAAGATTGCTCACCGCTTCGCGCGGGAGCCTGGCTTACCGGCGTCCGCCGCCGTGAAAGCCTCCACCACCATGGAACCCGCCGCCACCGTGCACAACCGCCCCATGTCCTACAAATCCATGGCCTGCAAAACCATGGCTAACCACTGCCCCGCGTCCGTAAGCGCGACCACCGTAATAGCCGCGGCCGTAGCCCCAGCCAGCGCGTCCGTAATAGCCGTGTCCCCAGCCCCCGTGATACCACGGGCCGGCGCCGATGAACACTCCGCCCGAAAACCAGCTCGGGCCGTAGTATCCGTAAGGCGCGCACGCGTACGGATAGTACGAGTAGTAGCCATAGGCGCAAACTGGCGGCCCAGCCACATAGCCCGGACCAAACCCAACGCCGACTCCAACTCTGACCTGCGCCTGCGCCTGCGAGTACGTCAGCGGCAGCATCACCATCACTCCAAGAATCGCCAAATATCTGAGGTATTTCATTGTGAACCCCCTTTTGTTCCCCGATCCGTTCCACCCACTGACCGGAGGTCTTCAGCTTTTTTCTCTTCTGAAGTGCCTACTCATTTGAACGCGACGGCGCCCAAAAAGTTGCAGAATCCGGACTGGCTGATTTCAGCCACCCTGCTTAATTTCAACCACTTACGGGCAGTCAGCCCGTTGCAGCGGCGGTCGCCGCGGGCGTAGAAGCTGCGGCACAAAACCTCGTGGGAAAAGCACGGCTTTAGTCGTGCCGCCTGAAGCCAGTAAAGGCCCGGGTGCCTTTAAGAGTCTTGGTGAGCACCAGATTTCCGGGAGAGCAGAGGCGCAAGAGCGAAGAAATTCCAGCCGCGAAAGCGGCGGCATTCGATAGCCCGGCACGTAAGTGCCGGGAAAAGTTGGCCAGAGTGAAGTGCGAGCGAATCCCTACGCAGCTTCAGACCGTTCTGAACCGCCCGGGCCCGACTCACTCCGCTTCCAGAACAAACTTTCTCAACACTCTTTACGAAAGTAACTTGGCGGTGGTCCGCATGAGTGTGCATTAATGAAAGCAGAAGTGCGGTTTAAGACAGCCCCACGAAGGGCTCGGCTCCATGAACAAGATCCACCTTCTAGTTTCCCTGATCACGGACGACAACGACTACCAGCTGGAGCAGGCGGCCTCTGCTCAAGCGGCAGCTGCCCAGCTCGGGGCCAGCGTTCAAATCATTTATTCGGGCAATGACGCGGTGCAGCAGACGCAACAGATTCTGACTTTCATTCAGGATCCAGCCAAGCGGCCCGACGCCATTCTGGTCGAGCCCGTCGGAACCGCCATGCCTCAGGTAGCCAAAGCAGCGGTCTCCTCCGGCATTGCCTGGTGCCTGATGAACAGCGATGCCGACTATATTCCCCAGCTCCGGCAGCATGCGCTGGTTCCGGTTTTTGCCGTGGTCTCCGATCATGAAGAAATCGGCAAGATACAAGGCCAGCAGATTGGCGCCATTCTCGGCGACCAGGGATGCGTCCTCCACGTCGAAGGTCCTTCGGTGAGAGACGTATCGAAGATTCGGACCCGGGGGATGCTGGCGACCAAGCCGCGCGGGATTGACGTGAAAACAATCCGGGGCGACTGGACCCAGCGCAGCGGCCATCAGGCCGTCAAATCGTGGCTGGCCCTGAGCACGTCGCGACAGCTCAACGTGGGACTAGTCGCCTGCCAGAATGACGATATGGCTCTCGGAGCGCGGCGGGCGTTTGAGGAGATTGGCGAGCCGCGGGATCGCGACGCCTGGCTGCGCCGTCCGATCGTCGGATGTGATGGCGTTCTGCGCTCAGGCCAGACCTGGGTTCGCCAGGGCCAGCTGGCCGCAACCGTGATTTCTCCGCCGCTGGTCGCCGACGCCATGCAATTACTGACCACGGCTCTGACCACCGGAGCGCAGCCACCGGAGCGCACCGTGCTCGCGCCCAGCTCATTTCCGTCTCTGCCGGAACTGCAGAAAATACGCGCGAAAGCTGCTTACGGGGCCTCGTAGCAGCTGCGGGAAAAATCCCACTTTGGGCTGACTTCAGGAAGGACAGAACCGGCCTGATTTCAGGAAGGGCACGACTTCAGCCGTGCCGTTACCTTTCTCAACAACCAGCCGGCGCCTCAGCGCCAGGCTCCGCTTCGGCCTTACTGTTTCGCAGTCTGCTCGAGATCGTTCTTCAGCAGGCTGATTTCTACTCGCGCACCCCTGGCGTGCGGATCTGCGTTGGCGTTTCCCATTCCAATCACGTAGATGCGGTACGTCGGGATCTCATTGTTCAGCACCAGGTAGCGCACGACTGAGTCCGCCATTTTCTTCGAGCTGGCGATCGCCGCCTGACCCTGTCCGGAAGAAAAGCCCTGCACCTCGAGGATGTAGCCCCGCGAATTCTTCAGCGGCGCAGCCATCTGATCGAGTGCGTCCTTGGCCTGTTTGCTCAACGCGGTCTGGCCGGGGCGGAAGCGAAGTTCGGTCTGCGACCCGGACTTGTACTGATCGATGTTGCCGACCAGCGTCTCGTCCGCGGAGATTCGCGTGTTCAACGCTGTCGCCGTCTGCTGCGCCATCAGCGCTTTGTTAGTGGCGTCGGTGGCGTGCGTGTCGGCCAGGCTGGCCTTGTCGGCAGCCAGACGCAGCCCCTGTTGGGCGCGGGCATCCACGTCGCGAGTCATCTGCTTGTTCATCTCGGTCAATTGATCAAGCTCGGCGAGGCGGTCGCGAATGGGCTGCACGTGCCGCTTGACATAAGCCTTGCTGGCAAAAGGATGGAAGATGAGCGCGGCCAGGCTGGGATCATCGCCGTCCCAGAAAT
>Ga0074044_10002906_pt1 | contig 14844 bp, 10 predicted proteins | sample BogForMeECP23OM1_FD_94443 | JGI IMG/M metagenome (GOLD analysis project Ga0074044, IMG submission 94443) | Bog forest soil microbial communities from Calvert Island, British Columbia, Canada - Bog Forest MetaG ECP23OM1 | ecosystem: Environmental > Terrestrial > Soil > Wetlands ... | reverse complement strand
GTGTGGCCGTAACCCCATCATTCCAAAAGATCACGGGGGGAGGGGGGTACCCCGTAACTATCTAGTAATTTCCCAAAATGGGCCTGCGGGTGACGCGAAGCTTTCGCGGGCGAGGGCGCCCGCGCCACACTCTTGCAACGCGAGCGAATGCAGAGATCCTTCGTCGGCAGGCCTTCGCTTTGCGAAGGCCTGCGCTTCCTCAGGATGACAGCGTGAACTTATGGCGGGAATTTATGGTTACTTGGTTGCCGTTTGCGGGGCTGGCATTTCTTTTAATTCTTTTCCCAGGAATGCGCGGGGGAAGAGCAGGGCGTTAAACTCGGCTCCGATCAGGATTACGAGTGAGATCAGGTACATCCACACTAGTAGGGCGATCGCGGCGCCCAGTGAGCCGTAGATGATGCTGTAGTCGGCATAGTTCTGCAGATACCATCCGAACAATGCGGTGGAGAGGAACCACAGTACCGTGGCCAGAGTGGCGCCGGGTAAGACGCTGTGCCATGGTTGAGTGCGGGGTACGGCGTTGTGGTAGATGAGTGCGATTACGGCGATGCTGGTGAGCGTGGCGATGAGCCAGCGGATGGCAGTCCACATCAGCAGGACGTAAAGGCCGAACTCGTGGTTCAGGTGGAACAGGATGTTTCGTTCGATGCGGCTGCCCGAAGCTACCAGGATGGTGGCAAAGGTCAGCGGAGTTCCGGCGAGAATGACCAGGGAGAATGCGATCATTCGCTCTTTGACCAGGCCCCAGATTTTTGGGAGCTCGTAGCAGCGGCGAAAACCTTCCATCCAGGAAATCATTACGCCCGAGGCCGTCCACAGGGTGATCAGGGAGGCGCTGATCAGGAGGCCGACCGAGCGCGGCGAGTTTCCTTGCAGATAGGAGATGGCGGTGGGACTTCCAGCGGGAAGGATTCGGTCCAGAGCGTAGGTGATTTCGCGCAGGTAGGCGGCGGTTTTGCGGGAGTTGGCCAGCACCGATCCAACTACGAGGAGCAGCGGAAAGAAAGTGATAATCGAGGAGTAGGCAGACGCTTTCGCGATTGCGAACGCGTCGTGCTGAAACGCACGCCAGAATGCCAGGCGCAACAGGTTGAAAAAGCGGAGAATCACCGGTCCCAGAGTATTGCGCCGGGGCATGGCGTGCAACTGGGAAGTGATTTCCCCTTGTCTATCTTGTAACCGTTGTGGATTGGCGGCCATAGGGTCGAATCGTTTTCAGAGATGCTGGGGCTGAGACACACTCGCCTGCACACCAGTCTTTCGCAGGCAAACACCCAGATCCCTCGCTGCGCTCGGGATGACAGTTGGTAACGGTAACGTAGAAAAAGCAAAAGGGCGGGTTGAGTACTAAACCGCCCTTTCTACTGTTTCTTGCGATTACTCCGCCGTCAGTTCCTCGGTCTCGCCTTCGTGCCGCATCAACTCAAGCGCGCGCTCGGCTTCTTCGTACGCCTGCGAGACTTCTTCCTGCACCTTGGCGGCCGCTTCTTCCATTTCTGGCGAGAGGCGAACGTTGCGGTAGTACTCCATGCCGGTGCCGGCAGGAATGAGGCGTCCGACGATGACGTTCTCCTTCAGGCCACGAAGGTGATCCACGGCGCCTTGTATAGATGCTTCGGTGAGCACGCGGGTGGTCTCCTGGAACGAGGCTGCGGAGATGAACGAGTCGGTGGAGAGCGAGGCTTTGGTTATGCCGAGCAGCAGCGGCCGGCCGGTAGCCGGACGTCCGCCCTGCGCGATCACGCGCTCGTTCTCCTCGGCGAAGCGGAATTTGTCGACCTGCTGTTCCAGCAGGAACTGGGTGTCGCCGACGTCTTCCACCTTGCGCCAACGCATCATCTGGCGAACGATGACTTCGATGTGCTTGTCGCTGATGTTCACGCCTTGCAGCCGGTAGACTTCCTGGATTTCGTTCACCAGGTAAGACTGCAGTTCTTTTTCGCCGAGCACGGCCAGAATGTCGTGCGGGTTGAGTGGGCCGTCCATAAGCGGTTCGCCCGCCTTGACGCGCTCGCCTTCCTGCACGTTGATGTGGACGCCGCGCGGAACCGAGTATTCTTTTTCGGTGCCGTTGTCGGCAATCACATACATCTTGCGCTGTCCCTTGGAGACTTCGCCGAACTTGACCGTGCCATCGATTTCGCTGATGACCGCGGTTTCATGCGGCTTGCGGGCTTCGAACAACTCGACTACGCGTGGCAGACCACCAGTGATGTCTTTGGTTTTGGTAGTCTCGCGCGGAATCTTGGCCAGCACGTCGCCAGGGAAAGCTGTGTCGCCGTCCTGCACCATGAGGTGAGCGCGTGAGGGCATGAGGTAGCGCTTGCTGGTCTTGCCCTTGATCACGATTGCGGGCTGGCGCTTCTCGTCGGGCGAATCCGCGACGACGTGACGCGATAGTCCTGTGACCTCGTCCACTTCTTCGTGGAGCGTGACGCCTTCCTGCAGGTCTTTGAACTGGATGGTGCCGCCGATTTCGGTGAGGACCGAGAAGGTGTACGGATCCCACTCGACCATGACCTTTCCGAGTTGAACAGGATCGCCTTCGTTGACCTTGACCTTGGCGCCGTAGACGACGGCGTAGCGCTCGCGTTCGCGACCCTTTTCGTCGACCACCGCGATCGAGCCCTGGCGATTCATGACTACCAGGTCGCCGGACTTGGCTCTGACCGTTTGGATTCCAACAAAGCGTACGATGCCATTGGTTTTGGCTTCCAAACGCGATTGCTCAGACACTCGCGATGCCGTACCGCCGATGTGGAAGGTCCGCATGGTGAGCTGGGTGCCAGGTTCGCCGATGGACTGGGCGGCGATGACTCCGGTAGCTTCGCCGAGTTCGACGAGGCGGCCCGAGGCCAGGTTGCGGCCGTAGCACATGACGCAGACACCGCGTTTGGATTCGCAGGTAAGCACGGAACGGATTTTTACCCGCTCGATGCCGGCGGCTTGAACCGTGCCGGCGAGTTCTTCCGTGATCTCCTGATTGATGTCCACCACCACGTTGCCGTCGTAGTCTTTCAGCTTTTCGAGCGATACGCGGCCCACAATGCGGTCGCGCAATGGCTCGATGACTTCGCCGGCTTCGACGATACCCGCGACGTAGATGCCGTCGACCGTGCCGCAATCGTATTCGCTGATGATTACGTCTTGCGCCACATCGACGAGACGACGAGTCAGGTAGCCGGAGTCAGCCGTCTTAAGCGCTGTATCGGCCAGACCTTTACGCGCGCCGTGAGTCGAGATGAAGTACTCCAACACGGTCAACCCTTCGCGGAAGTTTGCCGTGATTGGAGACTCGATGATTTCGCCGGACGGTTTCGCCATCAATCCACGCATGCCGGAGAGCTGGCGAATCTGCTGTTTCGATCCGCGGGCGCCAGAGTCGGCCATGACGTAAATCGGATTGATGAAACCTTCCTTGTCGCGCTGCTGCATCTGGCCGAACATTTCGTCCGCGACTTTCTCGGTGATGCCTGACCAGATTTCGATGACCTTGTTGTAACGCTCGCCGTTGGTGATGGCGCCGTCGAGATATTGCTGCTGGACTTGTACCGCTTGCTTTTCGCCGTCTTTCACCAGGCTCTTTTTATTGTCCGGGATGACCATGTCGTCGATGCCGATGGACAGGCCGGCGCGGGTGGCGAAGCGGAAGCCCAAGTCCTTGACCTCGTCGAGCATCTTGACTGTCACTTCGAGGCCGAACCGGAGATAGCCGTAGCTGACCAATTGACCGATGCCCTTTTTCTTCAGCAAGCCGTTGATGAAGGGCATGCCGGCGGGAAGGTGATCGTTCAGAATCGCACGGCCGACCGTCGTGTTCAGGAAACTGCGCTCGTACTGCACGGGTTCGGTATGTGTGATTTCCTGATCGTCGTAGGTGGCGGTCAGGTCGATCACTTCGCCGGTGTAGCGCAGACGAATAGGAGTGAGAGTTTCGACTTCGCCGGATTCGAGGGCCATTAACACTTCCTCGATGTTGGCGAAGGCGCGGCCTTCACCCTTGGCGCCGGGCTTGGCTTTGGTCAGGTAATAGAGACCCAACACCATGTCCTGCGTGGGAACGGTGATGGGATGACCCGACGCGGGCGACAGGATGTTGTGCGATGACAGCATCAGCACGCTGGCTTCGACCTGCGCCTCTGGGGACAGCGGAATGTGTACCGCCATCTGGTCGCCGTCGAAGTCGGCGTTGAACGCGGTGCAGACCAGCGGGTGAATCTTGATGGCCTTGCCTTCAACCAGCACCGGCTCGAACGCTTGAATGCCGAGGCGGTGAAGAGTTGGGGCGCGGTTCAGAAGCACGGGGTGGTCTTTAATGACCTCTTCCAGAATGTCCCAAACAATCGGTTCCTGCTGCTCAACCATCTCTTTGGCTTGCTTGATGGTGGTGCAGTGTCCGGTTTGCTCAAGGCGGTGGTAAATGAATGGCTTGAAGAGTTCGAGCGCCATCTTCTTGGGCAGACCGCACTGGTGCAGCTTGAGTTCTGGTCCCACGACGATGACGGAGCGGCCCGAGTAGTCGACGCGCTTGCCCAGCAGGTTCTGACGAAAGCGGCCCTGCTTGCCCTTCAGCGTGTCGGAGAGCGATTTCAAAGGCCGATTGTTAGCGCCGCGCAGAACGCGTCCGCGGCGCCCGTTGTCGAACAGCGCGTCTACGGCTTCCTGCAGCATGCGCTTTTCGTTGCGCACGATTACTTCCGGCGCGTGCAGGTCCATCAACTTCTTCAACCGGTTATTGCGGTTGATCACGCGGCGGTACAGATCGTTGAGATCGGAGGTGGCAAAGCGTCCGCCGTCCAGTGGAACCAAAGGGCGAAGCTCGGGTGGAATGACCGGGATCACATCCAGGATCATCCAGTTCGGTTTGTTGCCGCTCTTGCGGAAGGCTTCGACAACTTTCAGGCGCTTGGCATACTTGAGCCGCTTCTGCAGCGAGTTCTCGTGCTTCATCTTCTCGCGCAGTTCGGTGGACAGGCCTTCGATGTCGACGCGCTTGAGAAGCTCTTTGATGGCCTCGGCGCCCATCATTGCCTTGAAGCCGGTGGGCCGGAACTGCTGATCCAGTTCGCGATACTTGGTTTCGTCCTTGATGACTTCGTGGTCTTTTACCGGAGCTTCACCCGGCTCGACCACCACATAGGCTTCGAAATAGAGTACGGACTCGAGGTCGCGCAGCGAGATATCGAGGAGATGGCCGATACGGCTGGGCAGTCCTTTAAAAAACCAGACGTGCGAGCAGGGTGATGCCAGCTCGATGTGTCCCAGGCGCTCGCGGCGAACTTTGGACAATGTGACTTCGACACCGCACTTGTCGCAAATGACGCCGCGGTGCTTCATGCGCTTGTACTTGCCGCAGAGACACTCCCAATCGGTTACCGGGCCGAAGATGCGGGCGCAGAACAGTCCGTCGCGCTCCGGTTTGAAGGTGCGATAGTTAATGGTCTCCGGTTTAGTGACTTCGCCGTGCGACCAGCTCCGGATTTTTTCCGGAGAAGCGAGGCTGATGCGAATGGCATCGAAATCGGCGATAGGGTTTGCCAGGTCAAAGGGGCTCGAACGAAACAAGGTAATCCTCTGCTTCCTGCGGACGTACGCCCCCGCGGGCGGCTCTCGAAAACCACTTTTTGTACCCGTCTGCTCGAGAGCTCAACAACGGGTCTCGGTTCCCCACAATCTTTGAAATCTCTGTAGAGACGTAGCCTAGCTACGTCTCTACGGCTCGGCTTAATCTGCTGCCGCTAATGCCGGCTTCTTTTCCGTGGCCTTGATCAGTTCCACATCCAGGCACAGCGACTGCAATTCGCGAATCAGCACGTTGAACGACTCCGGCACGCCCGGCTCCATGGCAGCTTCACCCTTGACGATGGCCTCGTAAATCTTGGTGCGGCCATAAACGTCGTCGGATTTCGCGGTGAGCAACTCCTGCAGGATGAACGCTGCTCCGTACGCTTCCAGGGCCCAGACTTCCATTTCTCCGAAGCGCTGGCCGCCGAACTGCGCCTTGCCGCCCAGCGGTTGCTGGGTGATCAGCGAGTACGGTCCAATCGAGCGGGCGTGGATTTTGTCGTCGACCAAGTGCGAAAGTTTGAGCATGTAAATGTAGCCGACCGTGATCGGCTGCTCGAACTTGTTCCCGGTCATGCCGTCAAACAAGTAAGTCTTGCCGGACTCGGGAAGACCCGCCTGCCTGAGCAGTGCCTTGATCTCGCTTTCTTTGGAGCCGTCAAACACGGGCGAGCCAGTGAAGACGCCGCGAGTCAGAGTCGGCGCGATTGCCATTAGTTCCTCATCGCTGAGGTCGCTGATGGTATCGGCCAACACCGTATCCTTGAACAAAGCCTTCAGCTCGCGCCGAATTGCATCTTCGCGAGTGTTCTCGGCCAGCATCTGACTGATCTTCTTGCCCAGTTCATGTCCCGCCCATCCGAGGTGGGTTTCGAGAATCTGTCCCACGTTCATACGGGAAGGAACACCCAGCGGATTGAGCACGATCTCAACCGGCGTGCCGTTGTCGAGGTAAGGCATGTCCTCTTCCGGCAGGATGCGGGCGATGACGCCCTTATTTCCGTGACGGCCGGCCATTTTGTCTCCAACGCTCAGCTTGCGCTTCATTGCGATGTAGACTTTGACCAGCTTGATCACGCCCGGCGGCAGTTCGTCGCCCTTGGTCAGCTTGTCTTTTCTCTCGTTGACGATCTTCTTGAGCACATCGATCTGACGCGAGGTCATTTCTTCGATCTCGTCGATCTGCTCGTTGACCCGCGGGTCTTTATCGGCATACTTGATGCGTTTGAGATTGCGCGTCGAGATGCGCTCGATGGTGTCGCGATCGAGAACCGTGTCCTTGGTGAGCAGACGCTTGTTGGTGCGTTCGTCGTGCAGATCGGCCTGCACGACTTTGCCGCCCAGGATGTTGTCCAACCGCTTCAGACGCTCGTCGGTCAGAATTCGGATTTCATCCGAAAGGTTCCGCTCGAGCTTGCCAATTTGCGCAGCCTCGATTGCTTTGGCGCGTTCGTCTTTCTCCTGACCTTTGCGGGAGAAGATTTTCACGTCGACGATCACGCCCTCGATGCCGGGAGGGCAGTACAGCGAAGCATCGCGCACATCGCCGGCTTTTTCACCGAAGATGGCGCGCAGCAGCTTCTCTTCCGGCGTGAGCTGAGTTTCACCCTTGGGCGTTACCTTGCCCACCAGAATGTCGCCTTGCTTGATACTCGCGCCGATACGAATCACGCCCGCTTCGTCCAGATTGCGCAGCATGGACTCGCTGACGTTGGGAATATCGCGCGTGACTTCTTCCGGTCCCAGCTTGGTGTCGCGCGACTCCAGTTCGTACTCCTCGATGTGTACCGAGGTGTAGTAGTCGTCTTTGACCAGTTTTTCGGAGACCAGGATTGCGTCTTCGAAGTTATATCCGCGCCACGCCATGAAAGCCACGAGCACGTTGCGGCCAAGCGCCAACTCACCGTGATCGGTGCAAGGACCGTCCGCGATGACTTGGCCTTTGGTGACTCGCTGGCCTTTGATCACAATTGGCTTCTGGTTGATGCAGGTGTTCTGGTTGGAGCGCTTGAACTTCATCAACTGGTAGATGTCGCTACCAACTTCGCGGGAGAGCTGTCCGGGATGGTGCTCGCCCTCGACGCGCACGATGATGCGCTCCGAGTCCACCGAGTCGATCACGCCGTTACGCCGTGCCAGGATGACGGCACCGGAATCGCGCGCCGTGACTCCTTCCATTCCCGTGCCGACGATTGGAGCTTCGGCGCGGAGCAGTGGAACCGATTGACGCTGCATGTTTGCGCCCATCAGCGCGCGGTTGGCGTCGTCGTGCTCAAGGAAGGGCACAAGCGATGCCGCTACCGAAACCAACTGCTTCGGACTGACGTCGATGTAGTCAACTTCGTCGCGGCTGACCAGCACAAAGTTGCCGGCTTTGCGGGCGTTAACGAGATCGCCGACGATGCGGCCCTTGTCGTCAAGTTCAACGTTGGCCTGGGCGATTACGTGGCGGTCTTCTTCCCAAGCCGAAAGGTAGAAGGAGAATGGTTCGACCTCGGCTGGCTTTTTGCGGCGATCCTTAATTTCGGCGTTGATTTTCTCGATTTCGTGCTTCTCGATGTGGTCGCCGACTTTGTGGTCGCTGTCGCCCGCGTTCACCACGCTGACGTAGTCGACCACGCGGCCGTTTTTCACGCGGCGGTATGGCGATTCGATGAAACCGTAGTCGTTGATGCGGGCATAGCAGCTCAACGACGAGATCAGACCGATGTTCGGACCTTCCGGCGTCTCAATCGGGCAGATGCGTCCGTAGTGCGTGGGGTGCACGTCGCGGACTTCGAATCCTGCGCGTTCGCGCGACAGACCGCCCGGCCCAAGGGCCGAGAGACGCCGCTTGTGAGTGATCTCTGACAGCGGGTTGGTCTGGTCCATGAACTGCGAAAGCTGCGAGGAGCCGAAGAATTCGCGGATGGCCGCCATTACCGGCTTGGCATTGACCAAGTCGTGCGGCATGGCCGTGGACATTTCCTGGTACACGCTCATCTTTTCTTTGATGGCGCGTTCCATGCGGACCAGGCCGATGCGGAACTGGTTTTCCATCAACTCGCCCACCGCGCGAACCCGGCGGTTGCCGAGGTGATCGATGTCGTCCACCGAGCCGATGTTTTTGCGCAGCTTAAGCAAGTAGCTGATCGTGCCGTAAAAGTCTTGCGGCTCGAGGGTACGGTTCTCGAGCTTTGTGGCATCCTGATTTTCGAACAGCTTGATGTTGAACTTCAGACGACCCACGCGGGAGAAATCGTACTTGCGCGGATCGAAAAACATCCCGTGGAACAATGCCGTCGCTGTATCGAGCGTCGGCGGATCACCGGGACGCAGCTTGCGGTAGATTTCGATCAGCGCTTCCTGCGGCGTCTTCACCGAATCGCGCTTCAGGGTCTGGCTGATCACCGTGCCAACGTCGTCGCGCTCAGGGAAAAACAAGCTGAGCTCGACCACGCCGGAATCGAGGATCTTCGCGACCTTGTCAGCGGTGAGCTCTGAATTGGCCTCGAGCAGGACTTCGCCGGTCGTAGTGTCGACTACGTCTGCCGCGACCCATGCGCCTTCCAGGTCGGTAACGTCGACTTCAATTTCGCCGATCTTTGCCTTCTGAATTTCCTTCAGAGTCGCGGCATTCAGTTTGCGTCCAGAGTGCGCGATCTCCTCGCCGGCCTTGTTCTTGATGCTGTGGGCCAGCTTCATGCCCAAAAGGTTGGTGGCTTTTTCGCTGTTGGGATCGAGCGTCCAGAAAAGCTTCTTGTCGCGAATGACCAGACGATCCACGGTGTAGAAGGTGCGCAGAATGTCTTCGCCGGAGCGCAGGCCGAGAGCGCGCAGGAAAATCGTTCCCAGGAATTTGCGCTTGCGATCAATGCGAACGTAGAGGACGTTCTTCTGGTCGTATTCGAACTCGACCCATGAACCGCGGTAAGGAATGATCTTGCCGAGGAAGTAGGTGCGATTGTTCGCGGTTTCGAAGAAGACACCGGGCGAACGGTGCAACTGGCTGACGATGACACGTTCGGTGCCATTGATGATGAAAGTGCCGTTCTGCGTCATCAGCGGGACGTCGCCGAAGAAAACCTCTTGTTCCTTGATGTCGCGAATGGAGCGGTTACCGGTCTCCGCATCTTTATCGAAGATGGTGAGACGCATCGTGACTTTTAGCGGGGCAGAGTAGGTCATGCCGCGCTCTTCGCACTCGCTGACGTCGTATTTCAGCTGCAGGCCGACTGGATCGCCGCACTTGTTGCAGAAGTCAGGCGTGTTGGCGTTGTAGGTGCCGCACTTGCCGCAAAGCACGTCACCGGGATGGAACGGATCGGTAACGATGGTGTTGCCGCAATTTTTACAAGTCGAGCGCAGGTGATGCAGGCCTTTGAGGTGGCCGCACTTGCACTCCCAGTTGCCGATGGCATAGTCGACGAATTCCAACTGCGAGACGTTGCGGAAATCCGTGATCGGAAACACCGACTGGAAAACCGCCTGCAAGCCGCCGTCGTCGCGCTCGCTGGGCAAACGATCCATCTGCAGGAAGCGATCGTAGGAGCGCTTCTGTACTTCGATCAGGTTCGGAATCTGGATGGTTGCTGGAATCTTGGAAAAATCAAATCGTGTACGGAATCCATTGCTCTTTGACATTCGGACACTCCCAAACTTTCATGCGCAGCAATTGGGCTGCGACAAAAACCGCGGATGTGAGGGCGCGTCAGCCGCGCCGAGGTACTCTTAATAACTAGTAATGGCAAAGACAGGTATGCGCCCTCGGGGACATGAATCCCCGCAGGCGCCGATTGCAGCGCTTGGCCTCTGTTGAAATGTGTCGTTTCCGCGCCAGTATCTAAAGGCCTGTTCCCGTTCCGCCCTGCCCGCGGAACAGTCTGCCAACTCGTGTCAGCGACCACGCCCCCGCTTCCTGGGCTCGTTACCTTGGATGGTCGCAGTCACTCTATGAAGCAGGAAGCGGCGTTATTAATATAGATGATACCACCGTCCCGAAAGCTTCACCAGAGACAATAATGGAGGCCGGGCGTTCCCGCCCGGGTGGACGGGCGAGACGCCCGTCCTCCATCATTCCAACTTTACTTAACTTCGACCGTCGCTCCTGCGTCGGTGAACTTCTTCCGGATGGTTTCCGCTTCTTCTTTGGAAACGCCCTCTTTGATCGCCTTCGGAGCGCCGTCGACCAGGTCCTTGGCTTCCTTCAAGCCCAGACTGGTGACTTCGCGGACCGCCTTGATTACATTGATCTTATTGGCGCCCACTTCCTTCAGGACGACGCTGAATTCGGTCTTTTCTTCGGCCGGAGCCGCAGCCGCTGCTCCGCCGCCTCCGGCCATCACTACCGGGGCCGCGGCCGCAGCCGAGACGCCGAGTTTCTCTTCCAACCGCTTTACGAGCTGCGCTGCATCGAGCAGCGACAGTCCGACTATTTGCTCTTCTAACTGCTGCAGATCCGCCATGTCTATATCTCCAAATTTTCTGTAGAGAGGTAGCTAGCTAGCTCTCTACGAGTATCAATTGCTGATTTCGTTATCCGCAGTCAAAGTTTCCAGTGCGACCAGGCTTCTGAGCCGCCACGCCAGACACGCAGCAGAACCGAAACCGCGCAACCCTCGACTATTGATAACTAAACCCTTTCGGACGGCTCTCACCGCCCCGAAACCTTGATTGAATTGAGTAATTGGGTAATTTTGAAATTGAGTGATTTGAAGATACCAGGGTCTTCAATTACCAAAGACTCAATTGCCCGATTACCAAATCATGAAGCTGCTTCCTTGAACTTGCCCTTCTCCACGCCCTGGCTGATCACGACTGCGATGTCGCGTCCTACCGCATTCATCACCGTGACCAGGCGTTGCGCTGGGGCGTTCATCAGGAACAGGAGCTTGGCGTAGATCTCCTCTTTCGACGGCATGATGGCCAGCGCTTGGATCTGGTTGATCGAGATCACGCGGCCTTCTACTACTCCCGACTTGAAACTGAACTCCGGATTGTCTTTGGCGTACTTGGAGAGAGCCTTAGCCAACGCCACCGGATCGCCCGAGGTATATGCGATCGAGGTCACGCCCGAGAGGTTCTTCAAGACCTCTTCGACCTTCGTGCCCTTGGCCGCGCGTTCCGCCAAGGTGTTCTTCACCACCAGGTACTTCGCGCCGGAAGATCGCAACGTTTTGCGCAGTTCGTAATCCTGGGCCACGGTGAGCTTGCTGTACGTGGTCACGATCAAGCTGGAGACGTTCTGCAACTCTTTGCCCAGCTTCTCAACCTGCTCGGTTTTCTTTGCTCTGGTAACAGCCATGTTATTAATTCCTCTTAATTCCTGTGTGGTGACGGGCGACTCGCCCGTCGGGCGCCGGGCACAGCTCAGCGGTTAGGCCTTCGCCGCAGCCTCTACCGCGCTGGTGTCAATCGAAATTCCCGGGCCCATGCTGGAGCTCAGATAGCAGCCCTTCACATATTTCCCTTTAGCCACGGTCGGCTTGGCCTTGACCACGCTGGTAATCACGGTCGTAGCGTTATCAACCAGCTTCTCGGGAGGAAACGAAATCTTCCCCACTGGAACGTGAACCAGCGCCGTCTTGTCAGTGCGGAACTCCACTTTGCCAGCTTTGACTTCCTGCACCGCTTTGGCGACATCAAAAGTGACAGTGCCGGTCTTCGGGTTGGGCATTAGACCCTTGGGACCGAGAACTTTACCCAGCCGCCCAACCGATTTCATGACGTCTGGAGTAGCGATCAGCGCGTCGAAGTCGGTCCAATTCTCTTTGTTAATCTTTTCGACCATTTCCTCGCCGCCGACAAAATCGGCGCCCGCCGCTTCGGCTTCCTTGATCTTGTCGCCGCTGGCGATGACCAGCACTCGCTTCGATTTGCCCAGACCGTGGGGCAACACGACCGTACCTCGCACCATTTGGTCGGCATGCTTGGGATCAACTCCGAGACGCATGGTGATTTCCACGGTCTCGTCAAACTTTGCGTATTTGACTTTTTGGAGGAGCGTGACCGCGTCTTTCATCAGGTAGGGACGTTTCTCTACCGCCTGCCGCGCCTTGGTGATGTTCTTACCCGACTTCTTCATCTTCGTTTCCTTGTCTCCCACCGCTCGTCGCTGTTCTAACAGGCCGTAGTGTTTTTCGACTTAGGTCAGAGCAATTGTGTAATCGAGCAATTTGGTAATTTGAAAGCCCTTGCGGCGGGTTTTTCAATTACCCAATTACAAAATTACCCCAATTACCCAATTACTTCGATTCCCATCGACCGCGCCGTCCCACGAATGCTCTTGATCGCAGTCTCGACCGAAGCGGCATTCAAGTCCGGCATCTTTTGTTTCGCAATATCTTCCACCTGCCGGGCCGTGACCTTGCCCACTTTGTCTTTGTTCGGCGTACCCGATCCCTTGGCAATCCCCGCAGCCCGCTTGAGCAAAATCGAAGCTGGCGGCGTCTTGGTAATGAAGGTAAAGGTGCGGTCGCTATAGACCGTCACTACCACCGGGATGATGAGTCCTTCCAGTTCCTTCGCGCTGGTGCGCGCATTGAACTGTTTGCAGAACTCCATGATATTGATCTGCGCTTGGCCGAGAGCCGGACCCACCGGGGGCGCAGGCGTAGCCTTGCCCGCCGCAATCTGAAGCTTTACCGAACCTGTTGCTTTCTTTGCCATAATCTTTTTACCTAAGCTGCTAGCTGCTAGCTTCTAGCTCCTAGCAAATGCTTACGCCACTTTCTCCACTTGATTGAATTCCAATTCAACCGGCGTGGACCGTCCGAAGATCGTGACCATGACTTTCAGCGTTTCGCGGTCTTCGTTGACCTCATCCACAATGCCAGTGAAGCTGGCGAATGGTCCCTCGGTGATGCGCACCGACTCATTCTTCTCGAACTTAACCTTGAGCTTGGGCTTGTCTCTGGACTCACCCACGCGATACACAATGTGCTGAACTTCCTCTTCCGAAAGCGGTGTTGGCTGCTGGCCCGTACCGACAAACCCGGTGACTCGCGGCGTGGACTTCACAACGTGCCACACGTGATCGTCCATATCCATTTCGACGAGCACGTACCCGGGATAGAACATGCGCTCGCTGGTGTACTTCTTGCCGCCACGCACTTCGGTGACCGACTCGGTGGGGATGAGCACCTTGCCGATTCGCTCCTGCAGCCCGAATGCCTGGATGCGCGACTCCAGCGACTCTTTCACCTTGCGCTCGAATCCCGAATACGAGTGGATGATGTACCACTTCATGTTGGGATTGCGGGAAGCCTCAGGGGCAGCAGCAGCGCCCTCAGCGTTGGGCGGGATTCCGTTTTCTGCGCCGTCCGCTCCGGTTGCGTTTTTTTCTTCCTGCATAGCGTGCTGTAAGATTTCAGCTTCCTTCCTTGGCATCAACGATGGGTCAAATACTTGAACAAATAATTGATGCCGCTGCCGATGGTGTTGTCCACGATCCAGAAATACAATCCAAACAGGAAAACGGTGATAATGACCACGGCAGTTGTCGCCTGCACGTCCTTGAACGAAGGCGCGGTCACCTTCTTCATTTCGGAGCGCACGTCGTTATAGAAGGTCTTGACGCGCTCGGGCCAAGACTTCAGCCGGCCTGCTAAGCTGTTCTCATCTGCGGCGGCTGCGATTGATTTTGCCATTCTCTTTGTCTCGGCTCCCATCACTTCACTCCAACTTCCGGTCTCGCTTTCGATCTCTGGCAGGGGCGGAGGGATTCGAACCCCCAAGTTCGGTTTTGGAGACCGACAGTTTAACCGTTGAGCTTACGCCCCTGAATTATTGGGTAATTTGGTGATTGTGTAATTTAGCAATTGAAATTCGGCGGCTGTTTCGCGCTGAGATTTTCAATTACCCAATTTCAAATTCTCCAATTACTCAATTATTTTACTTCTTTGTGCGGCGTATGCTTCCGGCAACGGCTACAAAATTTCTTCAGCTCCAGCCGGTCCGGTGTAGTCTTCCGGTTCTTGGTCGTTGAATAATTCCGCTCTTTGCAGTCACCGCACTGCATCGTAATGATTTCTCGGGGCATGAAAACCGCTCCTAGCTGCTAGCTCTTAGCTTCTAGCTCAAAACCTCTGTCATCCTGAAGGCGACGGTTCTTGTCGCCGAAGGATCTATGTACATCTTTTTCATGGAGGCCGGGCGTCCTCGCCCGGCTAGACGGGCGAGACGCCCGTCTTCCATCAAAATCTAACGCTACTGCACAATCTCGCTGATGGTTCCGGCGCCCACCGTGTGGCCGCCTTCGCGGATAGCGAAGCGCAAGCCTTTTTCCATCGCCACCGG
>Ga0074044_10002905_pt1 | contig 14850 bp, 7 predicted proteins | sample BogForMeECP23OM1_FD_94443 | JGI IMG/M metagenome (GOLD analysis project Ga0074044, IMG submission 94443) | Bog forest soil microbial communities from Calvert Island, British Columbia, Canada - Bog Forest MetaG ECP23OM1 | ecosystem: Environmental > Terrestrial > Soil > Wetlands ... | reverse complement strand
TTCGTCTTCCGACCATCGGGGCGAGAATGAAAATGCCTTTTTCTCCCCGTTTAACGAAGCGGCCAAGCGAGTTCCATGTCCGAAGTCCGGCAACGTTGGTGGCATCGGGCTTCTGGCGTGCGATGAGCATGATGTTGCCGAAGCTGTAGGTGTGAAACTTCGCCATTGCTCCGAGGTATGCGGTGAGGACTTGACTGTGACCGGACTCCAGTGCTGCGACGAGGAAATCCACGGCCTCTTTGGTTCGTGTGTTGACTTCTTCTAATTTCATGTTTTTTCCCTTCCATGAGAAGGCGCTGTGATGTCAATCGAAGTTTTGGTTTTGGGCTTCGATTGTGTGCCTTCGTTTCATAGCGGAGAGGTAGTCAGCAGACGGGCGAGGGTTCAGTCACAGGTCGAGCGAAGCGAGCCGGAGGGCAACCTTGACGGGTTCCTCGTCCGTCTGCAGGATTCGCGTTAAAACGAAGGCAAAGCAGTTTTCACAATGGGACGTTTGCGTAGGAGGTGGTCAGAATGATGTCGGATAGCCAAAAAAAGTGAGTAGTTTCCGGATTGCCGACTAACCGAAGGTGCCCGACTCGCCGTTCGGCCACAACATAGATTGGGAGTGTCCACGCAGGGATTTGAGCCGGCAAGAAGCTTGGCGAATTCCTAAGGTTCCCTGTAAACCACGTCGTGCGAATGTTTGGCCGAAATCGCAGCGTCTTCCGCTTTCGTTAGCGGTACTACTCTCTCTCCTTCGGGAACCGACTCCGCCCGCATGAAATCGTTGAAGCCCGGCGCGGAAAAGACGAAGACCAGGTGAATGGTCTCTTTTCCCGTGTTGGTCGCAGAGATCCACGTATTGGCTGGGATGAATATCGTGGCGCCGCCGTGCACGTCCCTGACGGCGTCGCCCAAAGTTACCTTGGCTGATCCGTTCTGCAAGAAAAGGATCTCGTCTGCCCCTGCGTGTCTGTGAGCGTCTATTTTTCCTCCAGGTGGCATGTCTTCCGTTCCGAAGACCAAATGCGACGAGCCGCCATTGCTTGGATCGACTTTCAGGGTAAATAGGGAAAGTAAGGCACCTAGCGATGATCCGTCGATAGGTCTCCAGACTCGCCGCTCTCCCTCGTTCTGTTCCAGAATGAGGGGGGTCGCATTGGGTGGCGTCGGGGTTTGTGCCGGAGCGTGTGAGGGTACGACAGCAGGACCTCCGAACAAAAGAGCGCAAATGCCAACGAACACACTGGCTGACCGCATGAGTACCTCCTGTACCGAGATCGCTTGGTGGTGCAATCCGCGTCAGCGCTCGGTCGTGCTGCAAACTCTACCACAGCGTATTGCAGAGGTTGGCCTGTATAAATTCTGATTGACGGGCAACCCGGAAGTTGAGAACAACAGAGTGCGCGCCGCGATGATGTCGCGGTTGAACCGGAGCGGGATGACACCTTCTTCTAGCGCTCAAAACTCGATCGAGCGAGGAATGCCCTCAACGAACGCGGAATATCCATTTCCGAGAACCCGCTCTCTCTATTTCAGAATGAACCAAAACACGTGTTCAACTGATTCGCCACGCTTCCATTCGCACTTATTCGGCGTTTGTCGAAGCCGAGTGCACATTGGGGTTCTCAGTATCAGGCTGGCGCTGCAATCTTTCTGTCGGCCTCGAAGGCCCGGGAAAAAACACGCAGTCACCGTGAACACGGTATGTTTCTTCATTCCTCCTGTGTATCTTCACTCAAAGTACATTTGGTTCTGTTTTAGTGCATCGGCAACGCGGAAGATCCTCGAAGCGTCACACCGCGGAATTGGCGGCGACGTTATAAAGAGGATGGTATGTGTCGCCCGTGACCCACAGCCGATGTAGAATGACAGCAAGTTTTCGGGCAACCGCAACGATCGCGCGTTTCTTGCTGTTTTTCCCGCCGCGTTCGAACATTCGCGTGCCCCAGCGTTTAAGATCACTGTCCGGACCAAAACGCCCCAACAAGTACTGAGCGCACTGAACCAGCAGAGAGCGAAGTTGTTTGTTCCCAGCCTTGCTGATTCTGAGTTGTTGTTCGACTGAGCCAGATTGGTGGCGACGTGGCGTGAGCCCAAGGTATGCGGGTACATCTCTAGAGTGGGTGAAGCGGCCAGGATCTCCAATGGTAAGCACGTACTGAAGAGCTGTGATCGGGCCGACTCCGCTTATCTGGCGAAGTCGGTCCGTCTCTGGGTAACGATTTCGTGCGGTGTTTTCAATGGCCTTGTCTAAACAATAAATCTGTTTATTCAGATGAGAAATCGTCTCCAGCAACGGGGTCAAGCTCATCTTCAGTTCATCCGGAACGCACATGGCAGCCTTGCTCGGAAAGCAGGATGTTCCGCAAGGAGACAAACGCAATCCTGCGGACTTCAGGACACCGCGGACTGCATTCATCAGTCGCGTTCTGTTTTTGACTAAGAGGTCACGAGCTTTCAGCTGAATGATGTCGGGGTAGCTTTCCTGTTTGCGATGCACGATGGGAGAGAGCAGTTGTGGATCGACTCGTGCGAGCCTCGCCAGCATGTGCGCGTCGACTTGGTCCGACTTACGAATGCTGTCGGCGATCATTCGGAGATTACGTGGATTGGCGACGATCACCTCGTGGCCCCACTTCGTCAGCAATTGGCTCAACCACCGCGAGTGAGTCCCCACTTCGATGGCAATACGCGACGGTGGAAGATCTTGAAAATGCCGTGCCACTGTTTCCGGCGTAGAACGCAGACGTCCCTCGGTTAGTATTCTTCCATCTGGACCCAGAACACAGCAGTGGCTGAAACGATCTCCGAGATCGATGCCGATTGTGATCTGCTCCGTTGTGGCCTGAAAGCTCGGTTTCAACTCCTGAATCTTAGCCAACGTTCCATTTCTTGCCATTGCGCGATCCTCCTAGCCGTCGTTCTACCACACCGCGGCGGGCGCCTTCTCATTCCATCTTTCTGCCGTTTCCGGCTTGTTTCTTTCTTCACTTGAGCGGCAGCGGGAAGAAACAAGGCGGAACGGTGAAAGGGACACAACGGAGGCCGAAGGAGGGTGGCAGGGCGTGAGTGAGAGCGCGGTGAGTGCCAAACGGGGTTGGGGTTAGTTTGGCGCGAAACCGGCGCAGTCCGAAACGCCCGTCCGAGCCGCGGCCAAGCGGCGTCCACGCGGAAGAGGATGGAGTGGAGGGAAAGACGCGGAGCTACCTGGAGGGCGACACAAACGGTTATGAAATCTCTGAAAGCCGGGTGCGACCTTCAGACAGGGATGCTTGTGTATAGATGGAGAACGCGGATGAGCGGTCCATAGCTTGCTTCGATCAAGAAGGCAGCAGCTTTTTCAAACCACTCGGCATCATACTGACTCGGCGAAACGTAGCCGAGAAAATACGGCGTTAACTTCCTCATGCGTGCGTGTTCTTTGTCAGTTAGTGAGGCTTTAGGAAAAGCGGCTCCCCAAAGCTTTCCGCTCGGCCAATCTGCTTGAAACGGGATGCCTTTTAACGTTAAGTATTCTCGGACGAACTTTGTGCCGGCGTTTGCCAATGCCCTCAAGGCTGATTCGTTACGACCTTCGTTCGCGAGGCGTCGCGTAAGAAGAACAAGTTGCCCTATTGATGCTCGACTGCCTCCCTGACCGAGGTCACTTTTCTTTAGACCCAGCACAAAGGCCTCGAACCGCTCCACAACTTTAATTGCTTCTCCCACCTCTCCGCTCAGTTCGTCCTCGGTGGATGAATTTTGGTGCGCAAAAGCGTTTAGCACAAATCGCCGAGCCAGCTTAACTTCCCATAGGAGTGTCTCCGCCTCCGTGCTCAAAGTCGGATCGATCAGACGGTCGAGAAACGACTTTATCGGTGTGAGAAAATCATCCGTGTTCAGGTCTCGAATATCGGGGGCGAATCGCACTCGAAGGCTCCATTTGGAGGAGAACTGCTGTAAAACGGTTTCGAGTGCCGTTCGTGTGTAAACAGCCGCTGCCTTCAAGTCTTGGCGTTCTAAGCAGCGTGCTGCCGTTTGCAAGAGTGCTCCGCTTTCCTCGGAATCCACAATAGGAACGGAGTCGCCTCCAATCCGTACGGCCCGCATTACAAGACTCTTCCACCTGTGAACCCATCGCGGTGAAGTTGTTCGTTCCTTCAGAATTTCGAACCATGCCTTGTGGTACGTCAGAATAATGATCTGCCAGTCCGCAAACAGTTCTTCGATGAGGCGGAGCACAACAAGACGGTTGCTCATGTCTAAACCGATCATGATGTCGTCTAGAACAAGCAGCCTAAGCCCTGAGATTGGGCAGTCCTTTACGGCTGCAAAAAAGATCGACATGGCTATTGCGGATAGACGGGCCTCATTGAAGAAACGCTCATAGTCAGGATGTAGCAGACGCCGAAACTGTGGGCGAACGGTGACCTTGGGAGCGTACAGATGCTTTGGCAGTGGACTCCAATCGTAGTGTGCGTCCAGGACGCTAAAGGTTAGGTCCAGATCGTTGTCAAATCTCTTTACCAGTAGAGAGGCTTTTGTGGCAGTCTCGTTTACGACTTGTGCAAAACCCGCATTGAACGTAGCCAGCCTAGCATCCAGATTCGAAGGCTTCCTTATGTACGGCTTGAAGTAATATCGCAGTGACGCCCATTCGTCCCGGAAGGTCTTGTTGCTTGCTGGGTTCTTGTAGTCAGGAAGCAGGGAGCCAATCAGCAGGTCGAATAAATCAATCTCATTCTCCTCTTTGGCTAAATAATGGACTCGGAACAAGGTTCGGTAGTCTAAAAATCCCTTGCCTTTGTCTATGTCGCGCCATGCGGTTGAATTCTGTTCTCTCTTGGTTGGGGACCATTCGTAAGGCTCTGATCGGTCGGTCAACGTCAGGCGTATCGATGCTGGAAGTGCATTGAATTTATGGCGATTTGTGTCAATTTTCAGCTTCGCATCGCTTGCGGCTTCAAGAAAGTCTTGAATGCTGTAATAGAAAGACGATTTCCCAGAACCATTTTCGCCGTATATCAGCAGATTGTTACCGTCAGTGATCTCCAGCTTGAAGGAGTCACCTCGGAATGCTCGATAATTGGCGATTTCAACGCCCGTCAACCTCATTATTTTCCTTCAATTGTCCGGACTATCTCCAGTGAATCGAGTCGATACAAGCTCTTTCGTAGAGCGTGCCCTGGTTGGTAAAGGGTCTCAAACACTCCGCTGAGGGCCGATGCGGCGTTTGCTCTAATGTCGTCCCATACACGAAGGTTTATGTCATCGGCCAATTGGAAAAAATGCAAGTCAGCGTGATGCAGCGTGTCGGGGAAAAATAACTCATATACAAGAGCATTTATCCACTGCTCAAAATAGCCCGCCAACAAAACACTATGCTCGCCAGAAGGCTCGCTCACTCTCTGAACGTCTTGTCCATATAGATACAACAGATAGTCAGTGAGCGTCTCTAGGACCTTCCGTTCGGCAGCTGTCCAATTCGGAATCGGTAAGGGCTCGATAATGTTTAATTGAAGTGCAAGAAAGCCGCCAGGTGGCACACCTGATAACGTGTGCAAGAAAAAGGACGCAACTGTTGAGTTCATCAGCGCAAGGAGCGCTTTGGGAGCATTCGGGATAAAGAAAACCTTGTTGTTTACATACATTCCTATTGGGTCGGCGGGGTCGTAGGCAAATGCGTCTGTTCGATTGATTTCCTGGTAGACCAACTTCGGTCCTTGGAACAGGTTCTCGTAGGCCATCTGTGGTTGTTGGAGTTCATACCATTCCTGCTCAGTGGCCCGATTCTTCAGTGCTTCAATATGGGGGCGGAGGTGTTTCTGAACTGCGGGGAACCTCGACATATCAATGCCATGATAGGTATAAATAATGAATGTGCCGGAGAAGTCTGCGCGCCATTTCGAGATGTTCCTGCCACGCAGAAAAGGCTTGATGATCTCTCCTGCATCCGGATTCGCCTTCAAAATTGCTTCCCGCTCCACTGCACTGATCACAAATGCCTTGTTAAGCCCGGTGACCACCCCGCGCAGGGGTTTCCATTCAAGGTGATCTGCAAGGGTTTTCTTGCCCTCTCGAATCGAGGCCAGTATTCGCGCTAGTTCGCCGCCGATCAATTGCCACGGCCCTTCCGAGAATGACGCTTGCGAAACTAGGGTCCGCTGGCGCGAGACTACCTCGGGCAACTCGTCCAATGGCTGATCTTCTTGCCATTTGAAAACACCCAGCACTCCGCCAGGAGTCCTTGCCTTCTGAAGCAGTATTATGGCTGGTTCCACAACCGCGTCGAAGACCTTTGTTTCTGCAAAATCAATCAGTATCTTGATACTTGTATGGTCTAAGAAATATCTGCGGAGATTTCCACCAAACTTAGAATTTAGAAATGAATTGCTTGATATAAATGTCAGGCAACCCCCGTCGCGAAGAATCTGTAACCCCAAGCCATAAAAATAGACGTAAAGATCGGCTCGGCCAGCAAACAGACGCGGGAAAGTTCGCTTTAGCGCTGGTTTTTGATCTTTGATGAGTTCCATCCTGACATACGGTGGATTCGCAAGCACGACATCGAACCCACCTTGAGAGTGGAACACCTCAGCGAAATGAAGTCTCCAAAGGAAAAACGGCTTGCGGTGCTTGGCGATTGCACGTTCCAAATCCTTGAGAGCTTGTTCTTGATTTTGTTCTTGGAGTGTCGCCCGCATGAACTCCCATTCCAGACGGTCTAGCTCTGCCCGCAGAGCAGTCTTTTTCGTGCGGGAAAATTCATCGAAAAACTGAGCATGCAGTTGTTGAATTCTCTTGAGACTACCGCGTGAACCAAGGCCCAATACACCCTGCTCGGATTCGCTATTGTCAACCTGATTTACCAGCGCCTTGCGTTCCTTAGCGAGGCGAGAACCTTCTGCTTTAAAATCGGCCGCCATTTTGCCACTTAATTCCCCTTTAGCTTGTAAGGAGGAGACTTGCTCTTCTATCCAGCGTTGGCGGTCATCGATTTCTACGACACGAGGGTTGGTGCTGATTTCGTGATCCTGCCGCAGGAATCGGTCAGCCAGCAACCTCACGCCCTCGAACTCTTCAAACAGCGAGTTGCCTTGCATGATCTTGTAGTCGAGATTTGGAAGGGGCTGGATATCCGTTATTTCATCCTCATCGACTACCATTGAGAGCCAAAGGCGAAGCTTGGCAATCTCCACCGCACCAGGGTCATCGTCCACGCCATAAAGAGATTGCTGAATCGCATGTCGTTTTAGCGCGTAAGGCGAGCGTGTTTCTATGAGTTGCTCATCTGTCTGCGAGATTTTTATTAAGGCTGGCGTCAGAGCCATGCGTGCCCGAACAATTTCGTGCATCATGCCAACCGGAAAGGCGCCAGAGCCTATTGCTGGATCGCATACCTTTACGGTCGCGAGAAGAATGTCCAGTTCAGCCGCGTTCTGACTGATGACTTCTGGAAGTCGTTTGTCCGCATGCTTCTTTGTATCGGTCGCTTCAAAGTCAGCAAATCTTTCGGCTAGGCGAAGAAATACGGCGATCTCTTCATGGGGAAGGCTAGAGGCTCGGCGAGTGAGGTAGTCTAGCAGTGCCTGTTGGCACATGTAGTGAACAATAATGCGAGGGGTGTAGTACGTGCCGCTCGCGTGACGCATGTTTTCGGGCAAGAGGTTCTCAAAAACCTTGCCCAACATCTCTGGATCAACGGCAACCTCTCTTTCGAGTGGCTCGGCCTCATTAACCGTAAAGTTATATCGGTCAAAAACATCGAGAATGCCTGTCCCGACATCACCATCTCCGGACACTTCTTTATTCGAAAAAAGACTGTTGGGCAGCAGAATATCGGTTTCTACCCAGTTGTATCCGTGAAGAGGTTCAAAGAGCCCACCGTTAAGAAACGGAATTCGGCAATCGAAACGCGAATAGTAATGGTCGTCGTCCAGCCGTGGAGCGGCCAGAGCTTCGTAGAAGAGAGGCTCTAGAATATCGTTGAAAAAGTTCAGTGATCGACCGTGTTCGCGCCGAACAAGAGCATAATCGGCCTGGCGGTCGAAGATGTGGCGAATGAAGTCCCTGCGGCCGCTGCCCCATGGCCTGCCACGATCAACCCCAAACCATCCTTTCTTCTGGAGGAAATACAAAAACACGATTTGGCCCAGTAGCTTTTTCGCAAAATCGTCATCGGTGATGCCGCGATCATCAAATTCTCGTGCAACGGCTGGAACTGTGTCGAGAAAAGTCTTCAGATCAGTTCGGGTCTTCTCGAAAAGCACGCGATATTGCTTGAAGAATTCCTCTGTTACCTTCTCGACGCTGAAGGCGGATTCAAGATCCATCACTGTCGGATCGGTCTGATCGTTCTGCAATAACTCCAGAAACTGCTTCTGTGCTGTATGGCAATTTTCGTATTTGCCGACGAGGAAACTGTACCGGCGAGCTGGCGTGAGCTCCGCACGTTCAATAACGATCCCAAGCTCGGTTGTCTCAAGCATGAAATCAAGTTTGACAAAAGAAAAGCGCCAATCCTCCTCAGCGGGCGAGACGAAGGCGGCAATAACAGCAGCCTTCGCTTGGCCATGTCCCGTCGCCAGATAGTCCGCAACAAAATTTCGCAGCGTCACACGGCCCCTACCCAGAGTGGTATCTCTTCGAAGATGAATGACCAACACATCGACGCGCTCGCCACGGGGATCTGTGTAGGTGCCGAGGCGCGAATAATGTCCGACTTGTTCTCCAAACGCCCGCTTGATGAGATTCCCGCTGAACTGAAGATGCGTTGACTCGTCTAGATGATTGACGAGATTGCGAACAAAGTGGCGGAAACGCGTTTCCTCGAAACGCTCCGTGAAGGTCTCGCGAACGAGCGCAGTAGCCTGGCTACGGTCCATGTCTAGGGTTTGACCAGATACTTCGAAAGAATAACCTGCCGCGGACTAAAGTTGTGCTTGACAGTTTCGGCACGCACAGGCTGATAGAACTGAGGCGGAATGTCCCGCCGCATGATTCCTAGCAGTTTAAGCGGATTGGCTTCGGTCCTGAATGATTCGGCAAGTTTCTTGAGCGTCGGACGAGGGAGGGCTCCATCTTCCAGCAACCGGATGACCTGTCGTATGTATTCCTCGTCATCTTCGGTGTAGCCCGCGAAATCACGAACATCTTTGGTGCGCAGTCTCTGCAAAAGTCTAGCTGCGGTGTCCCGAGACCGCTGACCAGGCTGATCGTTTCCATCGTCCGCGGTCGCTGCGTCGAAAGCGGCTTTGTTGAAATCGAGCAAAGAGTAAAAGTCCGCGCCTCTGGTTCCTGTCGGAGTGTCTGGGTCACACGCAAGCTGACGTGCGGCTGTGAAGAAGTCGAGTTCTCGGGCCGGTGCACCTGGTGAGGAGATGAAAAACTTTTCCAGTCGGCCTTTCCGAAAGTAGGTCAGCAAAGCTGGAGCCGGCTGATCAGCCTTGACAGCACTTGCAGAGCGAGCCTTTTTGGGTAAGCGTTTAATGCGATCGAAAAGTTGTGGCTGGTGATCCCGAACGTTACGGATAATATTGAGGTATTCCAATTCGCTTTCTTGCTGGTCATTCTCTCCGGTGAGCGTGCTTTTAGCAAAGAGCAGCTGGAACAGGTCGTGGCTTTTAATTTCCTCCCCGTCCGTGAGAAGCTGCGCGTCCGCACCCAACATCTCAATAAATGCTTGGATTTTTGCCTCGGCGGCCTCGCGGAGCTTGATTAGATCGTTGGATTGCTCAGTCGGGAAAAAGTGGAAAGTGTAGATACGCTCGTGCGCAGTGTCAACCCGGTTTACGCGGCCTACGCGCTGGATGAGTCGTGTCGGATTCCACGGTATGTCGTAATTTAGAACGACGTTTGCTCGGTGGAGGGAAACGCCTTCCGCCAACACTTCAGTGCTCACCAAGATGCGGTAGTCGTCCGAGGGCTGCGCGGCGCGCGCGTCAAAATTTCGGATTAGAACCTCTCGCACTGAATCATCTGAGTCCCCGGTAAAGAGCAGAACTTTCTCGTGAAGCTCTGACTGCAGACGCTCGGTGATATAAACAGCTGTTTCCTTTGACTCGGTGAAAATTATGAGGCGGCGATCACGCAGGATGTCGTTGTTCCGAAGCGAGTCCGCCAGTTGATCCCATTTGGGGTCACGTTTGATGGTCGCCCAATCACTTTGGACTTCTCGGAGGATGGTGAGATCGTTTTCAAGATCGTGGCGAAACTGGTGGGTGAACGCTGATGCAGGTAACTTTTCAGCAACATCGGCGTCGATCAGGTCTTGAACTCCTTCCAAGTCGTCCTGTTCCAAAAGGTCGAAAACTTTCCCAATGTGTTTCTTGCTGATGTAAACATAGCCTCCGTCTAGGGCGGCAAGAAACCGTTCGTAGGTGTGAAGGAACCGGTCGAGGGTCAAGCGAAAAGCCCGGAAAGAGCTTTCAAGCCTCTTCACTAACAAGATCTTCATGAACCTTGCCAGATTCTTTTGTGCCGTGACGTCAATGTCTGAGCGTTCACCTTGATAATAGGTAAGGGGGCTGTATCGAGCATATGTAAAGTCGCGCGTGAGGCGTTCAATCGTATGGGTGAAGACCCGATTCTCGGCTGTGTCCAATTGATAAAAAAGTGGTTCCGGCGGGGCCACTTCCGGAAAACGCAGATTCTGTTCCGCGAGATCCTCGCTGTAGTAGCGTGCGATCTCTGTGCGTGTCCGTCGTACCATAAGATACTTCAACACCTTTTCTCGGATTTCCTTTGCGTTATCTCGCACAGCGGTGAAGTATTCGTCTCGGTCGTCTTGTCGATCGAGTCCCTTCAACCGTTTTTCAAGTCGACCGAAGAAGGCTTCGAGATCGCGAGCATTTGGGATGGTGCTAGCCTTACCATTCTGGAAAAGCTTTACTTGGCTGAGAATATCTTGAGGCCTGTTGTTTAGCGGGGTTGCCGATACCAGAATGACACGCTTACCTCTGCAGATCTGGGCTAGCCGCTCGTAGGTCTGGTTGGTTTCTGTTCGAAATCGATGGCTCTCATCGATGAACACGTTCTCGTAGTTCTCCACTCCCTGACGGATGAGCTCATCGAGCTTCCCGACGGACTGGAATCTCGTCTGGCGAACTTGGAAATCACGGAAGACGTTCGGCCACGAGCCGGGGTTGTTGTCATCGAGAAGAGCAGGAGGGGCCAACACAAGATTGCGGCCCGAGAGTTGTCTCGCTAGAAGGGCCGCCATGTAGGTCTTTCCCAAACCGACCACATCCGACAGGAAAACGCCGCCGTACTCTTCTAGAATTCGACGTGCTGCGGTCACCGCGTCGTCCTGATACTTGAGCTTCTTAAAACGTGCGGGGAGATATGAGGAATCGCCGTCTTCTGCGCGGTTTAACTCGGACTTAAAATATTCATACAGAAATTTGAGAAAAAGTTCATATGGGGTGAACTGTGCGAAGGGCGAACGTGTTTCGATTGTCTGCACATACTTTTCGGAGACCTCAACGGCTTGGGTCCACAATTCATCAAATTTCGCCAACGCGAACTCGTAATCCGCCCTGTTCTTTAGCTCTACGTTGAATTCCAGATTGTCAACGAGACCGGATTGCGAGAAATTACTTGACCCGGTGACAACACGACCCTTGTCAATGTGCCCTTCGAAAAACGTCATGATGTACAGCTTGGCGTGTAATTTTGCTGATGGAAAAACGCGGACTTCCAGTTTCCCACTCTTAGCCCACTCAATGAACTGCCGGACACCGCTCTCTACCTCCGCGCTCTCCTCAACCTCCTCCAGTTCCGCGAGAATTTCACCTGGCAGAAGGTCCTTCGCTTCGGCATGTGATCGCAAATCTAGTTCCGCCTGTTGCTTGGCCTCTGACAAGAGATCAAAAACTGGTCGGTCGGTTTCTAGTCCGATCAGAATCCGGATTTTCTCAGTTGGCAACAACGCCTCAACAAGCCGGCGAAAACCGCTGAGGAAAAAATAGCCAACTAGACAGTCGAAAGCCCGAGTATTTTTGGCGAGGAGGACGTTAAATCTGTCAGCCAGGGTTCTGCCGCTCTCATTGGTAACGAATGTTAGGTCTGATGAGAGCGAAGGCTTAGCCTCCGTAGAATTGACCGTTGTCATTAGTGACTCTCTTGAATCGTTGAGCAGTCGTGCATCGAGCGCCACTGATGCTTCCGATTGCATGGATTTTCGACTGTTGCATGGGCCATTTGGTTTCCGGAGCTAAGAGATTTTACTACCTGTGATAGCGTGTGCGTCGTAGCGCGGTGCCAAGCGAAAATTCATTCTGCCTACTGGAGATCGGAATGCCTTGCACTTGTAGATCAAGAGTAACTATAGCTGCTGAAGATTCTCCGCAAGTCCTCGCGGACGGAAGCTGTCGGGCCCGCAAGGTTCACTGTCGCAAAGGTAATAGAGTGCCCTTGGATTACTGCGTGTTCGTAAAGCATCGTATCGATTGCAGGATGCAGGAAAAGGCCAGCCGTCTCATCCGATTGGGCACCGAGGCCCTCCTGTGATCTGACATAAGCATACATTTGATAAAGGTAGTGACTCTTGAGGGTGGCACCTCCAAAGCGGCGGACTCCGAGGATTGACGAAAACTTGGTGTCTACTATCACGCTCCGTCGCCCGTTGGGAGGATCTAAAATGATGTCAGTGACCATCCGAGGAAGAATAACGGTGATTCCCCCCGAGCAGGAAGAAACTTGCCAGTGGAGAGGAACGCTTCCGTGAACACTCCATCCGAGCGGTTCCAGTTCGACTTGTGCGAATCCCAAGACCGCCTTTTCGAAGAGCTGACGGACCCAGGTTTCTTCTCTTTCCGGCGCGACGAGAGCTGTTGGGCCGGATTCCTCAGTGGGAAGTGCCAAGTCGAAGGCGAGTAGCGCAAGCGCAACCATGAACCGGTCTGCGGCATCGTTCCGACCGATTTGATCGAGTGCCAACTCGGAGCGCGAAGGCTTTAAACTGCCCACACCCGATCGAGCGAGGTTGGATGCCAGAGATCGGCATCGGTGCGCCAATTCCTCACTCTGGACGAGGCGCGCCATCAGATCCAGGGCTGATCGCACGAGTCTATTTCGAGGTGTGTCAATTGTCAGATCGTGAAAATGGCAGAATACTTCTCCCCTGGCGAGCAAAAGGCGCGTCTGGGTCGTGAGGAAATCGATACGACCACGGACGCGAGTGAGCACCATCTCGCGACTACGATAACCGCGAGTGAGATTCCGCTTAAACCGGTGCTCAGCAGCCTTCGCAAGTAGTCGCGCTATCAGGTCGGGCAGGTCATGGCTGTCGGCATCCACGAGAGAGTTGAACTCAGCTCTAAACCGCGTGAGTTCCGATGCGTAGAGCATTAGGAGCCACAGATTTCGAACTGGAATGCGGCCGACTAAGCGCTCACCTGTATTCGATTGCACCGCCATTACAGCAGCTCCGCGAGTAGCTTTGCTCGCGCTTCCTTCGCGCGGCCCGGCACATCGTACCAGTACTCATCAAGTAGGGGGCCGATCTCAGTCTCAACCCTGGCGCGGAACCAAGCGCTACCGTCCGTCACTCTGTCGTCGATGTCCGGGGTCACATATGAATGTCCAATCCGGAATTGTGGTCCCAAGGAAACGGTTGAGGAAATTTCCAAGTTCAGCGCGCTGATTCGCGCTTCAATCTCCGCAAGTACCCTCTCATCAAGGCCGCGTTTCGAACACCACTTTCGCCAAGCATGTCCCAATCTGGGTTCGAGGTCGACGAAAGCGAAGCGTCGGCGGAGTGCTAGATCAACGATGGCTAGGGATCGATCAGCGACATTCATGGTTCCGATCACATAGAGGTTCTTGGGCACGTACACGCGCTCGTCGCCTTTTCGATAGGCAAGCTCAATGGCCTCTGAAGGGGTTCGTTTCGTGTCTTCCAATAGCGTCAGCATCTCGCCGAAGACCTGCGCCGGATTACCGCGGTTGATCTCCTCTATGACAAGCACGAATGGCCGATCCGGTTCACTGGTAGCTGCTTCGATCGCTTGCATTAGGATGCCGTCCACGAGAGCGAGTCGGCCATCTCCAGAAGGGCGCCAACCGCGCACGAAGTCTTCATAGGCGAGAGAAGGGTGAAACTGGACCACACGGAGCCGGGAACGAGTGGTCTCCCGATCTCTTGAGCCCACCAGAGCGAACCCAAGACGCTTTGCCAACCAAGTCTTACCCGTGCCCGGAGGTCCTTGGAGTATCAGATTTTTCTTTGAACGCCAGCGGTCTAGAATTCCGTGGAGTTCCTCCGCCGCTAGAAAACTGCCTTCAGAGACAATGTCGTCGATCGTATACGTCGGTTCGTCCTCGGCCTCCAAGATTTCCGGTTCGCTGATTTCAGAGGACTCCGCAGTCGCACTGTCCGAGTCAGGCCTCAAGCCGTACTTCTGAACCCAGTAAGGTTGCGCTAGAAACCACGCGTGCTCCTGCGGTACGCCGCGGAACACAAAGTCGACGAGTCGGCGCGCTGCCTCCGTCTCGGTGTCGGCTTCCACGACGGTTGTTCGGTATGTGTAGAAGTACCAATCGCGAGGTGGGAAGGGAGGATCCCAAGCCACTTCCACCTTCTTCCCGTCATTGGGGTTTCGGAGAATCGTGCCTGTCGCCTTGATCCGCATGACGGAAACAGGCTTTCCGCCTACATCGAACGGCAGTCCTCGCTTTTGGACGAAACTCGCTTTTATTGCGATGCGGTCGCCCGGTTTCATGCGGCGAACTAGTTCAGAAAACTGCTCCTCATATCCGTTTTCCCAGATGCCCTCAGCGAGAAAACGCGGCATCTGATCATCGCTTTTGTCCCACAGGGCGCCGGCGAACCAGTAGGTCTCGCCGTCCTCCCCTTCCTCTGGCGCGTCAGGAGCGGGTGTCTGT
>Ga0074044_10002904_pt1 | contig 14856 bp, 12 predicted proteins | sample BogForMeECP23OM1_FD_94443 | JGI IMG/M metagenome (GOLD analysis project Ga0074044, IMG submission 94443) | Bog forest soil microbial communities from Calvert Island, British Columbia, Canada - Bog Forest MetaG ECP23OM1 | ecosystem: Environmental > Terrestrial > Soil > Wetlands ... | reverse complement strand
CATCGATGCCACCGTGCCGTTCGGCTACGAGAGCGACTTTATGCGCCCGGTCTATCCGGTCGACAAAGTGCGGCCGGAGGACTTTTTCTCTAAGCAAGACATCGAGAACGCCAAGAAGCGCATGCACGGCTGGGTGCACTCGCTGGCACGGACGGGGAGGTGAGAGCGCGCGCTTTTTCCTTGCCCCGGTCCCGTGTGGGGCAGGGCAGGAGAAACAAGCCGGGCACGGGTCCATGCTGCTGTCGAATGTCCTGGTAATCGACGCGACGGACCGCTTCGGCTGGCTCGCTGGACGAGTCCTCGCCGATCTCGGCGCGGACGTGGTCAAGCTCGATCCGCCGGGTACCGATCGCACACGGCCGCAATGGCGTGCATTCAACGTCAACAAGCGCGTCGTCGATCTCGATCTGAGAAAGCCGGCCGATGCCGCGCGGTTCGACGATCTCGTTGTTATGGCCGACATCTGTCTCGTCACGCCGGCCAGTCATGGCGGCGCGCCGCTCGATCCCGCTGCCTTGCGACGGTGCCACCCGCGTCTGATCGTTGTCACGATCACGCCGTTCGGCTCGCTCGGGCCACGCAGCGCCTGGAAGGGCACCGATATAGAGGCGATGGCGGCCGGCGGAGCGATGGCGCTCGCCGGCGAGCCGGACGGGGTGCCGGTGCGCGTCAGCGAGCCGCAAGCCTATGCCTGGGCGGGGGCCCAGGCGGCCGTCGGCGCGCTCATTGCGCTGTTCAGGCGTGAGGCCACCGGCCGCGGCGATCTCGTGGACATTTCCGCCCAGGCGTCGGTCGTGACCGCGCTGTCGCACGCGCCCGCCTTCGTCGACCTCCTCGGCATCGAGCCGACCCGCGCCGGAGCCTTCATGACCGGGCGCTCGATCAAGGGCGCGCGCTACCGGGTGTTCTGGCCCTGCCGCGATGGCTACATCAATTTCATCTTTTACGGCGGCAACGCCGGCCGCCGCACCAACGAGCAGTTGGTGGGCTGGATGCGCGAACGCGGCGCCGAGCTTGGCGTTCTTGCCGCGATAGACTGGAAAAGCTGGGATCCGACCAAGGCCGACCAAGCCGAGGTCGATGCGATCGAGGCCCCAGTCATGAAATTCTTTGCCGATGTCAGCAAACGCGAATTCCTGACTGAAGCGCACCGGCGCGAAATGCTCGGCTATCCCGTCTCCACCGTGGCCGACATCGCTACCGATCCGCAGCTCGAAGCGCGCCAGTTCTTCGACCACGTCGCCGGTTTTGCCGAGACATTCTGCGGCGCGTTCGCCATCATCGACGGCAAGCGCCCGCCGCTGCGCCACGCCCCCGGCGCGCCCTTCACCATCGCGCAAGAACACGATTGCAAGCGGGGGCAGACGTGACAGCTGTGCCGCAGGCGCTGGCGGGGCTCAGGGTGCTCGAATTCGGCGGCTATGCGGCGGGGCCGCATATCGGCAAGGTTTTTGCCAATTTCGGCGCCCAGACCATCCACGTCGAGTCGCACGACCGGCCGGATGGATTCCGCATTCAATATCCGCCGTTCAAGGACGACCGCGCCGGCTACAACCGCAGCGGCTGTTTCGCCTTCTTCAACGATTCGAAGTACAGCGTCACGATCGACTTAAAGAAGCCGGCCGGCGTGGAACTGGCGCGGCGCATGGCGCAATGGTGCGATCTCATCATCGAGAATATGCGGCCCGGCGTCATGGAGCGCCTCGGGCTCGGCTATGGAGCGCTGGCTGCGCTCAACCCCCGCCTCGTGATGCTGTCGACTTGCAATATGGGGCAGACTGGGCCGCGCGCCGATCAGCCGGGCTTCGGCTCGCAGCTCTCGGCGTTGGCGGGATTTTGCGAGATGACCGGCTTTCCGGACGGTCCGCCGATGCTGCTCTACGGCCCCTATATCGACTACGTCGCATCGTTGCTCGGCGCCTCCGCGGCCATCGCCGGCGTGCTCAGGAGCCGGCGCAGCGGCCAGGGCTGTAATATCGACCTGTCGCAATACGAGTGCGGCCTGATGTTCATGGCCGGCACGCTGCAGGAGTACTTCGCCATCGGCCGTCTTGCCCAGCGCTGCGGCAACGAGGACGCCGATGCCGCGCCGCACGGCGCATTTCCCTGCCGCGACGGCCAGTGGGTCGCGCTGTCGTGCTGGTCCGACGCCGAGTTCGCGGCGTTCGCCGGCGCGATCGGTAAGGCCGGCCTCGCCGCCGACCCGGCGTTTGCGACGCTTGCGGCGCGCCGGGCGCATCGGAGCGAACTGGAAACGGTCATTGCCGCCTGGACGCGGCCGCAATCCGCCGATGCCGTCGCGGAGACGTTGCAGGCCGCCGGCGTTGCGGCCTATCCGGTCGTCACCATGGCCGGGCTGTTCGCCGACCCGCAATTGCACGCCCGGCGCAATTTTCGCGTCCGCCGCCACCCGGAAATGGGCGATCATTGCTATTGCTTTCCGGGCTTCGATCTCGCCGAGGCGCCCGGCGATATCATCGGCCCCGCCCCTTGCGTCGGCGCCGACAACGATTTCGTGTTTCGCGATCTGCTCGGATTGAGCGAGGTGGAATACGAATCCTATCGGAGCCGAGGCGTATTCGGGTGAGCCTGCCGCGCGCGGGAACCCGCGCAGCGATTCGCCGGGCGGACGAAAAAAGCAACGCGCTCTGGCGACGCATCCGCCCCGCTTTGTTTCGCTTTGCTCATCTGGGCTACTTGCTACTGACTCAACATGAGGTATCCGATGCGGCGGCTATAGTGCCCGGTGCCTACAGGCCGCTTGGGAAAGGCTCAGCTTACCCGATGATCTAAACCACGGAGATTGATTCAACTGCCGAGTGTGATATTTTGCGCCTGCGCACAAACCGAGTCGCGGAAGGTCGTGCCCTCATCGGGGCTACCACCGAATGTGAGACGGTAAAGGCGCTTCACTCCAGGCGATCGCTACGGCCATCGCTCAAAACGGGAGACGAACATGAGTCACGCCTCGTCTGGCGGGGATAAACCCCTGCCAATGACCGTCGACAAAGTCGGCTTTTTGCTGGATCGACTGGGTCAAGACTGCTCCCCTCTGCAATATTTGAGAGAGCTAACCCAGAACGCTATCGAGGCGGTCCGGCGTACAGGTATTCCAGGCCAAATCATTTGGGACGTTGATTGGATTTCGTACGACCTGGGCGGCCCCCCTATGAAGGTCTGTATCGTTGATACTGGCGACGGGATGACCGGCGAGGAAATGATTCGGTTCATCAATCAGCTTTCGTCATCGGGAGCCGAACAGTCCTTCACTGGTAACTATGGAGTTGGAGCCAAAATCGCTGCAGCCACCAAGAACCCCGCCGGGGTTATCTACCAATCCTGGAAAGACGGCGAAGGCTACATGGTCCAGCTGGAGAAGAATCCCAAAACAGGTGAGTATGGCCTTCGGCAATGGGAACTTAAGGATGGAAATTACTCTTACTATGTCCCTCTCGAGGATGCCGTCAAACCAGAGCAGATAAGCGATCACGGCACCAAGGTTATCCTCATGGGGGCCAAGAAGACTGAAAGCACGATTGCGCCACCGCCAGATGCGGCATCACCTTCTCGGTGGATTTCCAAATACCTCAACACCCGCTACTTTCAATTTCCAGATGGGTTGACGATTAAGGCCCGCGAAGGTTGGGACAACCCTAGGACCGATAAGGACCGCAACGTCCTTCGCACGATCACAGGCCAAAAGCCTTACCTTGATCAGCACTCGACTGCTTCGGGCGTCGAGACGATTTCTCGCGGCAAGATCCATTGGTGGATTCTGAAAGACGAGACCGCCATTACCAACAACAGCGGCTTTATAGAGTCAGCTGGTCACGTCGCCGCTATGTATCAGAACGAACTGTACGACCGTGCCACTGCGAGGGCTGGAACCGGTTTGCTGCAGCGGTTTGGTCTCCTTTTTGGATATAGGTTTATCGTTCTCTACGTAGAACCAGTCCCGGATAAAGGCCAAACGCTCACGACCAACACGGCGCGGACGACACTGCTGCTCGATGGTGAGAAACTGCCATGGGACGACTGGGCTTATGAATTCCGCGAGAACATGCCCAAAGCGCTCGCTGAGTTCGTTAGCGAGAAAGCGGCTGCGCTCACGGAAAAAGATCACATTAGTAATATTAAAGACCGACTCAAAAACGTCATGGACCTCTACAAAGTGAGTCGATACCGACCTTCGCCTGTTGGAGTCTACCTCTCTGACGAGACGTCGGCTGTTCGCGTCGGGAGATCGCCACTATCAGGCGGAAGATCAGCGACTGGCGGCAGTTCTGGCCAAGATGCCAGCGCGAATGGCGTGGGTCAAAGAGACGGCGAAGTTGGGAATATTTATCACCTCTTTGAGAAAAAGGGCGGCGCGGCAAGCGAGAAGTCTTCGGCGGACCCATTCCCCGCTGTTAAGTGGGTTAGTATAGAAAACGGAGGACGTACGGCTGACGATGGCATGGAGGATAAGGCCGCAACTTACATCCGCGATCAGAATACACTGTTGGTGAATGCTGACTTCCGTGTGTTTATCGACATGATCTCTCGACTTTTAAAAGAGAAAGAATCTGGACCGGGACCAGGGTTGCAGGACGTCGTAAAAGAGATTGTTCACCAGTGGTTCGAACAATCACTCGTCGAGACCGTAATCGGCGTCCAACAGTTGAGAGGGAGCAAGGAGTGGGGTCCCGAAGAAATCGATAGGGCACTTACTCCCGAAGCTCTCACGAGTGCGGTGATGCAGCGGTACCATGTCTACATAGCGTGTAGGCGAGAACTCGGCGCAAGATTTGGAAAGCTAACTGCTGCAAATTAGTAGGTGGAAAATCATCGACGGTGGTGGAGCGCCTCCACTAGGCGTGGTGCTCTATCGGCGCAGCAGGTCAGGCGGCGAGGCTTGCCAGCGGGATCGAAACTCGGCACCGTGACTAAGGACAATTCCTTGGCATTATAAGCATTTCGCGGCAACGCAAGACGAGGCCAGGGTGCCGGCAATGGCAGAGCAGAACGTCATGCCCGATCCGATGTCGACACCGATTGGCGGCGAGACTTCGGCCCCCCTCGGCTCGAACGCCGCGCCGTCTCTGCCCTATCACGATCTGCGCCAATGGCTCGAAGAGGCGAAAAAGCTCGGCGAGGTGAAACAGGTCAGCGGGCTATCCTATCAGCAGGACATCGGCATGGTCGCGGAAATGTCGGCGCACGCGGACGATGCGCCCTGTTTCATGTTCGAAAACGTGCCGGGGACGCTCAAAGGCAGCCGCCTCCTCGTCAATTTCTTCGCCGGCAAGCGCAAGAACATGACGCTCGGATTTTCGACGGACCTCTCCAAGCTCGAGCTGAGCGAGAGTTTTCGCGTCAATCACGCGGGCATGGTCAAGCGCATTGCGCCGAAATTCGTCGACAGCGGACCGGTGATGCAGAACATCATGACCGGCGACTTAATCGACGTGACCAAATTCCCGGCGCCGCAATGGCATCCGCAGGACGGCGGCCGCTATATCGGCACCGGCTGCTACAACATCATGCGCGATCCCGACGACGGCTGGATCAATTGCGGCACCTACCGCGTCATGATCCACGACGAAAAATCGCTCGGCTTCTACATCTCGCCCGGCAAGCACGGCCGCCAGATGCGCGACAAATACGCCGCACGACGCGAGCGCATGCCGGTCGTCATCGTGTGCGGCGGCGACCCCATGAGCTTTCTGATGGGCTCGAGCGAAGTGCCGCACGGCGTGTGCGAGCTCGACATCATCGGCGGCATGCGTGGCTCAGCCGTGGAGGTGATCAAGGGACCGGTCACCGGGCTGCCGATCCCCGCCAACGCCGAGATCGCGATCGAGGGTTTCGTCGAGCCCGACAACGTGCGCATCGAGGGCCCGTTCGGCGAGTGGACCGGCTACTACGCCAGCGACCTGCGGCCCGAGCCGGTGATCGACATCAAGGCGATTTATTTCCACAACGAGCCGATCCTGCTCGGCTGCGTGCCGCAACGCCCGCCGGACGAGATTTGCCGCTACCGCGCCATCGTGCGTTCGGCGCTGCTGCGCGAGAACATCGAAAAGGCCGGCGTGCCCGGCATCACCGCGGCGTGGGCCCATGAGGTCGGCAATGCGCGGCTGTTCCTCGCCGTCGCCGTCAAGCAGCGCTATCCCGGCCACGCCAAGCAGGCCGGCCACATCGCCGCCCAGTGCCACGTCGGCGCCTATTGCGGGCGCTATGTGATCGTCGTCGACGACGATATCGATGTTTCGAATTTGGAAGAGGTGATCTGGGCACTGATCACGCGCTCGGACCCCGCGAGTTCGATCGACATCATCCGCGGCGCCTGGTCGACGCCGCTCGACCCGCGCATCGAACCCGAACGCAAGGCGGCCGGCGATTTTACCAACAGTCGCGCCGTGATCGACGCCTGCCGGCCGTGGCACTGGCGCGACAAATTCCCGGCGGTCAACATGCCGTTACCGGAGGAGCGCCGCGTCGCGCTGGCGAAGTTCGGGCATTTGATGACAAGCTGAGCACGCAATCATGGGCGAGAATTCGCTTTGGCCGGACCTGCCGCTCGCGGCATGGAGCGATACCTGCGACACGCTGCAGCTGTGGACGCAGATCGTCGGTAAAGTGAGGACAGCGCTTACGCCACGCATCAATCATTGGTGGAATGTAACGCTGCTGGTGAACGCGCGCGGGCTTGCCGCACCGGCGATGCCGTATGCCGCGGGCACGTTCGATATCATCTTTGACTTCGCCAACCATCGGCTGGTCGTCGAAACCAGCGATGGCCGCGTCGAAGGCTTTGCGCTCAAGCCGATGTCGGTCGCCGAGTTCTATGCCGCGTTCATGGAGCGATTGCGCCGCCTGGGCATCGCCGTCCATATCTGGACCATGCCGTGCGAGATCGAGCACGCCGTGCCGTTCGATCAGGATCGCGCGCATGCGCAATATGACGCGGCTTATGCGCAAAAATTCTGGCTGGCTCTCCTCCAGGCCAATCGGGTGATGAATGAGTTTCGCGCACGCTTCATCGGCAAAGTAAGCCCGGTGCATTTCTTCTGGGGCAGTTTCGACCTTGCAGTGACGCGCTTTTCCGGCCGCACCGCGCCGCCGCCGAAGGGAGTTACGCCGAACGTTGCGAGCTGGGTGATGGCCGAAGCCTATTCGCATGAAGTCTCAAGCTGCGGCTTTTGGCCCGGCAACGGCGGCTACGGCCGCGCGGCCTTCTATGTCTATGCCTATCCGGAGCCGGCGGGCTATGGCGACACGCGGCTGCGGACGGTCGAAGCCTTCTACGATAAAAATATCGGGCAATTCATCCTACCCTACGACGCGGTTCGCCAGGCGCGCGACCCCGACACGCTGCTGCTCGGATTTTTGCAGGAGACTTATGCAGCCGCGGCCGATCAGGCGCGCTGGGACCGCAAGGCGCTGGAGCGCGCGTTCAAACAAACACTTGCTTGAACGTTCCCGCCGTTGCCCGGTGTCCCGGAAGCCAGTCTAGCGCGCATCCCGCTTCAATGGAATCGGGACGCGCTCTAGCTGTTTATTTTAGCATGTCGTTTTCGCAAAACCGGTGTCCACTTTCGCGGGACATGCTCTAATTGGAACACGGTCATGCTGTCGCTCGGCATGACGAGCGAGGTGGGCAGGTTCAATTCCTCTGCGTTCCTGCCCGCGCACGAAACTCCTCCCCCGCAAGCGGGGGAGGATGACCGTCGACCTATTTCAACGCATTGGCGTAGGGATAAATGACGTTGCCGGTGTTCTCGCTCGCTGGCGTGAGCACCGTCTGATAGCTCATGCCGCGCCAGGTATCGAGGTTCGCGGCATCGGTGAGGTCGTGATACTGCACCTGCAACATGCCGGATTTGGTCCACTCACCATTCTTGCCGAACCTGACGTCGGCCATGATGGTCTTGAACTCGTGGCTGCGCAGGTAGTCGGCGAGCTTATCGTCGTTGATGCTCTTCGACCCGGTGATCGCGTCGCCCAGCACCTGAAGATAGGCGTAGCCCCAGCCGCCGAGATAATAGCCGAGTGGATCGACGCCTTCGGCCTTGGCGCGGTCCCGGTATTTCTTGAAGAAGTCCGCTGCGGGGGCCAGCAATTTCGCCGACGGCACCCAGGTCTCGTAGTTCACGATGCCGTTGAGCTTGGACTTGAGCTTGTCCTTGAACACCGTCGCCTGCAGTCCGACCATGGCGCCGCCCATCATCTTCGGCTTGAAGCCGAGCTCATTGGCGGAAAGCAACATGCCGACCGAGCTCAGCGGATACGAGCAGATCACCACGAGATCCGGATCGGCAGCCTGGATGGCGCGGATGATCGGCGAGAAGTCGGTCGTATTTGGCGGATAGGTTTTGTCGTAGACGGTCTTGAAGCCGAACTTCTTCACGTTATCGCGTGCGCCCTCGCAGGCGTTGCGCGAGAACTCGGCGTCCTCGGCCGCGAGCGCGATGGTTTGCGGCTTCGGATTCTGCGCAGCCGCGACCTGGAAGAAGCCCTCGGTGAACGATTCTTTCGGCGTTGGGCCCGACGGCAGCATCGAGAAGTATTTCGGGTAGTGGAATTCACCGTTCGCATCGAGCGCGAACAAGCCGATGAAGGTCTTGTTCTTTTGCATGACCACGGGAATGGCCGGCGCCACCATATTCGTCGCATAGCCGCTGACGACGAGGTCGACTTTGTCGACGTCAAGCAGCTTCGTGTAGATGCCGGGCACGGTCGCGGGATTGGACTGGTCGTCGTAATAGACGAGCTTGACGGGCCGGCTAAGCAGGCCGCCCTTGGCGTTGGTCTCTTCTTCCCAGATCTTGGCGCCCAGCAGCGCCTGCTTGCCATTGGCCGCAAGCGGACCGGTCAGCGCCATGCTGAAGCCGATCGTGATCGGCTCCCCGCTCTGCGCGGCGGCGGGGGCCGTTGCCGCGACAAGTCCGGTCGCAAGAAGGGCGGCACCGAGCCCGTAGGCAACGCCGCGCCGCGAAGCGTGATCACTCATGATTTCCTCCAGAAGGCGGTTTCTCTATTTATGGTACCCTGTCGGGCCGCCCGGTGTCGGATCTGACGCGACAGTGTCACCCCACAGGTTGCCCTGCTTTAGAACTCGTGAAAAGAGCCGGACCGGCAGCGCGGCAATCTGCCCAGCCGCTTGCTGCTCAGCCATTACCTATCGCGGCCCCAACGGAATTGGGGCGTGGTCGGCCTTGAAGACCGCCTCGCCGGTTCGGCCAGGCCTCGCAAGCCCCAGGCCGCGCAAGCCCCTTGTCGGCGGGTACTGTTTCGAATTATTCTAGATGCTCGCTGACCCGGGCCGCGCGAGGGACCGGCCGATAGACCAAGACGCTCTCGCGAGTTGAAAGGAAACGACCATGGCGTGGACGACCCCGACCCTCGTCGAAATCTGCATCGGCCTTGAGATCAACGGCTATCTGCCGGCCGAGTTCTGACCCGCAAGTCTTTTCTTCGGCCCCGCTGAATGGGGCACCTAACCGCCATCGTTCTCGGTGCCGCGGCGGGTGGCGGTTTTCCGCAATGGAATTGTCGGTGTGGCGTGTGCCGGCTCGCCTGGGCGGGCGACACGCGGGTGAAGCCGCGCACGCAAGCAAGCCTTGCCGTCTCGGCTGACGGCGAGCGTTGGATTTTGCTCAACGCTTCGCCCGACCTGCGCGCTCAGGTCCAGGCAACGGTGGCATTGCAGCCGCGCGCCGGCCTGCGCGGCAGTCCCATTGCGGCCGTCGTCCTGACCGGGGCCGAGGTCGACCAGACGGCGGGGCTGCTCACGCTACGCGAACGCCAGGATTTTGCCGTGTTTGCCACCGCCGAGACACGCGCGGCGCTCGACGCCAATCCCATCTTCGGCGTGCTGGCCGCCGGCGTGGTGACGCGCGAGGTTGTCGCGCTCGGCAAACCGTTTCCTTTACCAGGTGGCCTCACTGCGGAGCTTTTCACCGTTCCTGGCAAGGTCGCGCTCTATCTTGAAGGGGATAATCCCGCGCTCGACGCCGAGACTGGCGCAAATGTCGGCGTCGAGCTCGTCTGCGGCACGCGGCGACTCGCCTACGTGCCGGGCGCGGCCGGCGTGACGGCAGCCGTACTTGAGCGCCTCGCGAACGCGGATGTCGTGCTGTTCGATGGCACGCTGTTCGTCGACGACGAAATGATCGCGACCGGAACCGGCAGCAAAACCGGGCGACGGATGGGTCACATGCCGCTCGACGGCGAGGGCGGAACGCTGGCGGCGCTCGGGCGCCTCAAGTCACGACGCATCTTGACTCACATTAACAACACCAATCCGATTCTGATCGCCGGCTCGGCGGAACGGCGCAAGGTGGAGACCGCCGGGTTCGAGATCGCGGAGGACGGTATGGAGATCGTGCTGTGAACCTTCTCACCGCGGACGAGCTCGAAACGCAGCTGCGCGACATCGGCGCGCGGCGCTACCATCGACTGCATCCGTTCCACGCGCTGCTGCACGGTGGACAATGCACCAAGGGCCAGGTGCAGGCCTGGGCGCTCAATCGCTACTATTATCAGGCGATGATCCCACTGAAGGACGCAAGCCTGATCGCGCGTTGCGCGGATCAAGCGACGCGCCGCGAATGGCGCAGCCGCCTCATCGATCACGACGGCGAGCGTGCGGGTGAGGGCGGCATCGCGCGCTGGCTGAAGCTTTGCGACGGGCTGGGACTCGATCGCGATTACGTGACATCGCTGCGCGGACTGTTGCCTGCTACGCGATTTGCCGTCGAGGCTTATGTCCATTTCGTGCGCGAAAAAACGCTGATCGAGGCGATTGCCTCCTCGCTCACGGAACTGTTTTCGCCGCAGATCATCAGTGAGCGGATCGAGGGCATGCTCAAGAGTTACGATTTTGTGACGGCAGAAACGCTGGCCTATTTCTCACAACGCCCGCCGCAGGCCGAACGCGACTCTCGTTTCGCGCTCGACTACGTCAAACGGAACGCGCGCACGACGGAAGCCCAGCAGAGCGTGCTTGCCGCGCTGGAGTTCAAGTGCGACGTGCTATGGGCGATGCTGGATGCGCTGTACCACGCTTACGTTGCGCCGCGGCACGTGCCGCCGGGTGGCTTCGTGCCCAAGGACTAGAGCGTATCCCGATCCTATGGAATCGGGATAGGCTCTAGCTGATTGTTTCAGCATGTCCTTTTTGCAAAACCGGTTTCCACTTTTGCGGGACATGCTCTAGGAGCGGAATATGAGCGAGGCGACGGCTGCCATTGCGTCCGACGCCCGCCCGCGCCTGCCGCACGGCGTGCGGCTCGTGCACAGCGAGGCGCAAGGCGGTTGGGTGCTGCTCGCGCCCGAGCGCGTGTTCAAGGCTGACGCCATCGCCGCCGCGATCGTCAAGCGCTGCACCGGCGAAGCAACGTTCGCCGCGATCGTGGACGATCTCGCAAAGACCTTCAATGCGCCCCGCGAACGCGTTCTCGCCGACGTGACGACGATGCTGCGCGGACTTGCCGACAAGAAGCTCTTGGAATTGTGATCCGATGGTCGCCGACGCGAGCCTAGGCCTGCACAACCCTCTCGGCCTCTTGGCCGAGCTGACGCACCGCTGTCCGCTGGGCTGTCCGTATTGCTCCAACCCCCTCGCGCTTGATCCACGCGAGAGCGAGCTTGCTACGCCAACGTGGGCGCGCGTGTTCACCGAGGCGGCGGCACTCGGCGTGTTGCAGGTGCATCTTTCCGGTGGCGAGCCGGGCGCGCGGCGCGATCTGGTCGCGATCACGGCTGCGGCGCATGCCGCCGCCCTTTACACCAATCTCATCACTTCCGCGGTCGGCATCACGGCGAACAGCCTTCGCCAGCTCGCCGAAGCCGGCCTCGATCACGTGCAGATTTCGATCCAGGACAGCGAACACGCCAGCGCCGACCGCATTGCCGGCTACGTCGGCGCGTTTGCACGCAAGCGCGCGCTTGCCGCCGCAGTCGTAAACCTGAAAATTCCGCTCACCGTCAATGTCGTGGTGCACCGCGCCAACATCGACCGGATCGAACAGATGGTGGCGCTTGCACTCGCGCTGGGCGCAAGCCGCGTCGAAATCGCCCACGTTCAATATTACGGCTGGGCTTTGCAGAACCGCGCCGCGCTGATGCCGAGCGCCGAACAGGTCGCGCGCGCGACCGAAGCGGTCGATGAACTGCGCCGGCGCCATCACGGCGAGATCGTCATCGATGCTGTCGTGCCCGACTATTACGCGCGGCTGCCGAAGCCCTGCATCGGCGGCTGGGGGCGGCGCTCGCTCAACGTGACGCCCGCGGGCAAGGTGCTGCCGTGCCACGCAGCGGAGTCCATACCCGGTCTCGAATTCTGGTCGGTACGGGAGCATTCGCTCGACGATATCTGGAAAAATTCGCCGGCCTTTAATGCCTTCCGCGGCACCGCCTGGATGCAGGAGCCGTGCCGAAGCTGCGCGCGGCGCGACATCGACTTCGGCGGCTGCCGCTGCCAGGCTTTCGCGCTCACCGGCGACGCCCGCGCGACCGACCCGGTCTGCCATCTCGCGCCGAGCCACGATGACGTCGTCGCGCTTGCGGCGGTGCAGGAAGACGCGCCCTACGCCTATCGGCGAATGTGACAATCGGGCGACTGCCCGTCCAAGCCGCGCGCCAAAGTGCCAAACCGCGATTGCATGCAGGGGGCGAAATGTCGGACACTGGCGCCAAGGAAGCCGGCTGGTCCGGACTTCCGTATCTGGGAGGAACGTCATGATTTACCGCGTATCGGGCGGCTCACTCTTGGCCGTCACCCTGAGCCTTCTCGCCACAACGACCTTCGCGCAGCAGCAGACAACGCCGACGCCACAGCCCGCCGCGCCGATGGCGGCACCGGCAGCTCCCGCTGTTACGCCTGCTCCGGCTCCGGCCGCCACTGCCGCTCCGGCCGCTGCCCCGGCTGCGGCCGCACCGGCTGCCGCCGCGTTGCCGCCCGGCTCGCCGCTGTTCGGACGTCCGGAAAACAACGCCGCCGCCGCGAAGCTCGCGCCGGTGCCGGCGCCGCCGCTTGCCGCCGCCGCCGACAAGGTGCCGGTCGACAAGCTCAAGGCGCCGAAGGGCTTCAACATCGAACTCTACGCCAGCGGCATGCCCAATGCGCGCTCGCTGGCGCTCGGCGACAAGGGCACGGTCTTCGTCGGCTCGCGGCTCGTCGACAAGGTCTATGCCATCGTCAACAAGAACGGCAAGCGCGAGGTGAAGGTTCTCGTCTCCGGCCTCTATCGCCCGAACGGCGTAGCATTCAAGAACGGCACGCTGTACATCGCCGAGTTGTCGCAGATTTCCAAGATCGACAACGTCGAAGACAAGCTCGACAGCTCGCCGAAGCCCGTCGTCATCTACAACGATCTGCCGAAGGACGAGGCGCACGGCTGGAAGTTCCTAGCCATCGGCCCTGACAACAAGCTGTATTTCGAGGTCGGGCAGCCGGGCAACAACGTGCTGCATGATAAAAACCACGGCCAGCTTCGCCGCATCAATCTGGACGGCAGCGGCGCTGAAGTGATCGCGTTCGGCATCCGCAACACGGTCGGGTTCGACTGGAATCCGAAAACCAAGGAACTCTATTTCACCGACAACGGCCGCGACTGGATGTCGGAGGATTTGCCCAACGACGAGCTCAACCGCATCACCAAGATCGGTCAGGACTTCGGGGCGCCGTATTGCTATCAGGGCGATATTGCCGATCCCGAATTCGGCTGGGGCCATAGCTGCAGCGAGTTCGTGCCGCCGGTCGCCCTGATGGGCCCGCATGCGGCGGCGCTGGGCATGCGGTTCTACACCGGAACGATGTTCCCGGCGCAATACCGCGACCAGATCTTCGTCGCGCGTCACGGCTCGTGGAACAGGACCATCAAGTTCGGCGGCGACGTGGCGCTGGTGAGGCTCAACAAGGACGGCAGTGTGAAATCGGTCGCGCCGTTCATCACCGGATTCCTGCAGAACAATAACTATATCGGGCGGCCGGTCGACGTGATGAACATGCCGGACGGCTCGATGCTCATATCCGACGACTGGAATGGCGCGGTCTACTGCGTCACCTACGGCTCTAAGAAGGTTGCGGGCCGTTAGTCGCGGATAACAGATACGAAACAGCCGAGGGCGGCGTGCCGCCCTCGGCCTGTTTTTGGGGAAGACGGGAGACCCTGGTGCGCAAATTCGTCGCGGCGCTGGCGCTCGGATGCCTTGCGGCGCTTCCCGCGACCGCGCAAACGGTGCAGGAGCGTCTGCCCACGTGCCTTTCCTGCCACGGCGAGAACGGGCAGTCGCAGAACGCCGAAGTCCCCTCGCTCGGCGCCCAGCAGGCGTTCTATGTCACGGTCCAGCTCCTGATGTTCCGCGATCGCATGCGCCTCGCCGATCCGATGAATGACATGGCGAAGGGGCTTTCCGACGCCGATTTGCAAACACTCGCGGATACCATTGCCAAGCTGCCGCCGCCGCAGCCTGCGCCCGGCCCGGTGGATGAAGCACGGATTGAACGCGCCCGCGCGCTGGTCGCGCAGAACCATTGCAATTTCTGCCACACGCCGAGCTTCGCCGGCCAACAAAACGTGCCCCGCATCGCCGGCCAGCGCGAGGATTATCTGGTCAAGGCTTTGCGCGGCTACAAGGATAACTCCCGCCGCGGCTACGATGCTTCCATGGCCGATGTCATAGAACCGATCACCGACGAGCAGATTTTGGATCTCGCGTATTACATCGCGCGGGTAAAGTAAGGCTAGACCATCGATTCCATGAAAGTTGTCATTAGCAGGGGATTCATCGTGTCTTTTCAGGCTCCTATATATGCGCTTGGGGCTAGAGAAGGATGAACGAGATGGCGGCGTGGCGGCGGGCGAT
>Ga0074044_10002901_pt1 | contig 14867 bp, 13 predicted proteins | sample BogForMeECP23OM1_FD_94443 | JGI IMG/M metagenome (GOLD analysis project Ga0074044, IMG submission 94443) | Bog forest soil microbial communities from Calvert Island, British Columbia, Canada - Bog Forest MetaG ECP23OM1 | ecosystem: Environmental > Terrestrial > Soil > Wetlands ... | reverse complement strand
TCTTCATCGATCATCCCATCCGGGATACAAGTGTTCGCCTCGATCCGGAATCCTGACGCCCTGAGTCACGCCGTCGCACGCCCTCGTACCGCGATTCGGTTATTGTTCGGGGAGGCCTAAGTACCCGGACAAGCTGCGCGAGCTGCAGGAATTGTTCTGGGTCGAGGCCAACAAGTACCAGATCCTGCCGCTCGATGCGACGGTCGCGACGCGGCTGGTCGCGCCCCGGCCGAACCTGACGGCCGGACGGCGGGAGTTCCGCCAACCAGGTAAGTCGGGCACCGGCGAGGAATCGGGCTGATCCGCGCGGCAGCAGTTCCGGTACGATCTGGACCAGCGCCAACTGAGCGTCCGGCGCGAGGCGATCAGAGGGTCGCTCAATGTTCTCTGAATTAGAGCTCACGCTTCCGGCGGGCCGCACGGCGCCTGCGGATGATCGATGCCGTGTGACACATCAGCTTTCATTGCAGGTTGTGTAATGCGCGTTGCGTAATCCGTGACGACGGCCGCAATGCCGTGCAGCAGAGGCAGGCCCCATGAATCGTCGGCAATTGTTTCTCTCGACCCGCTCAGCCGCACGTGGGACAGCGCGCGTCCCCTGCCCGATCGCGCATTGGAAGAAATCAGCGAATAATACGCTACATATATGTTCTTAATGCTCGCACGGCGCCGGACGCCGTCCTTAGTGAAGGTGCTTCGGGCGCGTCATGGCCCCCTGTCGGCCGCCCTCAAAAGGGACAGATTTTGGCGCCTAAGCTGTTGAAAAGCCTCCGCCGTCTTCAAAGACCGCCGAGCTCCCGCAAGACGCGCGGCAGCGCCTCCGGCAAATCCTCGGAGATGAGGCCGGGGCCGAAGGCGCGGGCCGCGGCGCCGTGCAGCCAGACTCCCGCAGAGGCGGCCTCGAAGGCGGGAACGCCCTGGGCGGCGAGGCCGGCGACAAAGCCGGTCAGCACGTCGCCGGACCCCGCGGTGGCGAGGGTCGGCGGCAGGTCCCAGCCGATCGAGGCGCGGCCGTCGGGCACCGCGACCACGGTATCGGGCCCCTTGATGAGAACGACCGCGCCGGTGAGCCGCGCCGCAGCCTTGGCGCGCGCCAGCTTGTCGTCTTCCGGGTTCACGCCCCTCGCCCCGGCGAACAGTTTCGCGAATTCGCCCTCGTGCGGCGTCATGATCGCGGCATGGCCGCCGCGTTCAATCAAGGCCCCGAGCTTGTCCGCTTCGCCGGCGAAGCTCGTCAGAGCGTCGGCGTCCAGCACGACGGTCCGCGAGTCGGCCGGCCGCGTCAGCGCCGCCGTGACCAGCTTGCGCAGTTCGGGACCGACGCCCGCGCCCGGCCCGAGCGCGACCGCGCGCCGGCGCGCGTCGGCGAGCAGCGCCTCAAACCCCTGCAAGCCGGCGAAGGGGGCGACCATCACCGCGGTCAAATGCGCGGCGTTTACGGCGACGGAATCGATCGGGCTGGCGATCGACACGATCCCCGCGCCGGCCCTGAGCGCCGCGCGCGCGGCGAGCCGCGCCGCGCCCGTCTGATGCGCCGGGCCGGAGAGGACGAGCGCCGCGCCGCGCGCATATTTGTGCGAAGCGGGGCCGAGGCGGGGCAGCGCATGGCGCCACAGGACAGGCGCGTTGATGAAGGTTTTCGGCGCGATGCGGGCGAGCACGGATGCCGGAATGCCGATGTCGGCGATACGGATTTGTCCGCAGAGCGCCCGGCCGGGTTCGAGCAGATGGCCGGGCTTCAGGCGGAAGAAGGTGACAGTGGCAGTCGCCTCGACTGCGGCCCCGCGGACCTCGCCGGTTGCGCCGTCGAGGCCCGAGGGCACGTCGACGGCGACCACGCGCCCGCCGCCGCGGGCGAAGGCGTTGATCCGCTCGACGATCGCCAAAGCCTCGCCCTCGACGTCGCGCGCCAGCCCCGCGCCGAAGATTGCGTCGACGACGCAGTCGGCGCGGCGAAGATCGACGTCCGCCGCAGGCCGGGCCTCTTCGAAGAAACGGTCGGCCGCGATCGCCGCGTCGCCGCGGAGCGCCTCGCGCCGGCCGAGGAGGCCGAACTCGACGGCGTAGCCGCGTTCCGCCAGCAGCCGCGCGGCGACAAAACCGTCGCCGCCATTGTTGCCGGGGCCGCACAGAACGGCAATCCGGCCGCGCGACCGCGCGACCCGCAAAACCTCGTCGGCGACCGCGAGCCCGGCCGCCTCCATCAGCACGATCCCTGCGGTCCCAGCCGCGATCGTCATGCGGTCGGCCTCGCCCATCTCGGCAGGGGTCAGGAGTTCGGGCAGGTCCAGCGGATCGAGCATGCGGGCAAGGTGGCGCCGCGCTTTCGCGGCGGCAAGCGATAAAGCGGCCAGCGACAAAAACGTCTTTGCATCGCTTCAAATTCTGCTATATCGCGCCCCTCGGCTGTTCCCCGATAGCTCAGCTGGTAGAGCATTCGACTGTTAATCGAATGGTCGCAGGTTCGAGTCCTGCTCGGGGAGCCAACTAAATCAAAGACTTATCGCCAAATCGAGGCCGTCGGCCGGACAAGAATTCCAGGCTGGACAACATTCCGGACAACAATCGAGAAATTTCGATTTTCGGGACAACCGCGGGACGTCGGCGGGACAAAGCGTGGAACTCGACGTCAAAACCGGGACGCCGGCGGGACGGCGCCCTTAGCGCGACCGTGACGCCAGGCGCCGTCGGCGTGCAAATAGGCCGGGCGCTCGGGCTCACCGAGACGGCTTATCGGGCGCGCCCTCGTCGCCAACGATCCGGAGCAACTCCTCGAGCGGGTGGACGTCGGGGGGCGGCGCGGCGGGGTCGACGACGCGTCGCTCGTCTGTCGCGCGCCAGCGGCGCAGCCATCGCAGCATATCGGCTCCCCTTTGTGTCCAGGCGGCGACTCTAGGCCAAATTACCTCGGCTCAAGCGCGTTGATTGCGGGCTGGAATTCATCCATCGGTTGGGCCGCGTCCCACATGCCCTCAAAGTGAACGTCAAATTTCGCAGCGGCGCCAGCGTCTCGGATCACGATAAGGTCATTGTCCTGCTGACGCTCGCCGCTGGCGCTGAAATTCGCCGAGCCCGTCCGCAACAGCTCGCCATCGATGGCATAGGCCTTCAGATGCATGAACGGGCCGCCGCGCTTGATCCTCACGTCGTCGGCCAGGTCGCCGAGCTTGATGAAGTCATGATGCTCGCGAGGATCGAGGGCGATCCGGATAACGACTCCGCGGCGCTCGGCCGCGTTGAGGGCATCCAGGACAGCCGAGTCCGTGAGCGAATAGGAGGCGAAGTCGATCGAGCGCTTCGCGCCGTCAATAAGCGCCGCGTCGATCGCGTCGAGCCGCTCTTCGGGGGAGAAGTGGACTTCCTGCGCCGCCGCGGGAAAGGCGGGACCGTGCGCCAGGAAGAGAAGCGCCAGGCCGAGGCATGATCTTGTGATTTGCGTCCGCCCGCCCATTGCCGGGCAACGCGAAGCGACGTCGGTAACATGCCGCCCATGCCGGGGATTCTGCCGCGGCAGGGGCAGTCCACTTCATCGAAAGAACTCCCGAATGTCAGCGAGAGCATTTTCAGCATCGCTACGCAGGGACGCAATTGGCATGAACGGCGTTAGAGTTCGAAGAACGATAAGCGCTCGGCGGACCTTTTCGGCATTCTCGGCGGCGGTAGCTTCACCTGGGCGTTTGTGCGAGTAGCCACCGTGGGCTTTGGATGGTTCCCCTCCGTTACTGGTGATGTACTTATCAGCGGTTTGTTTCGCTAAAAGCAAATGAGAATTCCCATTCGCTGATTGATTTACCCCATTCGGTTTAGCCACATCCGCCCCCGAGACCGCAGCCGCAGGTCGCACTGAGCTTATGATCGCCGCCGACGCGTCAAGAGTTTCGTGGCGACCAACACGCCGCCGACGGCCAGCACGACCGGAAGACCAAAGCCGATCATAGGAGCCGGCGCAGGTTTGCATCTCGAAGATTCACAAGAGCGAGGACGATCAGGGCCGGCCTGTGCCGTCGCTGCCGCGCTTACGCAAAGCAAGACCGCTAACGCTAAAGACCTCATTGCCTCGTGCCCCCTTGGCGTCCCGATAAGATCCGATTTTGCCGCCCGTTAACATGCAACCGAGGTTGTAATGTTGTCAAGCGCTTTCCGTTCCATATGTGTCGTTTTCCTAACGGGCCACCCTGAATTCCGACGGTTCCTCTGCGGGACTCAGATGGTTTCCCTGTTGCCCGTTATGGGGCCCGCCGCGTCTCGACATCGCGTTGTCAGCCCCTACATAGGGCGGACATGTTGTGGCGTATCTCTCCTTCGCGTTCCCGGCGCAGCCCGCCGGCCGGCTTCATCCGTCCCTGTCAACCGAAGCTCGTCGACCATCCGCCCACCGGGCCCGGCTGGTTGCACGAGGTCAAGCACGACGGCTATCGGATCATCGCCCGCAAGGAAGGCGGCCGAGCGAGGCCGCGCCCAGTAGCGCTACCCGCGAGGCCGCGGCCGTCGGTCATGGCTCGACTTGCTCGCAGCACGTGCCGGTCGCGGGCGCCGGCCCAAGCGGATCCCTTGCGGCGAGGACGTCCGCGACGAGGGCGCCTCCCGAAACTGTCGCCGTCTCGTCAGATGCGACCGCTACGGCCTCTCATGCCGCCCAGGTCGATGACGACGCCGTCGCACAAGCCGCGACCGGTCCAATCGTGGCCTCCGCCGCGCACCGACAGCGAAAGACCGCAGTCGCGGGCGGCCCGGATGGCCGACTGCACGTCATCGGCCGTCTGGCAGTGAACGACGGCGCGCGGCATGCGCGCGACCGGTTTTGACCTAATGGCAGTCGCGGCGGCGTAGCCATCATTGCCCGGCGTCGACACGCGGCGGGGCATTTGTTCGCCGAGACGATCCAATGTTCTTCGAACAGGGTCACTCAATGCTGCTTCTCCTGATCCACGGCGCGAACACGATAATACCGAGTAGGGCTGACCAGGTCGGCCGTCGCCATCATGGCCTTGACTCGGCTGGCAAGCCGGGGCTCGCGCAGCGCGCTCTGCGGCCTGAGGAGCGACCGCACCTCGAAGAGGATCCTGTCCGTCTCGGGGTCTTCCGCCGCGAGACGGATGAGCGCGCGCCCGTATTGAAGCCTCGTTTCGAAGTCCGGCGGCCGCTCCCCGCGCGTCTGCGGATAGAGGAGATCGTTTATTGCAACCGTCCACGGGGCTTCGAGAAGCGGCTGGATTTCACGGAAGAACGCCTCCGCGAGACCATAGAGCGGATCACCGCGCTCGCGCCGCGACTCGAAGAGGCTCGCGAGAACGTGAGCCTCCTGCGCCGCCACGGACATCCCCTGGCCCTGGACCGGGGGGAAACGGCAGACCGAGTCTCCGATCGGGACCAAACCGCGCGGGAAGCAGTCGAGCTTGTCGAAAGCGCGCAGCACGCTGCAGGGCATCCCGAACCGCGCGATGTCGCCGACGCGCTTCGCGCTGCGGATCGCATTGTAGATCGTCGGCATGCGGAACGACTTGGCGAAGGCCATGAACCCGTCGATGTCGCTCGGCGACGCTTCGCCGTGGTTTACGCAAAGCGAAACGCTCCATCGTCGCCCCTCCATGGGCAGGATGATCCCCAAGCGGCTGCTGCCCGGCGGCGTCGGCGCGTGCACCACGCCGAGCCAATCCGTCGGAGCGTCGCCGGGCGTCTCGAAGACGGCCGTCGCATAGGCCTGATCGATGCCGATCTCGGTCGCTGTCGGCTTCGCCGAGCCGATTGCGTCGAGGAAGCGAAGCGTCGGCGACGCTCGCCCGGACGCGTCGACGACCAGGTCCGCCGCGAGATTTCCGGGCGCTCCGCGCGTGTCCTCGAAGCGCACCCCCGCGACCCCGCGACTGTCGGGCGAGGCAATCAGCTCCGTCACGCGCGAGCGCGGTCTGAACTCGATATTCGGCTCCCGTTCGACCCGACGACGGCAGACGCGCTCCAACGCGGGGCGTGACAGGGCGAATTGATCGAATCCGAAGTCGCGCTGCGGAAGAGGATCGAAACCCGGAACCTCGAAGCGCATGTCGCGCCGAAGGCGCATCCGAACGGCGCCGGCCTCGACGAGATCGAGCTCGATGCCGGGAAACAGATGCTCGAGCGCGCGGCAGCCGCCCGCAAGGAGCCCATGCGTATGTCGCGCCTGAGGCGTCCCCAAGCGCGGCGCGGGCGCGCCCGGCAGCGAGTCGCGTTGCGCGTTGCACGCGCTGACTCCGCGAAAGCCGATCCTCCTTGCCACGAGATCGGCCGTCGACGTTGGTCCCGACGCGCTCGTGCGCGCGGGAATCGCGGATCTCGCATGCGCTATGAACGCCTGAGCGGTTCGCTCGTCGGGCCCCTCGGCCGGAGTCTGCTCGACGAGCTCGACAAGGCGATTTTGGACAGCCTGGCTGGACTGCGGCGAAGAATCGAGAGTGAGTTGCAGAATCGCCGCCGCCAGCGCGCCGACGGACGGGGCGAGCAGAGGATTCCGTTCGACAAAGTCCGGATTCGTGCTCAACAGGCCGACATAGGACAGCGAGTTGCGCAAGAGCGCGTTGTCGGTCTTGAAGCGCTCGGTCAATTCCTCCTCTCTCCCGGTCGCGGCTGCGAGGCGGTCGACCGGGGCGACATCCAGCCCCTCGTTGGAGGCTTTCGAGCGCAGCTGAGCTACAGCCGAGTCGATCTGCGCCATGGAGGCGTTGAGCGGATCGTAGTTCTGCAGCAGTCCCATCGCGGTGCAGGGAAGCCTCGGCGAGCGCGAAATCGTCGAAAAGCCGCAGCATCGCCGCATAGTTGGCGGAGTCGGTCGAGATGCCGCGAACCAAGAGCCATGTCAGCAGCGCGAGCAGCAGACACACCACGGCCGCGCCGGCGACGATCTCACTAAGGCGCATCTGTTTGCCGCGATCCGCCCGCCGGGGTGAGGGGCTTTCCACGATAGGTTCCGGTTAACGTATTCAGGAAGGCGACGATCGCCTGCGTCTGGTCGTCGGTCAGCACGCGATCGAGCTGGGCATAGCCCATCGCCTTCACCGCCTGGGGCAGCGTGGCCGCGCTGCCGTCGTGAAAATACGGCGGGGTGACCGCCACATTGCGCAAGCTTGGGACCCGAACGATCTCGGGCTCGGGAGAGGCGAGTGGATGAAAGATGCCGTGGCGTTGGTACATGTTGCCGCCGACATTGACCCCCTGGTGGCAAGAGACGCAGCCGAGCGACTTGAACAGCCTGTAGCCAGCGAGCTCTTGCGCCGTGATCGCGTTGGCATCTCCCTCGAGCCAGAGATCGAATCGGCACCCCGGCGTCAGCAACGACCGCTCGTAGGTCGAAATGGCGGCGAGGATTCCGAGGCCGTCCATCTCGCGGCCATAGGCTTCGCGAAATTGCTTGGAAAGCTCGGGGTCGGCGCGCAGTTTGTTAAGCGCTTCGTTCAGGCTCGACCCCATCCTCCGCGGATTGCGCAAAGTTTGTTCGACCTGGCTTTCGAGCGTGCGAAGATCGCCCTCCCAGTTCAGGCGGAAGTTCAACGCGGCGTTGAACACGGTGGGCGTGTTGAGCGCGGGCGCAGCGCCGGCGCTCGATTTGCCTCGGCCGGCCTCTGCACCGTTCGTCGCCGTGTCATGGCAGGAATTGCAGCTCAGTGTGTTATCATGGGAGAGACGTGGGTCGTGGAACAAGCGATCCCCGAGCGCTGCCTGCCACGGGTCCTGAATGGGCGCAGGAGGAATTGGGGTGATTGGTTCCTGGCCGAGCCCGAACTGAGGCGGCGGCGCTTGCGCGACAGACGGCCCAAGGGCGCAAAGACAGAAGACCGCCGCGAAAAAACGCGCTATGCTGCCGCCCGATCCGGGGGCGGTCGCCGTCAGTCGCAGGCGGAGGCTCGAGGCCGGCATGGCCAGCTCACCATCAAGTGACCCGATCCAAGGCGGCGGCGATCGCCAGGCGACGGCGCTCGTCGTCGATGACGATCCCGCCCTCCAGCGCATGATCCTAGACTATTTCGTCGACAACAACATCCAGACGCTGCTGGCGTCGGGCCGCGAGGAGATGCTCCGTCAACTTGCAGCGCGCGAAGTCAGCGTCGTCATCCTGGATCTTCGACTGGGCCTCGAGGACGGTCTCGACCTGCTGCGGGAGATCCGATCGCGCTGCGACGTGCCGGTCATCATCGCAACCGGTCACCGCCGCGACGAGATCGACCGCGTCGTTGGCCTCGAGCTCGGCGCCGACGACTATGTGACGAAACCGTTCAACCTGCGGGAGCTTCTGGCCCGAGTGCGCGCCGTGCTGCGAAGGCTCGACCGGACGCGCGCGGTTCCCCCCCGCGATCACGAACGCGGAGGCTACCAGTTCAGCGGGTGGCGGTTGAGCCTCCGCACGCGCCGCCTCACCGCCCCGGGCGGGGCCGAGGTCGCATTGACCAAAGGCGAATATGCTTTGCTCGTCGCCTTCCTCGACGCTCCCCAACGGCCGCTCAGCCGCGAGCATCTTCTGCAGGCGACGCGGGTCCACGAGGACGTCTTCGATCGCAGCATCGACGTGCAGATCCTGCGTCTCCGCCGCAAGCTGGAACAAGACCCAAGCGCGCCGCAAATGATCCAGACCGAGCGGGGAGTCGGATACGTCTTTGCGCAGCCGGTCGAGCGCTTTTGAAGAAGGGTTCGTTTGCGGGAGCATCGGCCTCGCGTTCACCCCTCACGCCGGCGACGTCCCGGCCACTGCAGAACATTCGGCGATTCGACTTGGTGACGAGGCGCGCTTTCGACGATGCCGCAGTCTGCGAACGCGTCGTGGTTCTTTGCAACTGAGGCCGTCGGCGCCTCGGTCAGACGTCGGGAGTTACCTGAGGGCTCGGCAAGTTCCGTCTCGGCCCGAGTCGGCTCCCCACCAAACGCCTGGGCCTCGGCAAACGGCGGCGCGCTGGCGGCGGGCGCCGCCGACTGAGACGGGACGGCTTCCTGAAGACTGGACGCGCGCGGGGGACGGACCGCGTAGGCGCGAACGGGTTCCGCAATATTCTTTAGTCTCTGCTCGCCCAAGTCGGCGAAATTCATGGCGAACTGACGCTTGGTCTGGATGTAACAGGCATGGGAGACGCAAATGCCGCCTGGCTCCGCGATCGCCTCGAGGCGCGAGGCGACATTGACGACTTCGCCGAAGACGTCGCCGCCCCTTACGATTACGTCCCCGACATTGATGCCAATCCGCAGGAGCATCTTATCATCGTCGGGCACGCCTCGGTTGCTGAGACCGACAAGGTCCTGGATCGCCAAAGCGCAATCGAGGGCGGCGACAGTCGAGGAGAACTCCAAAAGCATCGCATCTCCGGCGATGTTGACGGTACGCCCGCCGGCGGCCTCGACGATCGGCGAAATCGCCGCTTGGGTCTCGCAAAGCCGGCGAGCGGCGCCTTCCTCGTCGCGTCCGGTCAAGCGACTGTAGCCGACGACATCGGCGGCGACGATAGCCGCCAACTTGCGTTCGAGACGCGGCCGTGCGGCTCGGCGCGAACTCTTTCGCAATCGGCTCGCGGATTCGACCGACAATCGCTGCGGCCGTTCCCCACTGTAGAAGAACGGGCTCGAAAGAACTTCGAAATCGGTCAGGCCTTTCATTTTCCGTCTCCGTGAATTCGTGCGGTCTTGCGCCGCGCCGTCGCGCTTTGGGTCTCGTCCGCAGCGAACGCCGGTCTTCGATTGCAAGGAAGGTGGCCGCGCAAAGCTACCGGAGAATTTCAGGCAATGGGAGCTGCGCTACAATTGTAATAGAAAGCCACAGAGGCGTTCTTCTTTACCCCGGACAAGGAGGCCGCCGTCTTCCAGGAGATCCGCGGCCTTGGCCATCGGTCCGACGAGCTCAAGCACCTGATTTTCACTCATGGCCACCCTGATCATATCGGGAGCGCCGCTGCGATCGTGCGGGAAACCGGCGCGAGGACCTACATTCACCGGCTCGATATCCCTATGGCCGAGAGTGGAGGTCCCTTTCGGCCTATGAGCCCTGCCGCCTGGCTTGTTGCGGCAGGTGATGTGCAGGCTGTTCTACGATCACAACGAGCGCGTGGCGGCGGTCGTCATCGACCAGCCTTTGAGTGACGGGGAGATCCTGCCCATCGCCGGAGGCATCAAAATCATTCATGTTCCTGGGCATTGCGCGGGGCAGGTCGCGCTGCTGTGGCGTCCAGGACGTATGCTGTTCGCGGGCGATGTCTGCATGAACATCATGGGCCTCGGCGATCCCGTCGGCTTCGAAAGTCTGGAGGACGGTCGCGCGAGCCAACGCAAACTTGCCAGTCTTTCATTCGATACCGCCGGGTTCGGCCACGGGAAGCCTATCGCCAAGGATGCGTCGACGCGTTTCCGCAACAAGTGGGGCGAGACAACGCCCGCTTGAACCGGAAGACTCTGCTTGACTGGAGTCGACCCCGGCCCTGAATCTGCGAAGTCTCCGATTGGCGGGGAACGGATTTTCTTACAGGTGATTCCTCGGGTGGGGCTAGATGGCGAGGTTTGTCCGCCATATTCTCTGTCGAGTCTATCAGGTGGAGCGAATGCTTGGCCGGTGAATCGAGCCCCTCCCGCTTTCCGGAAATGAGAGGAAAGGTTGCACTGGTAACCGGTGGAAGCAGTGGCATCGGTCTGGCGACCGCATTGGCTTTCGCCCGCGAGGGGGCCTCTGTGGCCTAATGATCAGATCTCGTCTCGCCACACGAGTCCGCGCGGATCTCTGTTCGGGACACCATTCGAGAAATTTCGTTCTCGAACAACGCGGTAGTCCAGCGACGGGACAAGTGTGGAACCCGTCGCCAGAAACGGAACGTAGGCGGGACCTGCCGGGGACATGGGCCATCGCCGCCCCGACCGCCCCGAAGGTCAGGCTCACACGTTGGAGAACGCCGTTGGGTGGCTGGGAACACCGACGATCGAGGCCTCGTGCCTTCCGATCAGGAGATCGTAGGCGAAATCGGCGGTGAGTTGGTGCCCCGCGGCGGTCGGATGCAGCTGGTCCCAGAAAAGATATTGGTTCTGGACGGCCAGGTTCGTCGAGGCCAGCGTCCCGGAAGTGGAGCTGGTGAAATTGCCGGTCCACACCGGGGTGCTGACGTTGGCGAAGCCATAGGCGGCCGGATCGCCTTCGATCTTGCCGAGCAAAGCATAGGTGTTCAGGTCGAACACCTTGAGGCCGAAGTGCTCCAGCGGGGCGATGTCGGCGAGCACGGTCTGATCGAACGACCGTGCGAGGCCGCTGGCGAGAGCAGCAAGCGCCCCCGTTCCGTCGAACAGGGGGGTCAGTCCCAGATTCGGCACTTCGTAGAACAGCAGGTTGCGCGCGCCAAGCAGGTACAGCGCGTCGACGGCGTGGACCGTGTTGGTCTCGGCCTCACGGACGACCGTGCTGACGCCGCCAAGCGAGATCTTGCCCGCCGCGTAGTCGTCGAGCGCGTTTATGATGTCGTTCGAGCCGATGTCGAGCGTATAGAGCGCGCCCGTGACCGGGGTCGGATGCTCGAGGGCGTATTCCGCGATCTGGGCAGGCAGGTCGATCGGACTGACGCCCTCGATCGCCGTCGTGCCCGTCTGCGCGCCGCCGAAGGCGAAGTCATGGCCGCCCTTGAGGCTCGGCGTCAGCGTCCCAAGGCCGAGCATTTCGGAAAGGTCCTCGACCCAGGTCGGCCCGTTGCTGAAATGGCCCTCGTAATAGGGAGAGACAGGCTCGGTCCCTCCGTCGAGGGCATAGAGATTGCCTGCGTCAGACAGACTGTCGCCGAACGCGAACAGCGTCGTATAGCCTGACATCGCACGTCCTCCTCAGGGCTCGATTGAAAAAGCATATTCCCGGGATTCGAGCTAGGCAAGGCGCCCACCCCGCGCCAAAGCGGTCAGGCGGCGACGCATCATAAGCGAGCCTGTTACTCGAGCAGTAATATTGATTGATCGCTCGCCACGCGCCTGACGCGGACGCTGATGGCGAGCCTGCGGCCCCCCTTAAGCTCGCCTGCGCAGCTCGCGTCTGCAGTCCTTGAGCGCACAGGCTAGCGACGTTTGTCTAGAGAGCGCCACAGTCATTCGCCTGTCGATCTCAGCGAGGTTGCGACGGATCAGCCGATCAGCCCCTGCGCCGTCGCAGAGCCCGACGATTGATGTCAGCTCCCGGGTGATTTGCTCGAGCATGGAGATTTCGTGCTTGGCAACGGCGCCAACGTCGCGGCGCTTTTCCAGTGCGAGGGCTAGATCTCCCGCCGGACCCGACTGGCTGCATGAGGTCAAACACGACGGATAATCGGATCGTCGCCGCAAGAGCGCGATCAGCGTGGCGGGTTTTTTGGGGGCCCCGGCGCGAAGGAAATGGGAACCCAAATTGGGGCGCCGGATGAGGCTGTTGGAAGCGTAGTCCAAAACTTGCCTTGGGAGTCCACCTCGCCGAGATACCAGGTTCTGCCCGTCGACCGATCAAGTAGGATCGTCGCTGGTTGTCCCCCAATGCTGCCAGGGCTGACCACGTACGAACCGGGCGAGGTTGGCGGCTCCTGAGCGAAAACAGGCGGGCAAAAGATCGCGCCGAGGAGTAGGGACGGAACCATTCGCCGCTTCATGCCTTGAACTCGCATTGATATCCCGCCGCGCGACTATGGCGCCGCGACAAACGGCGCGCCTAGCGACGATCGCCGCCATGAGTTCATCGGCGTTGTAGGTCCGCTTGCGGCCTGAATTGCGCGGCGCGACGATGGCCATAGTGCAAAAAAGCAACAGTTGCGGACAATTTTGTGGCGATTGATAGTTTGAAAATTGATGATCGACGCGGCTCAGCCTAGGATGGGCATACGATGAGCAATCATCGTATGCCCATCCTTGGGCGTTTCCTCCCTAGACTGAGGCCGCCTTCGGGTGGCCTCTTTTGTGCCGCGAGAGTAAAGCCCAGCCCTGAAGCGAGGGCAAGCCCTTTTCCAAATTCGGTGGCGGCGATGCGCGGGAGGGCGTCAGCGAGGTCCTCATGCGAAGCGGGTCTTAGAACGTCGGGAGGCTCGGACGTGGCGCCGTTCTCCTAGGCTCGCGTCCTGGTATTGCCCGCCCCTCGCCTATGTCCCGGCGCGGGCAGCTTCTTTATGACTACAAACCCACCCGGCCTAGGGGCTCAATAAGCCTTTTCGCCACGGTCTCCGCCGTGATCTCGTCGGCATTGCGGACGCGCTTGCGGCCATGAAAGCGCAGCGCAGACTCAAATCGTGCGGATGCAGCGGCCCGAGCAGGAAGTGGCTAAAGTCCAAGAATCCAGCGTTTTCGCATTCGCCTTCCAATCGCCACGGCGTCGCCCGATAATTGACGATCGAAACGCTCTAGCGCCTCCGCCCGTTCGGGAAAACCGCGAACGAAGTCAGCGCCCGAAGGAAGAGAAAAGGTCAGATGCAGGACTTGGTGCAAGACTATGTGACCGATCTAAACCGGCTACGCGAGGAATTTCATAACGAACTCGCCGCCATCGCTGCGGAGCTGTCGAAGGCCCTGGCACACTACGCCCAGCGCAATGATGCGGCGTTGGCGTCATTCATGGAGAAAGCTTCGGCGCGCGGCATGGAGCTCGAAATATCGGCGGCGGCGAGGCTTAGTCAGTTCCGCGGTCTTCCGGCGGAGGACAGTCCGCCGGAAGTCAATGACCGTCCGCCGCCGCCCAGCAATGTGGGGAGCGATGCGGCAAGGATCGCGACCGCGGCTCAGCGGGCGATCGGATATGGCCTGGACGTCGAGAGCAATCGGGATCGCGAGCCTGAGCCGGCCCCGCTCGATGAGCCGGTCGACGCTGGGGGCCGCTTGATCGATTTCATGTCGCCTCCCGCTTCAGCCGGGAAGCGCCAGCCAGACGAGGTCGCAGCCAAGGATGATGAGTGAAGTTGTTTCGAGCCCTTCCTCCACCAATTGGTTGGGCGCCCGGGCCGCCAGGCGTGAAGATCAGGCTGTCCATACGCCGCCTGTAGCCTCCGAAAGCTCCTTTTTTGCTGCTCTACGCCCGCCCCCGTCGTCGGAGGCCGAGGTTCCCGGACCCGAAGCTCTCGCCGCGATAAGCGTCCGATATGTGATCGAATAGCGGTGGCGGTCGAGTGGCGGAATGCTGTGCTGCCAATCCGTCCGCGATGGACCGGAGAGCAAATAGGCGGAGCGTGGCTCGACAGTCAGCGAAACGCGATCCCAACTTTCTCCGGATTTCCGACGGAAGCGGAATGTGCAAGGGGCTAGGAGCGAGATTCCGACCACTTCGTCGAATTCGGGCTTGTCCCGGTGCCAGCCGATACCGCGCCGGCGCGGTATTCATTGATGAGCGCCTGTTGGAAAGCTTCAGCCGGGCGGTCAAAAGCTTCGGCGATCTTTTGGCGCAGAGACACGAGGAAGGACGGGAGCGGCCCCGCCTCGAGGACCTCTCTGCGGCCGTAGTCATCGCGAAAGCCATACGCGACAATCTGACGATTGGCCTGATAGCCATGAAAGTCAAAAGGCTTGAAGGGCAGGTCGGCGAGGTCGCGCGCCAGAAGTTCAGCTTCCGCGACCGCCAACAGGTCCGCCTGGTAGCGGAAGCCCTCTGGCAAACGGCTCGCGAATCCAAACAAATCTTCCGAGCCACTCGCTGACGAGGGTCGGAGCTGGCGGCGCCTCATAGCATTCCTCGCAGAGCCAAGATAGGAGTTCCGTTCCGCCCAGCAATCCCTGCGCTCGGCCTACCGCATTCACACATCTCAAGTCGCCGGGGCTCCATCCGAGCTTGCGGGGAAGCGAACTCGGCAGGGTCATCAAGAGGGGCTTCGCGCCCTGATTCTCCCTGATACTCCCTGATAACAGGCGGAAAACAGGGAGAATTGGCGGTCTCAGGACCGGTTTTTGCAGGA
>Ga0074044_10002900_pt1 | contig 14870 bp, 20 predicted proteins | sample BogForMeECP23OM1_FD_94443 | JGI IMG/M metagenome (GOLD analysis project Ga0074044, IMG submission 94443) | Bog forest soil microbial communities from Calvert Island, British Columbia, Canada - Bog Forest MetaG ECP23OM1 | ecosystem: Environmental > Terrestrial > Soil > Wetlands ... | reverse complement strand
CAATCACTTCATCCAGCGCCGAAAGATCCACGATTCCCGGTATGAATTCGTCGGAGATGCCTTGGATGCGGTGCTTGCCCACTTTGTGTCCCGTCGAAAGCGTCGGGGATTCGGCCGGCTCCACGGGGTGAATCTTGATGCTCGGATTCTTGCGGCGAAGGAATCGCCCGGCCCCCATCACCGTTCCCCCCGTGCCCACTCCCGCCACGAACGCGTCCGGCCGAATCCCCGCGCTCTCCAGTTGCGCGCTGATCTCCGGACCGGTCGTCGTCTCGTGCGCTTCCGCGTTGGCATCATTCGAAAACTGGCGCGGCAGGAAAACATGGGGATGGCTCTCGGCAAATTCCTCCGCCATCCGGATGCTGCCCAGAAATCCGCCTTGTTCCTTGCTCACGCAAACGATGTCGGCGCCGTAGCTTCGAATCAGGTCCCGGCGCTCCTGGCTCATCCAATCGGGCATGAAGATGGACACCGGATGGCCCAGCGCGGAGCCCAGGGCCGCAAACGATATCCCCGTGTTTCCGCTCGTGGCTTCCGCGATGATGTCGCCAGGATGGATTTTCCCCTCCTCGTACGCCTTCCTCAGGATGTGCAGCGCCATGCGGTCCTTGATGCTGCCGGTCATGTTCAATTGTTCGGATTTGGCATAGATCGAGCGCGCCCTTCCGCGACACCGGAAGTGGATTTTCAGCAACGGAGTGTTGCCCGTCAGCCGTCGCAACGCCCGGAACGTTTGTGCCAGATATTCCGCTGTATGGGTTTCCTGCATTCCGCTGACCGGCCGCCGAGTCCGCCGGACCCTCACCTGCCGTCCCCGCGGATTCCGGCAAACTCTTCTATCCAGTATAGGCCCGGCTCTCTTGTCCTGCCACTCGTGCCTCTTGGCGCCCTGAGCGAATTGGCGAAGGGCCACCCGCCGGAACGGCCATACGTTTGGTTTTCCGCATGGCAAGAGCATAAACGCAAGCGCGAGATGTCGCCCCGCCCGGTCGCCCACATCCCGAGATCCGAGGCCCGTTCTGAGTCCTCGATTCACCCCGCGCGACTTGTACGCCCCGGCAGCCTGCTTGACCTAGGCTTTTATGTTCCCGGTCCTGGGGTGCTCCGCACAAACATGGGCTGCAAACTCTTTCTGGAGCTGCTGCGCGAAGTTCTCCTTCATTTCATCCAGCGAATTACCGATGGGCGCTCCCGAGGGATTGAACACCCAGGCGCATTCCGAGCAACCCCAGCCTCCAGGAGCCTGGTCGCTGGTCCATGCCAATTTGCGGCGCATAGCCTCCCCGGCGCATCTCGCGATTTGGTGCCGATATGCTCTTGTGAGACAGGCGGAATACAAAAGCGCGGAAGAGTACTGATACCAAAAGGCTGCTGTCTGTGGGATATCCAACGCTGGCAGGAATTCTTATCTCAGCCCGAGGTCATCCTCGGATTGTCGAATCACCTCGTAGCATTCACACGCCGTTTTTTCGAGTTTCCTGCGGTTCACGATCTTCACTGCCCCTCGCACGTATTCGATGATTCCTTTTTTTTGCAGTACTGCGGCCGACAAGCTCACCGTGGATCGGTCCGTGCCCATCATCGTCGCGATAAAATCGTGCGTGATCGCCAGCGTTCCGGAATCCACCCGGTCCTGGGTCATCAGCAGCCACCTCGAGAGTCGCTGCTGGATGTCGTGCAGCCGGTTGCACGCCGCCGTCTGTGCCACTTGCATTCCTTGCAGCCCTGTATGCCGGTTCAGGATCACCTGTAATTGCGGCGCCGACCGCAGGATTTGTTCCAGCGCACTCCCCTTCATCCGGAAGCCGTCGCCCCCGATTTGCATCACTTCACGCACCGAACTTCTGCTCAATCCAGCGGCCAATCCTGCCCCGGCGTAGCCCTCCTTGCCCACCACCCCCACTTCCACCGTGCGGCCGTCTTTGGTCACCACTACCTGAGAAACCATTCCCCGGTTCGGGAAATACACGAATTCGATCTTTTGTGTCGGCTCGTGAAGGCTCAGATGATCCGGCAGGTCCATATACGTCAGGTCCGGGCGCATCAACTTGTATTCCTCGTCGGGCGCCGCCAGCAGCACTCTATTGCTGACGGATTTTCCCTCGGGGTTGGTCCGCCCGGCTGCCTGTACCGTTCGAAAGCTTTTCCCGCTCATGTCATTCCTGTAGGGCGCCGCAGCGCCCGCGACCCTCTTGGGATTTAGTTCCGCAGATGCCCGTTCGTTGGGTCGAACCGCGAATACCAGAAATAAAACGCGTCTTGCTCCGACGAGAACGTGCGCTGGAATCCCGGCTCCGCGTCAGCGGCCATATGCCAGCAGTGGCCGCTTTCATCGAATGTGAGCTTGCCGAATATTTTTTCGTCTTTGCCCGTCAAATTCAGTGTCTTCGCAGACATGCTAGACCTCTCTTTCGGTGCTCAATCATTCCGAGTGTTTGGAAGAGCCATGTTCCCGGCCCCCCGGAGCTGCCTATTCTTCTTCCTGCCGCGCGGACTCGGCGACCCGTGGCTCGGCCATTTCCTTGGTCACGCTCGCCAGTATTGCTTTGTCTATTTCCTTCTTCGATTTCTTCTGCTTCACGCCCCGAGCATCGCACCTGCCGCCAGCCAATACTGTCCCGTCCAGCACACTCCCTTTCCGGCTGGCCCCTGCTCCGCCACGGCCGCAATTCGCGGGAGCGCCCGCTTCGGCGCATGCGCCCCGCCCTGTAGCCTGCCGCTGGAAGCCATCTCATAAATGCCTTGCCCAGAAGGGCGGGGTTTCAACCCCGCCGCTAACCGCCCTAAAGAGAGGGCTTTAGCCCCTGAAGCCAAATCCTTTTCCTGCCCGTCGGGATTTATGAGATGGCTTCTAGCGTTCGATACCCTACAGACAGTAATCCTCCGTTGCAGTTAGGTTCGGTTTGAGGGCTTACCTCGCTGCGATGGTTAAACAACTCAAAAACGGTAAGCTGCCTGTTTTCGATGCGCAAGCTTTTCTCGATTCGGCCGGCCTGGCGAGAAGAGTCGTGGAATATCGAAAATCGCAGAAGATCTACTGTCAAGGTGATCCCGCTAAAAGCGTGATGTACGTTCAAAAAGGCGGTGTAAAGCTCTCCGTCGTGAATGAGGTCGGCAAAGAAGCAGTCCTCGCGATTCTCGGACCCGGTGACTTTTTTGGTGAGGGGGGCATGGCAGGCCAGCCGGTTCGAATGGGCACAGCGACCGCGATTACACCCACGACTGTGCTCGTCATTGAAAAAAACGAGATGATTCGCGTGCTCCACACGGAACATGCTTTTTCCGACCGCTTCGTCTCTTTTATGCTGTCACGGAACATCCGCATCGAGGAGGATTTGGTCGATCAGCTTTTCAATTCCAGCGAGAAACGCCTGGCTCGGACTCTCTTGCTGCTCGCTCGCTACGGCAAGGATTCCCAACCGCAAAAGATTCTTCCCAGAGTATCGCAGGAGATGCTGGCGGAAATGATCGGCACGACGCGGCCGCGGGTCAATTTTTTCATGAACAAGTTCAGGAAACTCGGCCTCATTCAATACAGCCAGGCCGGACTTCAGGTCCACAGCTCCCTCCTAAGCGTTGTCCTGCACGAGTAAGCATCAACTTTCGCGCCGATCGGAATGCGGCACACTTCCACATCATTGTTAGGTACAGGGCTTACCACCGCATCCCTCGGTTGGTTGGTCGCAAGGGGATTTATCGACGTCCAGGACCACGCGGATTTCTTTTCGCCTCAATCGCCTGAATCGCGGAAAGCTTCCGGTCTACGTGTGGTCCCGAGCGCGGGGCGCCGGAATGCAGTACACAGCGCTCCTTGGGAGCGGCGCCGCACGTAGGACAGGAGACAGAGGACATCTGTTTTGCCGTCAGGTCGCTGATCCTCATTGGAATACGCTGCGTCAAAACCAGCTCCAAATCTGTTCCATTCAGAACACTATGCCCACCACCCATTGGAAACTGCCGGTCCGACCGGACATCTGTTCGCAATTGCGATATTTCGCCCCAAAAACAAGCGTGCTGTCCTTCCCGCCTTTCGTCTCTCCCGGCTGGTCATCGGAGCCCCGCCGCGGGGCGGAGATCCCGACCTGGTCGGGACTGACCACCAGCCGTCGGCGCCCCGCTTGTCATCCCGAATCCGGCCACACCGGGATGAGGGACCTGCTGCTTCTCCTCTCGCCGCTCGCCACCAGTCACCAGTCACGAGTCACCGCCCTTCCAGATCCTTCCTTGACACTGTTACCCCTCTGATCAACGATCCAGCCTTGTGGTCCCGCTCTGCGGGACCCGTCCGATTCCCCCATTCCAAAACGTGTCAAAACCCATTTCCAAACCGGCAGAGGAATCCCGCAAGACAGAAATTCACCCTCCGAAACCGTCTTTTGGCGTAGGAGGGCCTTCCCGGCTGGCCACTGACCACGGGCCACTAGCCACTTCCCTCGCCTTCCACGACAAAAAACACGGCATCAAAATCTTCCAGGGCGATTGCCTCGAAATCCTCGCCGCGATTCCCGCGGAGCAGGTGGACCTCATCTTCGCCGACCCCCCGTACTTCCTCTCCAATGGCGGCATCACCTGCCACGCCGGTCGCATGGTCAGCGTCAACAAAGGCGAATGGGACCGCTCCCGCGGCCCCGACGCCAATCACGAATTCAACCGCGCCTGGCTCGCCGCCTGCCAGCGCGTCCTCAAGCCCAACGGCGCCATCTGGGTCAGCGGCACAAGCCACGTCATCCATTCCGTCGGCTTCGCCATGCAGCAGCTCGGCTTCAAGCTCTTGAACGACATCACCTGGGTCAAGCCCAATCCCCCGCCCAATCTCTCCTGCCGGTACTTCACCCACGCGACCGAGACGCTAATTTGGGCGGCCAAGAGCGCCAAGAGTCGGCACACCTTCAACTACCGCCTCATGAAAGAACAGAATCGCGGCAAGCAGATGAAAAGCGTCTGGGAAATCAGGCCCCCAGAGCGCTGGGAGAAACGCTTCGGCAAGCACCCTACGCAGAAGCCAGTCGCGTTGTTGGAACGCATCCTTTTGGCCGCCTCGAATGAAGGCGACCTCGTCCTTGACCCATTCATGGGAAGCGGTACGACCCTCCTTACTGCGTTCCGCCTCCATCGCCGCGCCCTCGGCTGCGACCTCAGCCTCGAATGGATTGATGTCTCAATTCGCCGCATCTGTTCCGATCTGGTACAGGTCGAAGTTTTCGTCTCCACCCTCGATCTTTCACTTGATCTGGTTTCCGATCCTATGGATCGATCAATGAATCACTGCACCGCGACCGTGCCCATCGCTCCCCAGCTTCGCCTTGTTCGCCAGGAAAGGTTCTTCTATTTCGTGGGCGCGGTTCAACGTGAAGTGGTTTTCTCCGCGAACGCCGAGTCGATGGAGCAAGCATGGGAGAAATTTCGCGGAAGTCCGAAGGCAGGCGTGGAAGTCTTCTGCGTGGTCCAGACCCAGACGGAGATTTATCTAACAGCCAACCAGTGATCTAATGGCGGCGTGGACCTGCGCCTGCCCGTCACCGGCCTTGACCGCTACAAGAGCGCCTCTCAACGCGCCCGCGTGGGGACAGAATCTTGGGGCGCGGAGAATTTCTTCTGTCCTGCCTGCCAGTCGCCGCGCTTGCGAGCGGCTCCGCAAGGCACTGCGGCCATCGACTACCTCTGTCCAGCCTGCGACTCGCCATTTCAATTGAAAAGCCAATCGAAAGTGATCGGCAGCCGGATTCTGGATGCGGCTTACTCCGAGATGAAACGCGCCATTCTAGAGGACCGCACGCCGAATCTCTACATCCTGCATTACGACCTGTCAGCTTGGGCCGTCCGAACCCTGATTCTCATCCCCCGATTCGCGCTCCCGCTCTCAGCCGTCGAGCGCCGCAAACCACTTGCGGCCACCGCCCGCCGCGCGGGCTGGGTCGGCTGCAACATTGTTCTCGACAGGATTCCCCTGAGCGCGCGGATTCCCATCGTTCAGGAAGGGCAGGCGCGGCCCCGCTCGGCCGTACGCGAAGCTTATCAACGTCTCCGCCCACTTGAAAAACTTCGGGTGGAAAAACGCGGCTGGACCCTCGATGTCTTGCAGTTGGTTCAATCGTTGAACAAAGCGGAATTCGAGCTCTCGGATGTCTACGCCCACGCCGCCGCGCTTTCCACGCTCCATCCCCAAAACGCCCACATCCACGACAAAATCCGCCAGCAGCTCCAGGTGCTCCGCGACCTCGGCCGCCTCGAATTCCTCGGCCAGGGCCGCTACCGCCTGCTCTAGCTGGCGGCTGGCAAGTGGAGAGTGGCCCTTCGGCCCTGCACAGCGCCCTCAGGATCAGCATCCCGCTCGGATGCTGACCAGCGAAGCATGGGAGACGCGAATGCCCTTGGGACAGGAGCCGCGTTGCATTAAAATCGAGGGGCTATGAGCATGAAGAGCAGCACTGGCAAGCCCGCCCCCTCCCTGGAGGAACTCATCCGGCTCCGGTTTTCTGCGGAGGGAAAGGCGGAGCGTGTGTCGCGCGCGCTTCGAGCGCTCGACGAAGAAGTGCCGATGAAGCTGACGCCCGGCCAGTGGAAGTGGGTGGCTGATGACCCCGACGCCGACGACCAGGCCTGAGGATGGCTGCCGAGCCGCTGTCGCGTGTTCCCGACCGTAGTTTTCTCTTTATTGACGCGAATATTTTTGTTTATGGTCTGAGCGGACAGTCCGCCCAGTGCCGGCGTCTGCTGGACAGGTGCCTCCGGGAAGACTTGACCGGCATCACGCTGTTCGAAACAGTGAATGAAGTCACCCACCGCTTTATGGTTGCGGAAGCGCTTTCCAAAGGGCTGATCACCGCCGGCGGGGCGAAATCCTTGCGCCATAACTTTAGCGTGATTTCGGCTCTCAGCGATTACTGGCGGAACACGGAGAGGCTGCTGGCCCTCAATCTGCTGTTCTTGCCTGTCAATGAAGCGATCTTGCGAGGGGCTCAAACGGAGCGGCATTCGGCGGGGCTGCTGACAAACGACTCGATGATCGTTTCCTGCATGCGGGAGCACGGACTTTCATTTCTGGCGACCCGTGATGCTGACTTCGAGCGCGTTTCCGGGCTCACCCTCTTCCAGCCGGAGGATGTGGCCTGAACCGAGACGAACGGGGAGCAGGGCCCGCATCTTCTGGCGAGACAGGTTTTCATCAAAGAGGAGTTTCACGCCTTCAACAGTTCCAACTTGCGTTCACGGTCGGCGGCAAACGCGAGACACGCACGAATATCTTCCTCGGTGAGGTAGGGAAACTCGCCTAGCAGCTCTTCGTGAGTCATTCCGCCCGCGAGGTTTTCCAACACGTCGTAAACAGTAACCCTGAGGCCGCGGATGCAGGGTTTCCCTCCGCGCTTGCCCGGCTCCATGGTGATGATGCCCGAGTAATTCATAGCTTTACGATACGCCGACGCCCGCGCACCGGCAATTAAAAAGTGCTGAGGCAGGTGTCGGATGTCTACGCCCACGCCGCCGCGCTTTCCACGCTCCATCCCCAAAACGCCCACATCCACGACAAAATCCGCCAGCAACTCCAGGTGCTCCGCGACCTCGGCCGCCTGGAATTCCTCGGCCTCGGCCGCTACCGCCTGCTGGACGTTTAAAGTTAGAGGCTGGAGGGAGCGGAACTGGTCACGCCGTGTCACCCGGCTCGGGCTCACTCAGCAGGGCTTTCACTTCCCTGCTAAGTGCAGGGAGGCTGGTTTCCAGCACGCCCCACACGACCCCGTCGGATACATTTGCGTAGGCGTGAATCAGTCGGTTCCGGAAGGCAATGATTTGCCCGCTGTCGGTGATTTGACGGGACAGGCTGGGATCGAGGCGCAGGGCCTGCCGGAGCGCTTCTCCGATGATCTCAAATTGACGCTCAACGGCCGACCGCAGCATGGGATCCCGTTGGTAATCGGCAAGCGCCTTGCCAGCGGTGAAGCGTTTCAGGAGTTCGCAGGCCTGAGCGATGTCAAAGAGGTATTTGCGAATCTCACGCCGCAACATAGAGATCGACCTGAGTCTCTTCGATGGCCTTCCGGAAGTAGGGATTGCGAATCGGCGCGGACTCGACCAAGTCCACCGGAAGGTGGAACAGCCTCTCGACATCTTCGAGCAGGCCGAAGTAATGCCGCGCATGCTCGGCGGGCGGAAGGGGATCGAACTCGACCAAAAGGTCGAGGTCGCTGGTAGAAGGATGGAAATCCCCGCTCGCCGCCGAGCCGAAGATGGACAGGCGCCGAACGTGCCTTTGGCGGCAGATCTCTGCCAACTCCTTCTGGTTGGACTGAAGTATGGGGATCATCTGCATCCCTTCTCTTCATATGGTAACAGGAGCCATGGATGAGAAGCTGGCCAAATCGTTGGCCCGTGCGAGAACAGGCGAGTGGGAAAGCCTTTCTCCCAATTCCACGACAAAATCCGCCAGCAACTCCAAGTCCTCCGCGTCCCGAGGCCTCGGGATCGGCTGCCTGGAATTCCTCGGCCGCGGCCGCTACCGGCTGCTCTGACGCCTAACTTGAAGATTTCGATCCGCGCTATGGCCGAGTGATTCAGGCAGGGACAGGCTGGCGCCGCCTGAGCGCGGGAAGCGCCCGGATCGCTCTCCCGGATTTGCGCTCGGCTCGTCGCAGCTCATACAGCGTCTGCAGGTTGAGCCAGAATTGCGCGCTGGTGCCGAAGAAATGCCCCAGGCGCAGCGCGGTGTCCCCGGTGATGCCGCGCTGGCCGTTCAGAATCGCGGTCACGCGGTTCGGGGGCACCCCCAGCTTGCGTGCCAGCTCCGAAGCGCTCATTCCCAGCGCTTCGAGCTCCTCGGCAAGATGTTCTCCGGGATGAATGGCTGTAGGCGGCATCGCAATCCTCCTAATGATATTCCACAATCTCAACACTGCCGGGCCCGGGCGAGTCATCGGGCCACTCGAAACAAATGCGCCACTGCGCGTTGATGCGAATGCTGTACTGGCCTTTCCGGTCGCCTCGCAGCGCCTCGAACCGGTTCCCCGGCAGTGCCGCAAGGTCCCCAAGTGCTGTAGCCGCTTCCAAACGGTCCAGCTTCAGGCGTGCCGCGCGCTCAATCCCGGAGAATGCCTTGACGTGTTCGCCCTGAGCGAAATCTCGGGTGCGCTTGTCCCGATAGCTGACGATCATCCCGCCAAGTCTAGCCTGCCGTATGCGTTACGTCAAACGTAACGTCCACACGGTCTTCCCCTGCAACTTCAGGCTCTCCGCGACCTCGGGGCGCGTGGCGCAGCCTTTCCTCTCCTGCGGTTTTCTCCTCGGGTGCCCCAGCCCTTTCGTTTCCCAGAAAGGGTGGGTCTGTTCTTTCTTCCTTCTCCCGCCCTTTCTCCCCGAATGGAAAATCCTAACCCACCCCCAGAATCCACCCCTCAATCTCCGCCGTCCTGCGAACCACTGGCTCCAAGTGCTCCGCGACCTGGGCTTGTTTGATTTTCCCGGCTGCAGCAACTATCGCTTCATGCAGGCCCCCCTCTCGCGCATCCCGGATCGCAGTAGAATAGTGTTCAGGGAGTAGGGGGTTTTCGTGACCAAGCCTGCAGCGGGAACGCGGAACGTGCCTCAGAAAAAGCCGGGCGCTACAAGGGCAGGGGTCGCGGTAATTGGCCTGCTCCTCGCGGTGCTTCTTGGAATGCTATGGATGCGATTCACGTCGAATGTCACCGCCCCGCCCGGTGGCAACCCGCCGGCTTCGTCTCCCGATCTTGTGCCAGCGAGCAGCAAGCTCTTCGCGGGCCAACTGCTGATCAAAGCTAAGGGTTACGCCACTGCTAAATTTACGGTCGACTTGGGGATGCAGCATTTTCATGTGGTGGGCCACTTCAGCGCCTCGGGCGGCGCTGGGAATGATATTCAGGCAGTGCTCGCCGACGAAGACGAATTTCAAAACTGGATAAACGGCCACCCGGCCAAAGTGCTCTATTCAACAGATAAGGTCACAATTGGCAAGCTGGATGTTGGCCCTCTGGCCCCGGGACGATATGTGTTCGCCCTCAACAACAACTTTTCGGCGATCTCGGACAAGTATGTGCTCGCCGAGATTGAAGCTCGCTGGTTGGCTCGCAGGTAAGGCATCTCCCCAATCCTGCGGGTTGTGACCGGAACAGCGGCGCGTGGCGCTCTCTTGGCATCGGGTGGCGCTTGGGCCAGCCTTTCTCTCCATTCCCCGTTTTCCGATTTGGGTGCCCCAGCCCTTTGGTTCCCCAGATAAGGATGGGTCTGTTCCTACTTCCTACTCTTGGCCCTCATCACTCATCACTGGCCACTCTTCGCGACCAGCTCCGCCCTCACCGTCCCGAACGGCGCTTCCGCCTCGATCAGCACCGGCACCCGCGCCGCATCCTCGCTCAGGCTCACCCACACCTTCAGGTTGGGCACTTCCACTCCGCCCTTGAACACGTGCAGCGCCACCCGCGTCGCCCTGAAATTTCCCGCCGTCACAGTGACGGCGCCTCCTGCCGATTCCCGCTGCGCCTCCACCTCGTAGAACTTCCGCCCGTCGAACACGGGCACCCGCACCGACGGCTCCTTCCCCCAATCGTGCGCCCGCAGCCTGTAAAAGAATCCCAGCGGGTCCTGCGTACCCTCCAGCACCAGATACAGGTGCGTCCCGCCGCGCTCCGGCTCGGGCTTCGCCGCCATGGGCACCACAAAATCGTCCCGCTTCGATTGCTCCCGCAGGTACGACTCGTACTGCCGGCTGTCGAGTGTCACCGCATCCGTATACGAATCGAACTGGTCGTCGAGCGTGAAGATCATCCTCACGGGATCGATCGTCTGCGCCGTGGCCTGGAAGTGCCACGCCGCCCGGCCGTAGAAGTCGCGCTTCTCCACCACCGCGAGCTTCACCATCGCCGCGGTCACAAATTTGTTCCACTGCGCCGCGTATTCCAGCCGCTCCCCGGCGCCGAACGGCACCGCAGCGGGCGCCGGCGGCGCCGCAGGCTTCTTCTTCCCGCGCGCCTGCTTCTGCGCGCCGGCTCCAGCCGCGCCCAAGACCAGCGCCATCACCACGAGCGCAGTCCCGAGCCTTCGGGCCGCCCCGCGCAGTCCCCAGCCTCCGTGACGCGCCTTACCCCTCATCAGGAATCTGCTCGGGAATTGGCCCATACGTGGGAAAAGGCGCTCCAGCAGCGCTCCGGTGCGAAATCAGTGCGCGCGTGTCTTGTCGCGCCTCAAATCACAGGATATAGTCATTCGGAACGGAATGCGAGCCGTCCCGGACGGCTCGCCGCTCGCGGCCCCTCCCGCCGCGCGCAAGATAGTAGGGGCGCACCCGCCGCGGCGTGTGCGGCCGTGGCCCGTGCACTCCCGCGGCTCGCGGTCCGATACGGGCTTACATCCCGAGGAGAATCGAGGCAAACAGAGTATGCGTGTCGTCGTCACTGGCGGTGCCGGCTTCATCGGCTCTCACATCGTGGAAGAATTGCTCCGCCGCGGCTCCTCCGTCGTCGTCGTGGACGACCTCTCGAACGGCAAGGAAGCCAACCTCGCCGGCATGAAGGGCTCGCTCGAATTCCTCCGGCACTCCATCACGGACATCGACCCGCTTCACAGAGCCTTCCGCGGCGCCGATTTCGTCTTCCACCTCGCCGCGCGCACTTCCGTGCCCCGCTCCGTCGCCGATCCCATCGAATCGAACCGCGTCAACATCGACGGCACGGTGAACGTCCTGGTGGCCGCGCGCGACGCCAAGGCGCGCCGCGTCGTCTTCGCCGCTTCCTCTTCCGCCTACGGCGAAACGCCCACGCTGCCCAAGACCGAGGCCATGCGTCCCGACCCCATTTCGCCCTATGGCGTAACCAAGTTTGTCGGCGAACTCTACTGCCAGGTCTTCGGCCGCTGCTACGGCCTGGAAAACGTCTCGCTGCGCTACTTCAACGTGTTCGGCCCGCGACAGGACCCCGGCTCGCCCTACTCCGGAGTGCTCTCGCGCTTCATCACCGCCATGCTTGCCGGCCAGCCGCCCACCGTGTTCGGCGACGGCGAGCAGTCCCGCGATTTCACCTACGTCTCCAACGTCGTGGACATCACTCTCCGCGCCGCGGAAGCTCCCGGCGTTTCCGGCATGGTCTTCAACGGAGGCACCGGCGGACGCTTTACCCTCAATCACACGCTCGCCCTGCTCTCGAAAATTGCCGGCAAGCCCCCCAACGCCAAATACGATCCGCCGCGCCCCGGCGACATCCGCGACTCCCAGGCCGACATCAGCCTGGCGCGCCAGATGCTCGGCTACGTTCCCACCGTGGACTTCGAAGAGGGCCTGCGCCGTACCTGGGACTGGTACAAATCCCAGCCCCGGTAGCACCGGTAGCCACGGTCAGTGATGTTCTGACCGTGGGTTCGTCTTTCGTGACCGTGGGTTTTTCCCCTCTTTTCTCTTCTCTCCCTCCTCATCCTTCCCATCAACTCCCCAATTCCCCTGCCAATTCCCGCATGTCCGAGATCATCAGGTCCGGCGGGCACAGGTGCAGCCGGTGACTCCCCAATCCGTAACTCACCCCGCACGCCCACGTCCCCGCATTCCGCGCCGTTTCCATGTCAATCTCCGAATCTCCCACCACGAGCGACTCATCCGCGGCCACGCCGAACTCCTCGAGCAGCGCCCGCATCCCCATGGGATCGGGTTTTTTCCGCGGAAAACTGTCCTCGCCATAGACCCGCGCAAACCGCGGCGCCAGCCCCAGTCCCTCCACGATGGGCTGCGCAAACCGCAGCGGTTTGTTCGTCAGCACGGCCAGCGTGCGGCTTTTCAGCCGCTCCAGCGCCGCAACCACGCCCGGATACGGCCTCGTGAAATCCAGCAAATGCTGAGCGTAATACTCGCGGAAATAATTCAGGCCCGCATCCACCCGATCTTCCGCCGCACCCTCGCCCAGGGCCTGCCGCATCAGGTCGCGCGCGCCCTGGCCGATGTAGCTCAGCACCGTGGGATCGTCCAGCGCGCCCAGCCCCATGCGCTGCCGCGTCGCATTCACCGCAACGATCAGGTCGCGGGCCGAATCGATCAGCGTCCCGTCGAGGTCGAAGGCGATCAGGCGCACCCGTGCGAATCGTCCGTCCGTGGTGGCCGCCTTCATTTCCGGAACCATTATAAGACGCGCCACTTCGCCCCTATAACCTCCGCCAGTCGGCTGCTAGAATGGCGCGTTCGATTTCGCTCTGCGGGACTCCACCGCGAGCGAGGCGCGCCCATGGCCCGCATCTTTCCATTCCGCGCATACCGCTACGACGACGCGCGCTTCGACCTCGCGCGCGTGCTCACCCAGCCCTACGACAAGATCACCTCGGAGATGCAGGAGCGCTATTACGCGCTTGACCCGCACAACCTGGTGCGCATCGAAAAGGGCCGCCCGGAGCCCGACGACGGGCCGCAGTCGAGCGTCTACACCCGCGCCGCGCAGACGCTCGACGACTGGATCCGCGAAGGCGCGCTCCGGCAGGACGCCGCGGCCTCGCTCTACGTCTGTTCGCAGGAATTCACCGTGCCCGGTCCGGCCCAGCGGGAGGAGCACCGCGTCCGCCGCGGCTTCCTGGCCCTGCTCGGCCTCGAGGACTATTCCGCGGGCGTGGTCTTCCGCCACGAGCAGACGCACACCGCCGCGCGCGTCGACCGCCTCGAACTGCTCCGCCACACCCGCGCGCACACTGGCCAACTCCTCATGCTTTTCGACGATGCCGGCGCCCGCCTCACCTCTCTCATTGCCCGGGTGATGCGCGCCGCGCCCGAGAGCGAAGTGAAAGACGAGTTCGGCGTCATCCACCGCCTCTGGCCCGTGAGCGACGCGGCGGTCGTGGACACCTTCGTTCGCGCCATGGCCGACCTCAAGCTGCTGATCGCCGACGGCCACCACCGCTACGAGACCGCGCTCGCCTATCGCGACGAGTGCCGCGCGCGCGGCGCTGGGTCCGCCCCGGAAGCGCCCCACGAGAAGACCCTGGTTACCCTGTTCCCGCTCCAGGACCAGGGCGTCGTAGTGCTCCCCACGCATCGCACCGTCAGCGGTCTTGCCGGTTTCAATTTCACCGCCTTCCGCAAATCCCTCGAAGGCATCTTCGACTGGTACGCCTATCCCTTCGCCGGAGACAGCCAGCGCGATACCGCTCTCGCCGAATTCCGCCACGACCTCGCCGCGCAGGTAAAGGGCGAAGCGGCCCGGCGCGCCATCGGGGTGTACGCCGGCGGAGGCGCATACTTCCTATTCGTATTGAGTCCAGCGGCGGACTTGGCCGAGTTGCTCGCGCACGTGCCCCCGGCGCAGCGCTCGCTCGACGTTGTCCTGCTCCACCGCCTGCTCTTCGAGCGCAAACTCGGATTGACCCCCGATGCCGTCGAGCGCGAGAAAAACATCAGCTACCACCGCGACATCGCCGCTGCGCTCGCCGCCGTCGATTCCGGCGCCGCGCAAATCGCCTTTCTGCTCAACCCGGTCTCCGCGCGCCAGGTCTTCGAAATCGCCCTCTCCGGGAACGTCCTCCCGCAGAAGTCCACCGACTTTTATCCGAAGCTCCTCAGCGGCCTGGCAATCTACCGCTTGGATGGATGAACGCGGTGCGAAGTGGAATTACGCTCCGTTCATGCTCGCGGGTGGCGCCTTTTATCGGGGCTTCCCGGAAAAAAATGCGCCGGCCCCGCGTGACGGGGTCGGCGCGCTCAATCCCTCAGGGCGGATTTACTTCGCGAAGCTCTGAACGGCTGCGGCTTCCGAGTCGAAGACTTCAAACACGGTCAGCAGCTTGGTCACTTGCAGGACTTCCTGGAACTTCTGCCCCAGGTTGGACAGCTTCATCACCGCGCCGTGATTCCGCGCGCTGTGGAAGGCGGCCACCAGCGTGCCCAGGCCCGCGCTGTCGAT
>Ga0074044_10002899_pt1 | contig 14881 bp, 20 predicted proteins | sample BogForMeECP23OM1_FD_94443 | JGI IMG/M metagenome (GOLD analysis project Ga0074044, IMG submission 94443) | Bog forest soil microbial communities from Calvert Island, British Columbia, Canada - Bog Forest MetaG ECP23OM1 | ecosystem: Environmental > Terrestrial > Soil > Wetlands ... | reverse complement strand
CCCGCAAAACCAAATCACCCCAGCGCCATCGGCGCCACGATCCCGCGCGGCCAGCGCCGAGCAACCATCAAAACAAATTTTGTTCGCCCCAAACAATTGGTAGTGTGAGAAATGCGGGTTAGGACACATGCGGCAGGGCTCCGTTTGTGCGGAGCGAAGAGTTTTCGATGAAGATTCGCGCGGGTTACCAGATTTCCTATGACTGCCCGCAGCCGACGCCCATGATCCTGACGCTGAGCGTCCATCCGTCCCGCTTTGCCGATCTGCTGACGCCTGATCGCATGCGGCTTGATCCGCCGATCCCCACCAACACCTATCACGACAGCTTCGGCAATTTCTGCCATGTCATCCGTGCTCCTGCGGGCCGGCTGACCCTGTCCACGGACTTTCTGGTGCAGGACAAGGGAGAGCCGGACGCGACGGCCCCGCAGGCGGAGCAGCATGCACTGGAAGACCTGCCGGTGGAGGTCCTGATCTATCTGCTCGGCAGCCGCTACTGCGAGACGGATCGCTTTTCCAATATGGCGTGGTCGCTTTTCGGGCAGGTTCGCAAGGGCTGGCCGCTGGTGAAGGCGATCTGCGATTATGTCCACGATCGCATCACCTTTAGCTATGCTCACGCCAGCCCGACCAAGACGGCGTTCGACGCCTATATGGAGAAGCAGGGCGTGTGCCGCGACTTCGCTCACCTCGCGGTGACGCTATGCCGTTGCATGAACGTACCCGCGCGTTATTGCACCGGCTATCTCGGCGACATCGGCGTGCCGCCGGACAATACACCGATGGACTTCAGCGCTTGGTTCGAAGTCTATCTCGGCGGGCGCTGGTACACGTTCGATGCCCGCCACAACAAGCCGCGCATCGGCCGCATCCTGATGGCACGCGGCCGCGATGCCACCGACGTCGCGATCGTGACCTCGTTCGGCCCGTGCACGCTCGCAGGCTTCAGGGTGATCACCGACGAGGTCACCTCGGCCGCTCCGGCAGGTGCAATGTCGCGGTCCTGACGGTCATCGCCACACGATACAGGCAACGCGCCGAGCGCTGTCTCGGCGTGCTATTGCTTGCCTCAGCCCGTTACCGGATCAAATTTGGCCATGCGGCCTGGATTGATCAACCTGCAATTCAAAGAAGATATCGACATTCGGGCAGAAGCGCGGGGCGAACGCCACCGCCGCCGGCAAGCTGTCGAGCCAGTCGCGGCAGGCTTGTTCGGACGGGCAAGCTTCGCAGCGGTGAAGCGCGGCGGCGTAGCTGAGGCTCAGGCGCGGTATCACGCCGCCGCTCGGGTCAATACCGAGGCGCTCCATAATTTCATAGATATGGATTGGTTGACACTTGCGTGCGGTAGGCGCAGCCATGACTGCCACTCCGCCACTCACCCAGCGTAAAATAGACGGCGCGCTGCATCTCTCCTTGATTTAGATCAAAAACCCTACGACGCCCTGAGCAACCGATCACCGGCATCTTCGCGTGTCGGCGTGGTATCAAGCGTCGGATTTCACCCGACGTGGGTATCGAGCGTCGGATTTCATCCACTAGTGGGAGATATATTGCAGCCCGGCCGAGTACGCCGCGCCGCCGAGGACGCAGGGCAAGCCCAATTCGATTTGCCCGGTGGCCGCAGCCACCACGCAGCCCATCGACAGCGCGCCCTGGCCGATCTGTCCGATGCCCGTGAGGTCGCGCTTGGAGTCGGGACCTTTCTGCTTGAGCTCCTCGATCGCGGCGAGCGATTCTTTTCGCATGCGCGCGGTGTCGACGGTCTCCGCGGTCTCGATTACGTCGTTGAGCACCGCGGCAACCTCCTTGGGCTGGTTCTTGACCGCCCATTTGAGCATGGCGAGCAGGTTGAGATCGCGCACGGCATTGCTGGCGAGCGTGAATTTGGCGGCGCTGCCGGTCGTGAGATTGTCGACATTGTCCTTGTCGTTGGCGAGCGGCAAAAGCTTGATGATGCGCCCGATCGGCGCATAGCTGCCGGTCGCCAGATAATAGCCCCACAGCACGTCGATCAATTCCGGGCTCGGCTCGATCGCCACCGCCTTGTTGCGGTCGTTGCCGAGTTTCAGGACGTATTTGATCTTATCGAACATGCCGGGCTTTAAGGTCTGGTAGGCGATCTGATCGAGCGTGGCCAGCTTGCCGTCGAGATATTTGTCGATCATGGCGCGGCGCGTCGGCATGCGATCGACGAAGCTGGCGAGCAATTCCTTCCAGTTCGATAAACTGGAATAGGCGATGGCGCGCACCAGCACCCAGTGATCCGCAGGGTCGATCGACAGCATCTTGGCAATGAGGCGCTCGGCGCGAGCCGGATTGGCGCCGAGCACGCCGGCGATGAAGCCGATATAGGCGCCCGAGGTTTCGGCGTCCTTGAACGCTTGCAGCGCGCTGAGTGTGCGGACAATGGCGGCAAGACCGTCCGGATCCGGCCTGTTGCGATAGGCGTTGATCCATTTCAGCATCCCGTCGGTCGAGGCGATAGACCGGTTTGGCGGCGGCGCGGCGACGGCCGGCGCGATGAAAACAATCAGGACAGCGAGGGCCGTGAAAAAACCGGTGGCGGTATGGCGCATGTCTCCTCCAGCGGAGCAAGACGGCGGTGCGCAGAGTCTGAGCGCGTCCGCCCGAGTTGGCGCAGAACTCACCAGCCCGCGCAGGCAATTTGCAGGCCGGCTGAGTGCGGAATCGGGGCCGTGCTGTGGCACTTAAGAATGGTCAATAGCGGTGTTTTTCCCCGCCCTGCCGATTTCAAACGCATGTTTGAAGATTGCCGCGTCCAATTCCGGCCGCATTTTGCTTGACCGACGCCGCCACAATGCATAAAATGCATGGTGTGAAATCAAGGGCACAAAGGGCACACCCGTGCGGACTGTTGTTGCGACGTCGCTAATTCTCGTATGTAGGCGCACCGCCGCGGGTGGATGATCCCACCCGCGAGACGTGGCGGTGCGCGATCCAGGGGCTCTTGAGCCCCTTTTTTATTGCGCGGATGGCTTCCCCCCTCCCTACCCTCCCCGCAAGCGGAGGAGGGTAGGGAGGGGGGCCGAGAGAGTGGAGCGAGCGATGACTGAGATGACCGGCGCGGAAATGGTGATGGCGGCGCTTGCCGACCAAGGCGTTGAGCACATTTTCGGCTATCCCGGTGGCGCGGTGTTGCCGATCTATGACGCGCTGTTTCAGCAAGACAAGGTGCGGCATATCCTGGTGCGGCACGAACAGGGCGCCGTGCACGCCGCCGAGGGCTATGCGCGCTCGACCGGCAAGGTCGGCACCGTGCTGGTGACGTCCGGGCCTGGTGCGACCAATGCGGTTACCGGTCTCACCGACGCGTTGTGCGACTCGGTGCCGCTTGTCGTCATCACCGGGCAGGTGCCGACCCATCTCATCGGCAACGATGCGTTCCAGGAATGCGACACGGTCGGCATCACGCGGCCCTGCACCAAATACAATTATCTGGTCAAAACCGTCGCCGATCTGCCGCGCGTGCTGCACGAGGCCTTCCATATCGCCGCGAGCGGCCGGCCGGGGCCGGTCGTGGTCGACATCCCGAAGGACGTTCAGTTCGCCAAGGGCGACTACTTCAAGCCCAGGGAATTTCAGCACAAGGGCTACCGGCCAAAACTCAAGGGCGACCCCGACAAGATCGCAGAGGCGGTCGCGATGATGGCGGCCGCCAAGCGTCCGCTGTTTTATACCGGCGGCGGCGTGATCAATTCCGGCCGCGCGGCGAGCGACTCGTTGCGCGAACTGGTCAAGCTCACGGGCTTTCCCATCACCTCGACGCTGATGGGGCTCGGCGCGTTTCCGGCCGCGGATCCGCAATGGCTCGGCATGCTCGGCATGCACGGCACCTGGGAATCCAATTGGTCGATGCACGATTGCGATCTGATGATCGCGGTCGGCGCCCGCTTTGACGACCGCATCACCGGGCGGCTCGACGCGTTCTCGCCGGGCTCGAAGAAAATCCACATCGACATCGATCCCTCCTCGATCAACAAGAACGTCAAGGTCGATCTCGCCATTGTCGGCGACTGCGGCAACGTGCTCGATGACATGCTGCGGCTGTGGCGCGCGAGCGGGCACAAGCCGGACAGGAAGGCTCTCGATGCCTGGTGGGGGCAGATCGGCAAATGGCGGGCGAAGAATTCGCTGGCCTATCGCAATTCCAACGAGATCATCAAGCCGCAATACGCCATCCAGCGGCTCTACGAGCTGACCAAGGACCGCGACACCTACATCACGACCGAAGTCGGCCAGCACCAGATGTGGGCGGCGCAGTTCTATCAGTTCCAGGAGCCGACCCGCTGGATGACCTCGGGCGGGCTGGGCACCATGGGCTATGGTTTGCCGGCCTCGGTCGGCGTGCAGCTTGCGCACCCGAACTCGCTGGTCGTCGATATCGCCGGCGAGGCCTCGGTGCTGATGACCATGCAGGAAATGTCGACGGCGGTGCAGTACGACCTGCCGATAAAAATCTTCATCATCAACAACCAGTACATGGGCATGGTGCGGCAGTGGCAGGAGCTGCTCCATGGCGGCCGCTATTCGCATTCCTACACCGAAGCGCTGCCCGACTTCGTCAAGCTCGCGGAGGCCTACCGCGCGCACGGCATCCGCTGCGAGCATCCGGGCGAGCTCGACGAGAAAATCCGCGAAATGATCGAGGTGAGGAAGCCGGTGATCTTCGACTGCGTGGTCGATCCGACGGAAAATTGCTTCCCGATGATCCCCTCCGGCCGCGCCCACAACGAGATGCTGCTCGGCGACGCCGCGACCCGCGTCGAGGACGCCGTCACGGAAGAAGGCAAGATGTTGGTGTGAGGATACAGGAATACCCTCTCCCGTTCCGGGAGAGGGTGGCGAGCGAAGCGAGCCGGGTGAGGGCCCGCGGCCGCGACGAAGGTAAACCCTCACCCGGTCCCTCGCTGCCGCTCGGGACCACCCTCTCCCGGAGCGGGAGAGGGTTATAAGGAGGACCCCTGCCATGAAACTCGCAATCATCGGCGCCGGCAATGTCGGCGGCACGCTCGGCACCGCATGGGCGCAAAAAGCGGGCCACGAGATTTTCTTCGGCGTCAGGTCGCCGAAATCCGACAAGACCCAAGCGCTGCTGCGCGCGCTCGGCGGCAAGGCGCGCGCCGGCACGGCGGCGGAAGCCGCCGCCTTCGGCGAGATCATCGTGCTGACCACGCCGTGGCCGTCGACCGAAGCGGCGATCCGCTCCATGGGCGACTTGAACGGCAGAATTATCCTTGATGCGACCAACCCGCTGGCGATGGGACCCGACGGCCTCGGCCTCGAAATCGGGCACAGCATTTCAGCCGGCGAGAAGGTGCAGGGTTGGGCCAAGGGCGCCGCGGTGTTCAAGACGCTCAACACGACGGGTTTCGGCAACATGGCCGATCCGGTATTCCATGGCGTGAAATCGGTGATGTTCGTGGCCGGCGACGATGCGGCAAACAAGCCGAGGGTCATCGCGCTGGTCGGCGCGCTCGGCTTCGAAGTTGTCGATGCGGGGCCGTTGCGAAACGCCCGCCTGCTGGAAGCGCACGCCATGCTGTGGATCGAGCTGGCGCTCAAACGCGGTCTCGGTCGCGATTGGGCCTTTGCGATTGTCAGGCGTTGAGGATGGCTGCCGTGAATAACAACCCCGCGACGAGTCACTATCCGGCCGCTCCGGTCAGCCAAGGCGTCGAGACCCGCACGCTGTGCGTGCTCGTCGACAACGAGCCCGGCGTGCTCGCGCGCGTCATCGGGCTGTTTTCCGGCCGCGGTTACAACATCGACTCGCTCACCGTCTCCGAGACCGAGCACGAAAAGCATCTCTCGCGCATCACCATCGTGACCCGCGGCACGCCCATGGTGCTCGAACAGATCAAGAACCAGCTTGACCGCCTGGTGCCGGTGCACCGCGTCGTCGACCTGACGACGACCAGCCCGGCGATTCAGCGCGAGTTGGCGATGGTCAAGGTTCGCGGCAAGGGCGACCAGCGCATGGAGGCGCTGCGGCTCGCCGACGCGTTCCGCGCCCGCGTCATCGACGCCACCACCGAAAGCTTCGTGTTCGAGATCACCGGCGCGTCGGAAAAAATCGAGAGCTTCATCAACCTGATGTTGCCGGTCGGCCTGGTCGAAGTCTCGCGCACCGGCATCGTCGCCATCGCCCGCGGGCCGGAGGGGATGTGAAAAGCTTTGACATTCGTACGGTCATGCCGTACAGTGAATTATGCGTATCCGAAGCTTCCGGCACAAGGGGCTAAAGCGACTGTATGAGACGGGGTCCGGCCGCGGCATTCGTGCCGATCTGATTGCTAAGGTAGAGGATATCCTCCACGCCATCGAGCAGGCACGAAGTGTCGAGCAAGTAGGGCTATTTCCGGGATGGAAACTGCATCCATTAAAGGGTGCAAGGCGTGGCGAGTGGAGCGTCCGGGTGAGCGGCAATTATAGAATCACCTTTCGCGTTGACGCGGATGACGTCATTGACCTCGATTTCGAGGACTATCACGGGAAGTAAGTTATGCCGATGAAAAATCCCCCTCATGTTGGCCGCGTAATCTGGCACGGCATCTTCGAGCCGCTCGGCCTTTCCGTCACCAAGGCGGCGGAACTGCTTGATGTTCGGCGGGCGACGTTATCCGACTTGGTCAATGGCAAGGCGGCGCTGACCGCCGAGATGGCGCTGCGCATTCACAAGGCGTTCGGCCCCGACGTCGGCCATCTGCTGCGAATGCAGGCGGCTTACGAGGCCGCACAAATCAGCAAGCGTTCGAAGGCGATCAAAGTCAAACGCTACGTGCCAAAGGCTGCCTGAACGGTCGCAGACGGACGCGGCGTGAAACGCTGCTACGCCGCCGAACGCTCTGCCTGCGGTGAAAGCCGCCCGGCGAGCGCCGCAAAGCGGTCGATGAATCCCTGCAGGAACTTTTGCGTGCTGTCGTCGCCGATATTGCCTTGGTCATCGATCAGGTTCGGCTTGAAAGTGATATAGGCCTCGCCGCCGAGCAGGATCATGCCGAGGCTGGTCATCACCGAGCGCAAATGCTGCTGCGCCAGCGCGGTGCCGATCGCGCCGGGCGACGCGCCGGTGATGAAAGCCGGTTTGCCGGCCCAGGAGTTCTTGCCGGATGGCCGCGCGCCCCAATCGACGGCGTTTTTCATCGCCGCCGGAATGGAACGGTCGTGTTCCGGCGTGACGATCAGCACGCCGTCGGCGCGCGCGATCTCGTCCTTGAAGCGCACCACCTCGGCCGGCAGGTTGCCTTCGAGATCCTGGTTGAACATCGGCAGATCGTCGATGCGCACGAAATTCGCGTCGAATTTGTCGGCACCGAGCTTGGCGAGTGCGCGGGCGAGCTTGCGGTTGATCGACTCGCGGCGGTTGGAGCCGACGATCACGGCGATTTGGGGCAAGGAACTGGGCACGGGCATGGTTGAATACCTCGGTTAGAATTCGTAACTAGGGCTAGATAGGTGACCATTGGCAAAGGGCACAAGAGGGCACATTGATGAAACCTAGACACACGCATTTGCCCGCGGATTGCCGCGCCATCAGCGACGTGCTCGCCCGGGTCGGCGACAAATGGTCGGTCCTGGTCGTCACGCGCCTGGGCGATGGGCCGGTGCGCTTCAACGAGTTGCGACGCTCGATCGGCGGCATTTCGCAGCGCATGTTGACGCTCACGCTGCGCGGGCTCGAACGCGACGGGCTGGTCACCCGCACGGTGTTCCCGACGATTCCGCCACGGGTCGATTATGCGCTCACGCCGCTCGGACGCGATCTTTTGGACCCGGTCTCGGCGCTCGGCGAGTGGGCGACCCGCAATCAGGCAAAAATCGCCCGCGCGCGCGCGCGGTTCGATGGGACAGCCGCGGATCACAAGGCCGCATAGCGTCGGGCTGTCAGGATGTAGACAGCAGGAGAACCACGGATATACATTAGATATCCGACGGGAGCGCAGCATGCGGGCCAAGGTCGCGAAATGGGGCAACAGCCTCGCAGTGAGGCTGCCCAAGCCATTGGCCAAAGATTTGGGGTTGGCACCTGGCCGGGAGGTCGAACTGCGTCAGGACGGCTCGCGGTTGACCGTGGAGACGCAAACAAAGCGCGAGATGCCGAGCTACCGGCTGGAAGACCTCCTGGCCCAGATCAAGCCCGGTCAAAACTCACCGCCGCTCGAGGACTGGTCCGCGGTCGAGGTGCCATGGCCGGACGATGACTGGAGCGACGTCGCTCCTCGCGGTCAAGAATGGGAAGCGATGAAGCGCAAGGCGAAGGTGAAGAAGCGTGCCAAGCGAAAGCGCCGCGCTTGAGGCCGGCGATATTCTCTGGATCGATTTTGGCAAGCCGGTCGGGCATGAGCAAGGCGGTCGGCGCCCGGCAGTCGTCTTGACGCAACGCAACTACAACATGCGCTCCTCGGTTCTCATCGTTTGCCCGATCACGCGAAAGCGGCGAAACTGGCCGTTCGAGGTTGACCTTCCTCCCGGCCGATTGAGCGGTGTCGTCATCGTCGATCAGATCAAGGTCATCGATCCGGCGGCGCGGCCGGTCGGATACGGCGGCCGCCTGCCGAACGATGTTCTTGGCGAGGTGAAAGCCAAGCTCGCGGCCCTGCTCGGAATTTCTGTTTCCCGCTAAGCGTTTTCCCGCTACAGGCACATGCGTAAACGGAGAGCAAGACCATGCGTGTTTATTACGACCGCGACGCCGACCTGAACCTGATCAAGGGCAAGAAGGTCGCCATCATCGGCTACGGCAGCCAAGGCCACGCCCACGCGCTCAATCTGCGCGATTCCGGCGTCAAGAACGTGGCGGTGGCGTTGCGCAAGGGCTCGCAAGGCGTCAAGAAGGCGCAAGCCGAGAAACTCAAGGTCATGGACGTCGCCGAGGCCGCCAAGTGGGCCGACGTGATGATGATGCTCACGCCCGACGAATTGCAGGCCGACATCTATAACGGCTACTTGCACGCCGGCATGAAAGAGGGCGCGGCGCTGATGTTCGCGCACGGGCTCAACATCCATTTCAACCTGATCGAGCCGCGCGGCGATCTCGACGTGATGATGATCGCGCCCAAGGGACCGGGCCACACCGTGCGCTCGGAATACCAGCGCGGCGCCGGCGTGCCATGCTTGCTGGCGATCCACAAGGACGTCTCGGGTAACGCCAATGACCTCTGTCTGTCCTATGGTGCAGCCATCGGCGGTGGCCGCGCCGGCATCATCGAGACGACGTTCCGCGAAGAATGCGAAACCGATTTGTTTGGCGAGCAATCCGTACTGTGCGGCGGTGTCGTCGAACTGATGAAGGCCGGATATGAAACCCTGGTTGGCGCCGGCTATGCGCCCGAAATGGCCTATTTCGAGTGCATTCACGAAATGAAGCTGATCGTCGACCTCATCTATGAGGGCGGCATCGCCAACATGAACTATTCCGTGTCGAACACCGCCGAATATGGCGAATACGTCTCCGGGCCGCGCGTGATCAACGATGCGACCCGCGCCGAAATGAAGAAGATCCTTGCCGACATTCAGTCGGGCAAGTTCGTCAAGGACTGGATGCTGGAGAACAAGGTCAATCAGACCTCGTTCAAGGCCATGCGCACCAAGCTCGCGGCGCATCCGGCGGAGGCCATCGGCGCCAAGCTGCGCGAAATGATGCCGTGGATCAAAGAGCGGGCTCTGGTGGATCGGTCGCGGAACTGATTTACAGTCTCGCCTTCACGCGAATGAGGCGTCCCCAATGGAACTTTATCCTTGTCATGACAGAATAAATACAGTTTTATGACAAAGCGCCTTGCGCTGGGGTTAAGTAGGCTAGGTCATTTCCGGGCATTGGCGCGCTGGTCATGTGTGCCGCCCTTCAGTCCCTGAGCAAACGTCTCGGTGCTGCGAAACTTCTCGCCCGGCATGGTTTTTGGCGGCCGGCGCTGGTCGTGATTCCGCACCTCATTGCTCTCGCCATCATGATCGCGACCGAGTCCACGGTCACGGCCATGACGGCGTTCGTGCTGGCCTGGGGAATTCTGAATTTCTTCTGGCTCTTGCTCATTCGCCGGCCGGCCGTCGCGGCGACGTTGTCGCTCGTGATGATGACGGTGCTGGTCCTGCTATCGCAGCTCAAATACCACGTGCTGATGATGACGGCGAATTTCGTCGATCTGATGATCGTCGATACCGATACCGTCACCTTCCTGTTCACCATATACCCGGCATTGCGCTGGATCGTGGCGCTGAGCGTGATTGCTGTGGTTCCGATCGTCATGCTCGCCTGGCGATCCGATCCGTTCCGCGTGCGCCGGCTCACGGCGACCACGCTGGCGCTCGCATGTGTTGCCGGACTCACGGCCTTGGAGATTCAAGTTCCGCTCTTGCCGTTCCAGGCGTTCTACGGCGGCAATCAGGTATCGTCCTTCGCGCGTTCAGGTGTCGACGCCATTTCCGAACTGATGATGCACGGCCTCATGGAGTCTGACCCCGTCTCCGCCGACCGCCTGCAACCGGCCGAGGACTTGACCTGCCGGCCGGCGAAAAAGCCGCCGCACATTATTTTGATCCACGACGAGTCGAGCTTCGACATCCGCATGGCGCCGGGGATCAAGGTGCCGAACGGCTACGGCTCGCATTTCCTGTCGTTCGACGGCAAGGAACGCAATTTCCTGGTCGAAGGCGCCGGCGGGCCGAGCTGGTTCACCGAGTACAACGTGCTCGAGGGCCTCTCCGCGCGCTCGTTCGGCCGCTTCGCCTATTTCGTGACGCGGATCGCCGCCGGCCGCGTCGAGCGCGGGCTGCCGGCGGCGCTGCGCCGCTGCGGCTATCGTACGTTCTCGCTCTATCCCGCGCTCGGCGCGTTCATGAGCGCGCGCCGCTACCAGACCACGACCGGCGTGCAGCACTTCTTCGACCAGCATGATCTCGGCACGAAAGAGATCGAGCCCGACAGCTTTTTCTTCGATGCGGCGGCAAAGATGATCGCGCAGGAGCGCGCGCGCAGCCCGATGTTTGTTTTCGTGTATCTCGCCGCCAATCATTTTCCTTGGGATTTTCGCTATCGGCCCGACCTGATGCCGCAGTGGCAGGATTTGGGCAACGTGCCGCCGGTCGACGAATATCTGCGTCGGCAGGCCAGCAGCGCGCAAAACTATGCGGATTTTTTGGCGCGCTTGAAGCGGGAGTTTCCCGGTGACTCGTTCCTGCTGGTGCGGTTCGGCGATCACCAGCCGGATTTTGCCTCGCACCTGATCGAGCCCGGGCTCGATGACGCCGGCATCGAGCGCCGGCTGATGGCTTACGATCCGCGCTATTTCACCACCTATTACGCAATCGATGCCATCAACTTCACGCCGGTCGACATTTCCTCCGCGCTCGATACGCTGGAAGGCCCCTATCTGCCGCTCGTCGTGCAGGAAGCCGCCGGACTGCCGCTCGATCCGTCGTTCGCCGAGCAGAAGAAGATCCTGGTGCGCTGCAAGGGATTGTTCTACGGCTGCGCCAACGGAGCCGAGGCGCGCCATTTCAACCGCATGCTGATCGACGCCGGTATCATCAAGAATCTATAGGCGAATCTGGTTCGCGCGTACCCGCCTTGATCTCAAACCTGCGGCGGTTACACTCCGGACACTATCACAACCGAACAAGGGAGGAATCATCATGCTTGCAAAGCAACATCATCTGTTCGCGGCCGCCGCCGTGGCGCTGACGTTGGGGTTCGCCGCAACGGCAGCCAACGCGGCAGGCGTATTTACGCTGAAATCGACGACATTTCAGGACGGCAAAATGATGCCGAAGAAGGTCGCCAACAGCAAAGCGAACGCGCCGACCAATCCGAACTGCGTCGGGGATAACGTCTCGCCGCAGTTATCCTGGACCAACGTGCCGGACGGCACAAAGAGCTTCGTCCTGCTCATGGTCGATCCCGAGGGCCGCGGCGGAGCCGGCGTCATGCACTGGGTCGCTTACGGCATTCCGGCGTCCATCACTGGTTTTGCCGAGGGCGAGACCAGCAAGCCGTCGGACAAATATGTCGGCGGCAAGAGCACGCAGGGTGTAGCGTTCTATTCTGGACCGTGCACGCCTCCCAACCAATCGCCGCACCATTACACGTTTACTTTCATCGCCACCGATTTTGCCCCCACCGACCTGCCGCCTGGCCTGAGCCACGACGATGTGACAGCGAAGCTCGCGCCTCCCGGTCAGCCGCCGGCGCATACCAAGGGCGTCACCGGTCTCGTGGGATTGTTCGTCAATCCATGGAAGAAGTGAGTGCGGCATTTCAATACCGATTCAATGCCGCTGGGATGCGTCATCGCCGCAGTCAGCCGGCGATGACGCCGCACCGGCCAAATCCCGAAATCTTCCAGCTCGATCGCGTGGAGATCGCGGTCGAGCCATGGTCGTGGCAGTTCGCGCTCGCCCATCGTGACGAGATCGATCGGCATTTCGCCTGTCTTCAGCGCAAGCGATCGGGCGTATGGAATGGGCGTATACTGCTCCTGAATCGTTACGCCATTCGCGACGGTGTGCTGCGGGGTGCTTGTTTCGAGACCGACTACGCCAATCTCTGCGCCTGGCGCGATTGGAATTTTCCCGACCCCGGCGTTTACAATTTTTTCGCCGCCGCGGCGCTGCGGGCCGCCGACGGAGCCTATCTCGTCGGCGAGATGGCGCCCGATACGGCGGCAGCGGGGCTGGTCTATTTCCCCTGCGGGACGCCGGAGCCGGACGATGTCCGCGCCGGCGGCGTGTTCGACCTGCACGGCAATCTAGGCCGCGAACTTATGGAAGAGACGGGCATTGTTATCGATGAGCTCGATGCCGAGCCGGGCTGGAGCGTCGTGCGTGATCGAGGTTTTCTCGGCATGATAAAGCAGCTTTCCGCACGCCAGGGCGCCCAAGAGCTTCGCTCGCGCATCATGCGCCACATTGCCGGGGATGAACGACCCGAATTCGTCGATATCCGCATCCTGCGCGGGCCCGCCGACCTCGACCCACGGATGCCGCCGTTCGTCATTGCATTTCTCGAACAAGAGTGGCGGCAATGAAATGGGCATGCATCGATGGGAGGCAAAGATGAAACTCGCCAAAATCGTCAAGCATTGTCGGGTCGACAAGCCCGGGCGCTTCCGGATCGCCGATTACGATTCCGATGAAAGCTTCGGTCTGTAAGCGCCTGCTGGCGCGGCTCGATGAGCCGGGCAAGCGCTGGAAGTTCTCGACGGCCGACTTCACGGAGCGCGAACAGTGGGACAAGTACATGGCCGCCTTCGAGGACATGATCCGCAGCACCTCGACAGACTATGCGCCGTGGTACGTCGTTCCGGCCGACCACAAGGATATTGCCTGGCTCGTCGTCGCCGAAGCGATCATCGCGGCGTTGGAAGAGCTCAAGCTCGATTACCCCGGGATCACCGGCAACGCGCTCAAGGAACTCAAAAAAATGCAACGCGCGCTCAGGGCGCAAGGGCCCGGCCGCGCGGCGAAGTGATTGGTCGGAGGCTTAAACAAGGCGCCGCCTTGCGCCGGCATTGGGTCTTCCTGTACAAGAAGACCGGTCCCACATGAAGTTAACGCGGAATTCATCTTGATTCGCGACGATTGTGGGCAAGCTTTGTGACTATGACGAGGACAGCAGCAATGTCTCCGCGCCGTGATAGCCGCGCGATGACCCGGGGGGCCGTGCAGGCCAAACCCGGCGCCGCTCTTTCCGGCGCTGTCCTCATTCTCGGCGGGCTCCTGCTTCTTACCGCCCCCTGAGGGCCGGCTGGGCGTTTGCGCCTGGGCACTCAGGGGTCGACCGCAGCCAGGAGCCCATGAGCGCCCACCCCCTCCCTACCCTCCCCCCGCGTGCGGGGGAGGGTAGGGAGGGGGCAGGGCGCAAGCGAGAAGGACCAAATTCATGACCACGCCAGCCAAATCCGAGCCGGCCAAATCTGCGCGCGCAAAGTCCGAGAAGGACCGCGTCGTCATCTTCGACACCACCTTGCGCGACGGCGAGCAGTGCCCGGGCGCCACCATGACCCACGAAGAGAAGCTCGAAGTCGCCGAGCTGCTCGACGCGATGGGCGTCGACATCATCGAGGCCGGCTTTCCGATCGCGTCCGAAGGCGATTTCGCCGCCGTCAACGAGATCGCCAAACGCACCAAGAACGCCGTCGTGTGCGGCCTTGCGCGGGCCGGTTTAAGGACATCGACCGTGCCGGTGAAGCCATCAAGCCGGCCCGGCAGTCGCGCATCCACACCTTCATCTCCACCTCGCCGGTGCACATGAAGTGGAAGCTGCAGCTGGAGCCGCAGAAGGTTTTCGAGATGGTGATCGGTTCGGTCGCCCGCGCGAGAAAATACACCGACAACGTCGAGTGGTCGTGCGAAGACGGCACCCGCACCGAGCACGATTTCCTCTGCCGCTGCGTCGAGGCCGCGATCAAGGCCGGCGCCACCACCATCAATATTCCCGACACCGTCGGCTATACGGTGCCGGAGGAATATTTTGCGCTGATCAAGACGGTGCGCGAGCGGGTGCCGAATTCCGACCAGGCGCGTTTTTCCGTGCATTGCCACGACGATCTCGGCATGGCGGTGGCGAACTCGCTCGCCGGCGTGCGCGCCGGCGCCCGCCAGATCGAGTGCACCATCAACGGCATCGGCGAACGCGCCGGCAACGCCGCGCTGGAAGAAGCGGTGATGGCGATGCGGGTGCGCAACGACGTGTTGCCGTTCTGGACCGGCGTCGACGCGACGATGCTGACGCGGGCGTCGAAGCTCGTCGCGGCCGTCACCTCGTTCCCGGTGCAGTACAACAAGGCGATCGTCGGGCGGAACGCGTTTGCGCACGAAAGCGGCATCCACCAGGACGGCATGCTCAAGCACACCCAGACCT
>Ga0074044_10002897_pt1 | contig 14889 bp, 15 predicted proteins | sample BogForMeECP23OM1_FD_94443 | JGI IMG/M metagenome (GOLD analysis project Ga0074044, IMG submission 94443) | Bog forest soil microbial communities from Calvert Island, British Columbia, Canada - Bog Forest MetaG ECP23OM1 | ecosystem: Environmental > Terrestrial > Soil > Wetlands ... | reverse complement strand
TCGACTGATGGCAATTCCGCCCGAAAAGATTTTTGATCGTAGTTACCGGAACTTGACGTGGATAGTTAAACGGACAGCATCACCGAAAGGGGGGGGGGGGGGGGGGGGGGGGGGCGTGGGTGGGTGTTGTGACGGGTTTGGGGTGGGGGGGAAGGGGGGGAAGGGGGAAAAAGTGGGGAGAGGGGGGGGGGGGGGGGGGGGGGGGGGGTGCGGCAAGTCCTGGCCACACATTCGCACTTGGGACAGAGGTTTCTTGCTGGCAAATGAATTTTCTTACCCCAGGCTCCCCATTTAGCTCAGGCGAAGGTGCCTGGCCAAAGCCTCTATTCCGATCGAGGAAGGGAAAAACGCCCGACGGGCCGCGGGTGTCTCGGGGATCGTGTCATCGTCTCCTGCGTCGGAGTCGCCCCCTTCAAAGTCCAATTCGTCCTGTGCCGTCTCGTCGCTTTTCTGGGCTTCGCCGGCCTCCGGGGCACGAGGAACCCGGTCAGATACCAGCGAGACGGGGCCTGAGTCAGGACCTCGGCCTCCAGGTCCGAGCCGTTGTCGGGGCCGACGAGGTCCAGACGCAATGCTTCAACGAGCTGGCCACGGACTTCGACGGGCTTCATCGACCCATCCCTTCTCTCCTGAATTGCAGGACCTATCGCAGGCACGATCCTCGTTGATCCAGGATGTTCACCATTGTCCAATAGATTGCATGGATAGTCGAGTATATTCTAGATGACAGAAACTGTTTGATGGCGGTCAGGAGATTCGAGTTCATCCGCCTTGCTGGATGATCGATCTCCGGCATCGAATCGCCACGCCGACATGGAAGCATGCTTTGGAGGGAACACAGACCAAGCTGATCGCGGACCCGCGTGAGCTGGCCGCCTTGGCCACCAGGGAACTCTTCGCCCGGTTCGGTTTCGATCTTGGTCTCGACATTCTCAAGAAACACCAGGGCGGGATCGGGCGGTGAGCTGGCACTCTCGAATTGCGCCGACGGCGCCGACACAATTCGCTCGTTGGGATAATATGCCGTGGACTGGATCATGCGAGACAGGCTGCCGGCGCCGAAACCTTGCCATGCCCCAGGGTCATTTCTCTCCGCGGTGCGGAGACAAGCAGCTCGTCCGGGAAGACCTCGTCCCAACGCAGCATGTGCCCCAGGCTCTTCGGGATGCCCGGCCCCGCGTGGGGAGGATAGCCTCGGAGCGGATCGTTGATGAAAGATGTGTCGTCAACCGTGGACGGACCAGAGGACCGCGCCGATGACCCGCGACCATCGAGCCGAGGCATCAGGTTCAGCGTGGGGCCTCGTCCCAGCGTTTCCAGAGGTGGAAGCAGGCCATATACACCCGTGCGTCGTCAGTTCTCCTGACTCGCTCCCAGGCCTCGAAAGCCTGGCGCGCAGACTCGAAGAAGTCAAAGGCTTCTTACTTGCGGTATGTGCGGGACAGGTTGTAATCTGCCTCGTGGCGGCCTTGCTGGAGGCTGACGAAGGTGTTCGCCACACTCTTCAAGTCGGGCGGGGTTGTGTAGCCTCCCCCCGGGGGTTGCACCGCTTTCGGGAGCCTGTCGTTCGCGATCATCGAGGAGGCCTTCTTCATCTCAGCATGGTTGAGCGTCCGGTTGATCCGCGCGGCGATCCCGGGGTCCGCGGTGTAGACGGCCGATGCCTCCCACGCGAGCAGATGGAACAGAGCATAGTAGGCCGACGAGATGGCACGTCGGAGATTCGCCTGTTTGGGACGACGTGGGTCGAGCTGGGCGAGTCGCTTTGCCTGCTCCAGGAGGTCGGCGTGGAGGCTCATGACGCCTCCACGGCCTCGGCCGGTTCCGTGATCGGGCGGAACGAAAGATAGGGCCATCGATCGGGGTCCACCCGCCGGGCGATGGGGTCAAGAATTGCTCGCAGACGCTGTGCGGCCCTCAAGAAGTCCTCGTCTTTCTTGGAAACCTCTTCGGTGAGAAACACCCAGATCCAGAGGGCCGGGTCGCCCGTGTGGTCCAGGCCCGTGTTGAACCGGAGCTCCGCAAGTTCGGGGGGCCGATCGGATTCGATCGCCTGTTCGATCAGCTTTCCCAGCCGGAGTGCCTCGGGGTCCTCGTAGCGGTCGAAGCTGAGCGATATCACGATATCCCTGAACAAGGGCAAGGCCCTCTCAAGGGCGTCGTTCGGCACAGGGGCCCCCGGGCTCACCGCCGATGCCACTTGGCGGAAATCCGTCAAGAGTTTCGCCAGGCGCGTTCGCTCGGACTCAGGAAGGAACGAGAAATCCTTCTCGTCGAATCCGGCGATCGCGCCCGGAGTCACCCAAAGGGTCGTTGCCCTTAGCTTGCGCTCGATAGTTCCCTCATCAATCGAGGGCGAGTCAACGATCGGTTGCGGGACGTGCACCCTGGAGGCGGTCCGCACACTGATCCAGAAGTCGCGAAGCGCCATGTGTTCTCCTTTCATGGATGGAATCAACGGGGTTACCCGCAGATTCCAGTATATCGGGAGTGACTACCTTTGGCCTCAGGGGATCAGAACGGACGCGGCTCATCCACCATGGTCTTCGCCCCAGGACGCTCTTTCGGTTTCTTCGACTTTGCCTCGGCGGCAGCACCGCTCAGGCGTCTTGCTCGGCGCGCTCGCGGTTGAGTTCCAGGAGGCAGGTAAGGAGTGGCGGAGCGTCCGGGTGCTCTGCCGCTCGGCGCGGCACAGCTCGGCGTAGAAGTCGCGTTTCAGCGGGTCGTCGGTCGCCAGGAGCTCCCGGAAATGGGTCCACGACAATTGTGTACGCAGTGCGTTCACAATTGCCTCGTCGGGGAAGAGATCGGCGAAGCGGATCATAGGAAACAGGTTGCGGCGATCGAAGCCGCGCCCGTACTCGGCGGTCAATTGTCGCGACAGCGTCGCGATGATCGCCTCGCCGTAGGCTGCTCGCTTTTCCTCGAGTACATCCTCGCGGACCCGCTTGCCGATGTGCCAGTAGAGGCCCACAAGCGCGGAGTTGACCGCACACGCGGCCTGCTCGCGGGCGGCCTGGATCAGGGAGCGGACATCCCCCAGCAGCCGATCGGCGGCGATCGCCGGCACGGGCGGTGCCGGAGTGCCGGGCGGCGTGCCCTCTGTTCTACTAACGTTCAAAATCTTCGAGGCGTGCGTAGATTTCCTAACGCCTGACGAACTCGGAAGTTGTAGGAAGCGCCGAGATTTCGGCGCTCGTGGTTCACTCGTACGTCAGGCGGTTGCGGCTCGGCCGCGCTGGGATCTTGCGGGCCTTGGGCATCGTCAGCTCTCGAAGAACTCGGGTTGGTCAGGATTCTTTCTAGCAGCCTTCCGCCCCGCCGTCGATTTCTTTGTGGGCTTGCCCCGACCAGCTTCCGCGGCGGCACCGCTCAGGCGCTCTTGCTCGGCGCGTTGGCGGTTGAGTTCCAGGAGGCGGGCGAGCACTTCGTCGCGGAAGTCGTCGGGCCAGCGGTAGCGCCAGGGCTTGCGCCTGCGGCGGGTTGGGAGTTCCTGGTTGCCGGTTGCTAGCTCCTGGTCCTCTTCGTCTTCGTAGTCGAGGTGGAATTCGCAGGCTGGCTTCAGGTCGGTCCAGCCGTAGGCGTCCAGGACGGCTCGGTCCATCGCGGCGTGCAGCTCGGGGAGTAGTATTTCGAGTTACAGAATCGATCTTTTCTCATCGGACATCCGACGCACGATCCAACCACTTGAATCGGGCATTCGCCTGGCACAACTTACTTCCGTCTATCGATCCCTTTTCGTAGAATCAATTTACGCGAAGTTGATTGGTTGACGGCGCGGACAGTTCGTGCATAATCCCCGAGAATTCCCCTACCGGGGTGCGGGGACGTGTGTTTGACGGGAGACTTTGCAAGAACGCCTCGAAGAACGAGGAACGATTCAATGCCAGCCGGATCGAGCTCGCCCGAAGTTGAGCGAATCGCCAGCGATGTCGAGACGGGAAGGCAACAGGTACTGGTGATACTGTTCATACCGAGTCATGATCGAGACGAGAAGGAGCTGAAGACGCGGGACCTCTGGGCGGATGCCGCCCTCAATCTCTTCGCAGACCTGTTCGGGGGAGCGACTGCCTTTGACACCTATGCGGGGATCTATCGGGACAAAGTCCGGGGTAAGGATTTGAAGGATAAGCACGTACTCGTGGAGAGTTACACCGAAATCGAGAGAGTAAGAAATCTTGCAGTCCTAAATGATCTGGTTTCGTTTATGAAAAGGATGGGCAAAGAGGCAAAGCAGGCGGCGGTCGCGGTCGTCATCAACAACGTTTTTCACGAGATCACCAACTTTTGACCTCGGGCAGTCGACTCGGAGGCGACAATGGAAGATCTGAATCAGTTCGCAATCAGCAAGATCCTGGGCAGTAAGATCAAGCGGGTTGAGTCCGTAGGCTTCGGCGGCTTCTCTGAGCTGTCCGCCACGGAGGAGATTCAGAAGGCCTTGCGCGGAGAACGGCAAAGCGTACAGTCGCCGGAGTTCGACTACGAACAGGACGCCATGGTGGTTCAGGCTTTCGAGGATATTCGTGAAGGCGCCCCTACCGATGAGTTGCTCTGGAACAAGGAGCTTGCCCGTTCCCTTGCCGAGAGGTGTCGGCAACTGGGCTTGGATGCACCGCATTCCTACCTCATTCGTAGGCTCATCAACGTGCGGAAGAACTCCCCGAGATATCGCAAGCATGGTATCGTGATCAGCCCAACGACCAAGAAGGTGGTTCACCCCAGCATCGTGGGCGAATTCGCGCATGTCATCGAGTTCACGCTGGTGAAGCTCCGTTATCGCTACGGCTCCTCCATAGATGATATTTTGATGGATGAATCACTCAGTGACAGCTTCGAGGAGCTGGCGCATCAAATCGCCCCTTCTACCTCCAGCCGGGATTTCCGGCTTGGCGCTCTACACATTCGCAAGAATCGAGTGTTTGAGAAGGACGATCGAGAGAAGCTGAACGCCCTAGATATCGCAATGCTGGAGGGCGCATGGAAAGGAGCCGTGAGTCTGTCGAAAGTGAAACTCGATGATGTCCCGGTCTCTCCCGGCTTGATTGAACTCAAGGAGGACGACCGTTACCTCTACATCTCTCATAATGAGAATATCCAGTCGGTGGTGAGTCAGTTTGGCACGGGGGACGCCTTCCGGCTCATGGCAAGCAGTTTCTGGAAGCCAAAACTGGAGACGATCACCCTTTGTTTCGCCGCAGGGCGAAAAGTGGCCGGTGTTTCCATCGAGACATGGGAGCGCAAGTTGATTCACGATTTGAATCCTGTCTTCAATTGGCCGATGCCACAAAACGCCGCATGAACGAATGCCCCTCAGAAATTGCACCAGAGCACTTCGGTCATGCGTCGCTTCTTTTCTCCGCCGGCCGCGTTGTTCGGCAATTCAAACGTATGTCTGCGCCACTTTCCCAGCGCAGATTCATAGAGAGCCGAGGGATATCCCGAAAGCATGACTTTCCCCTTGCATTCGAGAAGCGTAGCGAGAAGTTGTCGATGTTCTTCCTCGCTCATTTCATGCGAATAAGCATCTGTTGCCGTTCTCGTTTCGTGGAGGTACGGTGGGTCGCAGTAGAAAAGGGTCCCGGGTGTGTCCTCACGCCTGATCAGCTCGAGCGCGGGCATGCTCTCGATCAAGACTCGGCTCAGCCGGGAATGAACTTCAGGCAGACCTTCAATTGCTGACAACCACTCGGACACATTGCCGTTCATCCGCCGACGGGTTCGGTTCCGCGTGACCGACGTAAAGCCGTTCATCAAACCGGATCGACTTTGCCGACAATCGACGAAGAACGCGACAGCATCGGAAACCGAATCATTCCCATAGGAGTGGCTGTGAGCCTCCTCCCATTCCTGCCTCGCCATGGGTATGGACTCCACCCAGCGGCGGAAGGACGCAAAGGAGCCAGGGTCGCGGAGCACGCGCCAGAAGTTGATCAAACGTCCGTTGATGTCGTTGACGACTTCGGAAACGCCCTTGTGGGGAAAGAGCCATAAGGCGGGATCCTCTGGGTTGCGGGCCAAGAGCACCGCTCCTCCACCAAAAAACGGCTCGACGTAATGCAAATGAGGCGGCATCAAGCTCACGATTCTCGAAGCCAAATAGTATTTGCCACCATGCCATTTCAAGGGTAAGTTCATCCCGGTCCTGCCTGTTCTAATCGGTTCGTGTCTTGACTACGATGAATGGTCGGAGTGGCGTATATTGAATCTTGAAGGATGGGTCAAGTCCAGGTGAGGAGCGGGTGGAGATAGGATCCTGGAGAAGGCGACGGCCGGTGCGCTTGAGCAGTACTTGATGCCATTCTACTTCAATTAGAACATCTCCGGCTGATCGCTTGGTTTCCCCCGGGTCACCTTCCTGGCTCGTTTGGGGGAGGCGGCGCCTTCGGCAGCGGCTCCGCTCAGGCGCTCTTGCTCGGCGCGCTGGCGATTGAGTTCCAGGAGGCGGGCGAGCACTTCGTCGCGGAAGTCGTCGGGCCAGCGGTAGCCCCAGGGCTTGCGCCTGCGGCGGGTTGGGAGTTCCTGGTTGCCAGTTGCTTGCTCCTGGTCCTCTTCGTCTTCGTAGTCGAGGAGGAATTCGCAGGCCGGCTTCAGGTCGGTCCAGCCGTAGGCGTCGAGCACGGCTCGATCCATCGCGGCGTGCAGCTCGCGGAGCTTGAGGATGTCGGGCGAACGCTCGTCGGGGTCGTGGAAGCGGTTGTAGGTCTTGGTCAGGCCCTCGTTGTTGCGGATCATCAAGGCGGCGCGAAATTCGCAATAAGTGTTTCCAACGTCTTCAAGCGAACGACCGCTTTCGAAGTTCAGTGGAAAAGGATAGATTCTACCTCTGTAACTTCTCCGCGCCGTGCGCACATCTTCTGGAAATTTTCGGGCCGCTCGAGTAGACTCGGGATGTTGCCAGAGCGTTGTTTCAGATCGCGCCTGTAACCCGCGACCGAACGGTCTTCACAGGACTGACGCCGAGATAGGTCCTGATTTCCAAATGGTTTTCCCGCTCTGGTCAGGCCGAGGGCCTGCACTCGTAACTACCGCTGAAGTGAACCAGCGGCCTGCTCAAATGAGCCTTTAACGCCGGGTGAACAGCAGACAGAATTACATCAGTAACTGAGAATCTCGGAGCGTTCGCGGTGTGCGCTGAAGCCCTTCTTGGTTGCGGCTTTGCCGCGTTAGGTCTTGAAACAATCATCCACGTTGTACCTAGGATCGTCCTTCATCGTTCCACCGAAGAACACCGCCCAGCTCTCGTGGCAGCGAGAACACAGTACCGCCAGAGCAGCATGGGACTCAAACGCAAAGACAATCAGAGTCTGGTCATAGACCATATTGCCAGGCAGGAAAGTAAAAGTCGGGAAGTTTGTGCTGGTAAGTGATCGGACAACGACGCGTTTCATACCGTCGATTGTCTGGTAGAGCCTCGGAGCCGTCTCTGCGAATCTCCACCAGTAGCGGGCTCTAGCCTCACGATTCTGTGCAAGTCTCGCTGGCTTCACACGCTCTTCAACTAGTGAGAACAGATCAGGCCAGCGTCGGGCCTCGCACTCGGTCATCTGGCCAAAGTTAATAATGTACTTATAGTGTTTATGTTCTGGGCTATCATTGACATCGGCACCGTTGACATACGGGAAGATCCGCTCTGAGTTGCAAGCATTCTTCGCTATGAGTAGTTCCATTTCTCGTATGCTGTTCGCCTTACCCTCGCCACCTGAATCATCAAAGGTGAACCCGAGACCCAAAACGTAGTTGCCAACGAAGCACTTACTCTCGTTGAAAGAGAGCTTCTGGGGATCGTCATGACCACCAGCGTGGAAAAGGTAAGCGGTGATCACGGGGACGGAACGGCCGTCCAGAAGGAATGGCGCGGAGAGTGGCCCCTTGTGGGCATGGACTACGCTGATGATCACGGCCGCGAGCCCAGGCCACTTCTTGCGCCGGGTCGCTTCGTAGAGCGTGCCGTCGTGTTTGCAGATCCAGCGCAGACCGGTCGAGCGCGTGTCACCCTGGCCGATGGTGTTCGTGGCGATCAGGCCGAATGCCCCCTGCCTCCGCAGAAGGTCGAACGCGCGGCGGAAGAAGTGGGCCACGAGATCGGCGTTGCCGTGCGACTCCTCGTGGATCGTCTTAAGCCAGTCCGGATAACCGGGCGCGTGCCCGGCCGCGAGCGTGTTCTTGCCCGCGAACGGCGGATTGCCCACGAACGCATCGAAGCCGCCGTTGGCGCGGTCGAAGACCTCGGGGAACTCGATCTCCCAGTGAAAGGGAACGAACGGGTGTGCTCCGTGGCGAAGCTCGACGACGGCCGCCTCAAGCCGCTGATGGTGCGCCACGTCGAACTGGCTGCGCTGGGCCGCGAGGTCCTCCGACAGCGACTCGAGCCGCTCCTTCCGCGTTCGATCTTTGTCGGCCGCGAAGAAGGCGGAGACGACGAGATCACCGTACCGGCGTCCCGGGTCGAGGAACCCGTCGGCAGCCGTTAGCCGCTCGCGGAGGAGTGCTTCCGATGTCCCGTCGGGCGCTTCACGGATCTGCCGTCGCTGTTCCAGTGCCCGGTTGAGTTGCCCCTCAATCGCCGCTCGCGCGAAGTCCCGCTGCTTCTCAGGCTTCCAGTGGAAGCCCAGGATCTGAGCCTTCGTGAGCCCGACCAGCGAATCGCCACACTTCAGGGCATGGTCCAGGAACGTGAACGGGTGGTCCCTCGCCAGGGTAGCCAGCCAGAGCGATAACTTGGCCAGGTCCACCGCCATCGGGTTTTTGTCCACACCGTAGAGGCAACGCTGGGCCACGATGCGTCGGGCGTGGAGGATCACATCCTCGTCGGGCGGGATGGCTGGTACGCACTTGTGGGCGTGCCAGGCTTTCACCAGCAACTCGGCAAGAAAGCGGCAGACCGCGACCAGGAACGCCCCAGAACCCATGGCCGGGTCGCAGACCTTCAGGTCGAGGATCTGCTCGGGAGTGGGGTTCGGGCCGAGGCGTTCCAAGATCGGCCGGAAGGTCGTCACGACGATCGGCTCGGTGAGGGTCCGCGGCGTGTAGTGCGAGCCCGACCGCCGGCGCTCGTCGGACGGCTGGAGCACCATGGCCCCGGCCGGAACGACCCGGGGCGTGGCGGCGAAGCTCACCTTGCGCTCGAGGGCTACGACGGCGTCCCCGGGCGTAGCTGCCTCCTTCAACGCAGCCGCGGCCTGGCCCGTCACGGCTTGGTCGGACTTCTCCTTGAGCCATTTGGCCCGGTCGGCGGGCTTGGTGGCGAGGAGTTCCTCCAGGTTAATCGTGGTCGGTGCGCCGTGCGGCTTCGTGGGCTTGATCGCAATCGAGCGGCCCTGGGCCACTTCGAGGTTGAAGCCCATCATCGTCTCGTAGACCGAGCCGATCTGCTCGACGTCGAGGGTGCGGTAACTGAGCCTCTCGCCGTCCAGGATGAGCAGGTTCTGAAGCACCCGAAAGACTACCCCGTCAGAGAGGCGCGGGAGTTCGGTCCGCTCACCCGGCTCCCGCATTGAGCCCTTTGGCCTGCCTTCAAGGAAGGGATAGCGGTTCGGGTCGAAAAGATACCCCTTGCGAGGCAGCAGCTTCAAGCCGCCGTGCCGGGCCCCGTCGTAGATCAGCCGGAAGAGCGTCAGGAGCTGGGCCCATGCGCCATAGCGATGGTCCATCGTGTCGGTATGCCGCCCAGCATCTTCGCGGAGCCGCTCGAAGAGGCCGATGATCGAGTAGTACTTCTGGTAGACCTCGTCATTCGAGAGGAGCGAACGGTCCTCGGCATAGAGGATGAACACCAGCCGCAACAGTACGCGGAGCAGGCCCGCATAGACCTGGTTCGGGTCGTCCTTAAGCACGTCGCGGAGCAAGTCGCCGTGTCGCTGGTCGTCGGCCGCCTGGAAGCCCCGGAGCAGCTCGTAAAGGGCGGCCAGAACCTGCTCGGCGAGCTTGGTCGAGACCAGGTTCTGATACTTCCGGCTCTCGGAAAAGATATACGACAGGCGCTGCTTGTCCGGGAGCGTGAAGAGTCGTTCGGCAGAGAGGAACATCTGGAGAGCTGCGAAGATCGGGCGGCCCGCCACCTCGGTCATCGCTTGCACGGGAAAGGTCAGATGCCCCGAAGTCTCGCCCCGAGGGACGTAGACGAGCCGCAGATGCGTCCCGTTCGAGAGCAGGCCAATCGGGACTTGCGTCTCGCGCAAGAGCCGCTCAAAGCGAGCCTGGGGGCTGGCCAGCCAGCGTTGCTCCTTGGCATCGGTCTCCGGTGTTTCGTCAAGGTCCAGGCTGAGCTTGACCCGCTGGATCAGCAAGAGCCACTTGCGCTCTCCTCCTTGGGCTTTGTCGAACTCTGGGACGGCGTAGGTGGGCCGAAGCGTCTCGTTGTACTCAGTGAGATTTACCTCTAGTGAATCGGGAACAGGCCCTCCCTCCGCCGTCCCGACGAGGTCCGCTGGTTCCCAGCCCAGTATTTGCGTGGCGAAGCGGGGAAAGTCCCGGATGGAGGGTTGAGGCTCGTCCTCCCCCTCTATGCTGACCAGCTCGACCTGCTCGAGGAAGCGATTGTGCTCGGGGATAATGTTCCTGGACTGGAAGGCCTGAGCGTCGGCCAGAGCCGGCGGGGACACGACCAGGCCGACCGGCTGGAGGTAACCGAGCCATTCTTGATGCGCGATCAGCTCCGGGTCTCTGGCCATAATGTCACCCCGTCACCGGCCAGAGATAGACGAGGCCGACGGGCTCGATGCGCTGGGCTTTGACTTCGTAGATCGAGCGAATACGTGCAGGCTCGGAGGCCAGTTCCTGGTCGATCGCGTGGAGGCGATTCTCCCAGTGACGCTTGTTCGATTCGAGCTGGCGCTGCTCGTCGTCGTTGAAGTCCAGTAAGAGCTGCGAGTCCCGGTACTTCCCTGCGGTCTCGGCGACCCGCTTCTTCTGTTCCTCCAGGATCGTTTTCATCGCCGTGGCCTCCTGCTCCGCCCGCTTGGCCAGCGCGATTCGTGCCCCTTCGGCGAGCTCCTTGCCTCGTTTATTCAGGTGGGGCAGGAGTTGCTCGATGTCGCGTGCCGCGGCCTGCCGGAGTTTGGCTTGAATGACAGGATCGACGTCGGGTGCGTTCGTCGGCAGCAGGGCATTCTCCAGCAGGTCGAGGGTCTTCATCTCTGCTTCTCCGTCCATAGGGGCTCAGGGAGTGTTTCCGCTGGCTCAGCTCGATCCAGCGGGCCGTGACCGGGACCAGTTCCTCGTGCAGCCGGGCCGCCCTTGGGCCGTAGAGGCAGAGCCGTCCCATCAGTATGACTCGCGGAATCGCGTCTTTCGAATGACTCAGGCAGGCCCGGGAGAGGTCGTGGAGGACGAACCCCTGGGCGGTGAACCGCCCGAGTAGCCGCTGGACAACGCGGTGCTCCAAGTGAAGGTGGACGACGTCTTGGTCCATGGTCCCGGTGTCGTGGAAGACTACCGGCCGGATCGGCGACTCCCGGTGCCATTTCCAGGGTTTCTGGTCGCGATTACGGGGCGCCCGGAGCGTGTCGATCGTCTCGGCCCAGGTTGGGTCGGCTCCCTGGCGTTGATCGAGGGCGGGAAACGCGAAACGGTCGATCGGCTTGTCCCAGTCGTCCCCTCGCGCCAGTGGCTTCAAGGGGTCGGCGTGCATCATTTGCAGGGCGCACGAGATGGCGGAGCGGAAATGGTCCTCCCGGAGTGCCAGCCAGTCCTGCGAGGCTTCGAGCCGGTTCTGGAGCCGTTGAATCTGGGCCTTCAGGTCCTCCTGCCGCTTGCGGGCCGCTTCCAGTTCCTCCTCGACAACCTCTCGGTTCTCGGCGTCCGGGTTGGTTCCTTCCAGCTCTTTGGCAAGCGCTGCGATGTCGCGGTGGCGGATACCCTGCTTGAGGGTCTTGGCCAACCGGCCTTCCAGCACCTGGGAGAGGCTGCCCAGCTCCTTCTTGATCGTTTCCGTCTTCTTGACCAGGACTTCAAGGATGCGGTCTTCCTTGCGGTCGGTGTAGACGAAGTAGTGGCAGTAGACCTCTGCGTTCGGCTGGAGCTTGCGGTCGATGCGGCCGTTGCGCTGTTCGAGGCGGCTCGGATTCCAGGGCACGTCGAAGTGGAACAGGTTCCAACAATGAGTCTGGAGGTTCAGGCCCTCGCGGGCAGCGCCGGTGGCGATCAGGATACGGACCGGCTGCTTCTTCGGGTCGGTCGTGAAGGCCCGCTTGATCTCCTCCCGCCCGGCTTGCGGCGTCGGGCCGTGGTAGATGGCGATCCGCTCGCCGGCCCGGTCCGTCGAATCGATGGCGGCCGTGAGCTGTTGCTGGAGGTAACGCTTGGTGTCGTCGTACTCGGTGAAGATGAGGACCCGGTTTTCGTTCCACCTGGCCGGCGGGCCTTGGGTCTTCGTCGTTCCGAGGGGCGGCAGGTCGGGGCACAAGTTCTGTCGAATCCAGCCGGCCAACTTGCGGACCCGGGCGTCGGGAATACCCTGGCGGCCTCGGCAATCTCGGTCATCTCGTCGAGGAGTTGCTTCTCGCGGGCGAAGGAGTGCGGCCGGGCGGGCGTCGTGCCGAGGGTAACCGCCTCAATCTGGGTTTCTTCCTCGGCCTGGAGTTCCTCCTCGGAAAGCGTGGCCCGGTCGTCGTCGTTGTCGATGCCCTCGGCGAAGAGGGATGGCATACCGGCATGGCTGTTCGGCCTGGTCTGCTCCTTCCCGGTCGCATCCCCTTGCCGCTGCACCGTGCGGCGGTGGACGCGGAGCGTGCGGGCGAACGCTTCCACAGAGGACAGCAGACGCTGTTGCAACCCGGAAATCAGCAGGGCCGCGCTAGCCTGCTTGCGCTTGGTCTCGTCTTTCAGGCGTTCTTCTCTCAGTTCCCGGTACTGGTCGAGCAGGACCGAGAGACGCAGCTCGGGTGTGTTGGCCGGCAGGCCGCTCAGGTCGATCTGGCGGACGACCCGCTTGGGGAACCCTCCGGCGACGGCCCGAAGGTCTTCCTTGAGCCGGCGGACCATCACGGCGTCGAGGACTTTCTTGGCCCGGACGGGGACGCCCCGGCAGAAGCGCTGCGGGTCGAGGATTTCGAGCAGTGCGGAGAAGCTATTCGAGTGCCCGTTGTGAGGGGTGGCCGAAAGGAAGAGCCGGTGCTCGAACCGGCCTGCCAGGTCGCGGATGGCCCGAGTGATCTTCGAATCGATGGCATACTTCGCACCGCTCGAAGGGGCAGCGTGGTGGGCCTCGTCGAGGATGAGCAGAGACCCGGCCCGGAAGTCGCCGATCCAGTCGCGTAGCGTGGCGGTATAGGCCTCGTCGATCAGCAGTCGGTGAGACACCAGGAACCGTGAGTGGGTCGTCCAAGGATTGACGCGGTAGCCCCTCTCCTGCCGGACGCGGGCGATGTACTCCTTGTCGAGGATCTGGAAGACCATGCCGAACCGGTCCTCCAGCTCTTCGTGCCATTGGAGCAGCATCGATGGCGGACAGGCCACCACGACGTCCTGGGCCTTCCTGCGAAGCAGGAGTTCTCGGGCGATCAATCCGGCCTCGATTGTCTTGCCGAGGCCAACATCATCAGCGATGAAGAGGTTCACCCGGGGCAGGCGCAGAGCCTTTTGAAGACCGCCCTTCCGCCCCGACGGTTCACCGAGGTCGTGCTCAACGAACAACCTCTGCCGGTAGCTTGGAGGTCGCATGGTGGGAGAGAATAGTGGCGAGTGGCGAGTGGCACGAGAACAGTGGCCAGTAGCCAGTGGCCAGTGAAATTGAAGAGACGAAAACGGCGGTGATGGTCCTTAGACGCCCGAGGGATCGAAAGGGATCCCCGCGGGGCCCTTGCTGTTCCCCGAAGTTTGGATGATCATGAGTCTATCGCGGAGGTGTGCATGATGAGGTCTCCTCCGGATCGCGACCAGTACGCATTCCCGCTGCGGGACCGACGCGGGTAGCTTGCGGGAGAACCAACCCGGATGACGACGCGGTGGCGGCTGAAGCCGTTTGATTCTGATCGGATCGCGTCGCTCTCAAGGGCCGCCGGGATCTCTCCCCTGACCGCCCAGTTGTTGATCAACCGAGGGATCGAAGAGCCGGATCTCGCCGTGGCCTTCCTCCAGGCCAAGCTCAGCCAGTTGAATGATCCCGAGTCGCTGCCGGGGGTCGTCGAGGCGGCCGAACGCATCGTCCGGGCCATCCGCGAAGACCGGCCCATCATCATCTACGGCGATTATGACGTGGACGGTGTCTGCGGCACCAGCGTCTTGTACGCCTGCCTGCATCTGGCCGGCGCACGCCGGGTGATCTACTACATACCGCACCGGGTCGAGGAAGGCTACGGGGTCAATGCCGAGGCCTTGCGGCGGCTGGCGGAAGAGCATTCGAAGCCGCTGGTTGTCACCGTCGATTGCGGGATCTCGGCGGTGGCCGAGGCAGGGCTGGCGCGCGAGCTTGGCCTCGAGCTGATCGTGACCGATCACCACACGATCGGTGCGGAACTGCCCCCGGCCGACGTGCTGGTCCATCCCCGGTTGCCCGGCAGCACGTATCCCTGCGGCGACCTCTGCGGCGCAGGGGTGGCATTCAAACTTGCCTGGCAGGTCTGCAAGAGCTTCGGCGACGGCAAGAAGGCCTCGCCCCATCTTCGCGATTATCTCGTTCGCGCGCTCGGGCTGGTCGCGATGGCGACGGTTGCCGACGTGGTTCCGCTGCAAGGCGAGAACCGGATTCTCGTTCGCCACGGCCTGGCGGGCATCGCCGCCGAGCCCACCGTGGGGCTGCGTGCGCTCATGAAGATCGCGGGCTGCCTGGACAAGTCGCGGCTGACGACAGGCATGGTCGGCTTCGGCCTGGCGCCGCGGATCAATGCGGCCGGCCGGCTGGAACGGGCCATGAGGGCCGTGGAGATGTTGACGACCGAGGATCCCGAGCAC
>Ga0074044_10002896_pt1 | contig 14892 bp, 8 predicted proteins | sample BogForMeECP23OM1_FD_94443 | JGI IMG/M metagenome (GOLD analysis project Ga0074044, IMG submission 94443) | Bog forest soil microbial communities from Calvert Island, British Columbia, Canada - Bog Forest MetaG ECP23OM1 | ecosystem: Environmental > Terrestrial > Soil > Wetlands ... | reverse complement strand
CGCAGTCTAGTAGCATATAGCCACCCCAGTCGCCCACACGAATGACGAACAATTCGATCTTGAAGTTGTCAGGCGCCTTCCATTGCGTGAAAACTTCAAGAATCCGCTTCTGGGCATTCTCATACTCCATCGGCGATCCTTGTGGGCGTTCGGACCAGCTGAGCATGTATTTCATTGGTATTTTCCTTTTTTGAATTGATGTCATCGGAACAACTGCTGCTTGGACGGGCTGCGCATTGTAACCACGGCGATGCTGCCACGTCCGTCCCGCCCGGACAATATCACAGGCATCTACCGGGAGGCGCGCCCGATTTCCGTTTGCGCATGTCCGGATAGGGTCACCCTGAGCCATCCACCACGTCAGTGGCGCGGCAGCTATTCCTTCAACTCCGGACGCGCCCGCACGCTGCCGGCACCGCCGCAAGGTGCCACATGTGGAAGTCGTCCCTACCTGATTTCTGCATCCGAGAGCGATGTCGCCGCGATCGTCTCGCAAAGGTTAGCCCGAATGACGCATCTCGCCTTCCACCTGCTGCAATCAAGCCTGCATATTCATCTCGCGAAACATGGAGGCAGCAGTGGCGAGGTGGTCATGCGCCTCCTGCCGCTTGCTCGTGCGGCGGCAGAGCTTGCCGAGGTCGAGGTGGCAGTAAGCGATCAGCGGCCGCATCCCGAGCTCCTCGGCCAGCGCGTAGGCTCGCCGGTAGTAACCTTCGGCCGCCCCGTCGTCGGGAGGCTGGCAGCCGGAGGCGATCTCGCCAAGGATACGGAGGGCCCACGGCTCGCAAACGCGGTGCTTGTACTCTCTGGTCAGAGCGAGGGCCCGTTCCGCAGCGGCGCGCGCTTCCTCCAGCCGACCCGACAGCAGGAGAGCCTCGCTCAGAAAGATGAGATTCATCGAATGCCAGACGCCGGCACCGAACGAACGCTTATAGGCCGCCACCGCCTGCTCCAGGAGCGCGACGCCCTCCGCGGCGCGTCCGGATCTCGCGCGGGCCAGTCCGAGGAGGCCCGAGGTGAGAGCGTCAATGAGCGGGAGGTTCCACTCGTGAAGCAAGATCGTGGCGCGCTCCAGTATTCGTACTGCCTCGCCAATATCTCCCCGGACAACGTGGGCCAGCGCGAGACCCCAGCACCCATAAGCCTGGCTGTAAGCGTGGCGTACCGCATCCGCGATGTCGACGCCCTCCTGCCCGCGAGCGATCGCCGCGCCGAAGTCGCCGCGCTCGGCGAGCCCCCAAGCCAAATAGGAGCGGACGATCGCCGATGGAAGCCCGTGAAGCCCGAAGCGCTCTCGGACCAAATCGCCTTCGACCAATCGCAGGGTCCTCTCGAAGTGCTCTTCTGCGGAATGGAATTCGCCCAGAGCCAAACAGGCGGCCCCCAGGTAGAGATTAGCCACGACCTGGAGAGAGCGGTCGCCGACAGTCTCCGAGATTTCGAAGGCGCGCTTGCCGAACCTGTGAGCTTCTTCCGCGTTTCCGGTCACCAGGAAGTGGTGGCTGGTCGCGACCGAAACACGCGCGAGCCGAAGTCGATCGCCGAGCGCGGTAGCCAGTTGCTCGGCGTTTCGGAGGTGCTGAAAGACCGCCTCGATCTCGCCCAGCGGAAACAGCGAGTTTCGCAGACCGAGGCGAAAATCGACGCCTTGCGTGCGGGTCTCCGACGTCTCGGGAAGGTGCGCCAGCGCCGAGAGCGCCTGTTCGAAGTAAGGCGCCGCCTCTCGATAAGCCGAACGGTCCAACGCCCGCGCTCCGGCCTGAGAAAGATACTGCACCGCTTTCTCCCATAGCTCGCCCCGGATCGCGTGGTAGGCCAATCGCTCCACTTGCTCGTTGAGACGCTCGGCATAGAGCTTCTCGATGACCGCTACGATCCGCGCATGCAGGGCTCGACGGCGCTCATGAAGCAGGCTGCCATAGGCCACCTCGTAGGTGAGCCCATGCCTGAAGGTATACTCGACGTCGGGAAAGAGGCGAGACTGATAAAGGAACTCTGCCGCCTGCAGGTGCGCGAGTCCTCGCTGCAGGGCTTCGTCGGGCTGTTCCGCAATAGCCTCCAGAAGCGAGAATGGCACGTCCACGCCGATCACTGCAGCAGCCTGAAGCAGGCGCTTTTCCTCTGGCGCCAGCCGGTCGATGCGCGCCGCAAGAATGGCCTGGACGGATGACGGCACCTGGATGCCGGAGAGCGGTTTCGCCAGACTATAGGCCCCCCGCTCACCGACGAGGACCTGGGTCTCCGCCAGGGTCCGGATGCTCTCCTCGAGAAAGAAGGGGTTTCCCTGGGTCTGATCAATCAGATGCTGCTTGAGGGGACGCAGATTCTCGTCGGCGCCGAGCAGGCCTTGCAGCAACTCCTCGCAGCTCTCGGGCGGCAGGGGATCGATGCGGAGCTGCGTGTAATAAGTCTTTCCGCCCCAGCCGTGCTGGTATTCGGGCCGGTAATTGACAAGGAGCAGCAGCGAGGCCGTCGGCATGCTTTCGATCAGGCTGTCGAGCAGCCCTTGGGTCTCGGAATCGATCCAGTGGAGATCCTCCAAGGCCAAACCGAGGGGCTGAACCTGGCTCTCCCTGAGCAGCAGGCGCTTGAGCGCGTCGAGGGTGCGCTGACGGCGCATGGGAGGGTCGAGGGACTGCCACTGCGGATCGTCGACCGGCACATCGAGGAGAGAAAGGTAAGCCGGCAGACCGGGCTCGAGTGCCCTGTCCAGCGAGAGGATCTTGCCCGTGACCTTTTCCCGGATCTTGCGCGGCTCGTCGCGCGGCTCGATCTGAAAGTATCCCTTGAGGAGGTCGATCACCGGCAGATAGACGTTGGATTTGCTGTAGGAGGCCGTACCGCCTTCGAGGACGAGCCAGCCATGCGTCCGATGAGAGTGAATGAACTCCCAGAACAGCCGCGACTTGCCCACGCCGGGCTCGCCCACGAGGGCTACTACCTGACCCCGGCCCGCTCGCGCTTTGTCGAGGGCGCCATTGAGGGTCTGGAGCTCGGCCTCGCGTCCGACGAAGCGGGTAAGCCCCCGCGCCGCGGCGGCTTCCATGCGCGAGCGCACCGTGCCCGCTCCCGTGACCTCGAAGACCTCGAGTGGGAGCTCGAGTCCCTTGACCTTCAACGGACCGAGCGGCTTGACCTGAACATAGCCCTCGGCCAGCGTCAGAGTGTCGGACGAGATGAGGATCGACCCCGGCACCGCCATCTGCTCCATGCGTGCGGCCACGTTCGTGGTCTGGCCCACGACGGTGTAGTCCATTCGAAGGTCGCTCCCGATCGAGCGCACCACGACCTCGCCCGAATTCAGGCCCACACGAATCTGAAGGAGTATCCCCTCGCTCCGACGAACGCCCTCTGCGTAGCGTTTGACGTTCTCCTGCATCCGAAGCGCGGCATAGCAGGCGCGCACGGCGTGATCCTCATGGGCAAGCGGCGCCCCGAACAGAGCCATGATTCCGTCGCCCAGGACATGGTTTACGGTTCCCTCGAAGCGGTGAACTGCCTCCATCATGTGATCGATAACGGGATCGATAAGCTTTCTGACCTCCTCGGGATCGCGGTCGGCAAATAGTTCCATCGAGCCCTTCAGATCGGCGAAGAGGACCGTGACCTGCTTGCGCTCGCCTTCGAGCGCTGTCCTCGACGTCAGGATCTTCTCGGCAAGGTGCTTGGGAGTGTAGACCTCCGGCGCGCTGAAGCGCTGCGACGAGGAAGCCGTCGGCGACGCTGCCTGGCCCGCCGGATGAGCGCACTCTGAGCAGAACTTCGCGGTCGAGGAAAGTTGCGCTCCGCAGTTGGCGCAAACGCGCGCCAGGGACGCAGCGCACTCCTCGCAAAACTTCGCATCGGCGCGGTTCTCGTGCTGGCACTTCGGGCACTTCATTTGGAGCCCTCGCGGGTAGTGCGGAGCAGCGACTGCCAAGGGTGTAGCGTTGCGCACAAATGGCAACAAAGCAACGTCCGCTTTCCGGGTTTGTCCGCTTTCCGGGTTGCTGCGAGGTGCAGCCTAAGGACTGCTGTGGGTCAGGGGCAGCGGTACGGGCATTTCTGGGCGAAGTCAGGTCCTGCCGAGTGAGCAGACTTCGGTCGGCTTCGCTGGCAGGTCCCTTCGTGCAACGTCCGGCCATTCGCTGCCTCGCAAGCTTATGACCGGAATCAACCCCTATGCGGCACCCAAGGAAGGCAAAGTCGCAAGCTCGGTGGCTCAAGGCGTCCCTCGCGCTCACTATCCTTTGCCCTCGAGGCTGGTTTGGCATATTCTTGCTCGGAAACTTAGATCATCTGGGGAATGTCGGCTCAAAGGCGCGGACAATCGCGCTCCGCCACGCGGGAATGCGGGGAATGTCGGCCGAGGCGACAACTCAAGCGTTCGCAATTTTGGACGCAGGCACGCGCCTCGCCAATGAGCCATAATTGTGCAACGGAGGTCATCGATGAAGTCGCTGGTTGTCAGACTTGTTGCCGGTGCGATCCTGATCACGCTATCGAGCTTGGCGCTCTCCCCTCCGGCCAAAGCGGATGCGCGGGCGGATATAAAAGTGCTCGTAGACCGCTTTATCGCCGCGTTCAAGGCAAAGGATATCGACGCGATCATGAGAGGTTACGTCCCGGATCAAACCTTGTTTGTCTTCGACGTCGTGCCGCCTCGGCAGTATGTCGGCGCTGCGGCCTACCGCAAGGACTGGCAGGAGTTTCTGGACAGTTTCGACGGCCCGATCAACGTCGAGCTGAGCGAACTCGCCATCACCACCGACCACAGACTTGCCTATGGGCATAGTATCCAGCACGTCGTCGGCACCGACAAGCAGGGCAAGAAAATAGACCTGACAGTGCGCGTGACCGACGTTTACAAAAAGATCAACGGCAACTGGCTGGTGATCCACGAGCACGTCTCGGTCCCGGTTGATCTCGAGACCGGGAAGCCGGACTTAACCTCAAAACCTTAGCCGATTGCTGCACGGAGGCCGAGGCGCGTGCCCTATTCGGCCGCCGCTTGCGGCAGGCAGCGCTTCCGGGATGTGCCGAACGCGGCCATTGCCGCAGGGCGCAATAGCGAGCTCTATCGCGTCGCGAATGATCGGAGGGCAAGAGCTCACGGCTGATCCGCGCTAATGCTCCCCGCAGATCGCGCGGCAGCGCTCCTTCGCGTAGCTCCAGGCCGAGAACGCGGCACGGTCATCCGCACCGTCGAGCACCGCGATGAAGGGATCATCGCCGAAGCTCGTGTAACGATCGTACAGAGCTTCAGCCGACATGCCGGGTCTGTACTCTACCTCAAGCGATCGATCGACAAGCCGACGGCACGCGGCGAGCGCCTCTTCCACCGTTTCATACGCGCCTTGCGCCCGGCGCTCGCCTGAATCCTGGTAGTGGAAGTTGTCATCGACCATGACTCTGTAGCGAGGCATCGGCGCGCCCTCCATCGTATGAATATACCAGAGGACAAGACCAAGCGCGCGATAAGGAGGCTCGCTTGAGAAGCGCTTAGGGTCATGCGCGGCACCCGCCTTGCGGGAAGTCGCCCCGGCTTGCCGTCATGCCGCCAGCTGCAGGCCTTTGTGCAAGGCTTTCAGGCTGGTCTCGGCGATCGCCGGAGGCTGATAGCGGCGGATGGCTTCCTCGAGCGCCTCGGCCGGGATGAGCTTGGCGTCCGCCACGATGGCCGCGACGGCGACGACGCTGGCCGTGAGCTTGCCGAGCGCCTTGGTCGCCTGCGAGAGCGCGATCCGCTTCACTCTCGCCTTGGTGTCGGGGAGCTCTATGGACTCGTCGACATAGAGCGTGCAGCTCTCGGGCAGCCGGCCGATCGACTTGCGGGTCTTCTTGAGCCCGTCTTCCGAAAGGACGGCGAAGTAATCCGGCTTGTCGATCGCCGTGTATTCGATCCGCCCCGGCGAGAGGCTGAGCTCCGACACCGAGTGGCCCGTCATCACGGTGATCGGATAGTCGTCCTTCTGGACCGCATCCAATCCGCACAGCATTCCCGCGCGGGCCAAGAGCGTCGCCGTGCTCCTCACCTTCTGGCCGGCGCTGCCGGCGATGACGATGCCGACCTGCCGATCCAAGGCGCTCTCGAAGGCCTTCTCGATCACCAGCCTTGGCCGCGCCTTCGCCGCCTTGCTCGCCGCGCGATAGGCAGCGCCGAACTCGGCCCGCGCCTTCTCGACGAGGAGGCCCGTGCGCATGCCGGTCAAGTTGGCGAGTGCGGCCAGCTCGCGCTTGTTCATGGCGTTCTGCGGCGTGTAATAGGCCGTGCACAGCTCCCAGACATCGAGCAGGGCAAAGCCGGGATAGCGGACGCCGTCTACGATGCGGTCCGCGAGATCGGCGTCATGGGTCATGCCGCGGTAGACCCGGCCGGCACCCGCCGCGATCACCGTGGCGCAGATGTCGAGCGGACCTTCCAGGTTGCCGCCGGGTGTGGTGGCCGTCCGCCCGCCCAAGGGCGTGGTCACGGAGTGCTGTCCTCCGGTCATCCCGTAGTTGAAGTTGTTCGCGATGATCAGCGTGAGGTCCAGGTTCCGCCGCGCGGCGTTGAGCAGATGCGCGCCGCCGATCCCGCAGCCGCCGTCGCCCATCAGCACGATCACCGTCAGCTCCGGCCGCGCCAGCTTGAGGCCGGTCGCATAGGTGAGCGAGCGGCCGTGGAGGCCATGGAAGCCATTCGTGACGAAGTAGGGATCCGAAAGGCCGATGCAGCCGATGTCGGTGACGATGACCGTCTCCCGGGGATCGAGCTGGAGCTTGACGAGTGCCGTGTCCAGCTCCCTGAGCAGGCGCTCGTGGCCGCAGCCGGGGCAGAACGGCAGGGGGCCCAGCTCCTTGGTCATGTAGGTCTGGAGTATGGCGGCATCCATCACAGCTCTCCTCGGACCATGATTTCGCTCGGCGAGATGAGCGTGGTGTCCATTCGGTTGACGCCCGACACCCGAACGCCGGCGGGTGCGAGCCGCTCGACCTCGCGGCGGTATTGGCCCAGGTTCATTTCCGGTACCACCGCCCGGCGCACGCCCGCCAAGGCCCGCCTGAGCGCACGCTCCGGCACCGGATAGAGCGTCTGCAGCACGAGCGAGGAGACCTTGCGGCCCTTGAGGCGCGCTTCGCGGACGGCGACGCGCGCCGCCCTCGAGGTGATGCCGTAGCTCACCATAAGCGTTTCGGCACCTTCCTCGGGGTCGTAGCGGTAGAGTGCTATGTCGTCGGCCGCCGCCTCGATCTTGGCTGCGTAGTGCTCGATCATCTCCTGGATGATCTCGGGATCCGCGGTCAGGCGGCCGGCCTTGTTGTGGGTCGAGGTCGTGTAGCGCGTGGGGGCGCCCGCGCCGAAATCCGCGAGTGCCGGCACCTCGTCTGCCCGTTCGAACTGATGCGGGAGGTAGGGGGCACCCTCGAGCGGGCGCTTGCGCCAGGCGAGCGGCGGCAGCTCGATCGCCTCGAGATCGACCGCCTCGCACGTCATGCTGACCTCCTTGTTCGACAGCACGAACACCGGCGTGCGATAGGTCTCCGCCAGGTTGAAGGCGCGATAGGTCAGCTCGTAGGCTTCCGCCACCGTGGCCGGGCACAGCGCGATGATCGGCAGCCCGCCCGAGGTGCACCAACGGGCGAACTGGATGTCGCCGTCGGCACCCTTGGTCGCCGAGCCCGTCGCCGGCCCCTGCCGCTGCACGTCCACGATGACGAGCGGCGTCTCGCCCATGATGGCCAGTCCGATATTCTCGCTGTAGAGGCTGATGCCCGGCCCGCTGGTGGCCGTCATCGCCTTGGCACCGGCCATAGCGGCCCCGATGCAAAAGCCGATCGAGGCGATTTCGTCTTCGGCTTGAAGTGCCACCCCGCCTTCGCTCGGCAGCAGCTCCAGCATGTGGCTCAAGATCGTCGAGGCCGGCGTTATCGGATAACCCGCGAAGAACCGGCACCCCGCCTTGACCGCCGCTCGCGCGATGGCCTCGTTGCCCTCGATGAATTCCAAGCCCACAAGACCCTCCATCGCCCCGCGCAGAATGGGCTGCCAACCGTCGGTATAGTGATCATCGATCCATAGGCTTCCGCGCATTGATCCAAATCAACCTGACGTTCCCCAGATAACAGCGCGCCAGACACGGCTTACGCCTCTTGGGCCTTCGCCGGCCATGCGCCGTCTCACGCCGCGGATAGCACGCACTCGCCTCGAGCGTTCAGCGAGCCATCGGCTGAACCGCGCAAGCGATGGCGATTCCTATTTTTCCGGCACCAGCTTTCGCGCAAAAATCAAGCTGCCCTCTGCGACACCCATGTCGCGAGCCATTTGACCCATTCATCCGACGGCATCGGTTTGGCGAAAAAATATCCCTGCGCAAAATCGCAACCAAGTTTCCTGACGAGCGCTAGTACGTCCTCGTTCTCCACGCCCTCGGCCGTGATCTTGCGCCCGAGATCGTGAGTAAGCCGAACGACGGCCTGAACGATTCGCAATGCGTCCTGTTCAACAGTCGCGGCTCGGACGAAAGAGTAGTCGAGCTTGATCTCGTTCGTCGGAAAGCGCTGGAGATAGCGCAACGAGGAATAGCCGGTTCCAAAATCATCGACCGCCACCTCTATGCCTAACTCGCGCAGCTCGGTCAGGACTCGCAACGCGCGCTCGACATCTTCCATAAGGGTACTTTCGGTGAGTTCGATCCCGATGAAGTCAGCCGAGAGGTCCCAGGTGGCGAGCGAACGCTGGAGTCTCTGCGGCAATGCGAGATCATGGAAACCGCGTGCGGAAACATTGACAGCAATGCGCTGGGTCAGTCCCACTTGCTTCCATTGATAAGCCTGACGAATTGCGGATTCAATGACCCACTCGGTCACCGGCGTGATGAGACCCGTCTCCTCGGCCATGGGAATGAATTGCATAGGTGGAACCAACCCCTTCTCTGGGTGCCGCCATCGCACGAGTGCCTCGGCACCGATCACCTGGTTGTCCGCAAGGCGTATCTTCGGTTGGTAGAATAGACATAACTGGTTCGCCTCGATGGCATTGCGAAGCTCGGCTGCGATCACGAGGCGCTCGTTTGAGTGCGTCTCGATTTCGCGATGGAAGACCTGCGTACGGCCTTCGAAGGTCTTGGCCCGGGTGGCGAGGCCCGCTCGCCGTAGCAAATCCTGCGCTTTGTCGCCATGACCTGGGAACACCGCAATACCGATACGTATCTCGGCCTCAGCCTGTAAGCCACCAACCGGGATTGGCTCACTCAATTTGTCCGAGAAGGTATTGGCCATCTCCTGCGCCTGCTCCAACCCCGCGCCTTGAAGTACCGCCGAAAGCCCGCGCGTGCGCACGCGGGCAATGATGTCCGTTGATCGCAAATGATCCCGCATGCGCTGGGCGGTAGCCGAAATAATCTCATCAAGACCTTCGAGGCCAAACACGTCTCCAAGCGCAACCGCGTTCTGCAGCTCCACAGCGAGCACGGACAACGGCTGCTGTCTGTTCGACGCCTCGGCAATGAAATCCTGAAGCCGTTCCAAGAGCCCCGTGCGATTCAAGAGCTGAGTCTCGGGATCGTGGTAGGCGAGCCACCTCACTCGCTCATCGGCATTGCGCCGGGATTCGCGCTCGCGGATCGTCTCGATCCCAAAGGCAAGATCGTCAGCGGTCTCTGTCAAAAGCTCCAGTTCTTCGCCGGTGAAAGCATCCGGTTCGGGCGCGAACACGACGAGGGCGCCAATGGTCTGCCCATTGACCCTAAGCGGCAGCGCGAGCATCGAACCGTATCCACGCTCCAAGACGAGCTCGCGCCAGGGAGCCGCGCGCGGGTCCGTCGCGAGATTCTGAACGACGCTGGCTTCACCGGTGCGGATTGCCGTACCGGTGGGGCCTCTGCCAAATTCATTGTCGGACCAGCTTGCGTTGAGATTGGTCAGGAAGCCGTTCTCAAGACCGGCGTAGGCCATGGGAAGGATCGTTTTTTCGGCATCGTCCTGCGCATACCCGATCCACGACATCATGTAACCGCCCCGCTCGACGATCACCTTGCAGAACTTCTCGAGAAGCGCCTTCTCGTCCTTTTCGCTAAGCAGAGTGCGGTTGCCCCCGCTCAGTGTGCGCAACGCCCGGTTCAAGCGCTGCAAATCCTTGGTCTGGTTCTGTAATTGTGCTTGGCGCTCCTGCAGAGTATTTGCCATCACATCGAACTGTTGCGCGAGAAATCCGATCTCGTCCGACCCGTGCGCGACGCCGCTCCTCGCACTCAAATTTCCTTCGCCGATCGAGCTTGCTGCACGCGCCAACGCGCCCACTCGGCGCACGATCAGAAAATCGCCCGCGAACCACACGATCGCGCCCGCTAGAACGGTAAGAATGAGAATGACAATCAAATTGCGCAAGAAACGCTCGTCCGCCGCCGCGATCAGCGCCGCCTTGGGCAATGCGGTCAGCACATATAGAGGGCGCGGTAGCTCGCCATCCACATGAACCAGCGCGAGAACCTGCTCGGCACCGTCGATACCCCTTCCCTCGAGAACGGCTTCGCCCGTCTTGTTAAGGATTGGATGTGCTCTGTCCCAGACCGGGTGCACACGCGCACCATCCTCAAACGCCTTGCCCTGGCGTATGAATAAATGACCTTGATCATCGAGTACGTCCTGGACCAATCCCTCGGGGAGGTTCTTTCGCTGCGTCAGCCGATACAGCCAGCCGACATCGAAAGCAGTAACGGCAACTGCCGTTACCTCGCTGCTCTCGTTCACCGCTGGGACTGCCATGGGGAGGACGGGCCTTCCGTCCACTAGACTTTTCACAAGGTCACCGAGTGCGAATCTCTTTGTGCGCAGCGCCTCCCGGAAATAATCTCGACTCGCGAAATTGACGGCCGCCTTCAGCGTCTGGGCGTGGCAAAGGTCATTGCCGTTGGGCAACGCAATCGCGAAGCCGGCGTATCGCTCGCCGAGATTGGCCAATGGTCGGAGATATTGGTGGCACCTTTCCGCGCCGTCCGTGATCAGCGCGGGGTTGAGCACAAGGTTTTCCAGAATGGTCCTGGCGTCCGCGATCGCGGTCTCAAAGAGTACCGCCGTCCACTGCGATTCCAGGAGGGCGCGCGATTTCGCGTCATCGAGAAGCCTGGCGCGCTCCTGCAAAGCATCAGTCACGCCGTAGGCTAGGAATGTCACCCCCGATAACAAGACGATGAGCAACATCCGCGCTCGAACCCCGGCCAGCCGCTTGAGCCAGTTCGGATTGTTCACCGTAGTGTGCCCAGCTTCAAAGTGTGCCCAGCTGCAAACGATACAGCCTAACGTACATAAGTTTATCCAGAATTTGTTAAAAAATTGTAATCAAATTTGTTAAAAATCCGTAGGATAGTTGCTACGGTTAGAACTGTTACAGCAATCTTGCGCAAAAAAGATAAGGAGCCGCTCGAGCTATTCTCGGCCGGTCCGGGCGGCTAGACCGTCGCAGGAAATGGACTCTCCAGATCACGCTCAAGTGCACGTCGTCCCCGTACGGCGCAAGACGAGCGTTGAGCCCAGCGGCCGGCGCGAGGGCAAGGACCACCCCGGCGGCGCCTGAGCAAGGATGATTCGGGGCACCGGCGCTTTCGATTCTAAAGTTGCACGCTTCCTCCTTGCGTCGAAGTTTTTCAACAGCATCGGTCAAAGTGCGAAGTCACAGAACTCGGCGATCTTGTCCGGCTGCAGGCCGAGACAGGAAATGCCTGCGCCATGTTGAGTGCGTCGGCATGGGACTTGGCGTTTTTGCTAATGTTTGCGTGTTGCCAGACGTGTCAACTGCCCGCACTATCCCTCACCCTTCCCGTTGCTGCGCAACGGGCCCCTTCCCTCTCCCGCTTGCGGGAGAGGGTAAACGGGGAAGGGCTCAGCCTTTTTCTGCGAGACGGTCCCAACAGCCGCGCGTGTCGCGCGGCAGCCTGTGCTTCATGATGCGCTGGCTCGGCGTGCGCTCGAAGTCGTCGACGAGGGCGAGGTAGCGGGGGTTCTGGTAAGGGGCGAGGCGCTCGCCGAGCCAGGCGGAGAGCTCGGCGAAATCGATGCGCGCGCCGGGCTTGAGCTTGAGGAAGAGCTTGATGTCCGCTTCGCCGGCGTCGGCCGTGACCCCGATCATGGCGCAGTCCTCGACCGCCGGATGCGCCGCTGCGACATGCTCGACTTCCCAGGCGGTGACGTTCTCGCCCTTCGTGCGCACGTTGTCGCCGAGGCGGCCGTGGAAGACGAGGTTGCCGTCTCGATCGAAGGAGCCGAGGTCGCCGGTCAAAAGCGCGCCCTCCTTGAGCGCGGCCGCACTCGCGTCTGGATTGCGGAAATAGCCGGGGAAGAGTGCCCCGGGGCGGCTCGTGCGCACGACGATCTCGCCGCGTCCGCCGGCACTTGCCGGGCGTCCGTCCTCTCGTCCGTCCTCTCTGCGGAGCTCGACGGTGAACCAGGGCACCGGCCGGCCGACGGCGCCGACGACGCCGGTGTCGTTGTAGGTGGTGATGCTGCACGCCTCCGTCATGCCGTAGCATTCCCTGATCTCGACGCCGAAGCGCTCCATGAACGGGCGCCAGACGTCCTTCGGGCAGCCCCCACCCCAGGCGATGCGCACGCCGTGCTTACGGTCGAGCGGCGAGGGCGGCTGCTTCAGCAGAATCTGGAGGATGCCGCCGAGAAAGTGGATGTGCGTGGCGCCGTATTCGCGCGCCTGTTGCCAGAAGTGGCTCGCGCTGAAGCGCTCGATCATGGCGAGCGTGGCCTCGCGGATGAGCGGGAGTACCAAGAGTTGCGCGCCGCCGATATGGTAGAGCGGCTCCCACATCAAGAGCACGTCCCCATCCCGCGCGGCGGAGACAAGTGCTGCCGCCTCGCCGGCGAGGCGCAGCATGCGGTGCGTGACGATGACGCCTTTGGGCTTTCCGGTGGTGCCGGAGGTGTACATGATCGCGAAAGGATCTTCGGCGCGAGGAAGCGGCTCCGCGAAGCTTGCCCCTCGCTCGAGGAGCGCCTCGAGCCGGAGAGGGGCCTCGGGCTCGCCGAGTGTCAGGAGCGGCAGATCGCGCAAGGCAGCACCGCAGCCGCGCACCGTCGCCGCGAGATCGGCATCCGCGATGACGAGCCGCGGCTCCGCATGCTCGAGAATGTAGCGCAGGCCCTCGCCGCGCAGCTGCACGTTGACCGGCACCCATACGGCCCCCGCGCGTGCCAGACCGAAGAGGACGGCAAGCGTCTCGGGGCTGTTGCGCAGCATCACGGCGACGCGGTCTCCGCGCGCGACCCCCAAGTCCCTCAAGCCGCGCGCGAAGGATCGGGCCGCGCGGGCGAGGCCCTCGAAGCCGATGGGCGCGCCGTTGAAGCGGGCGAAGTTGCGCGCCGGAGCGCTCTCGGCCTTTGCCGCAAAGAGATGGATGAAGCCTTCGTCGTCGCCGGTCATGCGCGCTTGCCGGCACTCCCCTTGGTCAGGAACTGCTCCATCATGCGGGCCGGCTCGCCGGTGGCATAGGATTGCCGTTGGATGCGTATTCCGGCCTCGAGGCAATCGTGGAACCCTGCTTCGGTCATCTCGCGGAAGCGCTGCTTATTGAGCCTCATGGCCACGGGCGGCTTTGCCGCGAGCTCCTCGGCAAGCGCAAGCGCCTCGCTCATCACGCGCTCGGGCGGAACGAGGCGGTTCAAGAGACCGAGCCGCGCGCATTCGTCTGCGTCCATGAGACGGCCGGTGAGCGTCAAATCGACCGTGCGCGCCAGCCCCAGTATCTCGCGCATGATCCAAGGCCCGGTCGTGCTGGCGATGCCGGAATTGATCTCGGGCTGACCCATGCGCACGCCAGGATGCCCGATGCGGAAGTCGCAGAGGAGGGCGACCTGGAAGGCCGAGCCCGCCGCGACGCCGTTCAAGGCCGCGATCAGCGGCTTCGAGAGCGCGCGGATGACGCCGTAGAGGCGCTCCCATTCGCGAATCCACTGCTCGGCGCGGTCGGGATCGAAGTCCACCGTCTCGTTGAGGTCCTGCCCGGCGCTGAAGGCGCGATCGCCGGCCCCGGTGAGCACGATGGCGCGCGCCTCCCGATCCGCCTCCGCGAGCTCGAGGGCTTCGACCAGCTCGTCGCGCATGGCCGCGTCCCACGCATTGAGCAGCTCCGCTCGGTCCAACGTGATGACGGCCGCATGCCCTCGGCGCTCGCGACGAATGAATTTTGCCATAAGGTCCACCTCTCTCCGCGTGCCGGTAGGAAAGCGCTCCCGGGTCCGCTACAAACTATCGGCAGCTCCGGCTGGTGACAAACGAAAAGGGGGAGGAGGACGACGCATGACGGTAGGAGCCGATATCATCGTCTTCGGCACCGGGAGTTTCGCGGCGAGGATACTGTTCGACATCGCCGCCACCGCGACGGCACCGGTCACGGTCGCGATCGCGGGGCGGAACGCGGAGCGGCTCGACTGGCTGCGCACCGCGGCGAACGCCCGGGCGGCCATCTTCGAGCGCCCGGCCTTCTTTCGCGTGGAAACCGTCGATCTCTCGCTTCCGGGTGCCGCCGAGGCCGCGATTGCGGGCTTGCGGCCGAAGCTCGTCGTCCAGGCCGCCTCGCCCCAGGCCTCCTCCGTCATCAGCCGCCAGAGCGACGGCTGGAGCCAGCTCGTGGCCGAGGGCGGCTTGAGTGCCACGGCCGTGTTCCAGGCGCTCTTCTCCGCCCGTGTCGCGCAGGCACTCGCGCGGACGCAGCCGCACTGTCCCTTCATCAACTGCTGCTTCGCCGACGTGGTCAACGCGCTGCTCGCGTCGGCCGGCCTTCCGGTCACTTGCGGGGTCGGCAACATCGCCATACTCGCGAGCGCGTTTGCGGGCGAGCTCGGGCTGCGCCAGGCGGGGAGGGTGAAGGTGCTCGCCCATTACCAGACGATAGCACCTTGGCGGCGGCCGGCGGCCGCGCGGAGCGG
>Ga0074044_10002895_pt1 | contig 14895 bp, 11 predicted proteins | sample BogForMeECP23OM1_FD_94443 | JGI IMG/M metagenome (GOLD analysis project Ga0074044, IMG submission 94443) | Bog forest soil microbial communities from Calvert Island, British Columbia, Canada - Bog Forest MetaG ECP23OM1 | ecosystem: Environmental > Terrestrial > Soil > Wetlands ... | reverse complement strand
GTCTGCGGCGCCTGCGCCATGCTCGTGAATGGCGTCCCCCGGCAGGCCTGTTCCGCGCTGGTCGATTCTCTGGAGCAGCCCATCCGCATCGAGCCGCTCACCAAGTTTCCGGTGGTCCGCGATCTGGTCGTGGACCGCTCCATCATGTTCGAAAACCTCAAGCGCATGAAGTGCTGGGTGCCACTCGACGGAACCTACGACCTCGGCCCCGGCCCCCGCGTCTCTCCCTCGGCGCAGGAAAAGTATTACCCGCTCTCCCGCTGCATCACCTGCGGCAATTGCCTCGAGGTTTGCCCGCAGGTGAATGTGAATTCGGATTTCGTCGGCGCCGCCATCCTCAGCCAGGTGCGCTTGTTCAATGCCCATCCCACCGGCGCCATGCACATGAAGGAACGCCTGGCCGCGGTGATGGGCTCGGGCGGCGTGGCCGATTGCGCCAACGCCCAGAACTGTGTCCAGGTCTGCCCCAAGCAGATTCCGCTCACCGAATCCATCGCGGAAGTCAACCGGCAGGCCATTCGCCAGGCCATTCTCGGCTGGCTGGTGGGGTAGCGCTCGCCGGAACCCACCGGCAGCCCGTTGCGCGACGAAGGGGGAAAGCCTTGGGGGGAAGACTCCGGTTTTCATTAGTCTGGATTGGACTGGCCGTTTTCGTGTCCGCATCCTTCGCTGTCCGCATCGCTTTTGGGCAGGATTCCTCCAAGGATATCGCGGCGCGAGCGCGCGCGATTCAGGCCCGCGCCATCGCCGTGGACACCCACGACGACACTCCCCAGCGCATGCTCTGGCAGGATTTCGATCTGGCCCATCGCGACCCTGCGGGAAACATCGACATCCCGCGCATGCGCGAGGGCGGCCTCACTGGCATTTTCATGTCCATCTGGACGGAGGGTACCCTTCCGGCGCCGGAAGCCGTCAAACGCGCCCTGCGCCAGATCGAACTGGTGCGCGCCCAGGTGGAAAAACATCCTGCGGACCTGATCCTCGCCACCACTGCCGCGGACGTGCGCCGCGCCCACAGCGAGGGGAAGATCGCCGTGCTCATGGGCGTCGAAGGCGGCCACATGATCAACGACGACCTCGCTCTGCTCCGCCGCTACGCATCGCTCGGCGTGCGCTACCTCACCCTGACCCACGGCGTCAACGACGACTGGGCCGATTCTTCCACCGACAAGCCCGCGCACAACGGGCTCACCCCCTTCGGCCGCCAGGTGGTCGAGGAATTGAACCGCCTGGGCGTCATGGTGGACATCTCCCACGTCTCCGACAAGACCTTCTACGACGCGCTCGAGGTCACCCGCGCCCCGGTCATCGCCTCCCACTCTTCCTGCCGCGCGCTCTGCAACGCGGCGCGCAATATGACCGACGACATGATGCGCGCCTTGGCGAAGAACGGCGGCGTGATCCAGATCAACTTCCACATCGGCTTCCTGAGCCAGGAATACGCCGATGCCAGCAAAGCCACAGCGGAAGTGCGCAAAGCTCAGAGCGACGAGATGGAGAAGCGCTGCGGTGAGGACGATGCCTGCAAAATCCTGGGCGGGCAGCGCCTCAGCGATCAGGCCACCGCCGCCGGAACCCTTCCGAAAGTGAGCTGGGAGCGCATCCTCGACCACATTGACCACGCCGTTCAGGTCGCCGGCGCCGACCACGTCGGCCTGGGTTCCGATTTCGACGGCGCCATCATGCCCCAGGGCATGGAAGACGTTTCCCATTATGGACGGATTACCGAAGGACTCCTGCGGCGCGGCTATTCCGACCAGGACATCGAAAAGATTCTGGGCGGCAACACCCTGCGGGTGATGACCGAAGTTGAGAACACGGCAAAAAAGATGAGAGGAGCGAATTGATGCGAGCGAAGCGATTTGGCTGGATTCTTCCTATTTGCCTCGGCGCCCTGCTTCCGGCGGTTTGCGCCGCCCAGGCGAAAGCGCCGTCCAAGGCAGGCGCCGGCGGCACTGACCCCGCGCTCTTGCATCCGGAGAAGCTGACGGAAAAAGCTCCGGACGTCTTCCGCGTGAAATTCACCACCACGAAGGGAAGTGTCGTGGTGGAAGTAACGCGCGCGTGGGCCCCGCTGGGCGCCGACCGCTTTTACAACCTCGTGAAACACCACTACTTCGACCAGGCCAGCTTCTTCCGCGTCCTGAAGTCGCCCCGTCCCTTTGTCGTGCAATTCGGCATCAACGCCGACCCCAAAGTCAATGCGGTCTGGCAGGGGGCCAACATCAAGGACGACCCGGTGACGCAGCACAACGTGCGCGGAACCATCACGTTCGCAATGGGCGGCAAGGATACCCGCACCTCACAGGTATTCATCAACCTGGCCGACAATAGCCGTCTCGACGCCATGGGATTTCCGCCCTTCGGCTCCGTCGTGGAGGGCATGAGTGTGGTGGAAGACCTCTACGGCGATTACGGTGAGGGAGCGCCCTCGGGGCGCGGGCCGGATCAGGGCCGCATCCAAAGTGAGGGCAAGCCTTATCTCGACAAGGAATTTCCAAAGCTCGATAGCATCGTCACCGCCGTCATCGTGGTTCCGGAAGGCTCCGCCCCGGCCAAGACGCCGGCGAAGGCCCCGGCCAAGTCACCCGGGCTGTAATTTTCCCGGTAGGACCAGGCTCAGAGACAAAAATCGAAATCGAACAAACCACCGGAGGAAGAAAGAATGGCCACAAGCAACCGCGAGCCGGGACTCTACATGACGCTTCACACCAACCACGGGGCGCTTACCTGCAAGCTGTTTGAGAAGGAGGCGCCGCTTACCATCCGCACGATTGTCGGCCTGGCCCTGGGCAAAAAATCCTACACCGACCCGAAGTCAGGACAGACCGTCGAAGGCAAGAAGTTCTACGACGGGCTCATCTTTCACCGCGTCATCCCCGACTTCATGATCCAGGGCGGCGATCCCCTCGGCACTGGGATGGGCGGCCCACGCGGGCCTGGCTTTCCTTTCAAAGACGAATGTTCCCCGAAATTGCGATTCGACGTGCCCGGCCGCCTGGCCATGGCCAACGCCGGTCCGGGAACCAACGGCAGTCAATTCTTCCTCACGGAAGTGGCCACTCCTCACCTGGACATGCGCCACACCATCTTCGGCCAGTGTGAGAATGTGGATTTGATCAAAACCATCGCGCGCGTCCCCACAAAGGGTTCCGACATGCCGGCCAAACCCGTGGTGATTGAAAAGGTCACGGTCGAGCGGGTCGGCCCCGCGCCGGCCGACGCGCCGGAGCTGTAACACAGCATCGCATCGCTGCGTGCCTGTGCTTTTGGGTGCCCTGGGGGAAGAAATGTCCGGGTCGGACATGGGGGGAGAGGGGCGCGGCAGCGCCTCGCTCGCGGATATCGCGCGTGGTGTGCCTCTCTCGCTCGACTGGCCTTCCGTGCGGGAATGGATGGCCAGCGGCCCCGCCATCTCGCTCGCGCTCGCCGGATTTTCCTGCCTCATCCATTTTCTTTGCAGCGGGCGTTACGGCTATTTCCGCGACGAGCTCTACTTCGCCGCCTGCGGCCAGCATCTGGCCTGGGGCTACGTGGATCAAGCCCCCCTGATCGCCCTGGTCGCGCGTCTCAGCCGCATGCTTCTCGGCGATTCCCTCTTTTCCCTGCGCTTTTTTCCCGCCCTGGCTTCCGGGGCCACAGTCCGGCTCGGCGGCGCGATTGCCCGTGAATTGGGAGGTCAGCGCTTCGCCCAGTCGCTGGCCGCGCTCGCGGTCCTGGCCGCACCTATCTACCTGACCTTCGGCAATCTCCTCACCATGAATGCCTTCGAGCCGCTCCTCTGGGGCTGGTGCGCGCTCCTCGCCATCCGCGCCATCCGCACAGCCAGTCCTCGCCTCTGGCTCGCCTTCGGCGTGCTCGCCGGCATCGGCCTGGAAAACAAGCACTCCATGCTGTTCTTCGGCTCAGGGATTGTTCTCGGCCTGCTGCTCACGGAAGAACGCAGCGTCTTCCGTTCCCGGTGGATCTGGCTCGGTGCGTTCGCCGCATTCCTCTTGTTCCTGCCCAATATGCTGTGGCAGGCCGGCCATGGCTGGCCCACTTTTGAATTTTTGCGCTACCGCCAGGCGGCAAAGAACATCCCCATATCGGCGCTTACGTTTATTGGCCAACAGGCGCTGCTGGCCAGTCCACTGGCCGCGCCGGTGGCTGCCGGGGGCCTCGCCTTCCTGTTCTTCGCGCGCCAGGCAAAGCATTACCGCTTTCTCGCTTGGGCCTACGTAGTCGTTCTCGCGGAGCTAATCCTGCTCGGCGGTAAAATCTATTACCTCGCGCCTTACGACCTCATTCTGTTCGCCGCGGGCGCCGTGTGGGTGGAGCGCGCAATCGCCACGAGAGGCCGCGAATGGTGGAAGCCCGCCATTCTCGTGCCCATCGCCGCGGGCGGGTTGGCCGCCGCGCCTCTCGCCATGCCCGTGCTGCCTGTGGAGGCCGCGGCCCGTTACGCGCGCCTCTGGGACGTGCAGGCCGTTCGCGTGGAAGTCCAGCCGGAAAGCGATCTGCCGCAACTCTTCGCCGATATGTTCGGCTGGGAAAATCAGGTGTCTACCGTTGCCGCCGCTGTCCGCCGGCTGCCGCAGCAGGAGCAGGCCCGCGTTGTGGTTCTGGCCGGCGCGTACGGCGAAGCCGCCGCGGTGGATTACTTCGGGCCGCGCTACGGCCTGCCGAAAGCCGTCTGCGCCGAAAATGCCTATTATCTGTGGGGCCCGCATGGCGCCAGCGACGACGTGGTCATCGCTTTCGGCATCAACCGGCTGAAGCTCAGCCGCGTCTTTGACGACATCCGCGAGGTCGCCCTGATCCACAGCGATCACGCCATGCCCGACGAAAACAACCTCTCCGTCTATCTCTGCCGCAAACCGCGCATGAGTTTCGAACAGGCCTGGGCCATCCTGCATTCTTTCGGCTGATTATGGAGTGCGGCGGCTCACCGCCGCTTTTCCGAAGCGGGGCTTGCCCCGCTCCGCGCTCCGCACTTGAAGCCATCTCATAAATGGCTCGCCCGGAAGGGCGGGGCTTCAGCCCCGCCGTTAAGCTCAGCAAATGAGGGGCTTTAGCCCCTGAAGCCACTCTCTTCGGTCTTGGCTGAACATTTATGAGATTGCTTCTAGAGGCCCAGCACCGCCACAAGTTCGCGCACCGCTGCCGCGGACTTCTGCAAGGCGGCGTCTTCTTCCGTCAACAGCTTGATCTGGATGATCTCCTCGATCCCCGCGGCACCCAGTTTGCACGGCACGCCCACGAAGATTCCGCTGATCCCGTACTCGCCCTCGAGGTACGCCGCGCACGGAAGGATCTTCTTCTTATCCTTCAGGATCGCCTCCACCATCTGGTAGACGGCCGCGGACGGTGCGTAGTAGGCCGAACCCGTCTTCAGCAAGTTGACGATTTCCGCCCCGCCTTTTCTCGTGCGCGCCACGATCGCGTCTATTTTTTCCTTCGGCAGCAGGTCGGGCAGCGGTATTCCCGCCACCGTCGAGTAGCGCGGCAGCGGTACCATGTCGTCTCCGTGCCCCCCCAGTACGAACGAGTGCACGCTTTCGACGGACACATTCAGCTCGGCCGCCACGAAACTGCTCATGCGCGCCGAGTCCAGCACTCCGGCCATCCCGATCACCCGATGCTTTGGAAATCGGCTCAGGCGGAACGCGGCCTGCGCCATGGCGTCCAGAGGGTTCGTCACCATCACCAGAATCGCATTCGGGGAATGCTTCACCACCTGTTCCACCACCTGCTTGATCACGTCGAAGTTGGCCCGCAGCAGGTCGTCGCGGCTCATTCCCGGCTTGCGCGGGAACCCCGCGGTGATCACCACGATGTCGCTTCCGGCCGTCTCCTTGTAATCGCCTCCGGCCGTGGAGATGCCCAAGGCGTGCGAGTCCGCTCCGCTGATGGGTGTGGACTCGGTCATGTCCAGCGCCTTGCCTGCCGGCACTCCCTCGAGCACGTCCGTGAGAACAACGTCGGCGAGTTCGCCATCCACGATGCGTTGCGCCGTCGTGGAACCCACAAACCCGCCGCCCACTACCGTTACTTTTTTTCGCATAAAATCAGAATCCTCCGGTTTGATATTGTGGCGGGCTAGCGGCCTTCACATTCCCCGCCGCTTCACTCCGTATTCAGATACTGGCCGGGAAGGTCTGCCCGGCCGTTCGAGGTCGGCCCCGTGCCCCCCGCCTGCTAACAGGGTTGCACGGCCCAGGTTTCAGCGCGCGACCATCGCCCCTTCCATGTTTTCGATGATGGCAGAGGCGAACTCCGACGTGCGCAACTTGGTGGCGCCCGGCATCAGGCGCTCGAGATCGTACGTGACGCGTTTCTGATGGATGGTGCGCGCGATTCCCCCCTCGATTCGCTGCGCCGCTTCCTTCCAGCCCATGAACTCGAACATCATGGCCCCGGACAGCATCAGCGAAGCCGGATTGATCACGTCCTTGTCCGCGTACTTCGGTGCCGTTCCGTGCGTGGCCTCGAAAATCCCGTAGCCGTCCCCGATATTCGCGCCGGGCGCCATGCCCAGGCCGCCGATCTGCGCGGCGCAGGCGTCGGAAAGATAGTCGCCGTTCAGGTTCGGCGTGGCCAGCACTTCGTACTCGTCGGCCCTCGTCACCACTTGCTGGAAGATGGAGTCGGCGATGCGGTCGTTGATCAGCAGTTTCTTTTTCCACTGGCCGTTGCCGTGGCTCTCGCCGATCGCGTCCACCACATGCTTCACTTCCGCCACCACCGCCGCGCGCGCCTCCGGAGCCATGTGCGCCAGGCCCGGCTCGATCTGTGCGGCGTTCTGTTCGTGCGTGATCGCCGGCTCTCGGTCGCGGTTCCCCAGAATCCAGCTTTCGCGCTCGGTCACGATTTCGCCCCGGAATTCGTCCCGCGCCAGCTCGTAGCCCCAGTCTCGGAAGCCGCCCTCGGTGAACTTCTGGATGTTTCCCTTGTGCACCAGCGTGACGCTTCGCCGTCCGCTCTCCAGCGCGTAGCGGATGGCGCGGCGCATCAGCCGCTTGGTGCCCGTCGGAGAAATCGGTTTGATGCCCACCGCGGAATCCCAGCGGATCTGTTTCTTCGTGCCCTTCAGCATCTCGTTGTTCAGGAATTCCAGCAACTTCCTCGCCTCGGACGTGCCCGACCGCCATTCGATCCCCATGTAAACGTCTTCGGTATTCTCGCGGAAGATCGTGATGTTCATGCGTTCGGGATTGCGCACCGGCGATGGCACGCCTTCCAGATACTTGCACGGCCGCACGCAGGCGTAGAGGTCCAGCACCTGCCGCAACGTCACGTTCAGCGAACGAATTCCCCCGCCCACCGGCGTCGTCAGCGGTCCCTTGATGGATATGCGAAAATCCCGGATCGCATCCACCGTCTCCTGCGGCAGCCATTCGTGGAAGCGGTCGAATGCCTGTTCCCCAGCAAACACTTCATACCAGGCCACGCTGCGCTTCCCGCCGTATGCTTTTTCCACTGCGGCGTCGAACACCCGCCGCGAAGCCTTCCAGATGTCCCGCCCCGTGCCGTCGCCCTCGATGTAGGGAATGATCGGCCGGTCGGGAACGCGGAACTGGTCGCCGGAATACTCGATAGCATGGCCGTCGGCAGGGATGGCCGTGCCGTTGTACGTGCTCTTCATTTGAGGCTTGCTCCTGGGGAGTGAGCCGAGGCTCGCACCGAAACATCACACGATATCACAAATGCAGCCGCGCGATGGCATCTCAAAGCGGATTCCTTGGGACACACCGCACCAGGGTTGGAATGAAACGCTCGGACGCCACGCAGCGTCGAAGAATCATAGCTCTCGAGTATGGCTCCCTGAATTTCCTGCGGCCGCGCCCGCGCGCCCACCCCATCAGGCGCGAGAAGGAGAACCGATGAACTCCCGCCAGGCAGAACGCCTTCAGTGGATCGCTCTTACCGTTGTGGGTCTCGTAGCCGGGTTGGCCCTTGCCCTGGCTCTCGGCGTACCTCTCTTTGCCATCCTCGGCGCGATGGCTGGGACCCCGGTTGTTTTGAGTTTCGTGGGCTTGGGTCTTGGCGCTGCCCAGTGGCCGATTGTCCGCCGCCACATGACCTCGTCCTGGATGTGGGTCATCGTCAGCGCGTGCGGCATGGCGCTGGGACTCACCGTCGGCGTGGTTCTTGTCGAGCAGGTGGGACGGACCATCGTGGGTGGCCCCCTCAATTTTCGGATGCTGGGAGTTCCTGCCCGCGCCTTGAGCTTCGCAACCATTGGAGTCCTTGGTGGCGGAGCGCTTGGACTGGCGCAGTGGCTTGTCATGCGGCGTCACGCGGAAAGCTGCAGCCGTTGGATCCCTGTCAACGCCGGGGGGCTCGGAGGGGGCCTCGCGTTCGGATCCCTTCTTGCCGATGCGCTCATGGTGCGTGCCGGCTCCCTGCCCAGCACCGCCATCTTGCTCCTGATCGGCAGCGCCGTCGCCGGAGCATTCACCGCAAAAGCTCTGGCCGAAATCTTCCCTCCAGCCACCCAACAGGGTCTAGGGGCAGGACGATAGTCGGGTCGCCTGCTCGCAGCCCCATGATCAATCTTCCAGCGTAACCTTTCACCTCGCTCGCCGTTTATTCTAGAGGGATGATTCTGGTGCGGAGAGCCTGTTGACCACTCCTCTCGCCGAAGCGGACGAGCGGCTGCTCATCGAAGCTGCGCAGAAAGACCCGCGCCGCTTCGCCGAGCTTTACGAGGGCCATTTCGAGCGCGTCTACAGCTACGTGGCGCGGCGGGTGCACGACCGCGCGGCGGCGGAGGATCTCACGGCAGACGTTTTTCACCAGGCACTCAAGAATTTGCCCCGGTTTGAATGGCGGGGCGTGCCCTTTGCCGCCTGGCTCTTCCGCATCGCCGCCAACGCCATCGCCGACTGGGCCAAACGCGCCGCCCGCGAATCTCGCGATCCGGCCCCGGAACCCGCCGTCGGTGCACCCGGCCCGGAACTCGAGGAATCGGAACGGCGCGCACGGCTCTACCGATTCGTGCGCGAACTTCCCGAGGACCAGCGACGCGTCCTCGTCCAGCGTTTTGCCGAACAGAAAAGCATCCGCGAGATCGCCGGCGCGCTGGCGCGTTCGGAAGGAGCTGTGAAACAGCTTCAGTTCCGCGCTCTGGAGACGCTCCGTGCGCGCATGAGTGAACACCATGGCTGAGCTTTCTCACTTCGACCGGCTCGATCTGTCCATCGAGAAGCTGCTCGCGCGGCGCGATTCTTTGCCGCCTGCCGCGGAGCCCGATCTGGCTCCGCTGGTCGAAATCGCCGCTGCCCTGCGCGACCTGCCGCGGGAAGAGTTCCGTAACCGCTTGAAATCCGAATTGGAGGAGAAGGCAGCCATGACCACCGCAACCGTAAAGTTCATTCCCGAAGGCTTCCGAACCCTCACTCCCTTCCTGACCGCCCGCGAAGCGCCGGAATTGCTCGAATTCGTCAAGCAGGCCTTTGGAGCCCAGGAGACGTATCGGGGCACCGGCTCCGCGGGTGGCCTGCATGCGCAGGTGCGCATCGGCGATTCCACTCTTATGATCCACGGGGGCCCCCAGCTCCAGGGCGCTCCCATGCCGACTTCGCTGTGGATGTTCGTGGAAGACGCCGACGCCGTGTACGCGACCGCCCTGCGCGCGGGAGCGAAGTCCCTCTGGGAGCCCAAGGACTCGCCGTATGGAGACCGCGATGCGGGCGTCACCGACGTGGCCGGAAATCAGTGGTACATCTCCACGCACAAAGGCGCCGGATACATTCGTCCGGGAATGAACAATGTAAACCTCTACCTGCATCCGACCGGCGCGGGCAAGCTGATTGAATTCCTGGAGCGCGGATTCGGGGCGGAAGTCATCGAGCGCCACAACGCGCCCGACGGCTCGCTGGTTCATGCGAATATCCGCATCGGGACTTCGCAGATGGCAATGGGCGAAGCGCGCGAACCGTACCCGGATATGCCCACGGCGATTTACATGTACGTGTCGGATGTGGACGCGCTCTACAAGCGCGCGATCGCCGCAGGCGCGGAATCGCTGTATCCCCCCGCGGACCAACCGTGGGGCGACCGGAATGGCGGTGTGCGCGATGCCTGCGGCAACCACTGGTACATCGCCACGCACATCCGCGATGTCGCCCCCTAGCGCGCGTCAGTGGCGCAGCCACTCCTGCCTGCCCTGAAGAATGAAGGGGCTGCGCTCTTCGTTGCGCTCGACGACGTCTAGCCGCAGCCCTGCCTCACCCGAATGTCTCGAGGTACAGCCCGCGGATCGCCCGCCCGCGCCCTGCAAGCGCGCCGCTCAGATCGCCCTCCCACGTCACTCCCCACTGCTCCAGCAGGCGGCTGATCCGCTCCGCCAGCGCAGGCTCGGGCCAGCTCCCCAGCGCCCGGCCGGTAATCAGCCGGGCAGCGTGATCGGCGGCGCGATAGAGAATCGCGGTCGCCCGCAGAGTTTCGATCCCCGCCGTTTTGAGAACGCCCGCTTTTTCCAGGCATTGGATCTGCGCCAGTGTGTTACCGGCGGAAGGCGTGAGGCTGTTCGCGAGCGTGAGGTAGCCGATCACGTATTCCAGGTCGTAGAATCCTCCCGCCATTTTCTTGAAGCGTCCCTTCGCCCGCGGCCCGGATGCGTCCTGTTCTATTTTTGCGCGAATGCGCCCGAGATCCCGGGCGAGTTCTCCTGCGCGAGTAGGTCCCCCGAATCGTTTACGGAACATCGCGTGCGCCTGCGCTACCGCGCGCGCGCCCAGCTCGAGATTTCCGGCTACCGGCCGCAGCTTCAAAAACGTTACCGCTTCCCACGCCGCCGACTCTGCGGCCATGTAATCGCCGAGCGCCTCGAGCGTAGGCACCAGTTCTCCCTCGCCGCCGCGCGGCCTCAGCCGCGTGTCCACCGCGAAAACCACGCCTTCGCGGGTGTGGCTGCCCACGAGTTGCACAAATTGCTCCGCGGTGCGGCGCCACATGGCACGTTCCGAAGCGGCGAGTGATCCCTCCACGACGAACAGCAGGTCGGCGTCTGAGCCGGTGGACATCTCCCGGCTGCCCATGCGTCCCAGGGCGAGCACGGCAAATGGCTCGAAGAAATTCTCCGGCACAGCGGCGCCTCCAAGCGATTCCTCCGCCGCAATGCGAAGCGCATCGCGCAGGGCTCCTTCGGCGAGCAGCGTCAGCCGGTCCAGAAAGGGAAATGGGGCAAGCTCTCCAGCCCCGCCCGGACCAACCAACTGCACGGCAACCTCTCGCAGCATCGCCACCCGGTAGGCGCACCGCAGATCATCCGCGCGCTGCGCCGGCGTGCGCTCGAACGGAAGCATGGGCTCCGCAGGCCCGGCCGGTTCTTTGCCGAGGCACTCGATTTCCTCCGGGTGGCGCGCGAGCAGATCCACGGCCAGATCGCTGCGCTCGAAGAGCGCCGCGGCTTCGCGCAGGGGTTCCGGATGCTCTTCGAGCCGCGCCATGAGCGCCGGAGAAAGCAGCGCGGAGTTCAGGTAGCGCAGCAATCCGCGGCGCGTGTAGTGCGCAGACTCGAGTCCCGCCGTCAGCCGCGTAATTTCCGCGCCCACCGCGGGATATTCCTCTTCGACCCGGCGCAGAAGTGCCGGCACGGAGGTGTCCTCCGCCGCCGCGGCGTGCGGACCTGGCCCTCCACCCTCGTGGTGCTGCCGGAGGAGCAGGCGGGTATAAATTTCGCGGACCTGCTCGAGTTGTTCCGACACGCTCGAAAGCAACACAATTCCCGGCGGGCGGCTGCCCGACGCGGGCGTGGGCGACTCAACCCCGCAGCGCCTTGCCAGCCGGTCGAGCGAATCGGCAGCCTCCGGAAGTTCGTGGCGTTGCAGGCCGTCGCGGAGTTGCATCCGGTGCTCGATGGTGCGCAGAAACTGATAGGCCGCGGCCAGCCGCTGGAAGTCCCGCGCCGTGACATGCCCTTTGTCGTGCAAGCGCTGCAAGGCCACCAGCGTAGGCGCCGCCTGTAGCCACGGATCCTCGCCTCCATACAGCCGCTGCAGGCACTGCGCCAGGAATTCGATGTCGCGAATGCCTCCGGGCGAAAGTTTGACGTTGATCGCCCCACCGCCCTCCGCCTTCGAAACCGCTCCGTCCTGTCCGGGCGGCTGTCGCGGCTCCGGTCGGCGTCCCCGCGTTGCACGCGGCGCCGTGCGCCGCGACTCCCGCCGCGTGAGCGTGCGGGTGATCTGTTCACGCGCGTTCAGAACCGCTTCCACCACCTCCAGCCGGAATTCGCTCTGGTAGACCAGAGGCCGAACCTCTTTCAGAAACGTGCGCGCCGTATCGCGGTCGCCCGCAGAGCCTCGCGCGCGGATGAGCGACTGCAATTCCCATTCGCGCGCGCGGGTGCGGTAATAATCGAGCGCGGCGGGCAGGCTGATGGCGAGTTCCCCTTCGCTGCCCTGCGGCCGCAGCCGCAAGTCCACACGGTAGACCGCGCCCTCCGGAGTGCTTTCGGTAACGAGCTGCAAGACGCCCTGCGCCAGCCGCACAAAGAATTCGTGGTTCGAAATCGCGCCCGCCGCGCCCCCCGAGGTTTCTCCCTCCGCGGCATACAGAAACATCAGGTCAATGTCGGAGTTGTAGTTCAGCTCCTGTCCCCCGAGTTTGCCCAGCGAAATGATCGCGACCTCGCACGCGGTGCGGCGGCCGTCGGCTCCCGTAAATTGCGGCGTGCCGTACGCGGCCTCGAGGCTCCTTTCGCTCCGCCGCAGCGCGCGCTCCAGCAGCACGTCCGCAAGCTGCGATAGTTCCAGGGTGGTCTCCGCGAGCGTCGCGAGCTTCAGGACGTCTCGCAGCATGATGCGCAGGTACTCGCGCCGTTTGAATCGCGCCAGGATGACTGCGGGCGGCACGTCCGACGAGGTCGCCTCGAACCGCGCGAACTCATCGTCCAGGTCTTCCATCGAGCGGCTGCGCTCGATGCCGCGGGAGCTATGTCCCGCTCCCTCGCCGGGACGCGGTGGCCGCAACAGCGTCGTAATCAACTCCGGCTGCTGGAGCAGCGTCTCCGACAGGAACCGGCTGTAGCTGAAGACGGTGAGCAAATAATGCAGCGCCGCCGGGTTCTTCTGCAAAAAGCTGAGAACGCGCGGCGGCGCCCCGCCCTCCGCCCGCACAAATCGTTCCAGGAAATTCAAAGCGTCGTCGGGCGCGGGCATCTGCGCCACCAAAGAGGGCAGGGAAGCGCGCAGCGTGGGCGCGAGCCGCGCCCCGATGCGCTCGACATTAATCTCCGCGCGCGCCGGATCAACGAAGGCGATGTTGGAGTACGGCGTCAGCACTCCGTGCGGTTATACCACGGGGCATAGTGCAGGCAGGAAAGCACGCCGGCCGAAACTGTAGGGGCACGGCAAGCCGTGCCCCTACCGGCTCAGATGTCGTAATAAAGCTGGAACTCGTACGGGTGCGGCCGCATGCGCACGGCGTCAATTTCGTTCTTCCTCTTGTACTCGATCCACAGCTCGATGAATTCCTCGCTGAACACGTCGCCCTTCAGCAGGAATTTGTGGTCATCCTCGAGCGCGCGCAGCGAATCCTCGAGCGAGCCCGGGAGCGAGGGCACCTGCTTCAGCTCCTCGGGCTCCAGGTCGTAGATGTCCTTATCGAGCGGGTTGCCGGGATTGATTTTGTTTTCGATCCCGTCCAACCCGGCCATCATCATCGCCGCGAACGCCAGGTACGGGTTGCACGACGGGTCCGGCGGCCGGAATTCCAGCCGCTTGGCCTTCGGGCTCGGCGAATACATGGGAATGCGCACGGCCGCCGAGCGGTTCCGGCGCGAGTACGCCAGGTTCACCGGCGCCTCGTATCCCGGCACCAGGCGCTTGTAGGAATTCGTGGTGGGCGCGGCAAACGCCACGATCGCCGGGGCATGCTTCAGCAGCCCGCCGACGTACCACAGCGCCGTCTGCGAAAGCCCCGCGTATCCGTCCCCGGCAAACAGCGGCTTCCCCTTGAGCCACAGCGACTGGTGCGTGTGCATTCCCGAGCCGTTGTCGCCGAACAGCGGCTTGGGCATGAACGTGACCGTCTTGCCGAATTGATAGGCCACGTTCCGTACGATGTACTTGAACAGCATCAAATTGTCCGCGCTGCGCACCAGCGTGTCGTAGCGCACGTCAATCTCGCACTGGCCCCCGGACGCCACTTCGTGGTGATGGCACTCCACCTTCATCCCGCAGGCCGCCATCTGCATGGTCATTTCCGTGCGCAGGTCCATGTAATGGTCCGTCGGGGGAACCGGGAAGTAGCCTTCCTTGTAACGCGGCCGGTAGCCCAGGTTGTGCTCCGCGCGGCCGGAATTCCACCGGCCCTCTTCCGCGTCAATGTAATAAAACGCGTGCTGCGGCTGGGAGTCGAACCGGATGTTGTCGAAGATAAAGAATTCCGCCTCGGCCCCGAAGAACGCCTGGTCGGCCACGCCGCTGTAGCCCAGGTAGGCCTCCGCCTTCTTCGCAATGTAGCGCGTATCGCGTGGATACGGCTGCTTGGTGATGGGGTCCACGGCGTCCGCGATCATGCATAGCGTTTCCACGTCGCGGAACGCGTCCATGAAGCAGGTCTTCGGGTCGGGGATCAAGAGCATGTCCGACTCGTGAATCGCCGCCCAGCCCCGGATGGAGCTGGCGTCCATGCCAAAACCTTCGGTGAAACTTTCCTCGCTCAGTTCCGCGATGGGAAAACTCACGTGCTGCCACACACCCGGAACGTCGGCGAAGCGCAGGTCCAGTATCTTTGCATTGTGCTTCGCCGCGTACTCCAACACCTGTTTCGGCTCCATTCGCCTTCCTCCTGAATTCTCTTTGCTTGGAAATCGTACGCGCGAATATAACGCAACGCTTGGCGCGCTTCAATCAAGAAGAGGGGCAGGGAAGGGACAAACTGGCCTGCTGTTGATGC
>Ga0074044_10002894_pt1 | contig 14896 bp, 12 predicted proteins | sample BogForMeECP23OM1_FD_94443 | JGI IMG/M metagenome (GOLD analysis project Ga0074044, IMG submission 94443) | Bog forest soil microbial communities from Calvert Island, British Columbia, Canada - Bog Forest MetaG ECP23OM1 | ecosystem: Environmental > Terrestrial > Soil > Wetlands ... | reverse complement strand
TTTGTTAGGCGTTACGCGACTGGCGCGAGCCGGCGGCGCGCAGGCGATTGCCGCGCTGGCCTACGGAACACTGCGGATCGCGCCGGTGGAAAAAATCTTCGGCCCGGGCAACCGCTATGTCACCGCCGCCAAGCAGATGGTCAGCAGCGATTGCGCCATCGACCTTCCGGCAGGACCGACGGAGGCCATCGTTTTGGCGCGCCGTGGCAACCCGCGCTGGATTGCGGCGGATTTGCTCGCCCAGGCGGAACACGCGCCGGATGCGGGGAGCTTCCTGGTTACTACGTCGGTGCGATTGGCCGAAAAGGTACAAGAGGAGGTCGCCGAGCAATTGAAACTTTTGCCGCATACAAATTTTGCCCGCTTCTCCAGCGAAAAGAGCGGAGCGATTCTTTTGGCCCGCTCCTGGGATGAGGGCATCGCCTTTGTGAATCGCTTTGCGCCGGAACACTTGTCCTTGCCGGAGAGTTCGCCGGCGTTGCTGAGGAAAATCCGCTCTGCCGGCACTATTTTCGTGGGCCATCTCAGCGCGCAGCCCTTTGGCGATTACGCCAGCGGCAGCAATCACGTGTTGCCGACCGGCGGCTGGGCGCGCCGCCGCGGAGGACTCTCCGCGAATGACTTTGTGAAGCAGATCAGTGTGCAGACGATTCGCCCGGCCGGCTACCGCCGCCTGGCCCGCGATGTGCAAACGATGGCGCGCGCCGAGGGATTGCCCGCTCATGCCAGCGCCGTCGAGGTGCGCAAATGACGGTTCGCCTGCCGGTCCGAAAAGCGATTCTCCTGCGCCACACGTATGAAGCACCCGCCGAAGGCCGCGCGGGCAAAATTCGACTGGATTTCAACGAGAACACGACCGGGTGCAGCCCCGCAGCGCGAAAGGCGCTGGCCCGCCTCAGCGCCAAGCAGATCGCCACCTACCCGGAATACGAAGCCCCCACGCGAAAACTGGCGCGCTACTTCGGCGTGCACCGCGACGAGCTGCTCCTGACCAACGGCGGCGATGATGCCCTGCGCGTTTTTTTCGATACCTTCGTCGAGCCGCGCACAAATGTGCTCATCTGCGAGCCGACGTTTCCGATGTATCGCTACTACGCGGAAATTGCTGGGGCGCGCCTCCGGGTTCTTCATTACGGGGCGAATATGGAATTTCCGCTGGCAGAAGCGCTTGGCGCGCTTCGAAAGAAGCCGCGCTTGTTCTTTCTGGCAAATCCGAATAATCCCACCGGCACGCTGGTACCGGGCGCGGCCATTCGCAAATTGCTTCGCGCGGCGACGCACACGGTGGTTGTTTTGGACGAAGCCTACGCCGAATTTTCGCCGTACACCGCTATTCCCTGGGCCCGCCGCTATCCCCAGCTTTTTGTCACGCGCACGTTTTCGAAAGCGGAGGGCATGGCGGGGTTGCGTCTCGGCGCGGTCATCGGACAGCGCGATTCTCTTGCGTTCGTGCGCCGGGCCATGCCGCCTTATCCGGTAAACATTGCTGCGCTGGCTGCGGGCGCAGCGGCGGTCGAAGAACGCAAATCCATTACCCGCTATGTGCGCGATGTGAAACGGCTGCGCGGATGGCTCACCGGCGAATTGCGGAAGCGCGGTGTGCGCGTTTTCCCCAGCGCCGCGAATTTCCTGCTCGCGGATTTTGGCAAGTCCGGCCCGGCTTTCTTTCGAAAACTCGCCCGCCACAACATTCTGGTGCGCGAGCGCAGTCACGATCTCGGCCCGGGCTTTGCGCGCATCACCATCGGCACGCAGGCCGAACTCAGGAAGTTGCTGCAAATTTTCGGGCCGGCCCGTTAGGAATTCTTATGCCTAGAACCGCACTGATCGAGCGCCGTACCAAAGAGACACAGATCGAGCTGCGGCTGAATCTCGACGGCCGCGGCAAATCCGAAATATCTACGGGCATTCGCTTTTTCGATCACATGCTGGACCTGGTCACGCGCCATGGCGGCTTCGATCTTCGGCTCAAAGCCAAGGGCGATCTGGACGTCGACCAACATCACACGGTCGAGGATGTCGGCATCGCGCTTGGAGAGGCGGTCAACGCCGCACTGGGCAGCAAGCGCGGCATCCTCCGCGCCGGCTATTTCCTCATGCCGATGGATGAAACTCTTGCGGCCGCAGCGGTCGATTTTGGCGGGCGAGCGTTCTGCGTGGTGAAGGCGAAATTTTCCGCGCGCACGGTTGGCGGATTTCAAACCGATCTCGTCGAGGACTTTTTCCAAGGCTTCGCGCAAGCGGCGCGCGCCAATGTGCATCTCCGGCTGCTTTATGGCCGTTCCTCGCATCATCAAGTGGAGGCCATTTTTAAAGCGTTCGCGCGCGCCTTGCGTTTTGCCGTGTCGCGAGACAAGCGCCTGCGCAATGTCCTTCCGAGCACCAAGGAACTGCTGTGATCGTCACGCTGATCGATTACGGCGCCGGTAACGTCACGTCTGTGGCTCGCGCGCTGCGGCGGCTCGGCTCTGAAGTTCGCATTACCGACCAGCCGGAGCAGATCACCGACGCGGCCTGCTTGATTCTTCCTGGCGTGGGCCACTGCGCGGCGTTGCTTGGCTCTCTCGACGCGCATGGCTTGCGCCAGCCTCTCCTCACAGCTCTCTCCCGCGGCACGCCGTTCCTTGGAATCTGCCTTGGATTGCAAGCTCTCTATCAGGGCAGCGCCGAAGCGCCGGAAGTGTCCGGCTTAGGCATCTTGCAGGGCCGCGTCGATCAGCTTCCGCAAAACGTCAAACTGCCCCACATGGGCTGGAATCAACTCCGCGTCGTACGCACCAGCCGCATGCTGGAAGGAATCCCTCCCACTGCGTACTTTTATTTTGCGCACTCCTACGCGGCGCCCACGGATGGGGTGGAAACCGCCGCTGTTTGCGAACACGGCCGCGAATTCACAGCCGTTCTCGAAGCCGAGCGCATGTTCGGCGTGCAGTTTCACCCGGAAAAGAGCGGCGCACCCGGCGCGGCGCTTCTCGAAAATTTTCTCAGGATTGCGGCATGAGCCTGGCCCGTCGCATTCTTCCCTGCCTCGATACCGATGGAGAGCGCGTCGTGAAGGGCGTGCATTTCGAAGGCTTGCGCGATGCCGGCGATCCCGTCGAGCTTGCCGCTCGCTATAACGCCGAGGGCGCCGACGAACTCGTCGTTCTGGACATCGCCGCCGCGCGCGATAGCCGCCCCACTTTCCTGAAAACCATTCAGCGTGTGGCAAAGCAGCTCAACATTCCGCTTACGGCCGGCGGCGGCATCCGTTCGTTGGACGATGCGCGCGCGGTCGTGCGCGCCGGCGCGGACAAAATTACGGTGAATACGGCCGCGGTCGCGCGCCCGGAACTCCTCGGCGAGCTCTCGCGCGAATTCGGCGCGCAGGCGGTGGTCCTGGCGATCGACGCCAAGCGCGAAAACGGCTTCTGGCAGGTCCGCGTGCGGGGCGGACGCTCCGCGACGGAGTGGAGCGCCCTCGATTGGGCGCGGCGCGGCGTGGAATTGGGCGCGGGAGAGATTTTGCTTACTTCCGTGGACCGCGACGGCACGCAATCCGGCTTCGACCTCGCCCTCACTGCAGCCATAAGCCGCGCCGTCAGCGTACCGGTGATCGCCTCCGGCGGCGCAAAGCTTCCGCAGCATTTTCTGGAAGTCTTCACCGAGGGTGCCGCCGACGCGGCTCTCGCGGCTTCCATCTTTCATGATCAGGTGCAATCCATCCGCGCGCTGAAATCTTTTCTGCAAGCGAACGGCATCGAGGTGCGGCTGCCGTGCTGATTCCATGCATCGATTTGCAGCGCGGCCAGGCCGTGCAATTGGTTCACGGGCGCAAACGCGAACTGGCCGTCGCCGATGTTCTGGGCCTGCTCGATCGCTTCTCCCGCTATGAATGGCTGCACGTCATCGATCTCGATGCAGCCATGCGCGAGGGGCACAACAACGCGCTGGTCCGGCAACTTTGTGTGGAAGCGCGCCGCAAATACAAGATGAAGGTGCGCGTTGGCGGCGGCATTCGCACCGTGCGCCGCGCAAGAAGCCTAAGAAAACTCGGCGTGAAGCAAATCATCATTGGCAGCGCCGCGTTCCGGGAGGGCCGCCCAAACCTGGCTTTCTTGAAAAAGCTCTCCGCGCGCATCGGAAAGAAACACATACTGATCGCGCTGGATACCGCGAAGGGCCGCGTGGTCACGCACGGCTGGCGGAGCGCTCTGGGCGTCGAACCTGCCGACGTGTTCGCTGCCCTGGAACCCTTCAGCGGCGGATTTTTATGCACCGACGTGGACCGCGAAGGAACGATGGCCGGAGCAAATCTGAAATGGTTCCGCTCGCTGCGGGCGGCCACGAAACTCCCGATTGTCGCTGCCGGCGGCATATCCACGGTTCGAGAAATCCGCGCCCTCGAAAAAATCGGCATGGATTCCGCGGTTGGCATGGCCCTCTACAAAAATCGGGTGGCATAGGATCAGCCGCTTGACCGGAATTCCCGCTATCATGGCGTTCGTGTCTCCGGATAAATCTTAATCCAATGATTCCGTACCATCGCCTTGATTTGCTTGCCGTTGGAATTTGAAAAAATTTTGTTGGAGGCTTGTACCGGCATGTGGCAGTTCACGCACGTTTCCACGATTTTCTTCCCCAACTTGGGGAACTCCCCGCAGGTCTCCATCTTGTGGCACTTCAAACACCGGCTGGAAAAGGCGGCCGCCCCTCGCTGCTTTTCATGCACGTCGTGGCACGTGGAGCAATTCATCTCCGGCGAAGATTGAAAGCACCGGCTTTTTTCCAAAAGCGCCGCGTGATTGCCGTGCACGTCCACGCTTGTGCCCGGATCGGCCGGATCGCGTTGGAAATACCTGTCCAGCGGCTCTCCGGGTATATAGGAAAAAGCGGCCGTCACCGGCATTCGCTTGCCGCCGTGACATTGCGCGCAAACCTCGATTTGCCGTTCGCGCGTTAATTTTTCCGGATTAACGATACCGCCAGCCGCTCTCTTTGCAGCCATCGCTTCCACGTGCTCGCGTGCCGGTCCATGGCAACGCTCGCAGGAAATACCCATCACCAGGCTCGCCGGTTTGAAATGATTTGGCGGGTCTGGTCCGGCAGCGCCGTCCGCATACGCAACGTGGCATTCCAGGCAACGGGCAACCACGGGCCGCTCAAAATTTGCAGTTCCGTCGCGATACCCCGGGCTGTTCACCCAACTTTCCAGATCGGCCCAATAGGAGACCGGGAGCTGAAAGAGCCGGTCGCCCTCCCAGTAGAGATAAGACTGACCAACTCTGCCTGAGCCGATCACAATGTCGATTCTCCCCGAGCGCGGCGAACTCGCTTGAGGAAAAACCCACTCGGCACTCTGGTAAAAACCATCCGGTCTGGATTCCATGCGGAAATACAGTCCCGGGTTCACTGTCTTCAGTATATTTTTACCCTCGGCAAAAGAGCCGAGGATTGAATCCTTGGTAGGCAAACGCGAGCTCAGATGATGAGGAGTTTGAAGGTAGCTCGCCACTTTCTCGGAATGGCACGTGCGACACGCTTCGTCTCCGACATAGCTGGTTCGATCTGTGTTTGCGCTCGCCGCCGAGGGAGCAGTCTGCGGTTCAAAAAGGTAATGCGCCTTCCTTTCATGTCCGGCGGCGCGCAGCATCTGCCCAGACTCCGGCGGCACCGGACCCTCGAGAGCTTGCCCGAAAAAGATAAAGGCCCCGAACAAAACGCCCTTTGTAAGCGTCGAACTCATCGGGGCGCACCCTCCAGAGTGCATATTCTATCTGCACGCCCCTTTCTCCCGCAAAATGGTTGGAATCCGGCGGGCGCGGGAGCGCGAGGCCTTTCCGCTCGACCGACGGCGCAGTAAGATATTGGTCCATGCGCGGCGTTTCATTCTTGCTGCTCTTTCCCCTTTCCCTCGGCTCCAACACGACAGAGGCCGGGGCGGCATTGCAGACTGCAAACTATGGTCTGCTCCGCGAGATCGAGTGAGGCTCTATGCTGGTTTCTTTTCGGCCCTGCGGCCCCAAGGATCACAAGGCGTTGTTGAAGCTCATCGTTGCTTACTACCGGTTCGACAAAATTCCGTACGATCGCCGCTCGCTCAGCCGCGGCCTCGATACGCTCCTTCGCAATTTATCGCAGGGCCAGGCATGGTTAATGGAAAATCACAAGAAGCCAGTGGGATACACCCTCCTGACCTACAACTTCGACCTGGAATATGGCGGCGTGGAGGGCATGCTCACGGAAGTCTACGTCGAAAAGCGCCTCCGAAATCGTGGCGTGGGAACCCTGGCTCTTTATGAGGTCGAAGATTTTTGCCGCGAGCGGGGCATTCGCGCAGTAGAGTTACAGGTGCTGAACCACAACAAGCACGCGGAAAAGTTTTATCGAAAGGCGGGGTTCCGTGTCCTGCCGCGCAAAGTGATGATCATGGACGTACGCCCTGAATCGATGAGGCCGCCGCGCCAGGCTATCGCAGATAAGCGTCCGTAATATATTGCTGCACCATGCGCTGGGTGTTGAAGAAGGAACCGTTGATCGCGATGGCGTGCTGCATGACGGCCAGGTAGCGGTTCCGGTCCTCGTAAAACAGCGGCAGGATCACGCTCTCCAGTTTCGAATACAAGCTCTCGGCATCCAGTGCGTTGTTCGCCACCGTTTCCGGCGCGGGTTCCCGCAAGTGTGACTCTCCAATCGACCATCCTGTCACGCCCTCGATGTGTCCTTCCACCCACCAGCCGTCCAGAATACTCAAGCTCGGCACGCCGTTCAGCGCCGCTTTCATGCCGCTCGTGCCGGAAGCCTCCAGAGGGTATTGCGGAGTATTCAGCCACAAATCGCCGCCCGAGGTGAGCTTGCCGCCGAGGTCCATGTTGTATTCGTCGAGAAAAACGATGCTCACGTTCTTTTTCAGCGCCTTCTTGGCGCGGAAGATGCGCTTAATGATCTCTTTTCCGCCTCCGTCGTTTGGATGCGCCTTACCCGCAAACACAATTTGAAAGCTGCCTGCGTTCTTGGCGATGTTCCGCAAGCGGTCGAGATCGCTCAAGATCAGATCGGCGCGCTTGTAGCCGGTGGCCCGGCGCGCAAATCCTATCGTAAACGCCTCCGGGTCCAGCTTCAGTCCGGTCTTTTTCCGCACCGTTTCCAATAAGTCGTGTTTCGCCAAAAGATGCGCGGCCCAAACTTCCTCCGGCGGCAAACCCAGCGCCCCGCGCAGGCTGTAGTTGTCCTCGCGCCAAGACGCAATCTGCCGATCGAAGAGATCGCGAAACGCCGGCGAAGCCCACGTCGCCGCGTGCACTCCATTTGTAATCGCCTGGATGGGCACATTCGGAAACATCTTCCGCGAAACTTGGCCGTGTAATTTCGCCACGCCATTCACGTAGTCGCTCAAGCCCAGCGCCAGATAGGTCATGCTGACGGAAGCGCCCTTGCGCGCCGCTTCCGCCAAATCCGGATAGTTCTCCTCGGCTTGCAGCACGCTCTTGAGTAGATCCACCGACGACGCGTCCTTCAAGTCAAGAAAGCGCGCATGCTCCGGGAACAGGCGCGTCAGATACTCCACAGGAAACTTGTCGTGCCCCGCGGGCACCGGCGTGTGCGTGGTGAACACGCACTTGCTGCGCACTTTCTCGATGTCTTCCTTCTTAATCGAGCTGCGGCCCGCGCGCTCGGCCTCTTCCTGAAGCAACTCGATGGTGAGCAGCGCCGCGTGCCCCTCGTTCATGTGGTAGCGCATCAGTTCCGTATGCCCCAGCGCCCGCAACATCCGCACCCCGCCGATCCCCAGCAGCACTTCCTGCGACAACCGGTAGTACGGATCGCCACCATAGAGCGAACCGGTCAGCTCTCGATCTCGCGGATCATTGTCCGGAAGATCCGCATCCAGAAAATAGATGGGCACTTCATAACCACGGACACCCTCCGCCGAGTAGCGCCAGGCGCGCAATTCCACCCGGCGGTTCTCCAGCGTGACCGTCACGCGCGGCGCCTCCTCCTGGAGAAATTTCTCCACATTCCATTCCACCGGCTCTTCCACCTGGGTGCCATCCTCCGAAAGCCTTTGCCGGAAGAAACCCTTCCGGTACAACAGCGAGACTGCCACCATCGGCAGTCGAATATCCGCCGCCGCACGGATGGTATCCCCGGCCAGCACGCCGAGTCCTCCGCTGTAGCTCGGCATGTCGTTTTCCAGGGCGATCTCCATGGAAAAATAGGCAACAAATCGTTTCGGTGGATGTGCCAAATCGGCCATTTTTTCCTGGGTCTCCGTCCTGCGCCCTGCTCGTGCTTATCCCTACTCTTCGCTAACTCTCGGTGAGCTTACCATTCTCTGAGAACAGCCCTTCTCAAGCAAGGACAGTCCCCGCTCGGGTTTCTTCTTGAATCCGCACGCCGCCGAAATTACAGGCTCGCCGGAATTCTCTCCCATGGCCATGGTCCTCGAAGCAATCCGGGCCCCCGGACTGACGAAAGCTCTAGCCTCTGGCACTCGAGCCTGGAATCCACACTCCCAAAGGTGGACCATGCGCCAGCTCTTAGCAAGTCAGCTTAGTGACAACTTATCCACAACTACCTAACAGAGGACTTGACGTTGAAATTAATTCATATTAAATATAGTCATATTCCAACACCCTTGCGGTGCTGGAAGCTCGTGGGGAGTCCTCTCGAAAATCACGCGAATGGAGGTTAATCGTGACAGTCGAATGCATGCCAGTTCCCGGAATAACCCACCGGAACTTTAATCTTTGTCCACACTGTGTCCACCTCGGCCAACAAGCTATGCTCACGCGCCTTTGCGAGGGTTTGCCGATGATTTCCCGCTCGGATGGAGAAACTTTCCATCTGCTTCTGGCGGATCGGCCGCTCCCCTATCCTATTGAGCGGACTGCCGGCTCGGCGAACCAGATCTCCGTCTGTTTCTGGTATGCGCACGCGCGTCAGCCCAAGAACACCTTCTCCACCGTTGTTGTTTTTCCGGAGTCACGCACCCTCCATCCCGCTGTTTTTCGCAGGATTGAAACGGTTGCCGATCTTCTGGCGGAAGAGCTAGCCCGCAGCGGTTCGCTGGCGGATTTCTACGAGTTGTTCGAAGAATCCGAGAGCGTCGCGGCGTCCTTGTCGTCCTGAGGCGGGTTCTCCATCTCTTTCCGGCGCAGTGCCGGTTGAAGCGGGAGGTTATTTGCCCGCTTTCAGGAAGTGCCCGGCAACGATACTGGGCGTTTCCACCAGGCGCTTTTCTTCCGCGCAAACCGCCAGGCGGAGAAATTGCGCCATGCTCCAGGCCAGCGGCGTGGCGCTTCCGGTCCCGGCGCCAAAAGAAAAATGGAAAGCCGACGGGTCCGCCTGGTCCCAGACCTGTTCGGGAATCATCCCGCCTGCATTGGCGAACTGCTGCATGGACGCCAGGTACGGCGCCGGGTCGTGCCCCAGCGCAATCTCATACTCCCCGCGTTCCCCGGTGAAGATCGGCCAAAGGCGCCCGATGCCTTCGCCTAGCCACGGCCCGCCAAAATAGGTCTCTCCATATCCGTCGTGATTGTAGCGGCGAAAGCCCGGGCCATTGGGAGTTTCGGTGCGGATGGTGGAATCGATGACCTGAACGGAGTGCGCAATGATGGGATCGCTGGCCGGACGAATTCCCAGGCGCACCAGTTCCAGAAAGCCGGCGTCCACGACGTCGCGCTTGTCCCACACGCCTCCGCCATTCTTCACGTCCAGTTTTGCGCCGTCGTTGGGGTCGGTGGAGTCGTTGATGCGGATGTAGTAGCCCGCTCCGCCTCCGGAACCTCCGAGGTGACCGGTTGTCGTGACCATCCATTTTTCAAGGTTGCCGGCCCAATCGTCGGCCGCGCGCAGGTATCGCTCGGCGTCGTCTTTCGCCCCGTTTTTCCTGGCGATGTCCGACGCGCACACCAGCCCCGCAATCTCCGCCGCAATCGTCGAAGGAGAATAGCCCTTTACTTCTTCCCAGCGCTCTTCCTCCGTCATTGGTCCATGCGAAAGAATAAATTCGGCTTCCGGCCGCAGGTGCTTCGTCCAGGTGTCCGCATCGGTGCGGCCCAGTTGCCAGGCGAGGACGAGAGGGTAGGAAATTTCATCCATCTGCAAAGCCGTCCAGTATGGCTTGCCGTCCAGCCAACTGTTCTGCGGGAAGCTGCCGTCGGGCTTCTGTTGCACGGTAAGCAGATAATTCAGGGCGCGCTCCGCTGCGGCGCGATCGCCCGCGGCGAGCAGCCCTGTGGCCACCTCATATAAGTCACGCGCCCAAATCAAGTGATATCCGCCCACGCTGGGTTCGCTCGCCTTGACGGCGAAGCCCCACGGGATGCTCATGGAAGCGATCATCGCGCCACGGTAGGTCTTGTCCTCGTGGGCCTTCAACACCATCGCGGCGAGCTGGAACATACGCTCGTAGCGGGCATTTACGCGCCTCAGGCCTCCCACGTACTCCTTCCACCCGGCGACATACTCGGTGCTGACCGCCGAAAAATCCCGCTGCAAACTCTTCTTCGCCGTATCGACCGCCGCGGCAGCGTTTGCCCCGAAGCCCAGCGCAAGCACGAACTGTTTCGCGCCGGCCAACTTCGCCACCTGCAGTACATTGCCATTTTCGGCCCGCGCATACTTCTGCGTCAGGGCGTGATTCCGCAGCAGGTCGGAGTATCCGTCGCTTGTGCCCGCAAAACCGCTGGTCAACTCCGTGAAGCCCGGCTTGCTGATCAGCGCCGCGGCCACATCGCCTTTCTGCGCGATCAGGGCATCCCCCTGCGAAAATCCAGTATCCCCATACCCACTGTTCTTCAAAGAGGGATGAAACAGGACGTATAGCGAGTAGCCGGCCGGCCCAGTGAACGATACTTCGATCAGCAGCGCATCGCGCTTCGGATCGGTGATGTAAGTCTTGGCAATTTTGAATTTTCCCTCAGGGTCGCTGCTGGTCTGCCGGTAAAGTAAGGCATCCTCGTTGACGCGGTCGAGCGAATGCACCATGTCCGCCGATTCCACCCAGACCCGTTTGCCGTCGCTGACCGCAAACTCCAGCGTCCGCACATTGGCGGTGTCCAGCCGCGGGTAGTAAACCTCGGTAAGGATTCCTCCTTGCAGCGTGAACCAGACCTTCGATTCGGTGGAGGTAGCGGTGCCAACGGCTTCCTTCCCACCGGAGGTCCACGTGGGAAGCACTCCCGGGCCGTTCGGGGCATCTTGTGCTGCGGAGGCGGAACCAGAGAAGCCCAAGAGAATAAGAAAAGCGAACAGTTTTTTTCGGGTTGCCACGGAACCATCCTTTCAGGTATCTCGAAGAAGAAAATGCCGCAGGCGAAAGCCTGCCTCTCTTCTCGGAGCGGACAAACTGCATCGGGAAGCGCGGGCCGGCGGCAGCCTCGGCGCTAGTACGCCCTCTTCGCGCGCTCGGCGATGAGCTGCTTGAACTCCGGATCGTCGTGGAGAATCTTGAGGTCGGGGTCCTTCGAGCACCAGTCCGCATTCCCGTAGCCCGCGTCCATCGAGCGGCGCAGGGTATCCATGGCTTCGGCTTTCAGTCCCAGAACTCCGTAGGTACAGGCGGCATTGTAAAGCACATTGGCGTCGGTCGGGCGCATCGCCACCGCAATTTTCACGTGCTGTATGGCCTCTTGCGACTGGCCCAGGATGGCCAGGTCCGAAGCTAACAGGATCCGCGCCCGGACGTCATCGGGGAAGCGATGCAGTTGCTCGGTCAGCACTTCCCTTTCGCGCGCCCGCAACCGTTCCGCATCCGCCATCCGCCCCAGACACTCCAGAGAATTGATCAGCGGGATCAATGCGTTGTAGTCATTGCTGACGAATTCGAGGGCGCTTTCGGCGAGCTGCGCGGCCTCCTCGTGGCGCCCCGAAGTGAAGTAAGCCCTCCCGAGAATATCGTGGGCGCCTTCGCAATCCGCTTGCAGTGCTACGGCGCGCTTCGCCAGCCGAATCGCGTCGTCATACTGCTGCTGCGCGAAGTGAATACGCGCCCGGGCGGAGATGACCTCCGGCAAATCCGGCGCGATCCGTTCCGCTTTCGCCACCGCCGCGAGCCCTTTCTCGATAAATTCGGGGCTGGGGCTGCGGAACTCATGCATTCCTCCCCACACGCTCGCCATACCCGCGTACGCCAGCGCGAAATTCGTATCCAGCTTCACGGCCTCCTCATACATAGCCAGAGCGTACTCGAACTGCCTCTGGCGGAGATAGTTGCGGCCTCGCAGGAAGAAATCGTAAGCCTGCGGATTGTCCGTCGGCTTCTTGGCGATCACCCTCTCTTCCTGCGGAGAAAGCGTGATCTCCAGCGCCTTGGCGATGCTCAAGGAGATCTCTTCCTGAATGGCAAAGACGTCCTCCATCTGCCGGTCGTAACGCTCGGCCCAGACGGAATGGCGGGTTTCGCTCTCGACCAGCTGCGTGGTGATGCGAAGGCGATTGCCGGCGCGGCGAATGGAGCCTTCGAGGATATACATCGCGCCAAGCTTTTCGCCAACCTGCGGAGCAGTCACGGGCTTGTCCCGGAATGGCAGCATTTCCGATCGCGGGAAGATCTGCAGCCGTGCGATTTTCGAAAGTTCCGTGATAATGTCCTCGGTCATGCCGTCGCGAAAGTATTCGTCTTCCTTGGCGCCGCTGAGATTTTCGAAATAGAGAACCGCCACGGTCTTTTTCTTCTGCTCGGGCGCAGCCGTCCGGGCGGCGCTTACGCCGCTGCCGCTGCTTGCCACGCCGCGATGATCGGAATCTTGCTTCCCCGCGTTATCCAGATCACGCTTCAGCCGCTTCAGGTCCGCGCGCAGTTCCGCGGCCGTCTGGCAGCGAAGATCGCAGTCTTTCTCAAGCGCTTTTGCGATGACACGGTCCAATTCCACCGGCGCCTTCGGATTTGCCTTTGAGACGGGATCGGGAGTCGCGTTCAGGATGCCGTTGAAGATGATCGCCGTCGTGTGGCCGGGAAAGGGAACGCTGCCCGTGGCCATCTCATAGAGGACCACCCCGAACGAAAACAGATCGGTGCGCGGCCCCAGCGCTTCGCCGCGGGCCTGCTCCGGGCTCATATAGGCGATGGTGCCGACGGAACTGCCCGGGCTGGTTAAGTCCGAGCCGCTGCCGCCCTGCGTCTCCTGCGGCATTTCCGCTCCGGCGAAGGTGTCCTCGGCTTTGTGAAAGGATTCTCCGACCTTCGCCAGCCCAAAATCGAGAATTTTCGCCTGGCCGCGGTTGGTCAGAAAAATGTTGGCGGGCTTGATGTCTCTGTGCACGATCCCCCGGCTGTGGGCGGCATCGAGCGCATCGGCAATCTGAATCCCGATATCCACGACGAAGCCACAATCCATGGCCGTGTGGTTGATGCGATGCTTCAGAGTCTGCCCTTCCAGCAGCTCCATGGCCATGAACGGCTGCCCATCCACTTCGCCGACGTCATAGATGGTGCAAATGTTCGGATGATTGAGGGCGCAAGCGGCGCGCGCTTCGCGTTGAAATCGCTCCAGCGAGAGCCGGTCGTTCGCCAAATCCGGCGGCAGAAATTTCAGAGCGACATATCGGCCCAGGCGGTTGTCTTTCGCTTTATAGACAACTCCCATTCCGCCTCCACCGAGTTTTTCCATCACTTTGTAATGGGAGACAGTCTGTCCGATCATGTTCAGAAGAAGGGCGCTCCGAGTACATCATAGTAAGGGCGCGGAGCGAGCCAAGTCAATGAACGCGAAACGCGCGAAACTCATCGCCGCAGCGGGGCGCCTCGAAAGCGCGAAAACCGCTCTGGAGCTTTGCTCCCCGTTCGTGATACAAAAACCCCTTGACCCTCTCACAGGCCATCTTCCTGTTTTTCGCTGGCGCCCTCGGCGGCGCCATGAACGCGGTGGCTGGCGGCGGCAGCTTTGTCGCGTTTCCCGCGCTCCTGTTCACCGGGGTTGCGCCCATTCCGGCGAACGCCACGAACACTCTTTCTCTGTGGGTTGGGACCGCCGCCAGCGGTGGTGCCTACCGCAATCGCCTGAACCTTCCCCGCCGCATCCTTATTCCCTTGCTCGTTATGAGCCTGGTGGGAGGGCTTGCCGGGGCCCTTCTCCTCATCAAAACTCCTGCGCACACCTTCCTGCGCATCATCCCCTGGCTGATCCTCGGAGCAACGCTTCTCTTCACGTTCGGCAGACACCTGACCGGCCGAATTTCTGCCGGAATTTCCCATGAAGCCAGCAACACCGCGGTTGCCGTGGCATCGATTTTCGAGCTGGTTGTGGCAATCTACGGCGGCTATTTCGGCGGCGGAATCGGCATCATGAACCTGGCGATGCTCGCCGCGATGGGCATGACGGATATCCACGCCATGAACGCGCTAAAAATACTATTGGTCACGGTGATCAACGGCGTGGCTACGGTAACCTTCATCGCAACCGGATCCATCGTCTGGCCGCAGGCGCTGGTGATGATCGTGGGAGCGGCTTGCGGCGGCTATTCCGCGGCCCTTTACGCCCAGAAATTGCCGCAATCTCTCATTCGAGCCTTCATCATTGCCCTTGGCTTCGGGATGACCATCTACTTTTTTGCGGCAGCTTATCGTTCGTGACTCGCGACCTAGACATTCCTCGGGTCGCAGGTCAGAATGCGCGGGTGGGTCTCCATGTCCGGATTGCTTGACGCCTTTGAAGCCAATGCAGTCGAATCCGCCGCGCAAGTAGAGCGGGTTGACGCCTCGCCTGCTTCGGTTCGCGCCGCTGTGCTGCGCGCCTTGGGCAGTTCCACGACCATCGTCCTGGGCCCACGGGAGTTTTTTCCAGATGAAACGAGGATCGCCCTACAGGATCTGCCGGGAGTGATTCCTCAGCCATCGGACGAACAGCTTTCCACCGCCGATGCAGGCGTCAGCGCGGCCTTCGCCGGCGTCGCTTCCAGTGGCAGCGTG
>Ga0074044_10002893_pt1 | contig 14899 bp, 13 predicted proteins | sample BogForMeECP23OM1_FD_94443 | JGI IMG/M metagenome (GOLD analysis project Ga0074044, IMG submission 94443) | Bog forest soil microbial communities from Calvert Island, British Columbia, Canada - Bog Forest MetaG ECP23OM1 | ecosystem: Environmental > Terrestrial > Soil > Wetlands ... | reverse complement strand
TGGTCGAACGCGTCCAAGGTCCCCCGGAACGAGCGTCCTCCCTTCATCTCGACAAGAACCCGCTTGTGCAGGTTCTGCTGAAGGAGGTCGAGCGGCTTCATGCTCGGGGAGGTCGGTCAGGCCGGGTGGGCTTCTTAACGGTTGCCGAACTCGGAACGGCCCTGTCCGGCGCGGCCCGTTCCGCCGGGGCAAACAGCCCGAGGACGTCCCGTGCGGCCCGCGACCGGGCCGGCAGTGGAGCGATCCGGCGGACGGCGGATCGGAGTGTCCGGGCGACCGTGTCGACGCCGCGGTCGGCGCGGACAACGACCACTCTTCCCGCGAACGCGGAGCGCAGCGAGGTGCGGAGGAATCGTTCCTCCCACGTGCCGACCGCCGCGTGGCGACGCTCGAGGTCGACCGGATGTCCGAGTCGGTCGCCGCGGGCTCTCGCCCGACGCACCGAAGGGGACGCGACCAGGTGCGCGACGACGTCCGGCATCCCCCACGCACTCCGACGTTCTAGCTCCCGCGCCCGCGCGACGAGCCGTCGCAACACGGCGGGGGCCGCCCGTCCCAGCGCGACGAGCCCCGCCGTGTAGGTGAGCGGGCCGAGGAATCCGGTATCCGTGACGACCGTGAGCCCGCGCGCGCGGAGGCTCAGCGCGGTCCGATACCTTCGCGCGTCCTCCTCGAGCAAGGTCCCCTCGAGCTTCTCGAGCTCACGGTCCGAAGAGTACCTGAGGTCGGGAGCGGGGTCGATGCGGTCGAACGCCTCCGCCAGCGGCACCCACTCGAACGACGCGGCCGCACGCGCTACGACGGTGCTCTTCCCTGCCGCCGAGGGGCCGTCGACCGAAACGACCAGGGGTCTTGCGCTCACGGATCCACCCGAACGAACGATCCGGGCGGCAAAACGGACGCTGTCGGTCCGTACGGGGCGCGGTCGCGGCCGTTTCCGGGCTGCCGGGGGCCTTTTTGTCGCGGGCAGGCTCGCGGTTCCCGTGCCGATGCCCCCGGCCGGTCACCGGTTCGCCGCCCGAGTGCTCGACTGGTCGACGCTGACCGAGGTTGCCCGCGAGCTCGAGGCGACCGGAAGCGACCCCGAGGGTGTCGGGATCATGACCCGAAAAGGGCAGATCTATCCTGTCCGCCTCGACGGCGTATCGTTGAAGGCGGCGCCCCTTCTCAAGCAGGAGATCCTCTCCGTCGGGGGCGACTCGGCCCATGCAAGGGGGATCGCGGACCACAGCGCGAGCGCGACGGCGGTCGTGCTGATCGCGACGTGGGGCCAGTATCTCTACCTCCTCCCGAAGCTCCGCCGCCAGCCGTTCCGGCTCGCCGAGCTGGCGGACGAGGTCGAGCGCGCGCTGCGCGCGTACGTGGCGCGCGGCGTCCGTACGATCCCGGGCCCCCACCGCCCGATCACGACGGGCGACCGCACGCGCGTGATGGGGGTCGTGAACGTGACGCCCGACTCGTTCTCGGACGGCGGCCGCTTCCTGGATCCGGACGCGGCGGTGGCCCTGGCCGAACGGCTGGTCCGCGAAGGAGCGGACCTGATCGACGTGGGCGGCGAGTCGACCCGCCCCGGAGCCGCGCCGGTCTCTCCCGAGGCGGAGTGGGCACGGATCGCTCCGGTCCTCTCCCGCCTCGCGGCCGCGACCTCCGTGCCCCTCTCGGTGGACACGCGCCACGCCGAAGTGGCGGCGAAGGCGATCGACGCAGGCGCGGACGTGGTCAACGACGTCGAGGGGCTTCGGTCCGAGGAGATGCGGCGTGTCGTGGCCCGGAGCGGGGCCGTGGCGATCGCGATGCACATGCGAGGGACCCCGACGACGATGCAGGAGAACCTCGAGTACGCGGACGTACGCAACGAGGTCTACCGCGCGCTCGCGGAGTCCACGGACCGGGCCCGCGCCGAGGGGATTGCGGCCGAGAAGCTCCTCGTCGACCCGGGGCTCGGCTTCGGGAAGTCCGCCGAGCAGAGCGCGGACCTCCTCGCCCACCTCGGCGAGCTGCGGAGCTTGGGATACCCGGTCGTGGTGGGAGCGTCGCGCAAGTCGTTCCTCGGCTGGGCGCTCGGCTCGTCCACGCCCGCCGACCGGCTGGAGGCCGGCCTCGCGGCGGCTGTGATGGCCGCCGAGCGGGGCGCCGCGTTCGTGCGCACCCACGACGTTGGCCCCACCGTCCGGGCGCTCGCGCTCGTCGACACGATCGAGCGTCGCAGGGCCGCGTCGCCTTCGGGCGCGCCCGCGGTGGAGTCGGCGGACCCCGAGCGCTAGGGGTCCTTGGGCAGCGACCCTTCCTCGGGGATATCCGTCTCAAGGATGAGCGAGCCGATGTAGTTGCACGCCTTGCAGTGGTACACCTGGCCGACGATCGACCCGGCGATCATCACCACGCTCGACGAGCCGCATTTCGGGCAGAGGAGGACGCTCGGCCGACGGGGCTTACGTCGCATCGCCGTCGTCCGACGTCGTGTCGTCGCCCGCGTCCGGTTCCTCGGGCTCCGGCGCTTCGGGCTCGGTCGGAACGGAGGAGTCGGGCGAGCCGGGCGCGGCGTCCGCCGGGGCCTCCCCGGACGGTTCGGCGGACGACTCCCGCACGACCGCGTCCCTCACGGTGTCGCCCTCGTCGAGCCGGATCACGCGGACGCCGAGGGTGTTGCGCGACTGCGTGCGGATCCCCTTCACCGCCACGCGGATCGTGATCCCTCCCTGGGTCGTGACCAGCACCTCGGAGGCGTCGGTCGTGGGCAGGACCGCGACCACGCCGCCGTTGCGGCCGCCCGTCTTGATCGTCCGGACCCCCTTCGCCCCGCGCTTCGTCTCGCGGTACTCGTCGGTCGGGCTCCGCTTGCCGTAGCCGGTCGTGGTGAGGGAGAGGAGCGTCGGGAACTTCGGGCTGACCGGGGCCATCGCCACGACCCGGTCGTCCTTCTCGCCCGAGAGCCGGACGCCGATGACCCCGTACGTCGCCCGTCCCATCGGCCGCACCTCCGAGAGCGGGAATCGGACCAGCTGGCCCGAGTAGGTCGCGAGCAGGATCTCGGTCGCCTCGTCCGAGACGAGCGCGACGTCCACGAGCTCGTCCCCCTCCTCGAGGAGGACCGCCTGGATGCCGCTCGTGCGGATGTTCTGGAACTGGGCGAGCTCGGTGCGCTTCACGAGCCCGCGGCGGGTCGCGAAGAAGAGCGACCCCGGCCCCGCGAGGTCGTGGAGCGGCAGGAGCGTGCGGACCTTCTCGCCGTTCTTGAGGCGCGGCAGGAGGTTGATGACTGCCTTCCCCTTCGAGTGGCGGCTCCCCTCGGGCAGCTCGTACGCCTTCAGGATGTAGACCCGCCCGAGGGTCGTGAAGAAGAGGATGTCGTCGTGCGTCCGCGTGACGAACGTGCGGATGACGTAGTCCTCCTCCTTCGTCTCCATCTGGACGAGGCCGCGGCCGCCGCGGCGCTGGCGGCGGTACTGGTCGAGGGGGAGGCGCTTGATGTAGCCGTCCCGTGTCATCAGAACGACCACGTCCGTGTCGGGGATCAGGTCCTCGAGCGTGCGCTCTGTGAACGCGGGCACGATCCGGGTCCGCCGCGGGTCCGCGAACCGGGCCTTGAGGTCCGTGAGCTCCGCGACGATCAGCCGGTCGAGGACCTCGGAGGACGCGAGCACCGTTCTGAGCTCGAGCACGAGCGCCTCCTTCTCGGACTTCTCCTTCTCGAGCGTCTCCCGCTCGAGGGCGGTGAGCCGGGAGAGGCGCATGTCGAGGATCGCCTTCGCCTGCTCCGTCGAGAGCAGGAATTTGCCCATCAGGTTCGTTTCCGCGACCGCCACGTCCTTCGACCGACGGATGATCCGGATCACCTCGTCGATGTGGTCGATCGCAGTAAGGAACCCCTCGAGGAGGTGGAGGCGCTCCTCGGTCTTCCGCAGGTCGAACTTCGTGCGGCGCGTGATCGTCGTGCGCCGGTGGCCAAGGTGGAGCTCGAGGAGCGTCTTCAGGCCGAGGACCTTCGGCCGGCCCTCGACCAGGCAGAGGTTGATCACCCCGAAGCTCGTCTCGAGCGGCGTGTGCTCGTAGAGCCGGTTGAGGACGATCTCCGCGGGGGCGTCCCGGCGCAGCTCGAGCACGACGCTCGTCCCCGAACGGTCCGACTCGTCGCGAAGGTCGGTGATCCCGTCGATCCGCTTCGACTTCACGAGCTCGGCGATCAGCTCGAGGAGAGAGGCCTTGTTGACCTCGTAGGGGATCTCGGTGATGACGATCTCGTCCTTGCCGCCCCGTTCCCGGATCTCGGCGGACCCGCGCAGGTGGACCATCGCGCGGCCGGTCTCGTAGGCCTCCCGGATCCCCTCCGCGGACAGGTAGCCCCCCGTCGGGAAATCCGGCCCGGGAACGACCTTCATCAGCTCGTCCAGCGAAGCGCTGGGCTTGGCGAGGAGGAGGCAGAGGGCGTCCACGATCTCGCCGAGGTTGTGCGGCGGCATGTTGGTCGCCATCCCGACCGCGATCCCGGCCGATCCGTTGACGAGCAGGTTGGGGACCTTGGACGGGAGGATCAGGGGCTCCTTCAGCGACCCGTCGAAGTTGTCCGTCCAGTTGACGGTCTCCTTCTCGATGTCGAGGAGCATCTCCTCGGCGAGGGTCGAGAGTCGCGCCTCGGTGTACCGCATCGCGGCCGGCCCGTCCCCGTCGATCGAGCCGAAGTTCCCCTGGCCGTCGATGAGCGGATAACGCAGGCTGAACGGCTGCGCCATGCGGACGAGGGCGTCGTAGACGGAGAGGTCGCCGTGGGGGTGGTACTTGCCGAGGACATCTCCGACCGTCCTCGCGCTCTTGCGGTACGCCCGGTCGTGGGTCGCGCCCGACTCCCACATCGACCAGAGGATCCGCCGGTGGACCGGCTTGAGGCCGTCGAGCCCGTCGGGGAGCGCCCGCCCGACGATCACGCTCATCGCGTAATCGATGTACGAGCGGTGCATCTCCTGCTCCAGCGGGCGGTCCCGGACCCGCTCGGCCGGCGGTTCGGCCGGGGTGGCGGGGGTCGCGCTCACGCCGTCCCTCCCCGCGTCCCGAGCTGCTGGGCGAGCTCCCGGTTCGCGGCCTCGAGGAAGCGGTCGCGTGTTCCCGCGGGGATGGTCGCGCCGCTCGCGACCCGGTGTCCCCCACCCTCTCCCCCGACGGACGCCGCCGCGTTGCGGCAGACGTTCGAGAGGTCCAGGCCCCGCTCGACCTGCCGGGTGAGGCCCCGGGAGCTGACCTTGGTCGGCGCGGACGCCTCCTCCGAGAAGACGAACACGGGGATATCCGGAGCGAGAAGGTAGTTCATCGCGAGGCCCGCCTGGGTCCCCGCGAGGGGCGTCTCGGGGCTCTCGAACCAGCGGAGGGAGCTCATCGAGTGGACGCCCTCCTCCTCGATCCGCCGCAGGCCCCGCAGGACCCCGCTCCGCCACTCGGCCTCGGCGGCACGGGCGCGCTCCACTGCCGCCGGGTCGCCCAGGGCCATCGCGACCCCGACGCCCGGGATCCCCTCGCGCCCGGCCGCGTTCTGGAGGTTCGAGACCTCCTCCGCATCCAGCCCAAGGGACGGAACGAACCACCGTTCCGTGTCGATCATGGAGACGAACTCGGGGAGCACGCCCGCGCGCTCCAGGCGTTCCTTGAGACCGCGCGAGAGCCGGTCGACCTCCTCGGGAGTGAGGTCGGCGGGCGCCCGTCCCGGGTCGATCGAGAGCTGGCGCAGGTACGCCTCGGCGGCCCCGACCTGGCCCGAGAGCCCCCGGACGAACGGGTCGACACTGCGCCCGAGCGCCTCCCCGATGGTCGAGCCGAGGAGGGGGAGGCCGCGGCGCCGGGCGATGAGCGAGCGGCGGATCGCTTCGTCCACGAGGGTCGCGTTGAGCCCGCGGAAGCCGCCGACGTGCTGCCGATCGTGGATCGCCCCAGAGAGGCCCCAGACGGCGTTGTCCCAGTTCGCGGGGTCGAGGAAGACGCTGAACAGCCAGGTGAGGGTGGACGCACACATTTCGCTCATCCCGTCCACCCCCCAGTCGAGGGGGTTGACGAACGCCACGTGGTCGGGGAGCGGCGGCGGGTCCGGCACGCCGGGGTAGCTGTGGTGATCGAGGACGATGACGGGGTGGGGATGCTGGGCGAAGAGGTCGAGCCAGCTCGCGCCTGTGTCGGTCACGAGGACGGGACCCTCGGTCGACTTGAGCAGGGACGCGATCCGTTCCCGCTCCACGTGGACCAGGGCTGTCGCCTGGGCCGGGTAGCCGAGCCGCGCGAGCGCCCGGAGCGCGCACGAGGCGCCGGCGACTCCGTCACCGTCGTAGTGGTAGACCACGCGCCAGCGCCGGGGGTTTCCGAGAAGAAGACCGCGAGCGCGGCCGAACTCCTCGAGGTAACGGGGATGTCGAACGAAACCGTCGGGACCCGAGGGCATCACTCCACCTGGAGCGCGGCGCCGGCGGCGGAGTACCGCCAGCTCTCGGGGATCCGTTCGCGCTGGCGGTAGTATCGCGCGAGGCGTCGGATCCTCGACTCCATCAGGTTCAACCCACGTCGGTTCGCGAGGTCGTTGGGGTGGGTCTTGAGGTGTCCCTGAAGGTGAACCACGCGCTTGAGCAGCGCCTGGAGGTCGTCGGGGATCTCGGGGCGCAGGCCCTGGGCGGCCAGGAGCGTGCCGAGAGACTTTCCCGTGATCGCCCGGGCGGACGGTACGCCGTAGCTGTCGCGCAGGATCTGTCCGATCTGGGCGTGCGAGCGGCCAGCCTTCGCGAGCTGGGTCGCCTGCGCCACGACCTCCTCGGTCGTGACGGTCACCCATTCGGGCTTGACGACAGGGTACGGGCGGTGGGAACCGGCCCGTCCCTTGCGTCCGGAGTGTATCCGCGACACGGCGGGCCGCTGACAAGGGTGCGGTACTTAACGCTTGGCGCGGAGGCCGTTTCTCGGCGGTGGGGAGACGGCCCGGAACCCGCCGTTCAGGCGATCCGGTCGGTCCTGCGGAGCGCCTCGATGAGGAACGCCTTGCCCTCCGCGGTGATCCGGTAGCGGGCGGCGACGGGGGCGTGGGCTCCCCGACCGGCGTGCTCGGCGGCCTGGGCGTGCACCATACCGTTCCGGACGAGGAGTCCCAGGGCTTGCGAGACCTTTGCCTGCCCGTCGTCGACCGGGGCGAACCGGCGGAGGATCCGCTCCAGGTCGGCCAGCTCGAGCGACTGGTCCCGAGACCGTCCCTCGTGCATCGACTCGGTCCGGTTGAGCTGCTGGAGAATGGCGACGAGGGTCGCCCGGACGGGGTCGGTGCCGTTGCCGGGAGACATCGGCCCGATTACGGTGCGTCCCTGTACTTATAGCCCGCTCGCGCGGGCGGCCGCTCAGATGCGTCCTTCCTTCTGAAGGGCGCGGACGAGGAACTCCTTGCCGCCGGTCGTGATCGTGTACCGGTCGGCAACGACCCGGCTCCGGTCCCAGGCGTACTCGGGGTCCTTGAGCTCCTCGGCATAGCCGTTCCCGACCAGGACCAGGATCGCCTGGTGAACGTCCTCCTGCGTGACCTGGGGCGCCGGTCCCCGGGCCAGCGAGCGGGCGAGCTCCCCCAGCTCGAGGCCCAGCACCCCGAGGCTCTCCATCTCCGCCCGGTTCAGCTGCTTCAGGACCTCGACGAGCTCCCAACGGAACTCCGCCGCGTCCCCCGCCGGCGAACCGCTCACGGGCCGAAGACCGTCGGACCCGGGAGATGAACGTATCCGTCCACTTCCGCCGGTCCCTCGGTCTTTTAGGCGAGCCCTGCGAATACCCCTTCAAGATGGCATGCACCTGCCGCAACGCGGCCCGATGCCCGATCTGCAACACCGCGGTCCGCGTTCCGCTCACGAACCTCGAGAACGCCGCCGGAGCAGCGATCCTGGTCGACCGGTTCGCCCGCCGGGATTCGTCCTCGTCGCGCGAGGGGTTGCGACGGCTCATCGAGGGATGGGCGACCTGCCCCGCGTGCGGCCACACGATCCACTTCGAGCACTCCCGCACCTGCGTGTCGTCGGCGCTGACCTCCGCCGGCGTGCCGCCCACGGAACGCGAATCGATCCTCGCGAAGATCACCTTCCCCGAAGGGTGACGACAAGGATCGTCCATGCCCGACCCCGACCCGTTCGTCGTAACGCCGTACGAGGTCAAGGGCCGGATCGACTACGATAGGCTCCGCGAGCTGTTCGGGACCCAGGCGATCACCCCGGCGCTGCTCGAACGGATCCGGACGCTTGCGGGAGGCGAGCTCCATCCGCTGCTCTCGAGGGGGATCTACTACTCCCACCGGGACCTCGTGTCGCTCCTCGACGGGTTCTCGGCCGGTCGACCGTTCTTCCTCTACTCGGGACGTGGGCCGTCCGGCCCCCTGCACACGTCCCACCTCGTCTCGTTCGATCTGTGCCGGTGGCTGCAGGCGAAGCTGGGCATCCCGATGTACGTCCAGATCACGGACGACGAGAAGTTCTGGGCCCGGTCGGGGCTCTCCCGCGAGGAGACGGCCCACTGGGGGCTCGAGAACCTCTACGACATCCTCGCGCTCGGGTTCGACCCGAAGAAGACGCATGTCTTCTTCGACTCGCGCTCGATCGCCGCCCTCTACCCTCTCGCGATCCGGGTGGCCCGGAGGATCACGTACTCGAACGTGAAGGCGGTCTTCGGGTTCGAGCCGTCCACGAACATCGGCCTCGTGTTCTACACGGCGCTCCAGACGGTTCCCGCGTTCTGGCCGTCCTGGAAGGAGGGCCGGCAGGTCCCGTGCCTCATTCCCTGCGGGATCGACCAGGACCCCCACTTTCGACTCACACGGGACATCGCCGAGGGGATGGGGTACCCCAAGCCGGCGCTCGTCCACAGCCGGATGGTCCCGGGACTTCTCGGCGAGGCCGCGATGTCCACGACGGGGAGCGCTGCCGACAACGCCCTGTTCCTGAACGACCCTCCGAAGGAGGTCGATCGCAAGGTGAGGAACGCGTTCACCGGGGGCCGCGCGACGCTCGAGGAGCAGCGCCGGCTGGGCGCCACGCCCGAGGTCTGTTCGGTCTGGGCGCTCTGGCGCACCCGCTTCGCCCCGTCGGAGGAGGAGTTCGGAAAGATCACGGCGGACTGCCGGTCGGGGGCCCTCCTGTGCGGCGATTGCAAGTCCGCCCTGCTCGAGAAGATTCACGCGTTCCGCCGCGAGCACGCGATCGCCCGGGAGAAGGCGATGACGTGGGCGGAATCCGTGATCGTGACCGAGCCGCCGCACCCGCTGTAGGCGGGTCGGTCTAGCCCACTTCGGGCCGGGGCTCGGGCGGCCGTATCCCGGCAGGCCTCTCCGGGCGGTTCGGGCCGGCACCCTCTACCGTCTCGTCGGCGCCCTCGACGGCCGTGAGCAGGCGCAGCATCGGGTGGAAGAGCGACCGTTGGGCCCGGTCCGGGTCTAGGTTGTAGGCCCGCTCGTAGGCGGCGACCGCCTCCTCCTCGTCCCCGAGCGACAGGAGCGAGAGGGCGAGGTCGAGCCAGCTCTTCGCCTCACGGGCACCCTCCCTCTCGCCGGACTCCTCGACGTGGTCGTCGAGGCGGTGGGGTGTCACGGGGTTCTGAAGGTCCGGGCCAGGCCCGACCTCCCGCGAAAGGACCAGGGCCCGTTCGAAGGCGACCGACGCGGCCCCTTCGTCGCCGGATTCGGCGAGGGCGACCCCCAGCCGATGCCAGGCGACCAGGTCGTTCGGGGCGAGTGCGACCGCCCGCTGGTACGCCGTCGCCGCCTCGGCCCATTCGTCCCGCATCGAGCGGGCGATCCCGAGGTGGAACCAGGCGTCCTCGTTCCGGGGCGAGAGGGAGATGGCCCGCGACAGGGCGGCCTCCGCGTCCGCGGCCCGGCCGAGGTGGGCGAGGGCAATCCCGTAGTACGACCAGGCGGCCGCGTCGCTCGGGGTCTCCCGAACGATCTCGAAGAACTCGTCCGCCGCGGGCGCGTACTCGCGAGCGCGGATGTGCTGCACGCCGACCTCGAAGCGTTTCGACATCCCGGCGGCTCCCCGAGCCCCACCCTTCATGAAAAAGATAGCGCTCGACACCCCGGCGGTCCCCCCCGTCCGGACGGGCTTCGGCGGCCCAGCCCCGACGGGGGCGATTCCTTTAAGACCCCCCGCCGGCCATGCGTTTTCGAGGAATTCGCGAGTCCGGCCCGAATCTAGCGTCCCGCCCGTCCTAATTCTGAGACGAGTGTTCGCGCGACGAAGGTCTACCCGCGGTTCTTCACGGAACGAAACGCGAAACGCGGAACGAGGCGACGAAGATGACCGACAAACCCCTGACGAAAGTGCGCGACCTGACGCCGAATTCGAAGCAAGTGAACGTGCTCGCCAAAGTGATGAACGTGGGCGAGCCGAAAGAAGTGATGGGCAAGTTCGGAGACCCGAGGAAGGTCTGCGAGGCCGTCGTCGGCGACGACACGGCGACCATCATTCTCTCGCTGTGGAACGAGCAGATCGGGGCGATCCAGAAGGACGAGACGATTCTCGTCGACAACGGATACGTCTCGCTCGTCCGCGGCCACATGAGACTCAACGTCGGGCGCTACGGCAACCTGTCGAAGTCGACCGAGACGATCGGTGAGATCAACCAGACTCTCGACATGAGCCAGCAAGAGTTCGAGAGCGAGCGCCGGTCCTTTGGCGGTGGCGGCGGATACCGCGACCGCGGCGGGGGCGGCGGCGGTGGTGGCGGTAGCTACGGCGGCGGCGGTGGCCGCTACGGTGGCGGCGGCGGGGGCGGGGGTGGCAGCGGCGGCGGTGGCGGCCGCGAACGCTCCGACTCCTACAAGCGCTACTGAGCGTCCCTACCGGCCCAGTGCCCGAACCCTTTCCTTCCCTTTCCCCCGCGGGCGAATCGCATTAAATAGCCCGCGCCACTCCATCGGAGGAATCCATGCCCGATGATGCGCGCGAGCTGACGCTCTACGTTCAGTCGAAGAAGGTCGTCACGTCGTTCTACCGCACCCCCGCGAGCGTTCCGCCCATGGGGCAGGCGTCCGTGAGCGGCGCCCCGAGCGACATGGGCGAGGCGACCGCGGCGGCCGACTCCGCGGTGTTCTTCCTCTCCGACGACCAATCCCGTTGCGCCGCGGCCGCCGAGGAAATCGCCACCCACCGAGGCTACCGGGTCCACGTGGTCGACGTCGGCAAGGCCGGACGGTTGGAGCGCCTGGTCACGGAGCATCTCCGCGGCGTCCAGAAGTTCCCGGTACTCGTCTCCCCGTCGGGCCACCGCCTTGTCGGGACCGAGCAGTTCACCGAGGAGAACCTGGCGGCGGTCATGCCGACCGAGCTGAAGAGCGTCCGAGCGCTCACCTACCTCAAGGTCAAGGGCGGAGACCTCGACCGGATCCGGCGCCTCCTCGAGGGGTTCAGCGAGGTCAAGGAGCTCCACTTCCTCACCGGCGACTGGGACATCCTGGTCGTCCTCGAGTTCGCGCCCGCGACGACCAACAAGCGCCAGGTGCTCGACTTCGTGACCGACCGGATCCGAGGGATCCCCGAGGTCCTCGACACCTCGACGCTCGTGCCCGAGTACTCGGTCACGAAGTTCCCCCTCGCGAACTAGCGACGCGCCGCCGCGCGGGGCCGGCGTCGCCGCCGGCCGCGCGGGACCGGGGGTGCCTCCCGCGGGGGAGCGTGCGACGGGGGCGGTGTGCCGTACAGCGCCTCGACCGTGAGGGGGTGCTCCTCGTGCCAGGCAATCCCCTCTACGTACGCGGCGAACGTCTCGAGGCTCGTGAACAGCGGGATCCCGAGCTCGACCGCCCGCCGGCGCAGGACGTACTCGTCCTCGAGCATCTGCTCGAACTTCTCCTGGGTCAGGGAGAGCGGCACGTTGAGGATCAGGTCGATATCCCCCCGGTCGAGCGTTTCGCGCACGTTCGGGTGGCGGTCGGGCTCCGAGACCTTGTGGAGGATCCGGACGCCCCTCAGGCCGCGGTCGGTGAGGAACGCGCCGGTGTCCTCGGTCGCGAAGATGCGGAGCCCGATCTCGCGGAGGCGGCGGGCGCTCGGGAGGAGCTCCTCCTTGAGGCGGGGCCCCCCGACCGACAGGAACGCCGCGCCCCGCCGCGGGACCAGCTTCACCCCGGTCGCGACCAGCGCCTTCACGAGCGCGTCCGAGAACGTCGGGCCAAAGCAGGCGACCTCGCCCGTGGACTGCATCTCGACCCCCAGCAACGGGTCCGAGCCGGCGAGCTGCAGGAACGAGAACTGCGGGACCTTCACCCCCCACCGGCCGGGCGGTAGCGGCGCGACGCCCTCGCGCGAGAGCCCGGACCCGAGCATCGCCCGGGCCGCCTCGCGGAGGAGGGGGACCCCGGTCGCCTTCGCGAGGAACGGCAGCGAACGGCTGGCCCTCAGGTTCAGCTCGATCACCTGGTACGCGCGGTCCTTGACGAGGAACTGGACGTTGAACGGGCCCTTGATCTGGAGGTTGCGCGCGAGCCGCGTCGCGGCATCGAGGAGCTGCCGCTGCACCTCCTCGGGCGTGTGCCGGGGCGGAAGGCAGAAGATCGCGTCCCCCGAGTGGACGCCGGCGCGCTCCACGTGCTCGAGGATGCCCCCCACCAGGACGCGCTGGCCGTCGGAGATCGCGTCGAGCTCGATCTCGTCCGCCCCCTCCACGAACTTCGTGATCACGACCGGATGCTCGGGAGAGACCCGGGCCGCCTCGCTCAGGAACTGGCCGAGGTCGGAGCGGCCGTAGATGACCCGCATCGCCTGTCCGCTCAGGACGTAGGACGGCCGCACGAGGACGGGGTAGCCGACGTCGTCGGCGAACGCGCTCGCCTCCTCGATGGTCGTGAAGGCCCGCCACGCCGGCTGGGGGATCTTCAGGGTCTCGAGGAGCCGGGCGAACCGAGCACGGTCCTCCGCCGCGTCGATCGATTCGGGAGAAGTGCCCAGGATCGGGATCCCGCACGCCTGGAGAAGCGGCGTAAGGTTCTGGGCGAGCTGGCTCCCGACGCACGTGACGACGCCTGAGAACCTTTCGAACTCGAAGATGTCGCGGACCCGCTCGAGCGTGATCTCCTCGAAGTACAACCGGTCCGACCGGTCGTAGTCCGTCGAGACGGTCTCGGGGTTAGAGTTGAGGACGGCCACGCCGGGGAGTCCCTCCGCGCGGAGCCCCTCGACCAGGTTCATGGTCGACCAGTCGAACTCCACGCTCGAGCCGATCCGGTACGGACCGGCCCCGATCACCAGCGCCGAGCCCGTCGGCATCGGCGTGACATCGTCGGCGTCGGCTCGGTAGGTGACGTAGAGGTAGTTGGTGCGGGCGGGCCACTCGCCCGCGAGGGTGTCGATCATACGGATCCGGGGCCGGATCCCGGCCGACAGGCGGCGTCGGCGGACCTCCTCCTCGTCCAGCCGAGCTGCCCGACCGATCGCCCGGTCCGAGAGGCCGAGTTCCTTCGCCCGACGGAGGAGCCGGAGTTCGACCGCCCCGCCCGGGCCCGCCCCGAGCTCCCGGTGCGCCGCCTCGATCTCGCCCAGGGCGTCCACGAACCACCGGTCGATGTAGGAGACGCGGCTCACCACGTCTGGGTCGATGCCGGCGCGAAGCGCCTCGAGCACGGAGAACAGGATGTCGGGGTTGGGGGCACCGAGGTCGGCCAGGATCGCCTCGGTCGACCGTAGCTCCCTGGGAGGAACGAGGTCGGACCGGGGGTCGGTCATCCGGACCGCCTTCGACAACGCTTCCGGGAAGGAGGCGCCGATCCCCATCGCCTCGCCCACGGACTTCATCGCGGGTCCGAGCCGCCGGTCGGCACGGGCGAACTTGTCGAGGTCCCAGCGCGGGAGCTTCACTACGACGTAGTCGAGCGACGGCTCGAAGCACGCGGTCGTAGCGCCGGTTACCCGGTTCTTGAGCTCGGGCAGGGTGTACCCGAGGGCGAGCTTCGCCGCGACGTAGGCGAGCGGATACCCGGTCGCCTTGCTCGCGAGGGCGCTCGAGCGGGAGAGGCGGGCGTTGACCTCGATCGCGTAGTACTCCTCGCTCTGGGGGTCGAGGCAGAACTGGATGTTGCACTCGCCCACGATCCCACACTCCTCGACCGCGCGCAGGGCCGCTTGGCGGAGGCGTTGGTACTCGGCGTCGTCCAGCGTCTGGCTCGGAGCGATAACGATGTTGTCCCCGGTGTGGACCCGCATCGCCAGGACGTTCTCCATGTTGCAGACCGTGAGCGCGTTGCCGCGCGCGTCGCGCACGACCTCGTACTCGATCTGCTTGAACGTCCCGACGTACCGCTCGAGCAGCACCTGGCGCACCGGGCTCGCTCGGAGGCCGCGGCCGACGACCTCGCGGAGCTCGTCGGCGTCGTGCGCGACGCCTCCTCCCCGACCACCGAGCGTGAACGCGACCCGCACGATCACCGGGAACCCGAGCTCCCGGGTGGCCTCGAACGCCGCCTCCACGGAGTAGACCGCGCGGCTGGGGAGCGTCGGGACCTTCGCCCGGGCCATCGCGCGGACGAACTTCGCGCGGTCCTCGGTCGCCCGGATCCCCGCGAGGGGCGTCCCTAGCACCCGGGTGCCGGTCCGCGCGAGCGCTCCCTGGTCGGCGAGCTGGATCCCGCAGTTGAGCGCGGTCTGGCCGCCGAACGAGAGGAGGATGCCGTCGGGGCGCTCGGCGTCGAGGATCGCCGAGACGAACTCCGGCACGAGCGGCTGGAAGTAGACCTTCCCGTTCTTCGGCTGGTCGGTCTGGAGCGTCGCGATGTTCGGGTTGACGACGATGGCGTACACCCCGTCCTCTTCGAGGGCCTTGAGGCACTGGCTCCCCGAGTAGTCGAACTCGCCGGCCTCGCCGATCTTGAGAGCGCCGCTACCCAGGACCAGGACCTTCTCGGGAAGGGAGAGCGTCA
>Ga0074044_10002892_pt1 | contig 14899 bp, 16 predicted proteins | sample BogForMeECP23OM1_FD_94443 | JGI IMG/M metagenome (GOLD analysis project Ga0074044, IMG submission 94443) | Bog forest soil microbial communities from Calvert Island, British Columbia, Canada - Bog Forest MetaG ECP23OM1 | ecosystem: Environmental > Terrestrial > Soil > Wetlands ... | reverse complement strand
GATGGAGCCCGGCCCGCGGGTGATCAAGTTTCGGCCCAAACGCGACTCGCTCGGGTTCGTGACAACTCCGGCGCGGGTGGGACTTTTTCCGCCGGACGACGATTCCGGGCGGTCGTCCGGCGAGCCGATCCTGCCGGTTGCGCGCGACTGGCTCGCGAAGCTTCGCCTGCAGGACGAGGTCGAATTCTCCGACGCGCGAGGCGCCTCGCGAAAGTTGAAGGTCGTTGAAAAATGCGGCGCCGGCTTCTGGACCGAATCGCGAAACACCGCGTATGTGACTCCAGGCATCGAACTGCACCTGCGCCGCAATGATCGCTCAGTAGGATATGTCGACACCGTGGTAGGCGATCTGCCCAGCCTGGAGCGACGGCTGACGCTCAAGCGTGGCGACATCCTGTTCCTCACCAGGGATCCGATACCCGGCGTCGACGCGAGTTACGATGATGGTGGAAACCTGCTCGCGCACGCGCATATCTCATGCACCCTGCCTGAGGTCTTCGCGGATGTGCGGGCCGGCGAGCGCGTCTGGTTCGATGACGGCAAAATCGGCGGCGCCATCGCCAGCGTGGCGAGCGATCACCTGGAAATCGAAATCACGCAAGCGGCCGGGGAAGGAAGCAAGCTCGGCACCGATAAGGGCATCAATCTTCCGGACACCGCCATCAATCTTCCGGCCCTGACCGCGAAGGATCTCGAGGATCTGGCCTTCGTGGTCGAACACGCCGACGCGGTTGGAATGTCGTTCGTGCGCAGCGGCGAGGACGTCCTGCGCCTCCATCAGGAGATGGAACGGCTCGGCGGCGAGGACCTCAGCTTGATTCTGAAGATCGAAACGCAGCAGGCTTTTGAGAAGCTGCCGGACCTGATGCTGGCGGCGATGCGCCACCAATCCTGCGGCATCATGATCGCGCGCGGAGATCTCGCGGTTGAATGCGGCTACGAGCGCCTCGCCGAGGTGCAGGAAGAACTGCTGTGGTTTTGCGAGGCGGCGCGCATGCCGGTCATCTGGGCGACCCAGGTGCTGGAGAGCCTCGCGAAGACTGGATATCCTTCGCGCGCCGAGGTGACCGATGCCGCGATGGGCGAGCGCGCCGAATGCGTGATGCTCAACAAAGGGCCGCACGTCGCCGAGGCGGTCCGCACGCTCGATAACATCCTGCGCCGGATGCAGGATCATCAGATCAAAAAAACCTCGATGATGCGGCAGCTTCACGTCTATCCCAAGCTCGAAGGCATCGCCGACTAGACGCCCGCGGCGCGAGCCCGGTTGCCATCCTACCTGAGCGCCCGGGGTGGAACATCGAACAACCGGCTCGCCTCCTTCGCGATCCCGGGATCGATTGGGCGCGGCTCAAGTGCGACCCCACCACCGAGTTGATCAACCAGGATCTGGAGCGCCGCCAGGCGTGCGTATTTCTTGTTGTTCGCGGGCACCACGTACCACGGCGCGGTGCGGGTTGAAGTTTCCGCCATCATTTGTTCGATCGCTTCGACGTAGTCGTCCCATCGCGCACGATTGCGAAAGTCCTCGTAGGAAAGCTTCCATCGCTTGAGCGGGTTGGTCAGCCGATCCTTGAAGCGGATGATCTGCTCTTCCGGGCTGATGTGCAGGAAGATTTTGACCAGCCTGATGCCATCGGCCTGCACCGTGTTCTCGAATTCGTTGATTTCGCGATAGGCTCGCTTCCATTGCCGCGGCGACGCGAACTTCTCCACTCGCTCGACCAGCACGCGTCCGTACCATGAGCGATCGAACACCACGATTTGGCCGTGCTCGGGGAGACGCTCCCAGAACCGCTGCAGGTAATGCTGAACCCTCTGTTGCGAGGTCGGCGCCGCCATCGGATGTACGCGAAAGCTGCGCGGATCAAGCGCCCATCCGAGCCGGCGCACGATCCCGCCTCTGCCCGCAGTGTCCCATCCTTCCAGCGCAATCATCGCGCGCTCTGGACTTCCGAGGTAGGCTTGCTGCACCTGCTGTAGAATGCGCTGCAGCTCCACGAGACGCCGCTCGTACGCCGCACTTTCAACCTCCGGGTGACGCTTCAGGGTAGCGAGCCTGAAACGTTTGGGGACCAGAAAATCCTTGGATTTCATCGCACCAGACTGTTCGCTAACGACTCCCCGCCACCGTACTACAGTGCAACTGTAGTGCAATCAGCCGAGCGCGCGGGAACGCATGCCAGCGGCGCGCCGCTTTTCATCCGCCGATACTGAACGGCCCCGATCCGAACTGCGAAATCAGCAGCGCTGCGCCAAGCATCGCGAGGTTCTTGGCGAACATCCCCTGCTGGGTGTGGATTGCGACCGGATCGGTGAGCTTCCAGAACGCATGCATCGCGAAAGTCACCGGGAGCAGGAACGCGACCAGCATCCAGGCGCCCGGTTTTGCCTGGTAGCCGAGCGCGATCGATAGACCGCCGAGCAGCGCCATCGCTCCGGAAAGCGGAACCAGCAGGCCGGCCATCGGCACCCCGAGCTCCGCGGCATGGCGGATGCCCTCCGGCGAGAAGTGCCGCGGCGCGGCGACGATAAAGATCAAGGAGAATAAAATGCGGCCGAGAAGAATGATGACTGCGCTCATAAATATCACCTCCACGAATATTTCAATTATATGAACTATTCTAAAGGATGCAATATTACGCCACGCGATTGATGTTGAAGTCGCGCGGCCCGCATCGTTAAATCCCTCCGTGGCCAGTACTCGAAAACCGCACTCCGCCGGTAAGGTGGAAACCCTGACCCGCCGCCTCGACGCCATCGTAAGCTACACCGCCGCGCGGCAACTTCGCGCGGCCCGCCAGGGCGGGCTCAAGCTGAGCCGCCAGGAGGGCTTCGCGGTTAATGCGCTGGGACGCAGCGGTCCCACGACGATGGGCGCGCTGGCGGGAAAACTGAGCTCCTCGATGAGCGCGCTGACCGCGATAATCGATCGCCTGGTCGCGCAGGGGATCGTGCTGCGCGCGCGCAGCGACGAGGATCGCCGGATCGTGAGAATCGCGCTGACTGCGAAAGGCGTCGCGCTCTATGAAGAGCATCTCAAAACCCAACTCGATCTCAGCCGCAAGATGCTCTCGCGCCTGTCCGCGCAGGAGCAGGATGCGTTGCTGGAGATTCTGCGCAAGATCGTCGATGGCCTGGGCGATGACGCGGAGTCTTAGCCTGAAAAATATTTTGCGCTTTCCTCCGATCTGGCTCGCGGTGGCAATCGCTTTCTGTTCGCCGGCGCGAGCGCAGGTCGGCAGCACGGCGCTGTCGCCTTTGCAGCGGGTTGCGCCGCCCTTTACCGCCAACAAACTCGCGATCCTGGCGAGGTTGCGCGACAAGGACTTCCGCGGACTCGATGCCGAATTCGAAAGTTATCAGCGGGCCTGCGAGAAAAATCCGGCAGCCGAACTGAACGAGAAGCTGGCCTTTGATTCGTTTGCCACCGACGATGCCGCGGTCGGTGACCTCATCGCCGATTGGATAAAAGCGAAGCCCAATTCATTTGCCGCTCACCTGGCCCGCGGCTCCTATTTCTCCTGGCGAGGCTGGCGCCTGCGAAGCAACTTTGCCGATAGCGGGACGACTTCCGCACCGGCCGGCACTACCCGCGATTATTTCGCCAGAAGCGCCGCCGAACTGAGGACCGCGCTTAGAATCCGCCCGCGGCTCAGCATCGCCTATGCCCTCCTGCTCGGCGAGGCTCGCGGTGAGGAAGATCGTCCACTGCGGCAAAAGATTGGGACTGCCGCGCTTCGAGAGCTGCCGGCGAGCTTCGTCATTCGCGAGGAAGCGATGGAATGTCTCTATCCGCGCTGGGAAGGCAGTCATCAACAGATGCTGGATTTCGCGCAGCAATCGCAGGCGCATGCGAAGGAGAATCCCTGCCTCCATTGGTTACTCGGCTTCGTGGATCGAGATGACGGCGAGACCCTCGCAATCGATGGCGCGCTCGACAAATCGATCGCGGCGCTGACCCGGGCGATCCATGAGGGCGGCGATTACTCAGGATTCTATTTCAGCCGCGGAGAGAGCTACCTGCATCGCGAGCTGTATGAACAGGCATTGGAAGATTTCAACCGCGCCGATGAATTGTCGCCGCAAGACCCGGAGTTGATCATTCGGCGCGCCGCGACTTTGGCCAGACTTGAACGACCCAAGGATGCGCTGGTCGACCTGAAGTTCGTCGCCATTTTTGAAGCGCCCGACGATTTCTCGACCCAGCTTCACGATTGGGCGGTCGCCGCGATGAAGGAGCAGCATGAATCGGAAGACCACGGCCACGACCCATGAGCCGGCCAGCGCGGGGTCGTAGCGATTTATGCTATCCTATAGGTGAGGTCGTATTTTCCAACCGGAAGCTGGCGTGGTGAAAGTGCAAAAACAAACCCACTGCAAACATCGTGAGCATTGGCCCTGGGCGTAACGTAAAGGACCTCGCAAGGGCATGACGCGCAATGGTGAAAGTGCAAAAACAAACCCACTGTGAGGATCGTCTGTAGTCATCATGAGTCGGCGTCGGAACTCGATAGGGGATAGCAGGAATCGCAAAAACAAACCCACTCGCGGCCGTCGCCCACGAGCCGAAATCGCAAAAACAAACCCACTTTATGCGCTGAAATGCTGAGGTTTTCCGGCTAGAGTCAATACCGACGTGATGTCGGTATAGACTAGCTCATCGCCTCGAACTCCCGCCTGAAGGTTGCCAGCGCGACCCCATCAAACAGCACGAACTCCACCCTCCGCACCGAGGTCGCGCCGCTTAGATGATCGCGCACCTCCGCCAGCATCACCTGCGCGCATCGATCCAGGGGGAATCCCGCGATGCCGGTGCCGATTGCCGGAAACGCGAGGCTCTTCACCTTACGCTCCGCGGCCCGCAGCAGCGAGTTGCGCGTCGAGGCTCGCAGATGCTCCTCCGAAGTGCGCCCGCCGAGATGCATGCTCGCGGCGTGGATGACCAGCTTCGCCTTGAGCTTGCAGCCGCTCGTCACCGCGGCCTCGCCCAACGGAATGCTTCCGATGCGGTCGCACTCCGCCTGGATCTCGGGACCACCTTTGTTGCGGATCGCGCCCGCAACCCCCGCGCCGAGGATCAAGTCGTTGTTCGCCGCGTTGACTATCGCATCGACCTCGCACTCGGTGATGTCGCCCTGCGTGAAGCGCACCTGATCGCGCCAGTTGGTTGCTGCTTTCGGCATCGCTGTCCTCCAATCAAGTTGACGCCCTCGGGCTCAAGGAGCGATTGTAATCGCACTCTTTAAAGAACCGGAGATTCGTTATGGACAAGAGCCAGGTAGTCATTCCCTCCGCAATGAAGGCGATGTACGACAACTTCCACTTCGCGCCGGCGATCAAAGATGGCGACCGCCTCTTCTGCTCCGGCGTGATCGGTGTCGGCGCCGACGGCAAAGCCTCGAGCGATCCCGAGACGCAGTTCACCCAGGCCTTTGAATCGCTCAATTCGGTGCTCACTGCCGGTGGCGCATCGATTGGCGATGTGGTCGACCTCACCACCTTTCATGTCGGATTGCAGGCCAACATGCGTGCCTTCATGAAGGTAAAGGATCGCTACCTCGCCGCGCCCTATCCCGCATGGACCGCGATCGGCATCAGCGAGCTGGCGTTTCCGGGCGGGCTGGTGGAAATCAAGGCGGTCGCGCGGCTGAAGAAGTATTAGCGGCTTTCATCGGGCCGCTCGACCCTGCTTTGCGAGTTCCGCGATCGGGGGTATAGTCCCGCGCCATCATCAATCGCAGCAGGATTTGGCCAGGTTTTAACATGAGACTCAAAAACAGGGTTGCGCTCATATCGGGATCAGGATCGGGAATCGGGGAGGCGACCGCGAAACGGCTCGCGGCGGAAGGCGCGGCGGTGGCGGTCGTGGACCTCAATGAAGAAGGCGCGCAACGCGTCGCCGGGGAGATTCGCAAAGCCGGCGGCAAGGCCGAGGCGCTGAAAGCGAACATCGGCAATCCCAGCGACGTCGAGCACATGATCAAGTTCGCGGTCGACAAGTTCGGGCAGCTCGACATCCTGCACAATAACGCGATTCGGCTGTACACCGGACGCCTCGGCGAGATGTCGCTCGACAATTTTCGCAAGAGCGTCGAGGTCGGCCTGACCGCCTACTTCTATTCGACGCGATGCGCGCTCGAAGTGATGGTGCCGCGGCGCAAGGGCGCGATCATCAACACCGCTTCGGTGTCGGGGCTGGCCGCTGACTACGGGCTCGGCGCCTACAATGCGATCAAGGCGGGCGTCATCAACCTGACGCGGGCGACGGCGATCGAGTACGCGCGCAAAGGCATTCGATGCAACGCGGTATGTCCCGGCGCCATCGCGACGCCGCCCATCATGAAGATGCGCGCCGCGATTCCCGAACTCGGGAAAATCACTGAGCAGGCGATCCCGATGGGGCGCTATGGCGAGCCCAACGAAATCGCCAACGTGGTGTTGTTCCTCGCGTCCGACGAAGCGTCGTATGTCAACGGCGCCTACATCGTCGCGGACGGCGGGCTCACGGCGCACAGCGGAATTCCCAGCGTTGCCGGCAGCGGACCCGACTGGTAGCAACAATCGTATGAACCGCCGCGACGTCCTGCGCCTGATGTTGACGACCGCGTTGGCCGCGACCATCTGGCCGGGGTCGAAAGCCGCATCAGGCCTGGTGGAGGGCCGCATGACCAAATCCACGATGCCGGTAATCTTCCTCGCGCACGGCAGTCCGATGCTGCTTGATTCGCGACGCTGGGTTGCCGAACTAAAGCAGTGGGCGGATGCGATGCCGCGGCCGCGCGCGGTGCTGATGGTCTCGGCGCATTGGGATCAGCGCCCGGTCGCGCTGGGTGCGACGCGCACGGTGCCGCTGGTCTATGACTTCTACGGTTTTCCCGATCGCTACTACCAGGTGACCTATCCCGCGCCGGGAGCGCCCGAACTCTCGAGCCGCGTGCGCGAACTCCTCAAAGGAGCGAACACCGACTTTATGGATGAGGCTGATCGCGGCCTCGATCATGGCGCCTACGTGCCGATGAAGTGCATGTATCCCGAGGCTGACATGCCGACGCTGCAACTCTCGCTGCCCGGACTCGATCCGGCAACTGTCTATGCGCTCGGGCAGGCACTCGCGCCACTGCGCGAGGAGGGCATTCTGATCATCGGCAGCGGATTCCTGACCCACAACTTGCGCGCGCTCAGCGCCGAGACTCCGGCGTGGGCAGCGGAATTCGACGGATGGATCGCCGACGTGCTGCTGCGCAACGACATCGACGCGCTGCTCGACTATCGCACTCGCGCGCCGGGCGTCCAGTATGCGCTGCCGACCCACGAGCATTTCGTTCCGGTCATCCTCGCGAAGGGCGCGGTCTCCGATGCGCATCTACCGACGACGTTTCCGATCACCGGATTCGTCGGTGGATCGCTGACCCGGCGCTCGGTGCAGTTCGGATAAAATCCGGCTCAGGCATTGCGAATGGTCAATCCTCCATCGACCGGGATCACCGCGCCGGTGAGATACGACGCCGCCGGAAGACACAGACTGACTGTCATGTGCGCGACCTCCTCGGGAAATCCATAACGCTTCAAGGCAGTGCGGCGCTTGCCGAAAATCGTCTTATGCTCCTCGGGAATCGCGTCGGTCAGCGCGGTGCGAATCGGCCCGGGACAGATGCAGTTTACGGTGATGCCCTCGGGACCCAAATCCACCGCGAGTCCGCGCGTCAGGCCGATGACGCCGGTCTTCGCCACGACATAAGGCGTGTCGCCGGGCGTCGCACCCAGACCCTCAGTGGAGGCGATATTGACGATGCGAGCCGCATCGGACTTGCGCAGATGCGGAAGCGCCGCACGCACGATTTGCTGCTGCGCGCTCAGTAGTCCCGCGATCGCGCGGTCCCAAATCTTGTCGTAGTCGGGGCCGTCGAGCGGATGAAAAGCCCCGAAGCCGGCGTTGTTGACGATGATGTCGAGGCGCCCGAAGCGCGCGGCGATCTCCGCAACCACGCGCTTGATGTCCGCGTGGTCCAAGACATCGAGTCGCCATCCGTGTGCGCTGCCGCCCTCGGATTTTATTTCGTCGACGACGCTGGTAACCCCCGCCTCATTTATATCGGTGACCGCGACCTGCGCGCCTTCCTGCGCGAACACATGCGCGGTCGCGCGTCCCATCCCGCTGGCCGCGCCGGTGATGAGCACGCCGCGTCCTTTCACCGAGCGCTCCAATTTCTTGATTGCTGCCATCCTTGGTCTCCTTGCTCCACGCCGGCGAAAACCGGTGCCCGACAATATCGTCGATTCGCTTTTCGGGGAAAGCCCGCTTCGCTAGTCTGCTGATCGAAAACTGGAGACGACTATGGAATTTGAGCGCGCGAAACTCGATATCGATGGCACTGTCGGCATCCTCACCCTCAACCATCCCGAGGTGATGAATGCGGTGTCGACTGAAATGATCGGCGGCATCATGGGCGCGCTGAACGAGGCCGAGAAACCCAAGAGCGGCGTGCGCTGCCTCATCATCACCGGCGCCGGCCGCGGGTTTTGTGCGGGCGCGAACCTGCAGCCCTCGGGCAACGTGAGCGGCCAGCGCGATGCGGGCTCGGTGCTGGAGACGCACTACCATCCGATGCTGCGTAAGCTGCGCGAGTTGCCGATGCCGATCGTCAGCGCGGTCAATGGCGCGGCGGCCGGAGTCGGCATGAGCCTCGCGCTGATGGGCGATCTGGTGATGTGCGCGCGCGCGTCCTATTTCCTCCAGGCGTTTCGGCGCATCGGCCTGGTGCCCGACGGCGGCTCGACGTGGATTCTGCCGCGGCTCGTCGGCCGCGCGCGTGCGATGGAACTTTCGATGATGGGCGAGAAACTGCCGGCCGAAAAAGCGCTCGAATGGGGCCTCATCTATCGCGTGGTCGACGACGCGCAGTTGATGGACGAGGCGAAGAAGCTCGCGCGCGACCTCGCCAGCGGCCCCACCGTCGCGCTCAGCCTTATCAGAAAGCTCTACTGGGACAGCAACGAAAACACCTACGAGCAGCAGCTCAACCTCGAGCGCCAGATGCAGGGCAAGGCCGGCCGGTCGGCGGATTTCAACGAAGGAGTGCGCGCGTTCCTGGAAAAGCGGCCGGCGAAATTCAAGGGCGAATGAGGCTCGCCCTCGCGCGTCACCTCGGGCGGTTATCCCGGTTCGATAGGTTGCTCATGGTGGAACCGGATCACGATGAGCGTAGTCGCCGGCGCCTTGGAGCGCGCGATTCTGCTCGCGCCTCACCTGACGACGTCGCCGCCGCCGTTCCTGACGCCTCCATCTTCATGATACGGAGGACAATATGGATGCGGCCGAACTGAACGAGCGGTTGCGCGCTTTCATCCGCGAGCAGGGCAATTTCCGGGATGTGAAAATCGCGAACCTGCACAAGATGCCGGGCGGCGCCTCGCGCGAAATCTGGTCGTTCGATTGCACGACGCAAGGCGCGAAGGGCGCCGAAACGCGCGGCATGGTGCTGCGGCGCGACCCCGCCGCGCAGCGAATCGAAAGCAATCGCCGCCACGAATTTTTGATCCTGCGCGCCGCCTTCGAGGAGGGCGTTCCAGTGCCGGAAGTTTTCTGGCTCTCCGATGATCCCGCAGTGCTGGGCGCCGACTTCTTCATCATGGAGCGCGTCGAGGGCGAAACCATCGCGCGCCGCCTGCTGCGCGACGAGCAGTACGCCCACGCGCGCCAGGTAATGCCGGCGCAGCTCGCGGAAATCGCCGCGCGCATCCATCGCATCGATCCGATCAAGCACCAGCTCGATTTCCTGCCCGAGCCGGGACCCAACGCCGCGCTGACCGAGGTCCAGCGCTACGAGGAAAATTTCCGCACCCTTGCGCTGCAACCGTATCCCGCCTTCGAGCTGGCCTTTCGATGGCTCTATCAGCGGGTGCCGAAGTCGCCGCGCAAAATGCTGGTCCACGGCGACTATCGCATCGGCAACGTCATCTTCGGGCCCGAGGGCGTGCGCTCGATTCTTGATTGGGAGCTGCCGCATCTTGGCGATCCGCTCGAAGACCTCGGCTGGATGTGCACGCGCGCCTGGCGTTTCGGCGCTGACGAGAATCCGGTCGGCGGTCTCGGCCGGCGTGAAGATTTTTGGGCAGCCTACGAAAAGGCCAGCGGTCTTTCGGTGGATCCCGAGGCCGCGCGATGGTGGGAGGTGTTCGGCAACCTCAAATGGGGGATCATCACTATCAGTCAAGCGCGCACGCACATGGACGGCCTGGTCAGCTCGGTCGAGCTCGCGAGCATCGGCAGGCGCACCGTCGAGAACGAGCTGGAATTGTTAAATCTCATCGAGCAATAGAGGCGAAGGGGAAATGCAGGACAGGCCAACCGCCATCGAGCTGCTGCAAGCGGCGGCGGATTTCGTCGAGCGCGAGATCGTTCCCGTCACGCAAGGACAGAAGCAGTTTCAATCGCGCGTCGTCGCGAACGTGATGCGTATCGTCGCGCGGGAAATCGAAATCGGGGAGCCGCTGCTGCGCGCCGAGGTCGATGCGCTCGCGACGCTGCTGGGCGCGCAGAAGCCGCATCTTCATACCACCAGCGACGTGCTCGCGGCCGCGCGCAAATTCAACGAGGAGCTAAGCGCGCGGATTCGCGCCGGCGAGGCTGACCGCGGCGAATTCCGCGCGCGCGTGCTGAAAGTGACGCGCCAGATCGTCGAGGACAAGCTCAAGATTGCGAATCCTCGCTACCTCGAAGCTGATTTGAAGATGCGAGGGAAGTTCTGACGAGAGGCGCCGAGTTCGCGAACCTCCCGCCAGAAATCTTTCCGGGTTTGGGTCCGATGGATCACATCCGTCCCACGCGATAGAAGTCAGGATTGAGAAACAGTCAGGAGAATAATTATGTCCGAGCGCAAAGTGGTGCTTCTCGAAACCGATGACCTGATGCATGACAACAGCGGGGAATCGAACTTTAACGAGAGCGCCTACTACAACTTTTACGATCGCAATAATCGCGTCGGCGGTTTCGTCCGCATGGGTAATCGCCCCAACGAAGGCAATGCCGAAATGACTGTCTGCGTCTATCTGCCGGACGGTAGCGTCGGCTTCATGTTCAAGCGCCCGGAGATAGGCAACAACGAGGCGCACAATGCGGGCGGACTGAAGTTCGAAGTGGTGAAGCCGTTCGAGCATCATCGGGTGAGCTATCAGGGCAAGCTCTGCATGTTGAAAAATCCGCTCGAGATGGCGGAGCCGACCGTCGCCTTCAAAAACAATCCCTATGCGGCTTGCGAGCTGCGCCTCGATTACTACGGCACCGCGCCGGGATGGGGCGGGGAGCTGCGCGAGAAGACTGCAAGTGGATGGGAAAGCCTGAAGCCTTCGGGCGATGCGACTCAGCAATTCGCCAAGGGGCACCTCGAACAGTTAGGTCACGCGACCGGCACCCTCAAGATCGATGGCACCGCGCACGATTTCAAGCTCGACGGGATGGGACTGCGCGACCATAGCTGGGGGCCGCGCTACTGGCAGGCGCCGAAGTTCTATCGGTGGCTCACGATGAACTTCGATCAGGGTCTTGGCGGGATGGCGAGCATCACGGTGAATCGCGACGGTAGTGAGCATCCGGGCGGTTTCATGATGCGCGAAGGAAAGCCGACCTTGAACATCACCAAGGTCGATATCGAGACCGAGTTTGCCGGCGAGCAGCAGCTTCACGATCGCATCAAGGTGACCTGCGCGACTTCGGATGGCGGCGCGCCGATCGTCATTACCGGTAAGGTCCTTTCGATGATTCCACTGCGCAATCGCCGCGCGGGAATAGTCACTCGCATCGCAGAAGGAATGACCGAATGGCGATGGGGCGACAAGGTCGGCTATGGCCTCGCCGAGTACCTCGACCATCTGCAGGAGTAGCCGAGCGATTTAGCAATCGACGCTTGATCGAAGGAGTGCGCCGTCAGGCGTGCTCTTTCAATCTTTTAAGGCTGTCAGTATAGGGCGGGTAGGCCACGCCGCGTTCGGTGATGATCGCAGTCACGAGGTCATGCGGCGTCACATCAAAGGCAGGATTGAAAATCGCGATGCCTTTAGGCGTGAGCTGCTTGCCCTTGAACTCGGTAAGTTCGAGGTCGGATCTTTCCTCGATGGGAATCTGGTCGCCGCTCGCGCAGTCGAGGTCGACGGACGAGAGCGGTGCGGCGACGTAGAACGGAACATTGTGACGGCGCGCCATCACCGCCAGCGGATAAGTGCCGATTTTGTTCGCAACGTCCCCGTTGGCGGCGGTGCGATCGGTGCCGACGATAACGCAATCGATACTGCCCCTGCGCAGCACCGTGGCCGCCATGTTGTCCGCGATCACGGTGACGGGAATCTTGTCTTTATGTAGTTCCCAGGCGGTGAGGCGCGAGCCTTGAAGAAACGGGCGCGTCTCATCGGCAAAGACCGCGATCTTTTTCCCCGCCTCTTTCGCGGCACGCACGACGCCCAATGCGGTGCCATATCCGGCGGTCGCGAGCGCGCCGGCATTGCAATGCGTCAGCACGGTGCTGGATTGCGATAGCAACTCGGCGCCGAAGCGTCCCAGCGCGCGATTCACTGCGAGGTCTTCTTTGTAGATGGCGATGGCTTCGGCGCGCATCGCGCGGAACAGCTTGCTTGCATCAAGGGCCAGATTCGCTTCGAGCACCCGCCCCATGCGATCGACCGCCCATGCGAGGTTCACGGCGGTGGGCCGGGTCGCCTTGAGCGCCTTGGCCACGACTTCGAACCGCGTTCGCGCGCGCGCACCCCGATGGCCGCGGATTCCGAGCGCGACTCCCATCGCGGCGGCAACTCCGATCGCGGGCGCACCGCGAATCACCATGGTGCGGATGGCCTCGCCGACGCCGCGGTAGTCCTTGTAAGTGCGAATCGTTTCGCGCGCTGGAAGCAGGCGCTGATCGATCATGCGAACGGTATCGTCGCGCCATTCGATAGTTTTGACTGCCACGCTTTTTCCCGAGTGAAATCTATGAAGCTGGAGCGCCGAACAAATCTCGGCAGCGGCTGAATATACGCTCTCGGTGGCCGCTTCGCACGAGACCAATGATCGCTTGCCGGCCGGCGCTAGATCCTTTCGTACACCCCGCGCGCCTTGCGCCGTACCGATCCCATGCGGATCCATCGCGTGATGGCGGCGAACACTTCCGACGGACGCTTGTCTTTGAGTCCTTTCACCAGGTGGACATCGGCCGCCGTGAACCGCTTCGGGAGCTGAGCGAGAGCGCTTCGCCAGTTGACCCGGCCACCAGGAGTCATCGTACGCGCCGATACGACCCTGCCCGAAAGCGGCGCCTGACCTCCGATGAGCATGCCAAGTCGCGACTCCTCGTCCTTGAGCCTGCGCAGCTCAGCCTCCCTGGTCCGAATCTCTTTGCGGAGATTGACCATGAGCGATCGCGCTTGCTGCTGAACCTGGCGGAAGGCCGAGGTGCGCGGGCTAGCACTCGGATTGCGTTTGCGCGGCATTTGGAGTCGATCTCCTCGCTACTAATTCCCGTCAGATGAGTATGACGAAGTTGGTATATTTAAGTTTCGCGCAAAGTAGATTTCACTAAGCAACGATATGTGTAGTCGAATGTTCTCAAACTGCGCGACTGACTATCTCGCGGATTACTCATTTCAACCCAGTCCGAAGTGGATAGTTCCCGCAGCAGAGAAATAGGTGTCTCTCGGCGGAAATAAGTGCCGAGGCTCTTTGGCGATGAGCTGCTGGAACGCGTCAAAGGTTCTAGCCGCAACCCTGCCGTTCGGCGCGGCGGGTCATTAACCTGCCTGATCGTGCTCTAGTGCGCGAGATCACTGATTTAAAGCCCTTTTTGGTTGGTTTTATCGCTTTGTCCCTTTCTTACTGAGTCTCACAGACACCTGCGTCCGACGCCGCGTCGAAGTAGCTGCGATAATGACTTCCGATAGTCACTTGAAGGCTAGGAACCACTATGCTTGCAAATGCCGCGATGGTATAAAAATGCGCAACGTAGTTAACAGATGCACGCCGTCAGCCTCCTTTCTTCTCATTTGATTGCCTCAAATAGGTTTGGGCAATTACTGATCACGATGCGGTACTTCCGCATAAGGCAAAGGTCTGCGTTGCGTGACGGGAGACGGTAATGGGTCGACGACTGTACGTTGGTAATCTGGCTTGGACGGTCACGGATCAGGACCTGCAGGATGCTTTCTCGGAGGCAGGCAAGGTCGATAGCTCGCAAGTCATCATGGATCGGGCGACCAACCGATCGCGCGGCTTCGGCTTTGTTGAAATGGCATCCGACGAAGCTGCCGACGCGGCGATCAAGAAGTTGAATGGACGCGATATCAAGGGGCGTCCGATCCGCGTCAACGAGGCGCAGGCGCGGAGCAATAACCGCGACAGCGCGCGCGGCTAGCCGGCTTCGGTTCGGACCGCCGCCAGCCTCACCGCGCGAAGCAATTCGCGCGATGCCGGCAGGCATCGATTCACGCTCGGCGCGGAGCGTGAGTGCCGGAATCAGACTCCTGTTCAGGGTTTCGCATCTCCCCGCCTAATCTTTAAATCTCACGAGAAAAGCCTCGCTTCACGCAATCGCCATGCGGTACGATCCACCCACGCGAGGAGTCAGCTGTGGAATTCGTTACCATCGAAGCGCAGGCGGAACGCGCACTGATCGCTCCCGAGGCAGGGTTCCAGTGCCGCAGCTATCAAATCGGCGCGCTCGATATCGTCGCGGGACCGCGGGATCCCGAGGCTGACTGGAAGGCGCACCCGTTTCGCTCGGGTATCCCGATTCTCTTTCCGTGGCCCGGAAGAATCGCCGACGGACGCTTTTCGTATCGGGGGCGGGAGATTGCCCTGCCGATCAATGATCCTACGCACAACTGCGCGATTCACGGCCTCATCTACAATCGCGTC
>Ga0074044_10002891_pt1 | contig 14900 bp, 11 predicted proteins | sample BogForMeECP23OM1_FD_94443 | JGI IMG/M metagenome (GOLD analysis project Ga0074044, IMG submission 94443) | Bog forest soil microbial communities from Calvert Island, British Columbia, Canada - Bog Forest MetaG ECP23OM1 | ecosystem: Environmental > Terrestrial > Soil > Wetlands ... | reverse complement strand
GGAGTTCATCGCTTTCTTGCCGGAGTCCGCTTCGGCCGCGGTCACCATCCCGCAGATGACGGCAATGCCCGGAGTCTCCGCAGCGATCCGCTCGACGGTTGCGCGATTGCGCGCCACAAACCAGGCCCGGTCAACCAGATCGCGCGGCGGGTAACCGCAGACGGAGAGTTCCGGAAACAGAATCAGCCCGGCGCCAGCACTCCGCGCCTGCAGCGCAAACTGAATGATCTTGGCGGCATTGCCAGAGAAATCCCCGACGGTGGGGTTGATCTGGCCCAGGGCAATCTTCACACTCTCATTCTAAAAGGTCAGCTCTAGAAGGTCGAGGTGGGTGTGGATGTGGATGTGGAGCGGGCGCCCTCGCCCGCTGCCGTTGACTTTGATCTTCGGAACTGGGGAAGCGGCCCGAACCACGCCTGATTAATTATTAGTTACTAAGTCGTTTGCCGGTGACGATTCGGATTCTCGGCGCTATACTCAGGCGTTTAGTCGCCAGGTTCTGGATCGAGGGGGCCGGAATCTGGAGGAGGCCGAAGTGTTGTCGCCGCACACGAAGTTCATTTGTCCCCCTGGAGCACCTGATTCCCACCTGCAACGAATCTTGCTTCTCGCTTCTATTGACCCTGCATTCACCTTGGGAGATCTGACATGTTCCGGTTAGGGAAGTGGGCAGTGTTAGGACTGGCGCTCTGTGTCTTAGCAACGACACGCGCGCAGGCGAGTGTGGGATTCCAGCCGGTTTCGCAGGAAGAACTGAAGATGACCAGCGAACCGATGGCGCCGGGAGCACCAGCCATCATTTTGTACCGTCAGGTCGACCGGGATGACAACATCTACCATCCCCATCAGGATAATTACTTTCGCATCAAGATTCTGACCGAAGAAGGGCGGAAGTATGGCAACGTTGAAATTGCTTTCGTGAAGGGAAGACAGGACGTTGTGGGCCTGAAAGCTCGGACCATCCGCCCCGACGGATCGACCGCAGAATTTACCGGTCAACCCTTCGAAAAAGAACTGGTCAAAGGGAGGGGAATAAAGTTTCTGGCCAAGACTTTTACGCTGCCAGACGTGCAGGTCGGGAGCATCATCGAGTACTCCTACACCATCGATTTTGCTGAGTACATGCTCTTTGACTCCCATTGGATCCTGAGTGAAGATCTGTTCACCAAGAAAGCACGTTTTTCGCTGAAACCATGCCAGGGCAATCGCAAACCGTTATCGCTGCGCTGGACCTGGCATAGCCTGCCTCCGGGCGCGGCGCCGATGCAGGGGGACGATCACATCATACGAATGGAAGCGGACAACATACCGGCGTTTCAGACGGAAGACTACATGCCGCCTCCGAACGAACTGAAGTCACGGGTGGATTTTATCTATGAGGAAGGAATTGGCGAGAAGGACCAGGAAAGCTACTGGAAGCGGGTCGGGAAACAGCGCAACGAGCAATTGGAGAACTTCATTGGAAAACAGAAAGCCATGCAGCAGGCCGTAACCCAAATTGTCTCGCCGAATGACTCGCAGGAAGTGAAACTGCGGAAGATCTATGACCGGGTGCAGCAGATTCGGAACACATCCTACGAACGGCGAAAAACGGCACAGGAAGAAAAGCGTGAAAAAGAGAAGCCGGCAGAAAATGTAGAGGAAGTTTGGCAGCGCGGCTATGGTAACGGCGTCCAGTTGACCTGGTTGTTCCTTGCCTTGGCGCGAGCCGCAGGGTTTGAAGCTTACGGATGCTGGGTTTCGGGACGCCGCGAATATTTCTTCAGCCCGATTACCATGGAAAGCGCGAAACTGAACTCCAATCTTGCGCTCGTCAAGCTGGACGGAAAAGACCTCTTCTTCGATCCCGGCGGAGAGTTTACGCCGTACGGCATGCTGCCCTGGATGGAAACAGGTGTGACAGGTTTGCGCTTGGATAAGGACGGCGGGACTTGGATTAAGACCCTGCTGCCGCAAGCCTCGGAGTCGCGGATCGAGCGCGTGGGGAAGCTCAAGCTTTCCGACACCGGCGATCTGGAAGGAAAGCTGACGGTCACTTACATCGGGCTGGAAGCCTTGTACCATCGCATGGATGAGCGACACGCGGACGAAGTAGCGCGCAAGAAGTATCTCGAGGAGCGGGTCACGTCACAGATCGGGGTGGCGGCGGAAGCGGAACTAACCAACCAACCGGACTGGAATGGCTCGGAAACGCCGCTGGTTGCCGAGTTTAACCTGAAGATTCCAGGCTGGACTTCGAATGCTGGCAAGCGAGTAGTAATTCCGGCAGCGGTGTTTACTGCTGGCGAAAAAGGGCTCTTCGAACATGCGAACCGCACAAACCATATTTATTTTGAGTATCCCTACCAGAAGACGGATGACTTGACCATCGAGCTTCCGCCGGGGTGGAGCGTGAATAGCCTGCCGCCGCCGCAGGATCAAGACAAAAATGTCGTGGCCTACACCCTGAAAGTGGACCAGGCCCCCGGCACACTGCGGCTAACCAGGAAATTGAGTATCAACGTTTTGCTCTTGGAGCAGAAGTACTACACCGCCTTGCGCAATTTCTTTGAGGTGGTGAGGACCAGCGATGGGGAGCAGATTATAGTGCAGCCGGGAGAGGTCCATGCGAGTAACTAACCGGGTAAAGGGAGTTACGAATTGGCATAGGCTGATAATTTTCTTTTCGTTGGCGCTAGGCATTCTGGCCATGGCGCCACCCACGGCCGCCGGTGGAGAGGCTCCATCATGGATGCACGCACTCGTCGGGGTGACGGTGCGCCCCTATGACGAGAAGACCGACGCTGTGTTGCTGTATTCCGAGGTGAATGTGTTGGTGCTCTCCCAGGACAAAACCAGGACCCAGGTACGCGAGGCTTACAAGATTCTGCGGCCCGAAGGGCGGGACCACGGCACAGTCCAAGTCTTCTTCAATCGAGAGCGAAAAATCAAAAGTTTGCATGGCTGGTGCATCCCGGCGCAGGGCAAGGATTATGAAGTTAAGGACAAGGATGGAGTCGATGTTTCGCCGCCAATCGAGGGCGGAGAATTGGTGTCCGATGTAAAAGCCAGAGTGCTGCACATTCCCGCTCCCGATGCCGGCAACATTGTTGGCTACGAATACGAAGTGGAGGAGCGTCCTTTCTGGCTGCAGCATACCTGGAACTTCCAGAGATATGATCCGGTGCGGGAAAGCCATTTTACGCTGCAACTTCCTCCCGGCTGGGAGTACAAGGCCTCGTGGCTGTCCTATCCGGAAGTGAAGCCAACCGAAGGCGGCAATCTATCGCAGTGGGTGGTCAGCGATGTGAAAGGGATCCGGCATGAACCGGACATGCCTCCACTCAGCGGAGTAGCCGGCCAGCTGATCGTGTCCTTCTTCCCATCCGGCGGCACATCTCAGAAAAACGAATTTCTGAATTGGCAGGGCATGGGGACTTGGTACGGGAGCCTCTACAACGGGCAGACGGACGCGTCGGAAGCAATCAAGCAAGAAGTCAACAGCTTGGCGGCAGGTAAGACGGCGACGTTGGCGAAAATGCAAGCCCTTGCCAGCTTTTTGCAACGCGACATTCGCTACGTCGCCATCGAACTCGGCATTGGCGGCTATCAACCCCATGCCGCGCCCGATGTTTTTTCGCACCGCTACGGAGACTGCAAAGACAAAGCGACGCTACTGCACACCATGCTGCGCGAAATTGGCGTCAACTCCTACCCGGTCCTAATCAACACGCGACGGGGTTCGGTCACACGCGAAATGCCGGCTCACAGCGCCTTTAACCACATGATTCTTGCCATCAGGTTGCCGGATGATGTGCAGGACCCGTCCCTGATCGCGGTGATTCAGCATCCCAAACTAGGAAGGATTTTGTTCTTCGATCCGACCAACGAGTTGATCCCCTTGGGCCAGATTGGTGGGTACCTGCAGGCCAATTACGGCTTACTCGTAACACCCGACGGCGGCGAACTGGTCGAGTTACCGCAACAACCGTCATCGATGAACAGCATCCAGCGTGTGGCCAAGTTGACCCTCGACAATAATGGGATGTTGAAAGGCGATGTCACGGAAGTGCGACTGGGGGAGCGCGCTTCCTCGGAACGGTGGCGATTGCGGACGGTAACCAATGAAAAGGATCGCATCAAACCGATCGAAACCCTTCTGGCGGGATCGCTTTCCAGTTTTCAACTTTCGCATGCCGCCGTGGTGAACCTCGAACAAACCGACCGGCCCTTTGGCTTCAACTATTCTTTCGTGTCCGATCACTATGCAAAAAGTGCCGGAGATCTTCTGCTGGTGCAGCCTCGTGTGGTGGGAACCAAATCATCCAAGGTGCTGGAGACCAAGGAACCGCGAAAATTTCCCTTTGAGTTCGAGGGGCCAATGCGCGACACCGACACTTTCGATATCGCCTTGCCCACCGGCTATGAAGTGGACGAATTACCGCCTCCCACCGATGCCGACTTCAGCTTTGGCAGCTATCACAGCAAGACCGAAGCCAACGGACACGTCCTGCACTACACGCGCAGCATAGAAATCAAAGAGCTAAGCGTTTCTGTCAGCAAAATCGATGAACTGAAGAAGTTCTATCGAATGATCGCCGCGGACGAGCGGAATACGGCAGTGCTGAAACCCGCCACCGCTGCCAAGTAACCGCCGGTCAGCCTATCACTCGGCCTTCTGCCAGCATTCACGACGGGCTCCAGTTCAGCTCCGCACCATTCCCGCCCACCAGTTGCGGTGGCGATGCCGGCGGCGCGCTGGTGGGGTTCGAACCCGGCGGCGGCTCTTCTCCGGGACGCCGCAATGTCGGCGCATTCGCCGGATGCTCTTCCTGTTTCTTCGCCACCGTCGCCGCGCCGGCGTCCACTTCCTTATCCACGCGCACAATTTTCTGCCCATCCACCTTCATGGTTTCAACCCGCACCACCTCATCGTCTACGAAGCGCACAAAATCCACGTCTTGCGGCGGCTCGCCGTAGATCCATTCCTCGTACTCGACCTCGTTGGCCGTCTCGCGCACTTTTCTCGGCGGACGTCCCTTGGCGTAGATCACCATCTCGTGATTCATGCCCACCAGCACGTGGTGATTTTTGATCGCGTCTTTGACTTGCGGAGAAACCGTTTCCAGATAAGCCTCCACCGGAGACTTGGCATCGAAATCAAATACGGGACGCAGCAATTGCTTCAGTTCCGGCCCGCTCATGTCCGGCACATACTTGTCGAAGCAGAGATCGACGTAAGAACCGCGGCCCGTGGCCGACCCATCCGATACGTCAGTCGGCGGGGTCGTGCCATTGACCTCGATGCGTTGATACCACTTCTCTTTTTTGATGGGACCGCCATTGATCTCAAAGCGGATGTAGTTCTCTTTGATTACGACGTTGCTGATACGGGCGCGCTCGCCCGGCTTGGCGGCCGGTCCCCAGAGCGAGATCAACTGCTGCAGTTCGGGCCCGGTCGGCGTAACATTTCCGTTCCTGATTCTCAAGCCAGTCTTCCCCATCGGGAAATTTGTGCGGATGTAGACGAGCTCGGCATTGAAACCGTGAATAATCTCCTGCCGGGTTTTCGGCGAAATTTTGGGAGGTGGAGTATCCGCCGCGAGCGCCAGCAAAGAGAACACCAGGAAAACCAGAAGGACCGCCAATCGCCAACAGCAAACGTGGAAGAACCGCATGCAGCACCCCGGGCCGATTAGTTGCATTATAGACCGGTGGAAAGCCCGTTCCCAGCCCTCAGTCAGCGGACTAAGTAGCGCCGCCGTCCCGGCGGCTGTCCGGCGGGCGTCCTCGCCCGCCGCGCCGGCAAGAAGATCTGGTATAGCGGGAAAAAAACCGAGGCCGCAAAACCCATAACGTATTTATTTCTCAAAGACCTAGCGCGAATTGAACCTAAAACAGATCCTGAAACTCCAGCTAAGTCATTGAGTTATAAATACCTTCAGCTTGGTGCCTGAACATTACGTCTGGAGAACCGAGAACTGAGAACTGCCACTCGCAGTAACCAAGCCCGTAAGTACTGCCGTAACGGTGAGCTGTACTTTAAGCACCTGAGTCAGCGGCGCAACTCCACTTAGAATTGATGTAAGACGGACCAACCCATCCCCCGCACTTGGGCCGCCAGGATTGCCTTTTGCCGTTGAAGCTGCCCATTCCCGCGCGTATTCCGCTCCTCTACGTCATCCTCGGCGTGCTGCTGGCGATCAGCGTCCTGCCCATGTATTTCTATTCGGCGCAGATCGAAACCATGAACCGCGAGCGCCTGAAAACCAACGAAATGCTGTTGCAGAACACAGTCACGCGTTCGCTGGCCGACGATATCTCCCAGCACCGTGAAGCGCTGCACATGATGCTGGCCAATTTGTCGTCGTCGATTCAGGTCATGATGCTGGCCAATGCCAGCGGAAACGACCTCACCGCGCAAAAGCTTCTGACGCCCGAACTGCGCGCCATGCTCGAGAATTTTGTCTCGTCCTCGAACGACATAGCCTACGCGACCCTGCTGAATGCCGATGCCAAAGGAGTTTCGGCGGGGCGCATTGAGCCCGACGCTTTCTTGCAACGGGAGTTGGAACGAGCCTATCAGGCCTCGCGCGAAGGCCGCATGTACAGCGGCCAACCCTTGATGGTGGGCGGCGGAAAATCCGCGCGCACGGTCATGCTGGTCAGTTCGCCCATCATGTACGACGGACGCTTTCTCGGGATGATCGGGTCGGTCGTGGATATGGATTACCTGATCCGCGATCTGCAACAGGTCAGTCTGACCGGCTTGATGCCCTACGTCGTGGACAGCCAGGGCAGGCTAGTGGCAGCGGCTTCGACGCAATATGCCACCGGACAGGACATGAGCAACTTCGAGATCGTCCGCAGTTTTGTGGACCAGGGCTCGAAAGCCCAACTGGCGGCGACCCGCGAGTTCGCGGTTCGTGATGGCACGCGGACAACGGAGATGCTCGGAACCTACAGTCCTGTGACTTCGCTCGACTGGGCCGTAGTGGTGCAGAAGCCGCGCGAAGAAGCCTATCGCGGCATCTACGAGATGCAGCGCACCGGACGCCTGCTGGCTTGGCTGGCGGTCTTCGTGAGCGTGGGTTTGAGCATCTTGTCGGCGCGCCGCATCACCAGTCCCCTGCAGGTGCTGGCGCAGTCGAGCCGAGCCATTGCGCGCGGAGATTTCTCTCAGCGTGTGCACCTGAAAACCCGCACCGAGATTGGCGAACTGGCGACTACGTTCAACGCCATGTCGGAAGAACTGGAACAGTTCGTCGAGGACTTGAAGCGCGCCGCCGAGGAAAACAAGAACCTGTTCATGGGGTCGATCCAGATGCTGGCGGGCGCGGTCGACGAAAAGGATCCGTACACCCGCGGCCACTCCGACCGAGTCACGAAATACTCGCTGATGATCGCTCGCGAAATGGGCCTGGATCCGGGATTCCTGGAGATTCTCCGGGTTTCGGCGCAACTGCACGATGTCGGGAAAATCGGCATTGAAGACCGCATTCTGAAAAAACCGGGCGCGCTGACGCCGGAAGAATTCGAGATCATGAAAACGCACACCACCAAGGGCGCGAATATTCTGCGTCCGGTGCCGCAGTTGCGCGAGATGCTGCCCGGCATCGAACTGCATCACGAGGCGCTGGACGGACGCGGATATCCTTATGGCCTGAAAGGCGACGATATTCCGCTGCTGGCGCGCGTGATTGCGGTCGCGGACACGTTTGACGCTTTGACTACGAGCCGTCCGTACCAGAAGGCGCACGATCCGGTAGAAGCTCTGCGCATCATCGAGAATCTTTCGGGAAAGCGCCTCGACCCTGGCGCAGTGACCGCCCTGATGGCGGTATTCTACCGCGGAGAAATCCGGATTCAGAAAAATTTGACGATCCCGAGGGAAGTACCGGCGTCCGCTCCGTTGCCCGCCCCGCTGCAGCCTGTCGATCCTCTCACAGTCGAAATCACGCGAACCTAAGGCAGTCGTTGGTCGCTAGTCGTTCGTCGCTAGCAACCCTTCCATCGCAACTGTTCACAGGCTGCCGAAGCGAACGACGAATAGCTAACGACTAGCGACCGACGACTACCTCTCGCAATTCTCCTATAATCAACTCTGATACCCATGATTCAAACTCTCTTTGGCAGTCTGGACGAAGAACAGAAACCAAGTTTTATTGAGCGCATGAAGCAGGCCGTCTCGCGCACGCGCGAGAACCTGGCCGAGCGCATCGAAGATGTTGTTTCCATCGGCAAGGAGATCGACCGCTCCACCCTCGACGATCTGGAAGCCACGTTGATTGGCGCCGACTTGGGCACTACTACGACTCATGAAGTCCTGGAGAAACTGCGCGATAAGGCCGATCGCAAGCAGATCAAGGACGTCAATGAACTCAAGCGTCTGCTGAAAGAGCAATTGCTGGAGATCCTGACGTCGACCCCGTCGCAACCCGTCGCCAAGGTGGATGGCTCGCCGGAAGTGATCGTCGTGGTGGGCGTGAACGGCACTGGCAAGACGACGACCATCGGGAAATTAGCGCAAGTGTTTCGCTCGCAAGGCAAGACGGTGCTGCTATGCGCGGCGGATACGTTTCGCGCGGCGGCCATCGAGCAGCTTGAAATTTGGGGGCAGCGCACGGGAACGGAAGTGATCAAGACGAAAGCAGGGGGCGATCCATCGGCTGTGCTGTTTGATGCACTGCAGGCGGCAACCGCGCGGAAAACCGATTACGTGATCGTCGATACGGCGGGGCGCCTGCACACCAAGCAAAACCTGATGCTAGAACTAGAAAAGATGAAACGCACGGCACAACGCATCGTGCCCGGCGCGCCGCATGAGACTTTGCTGGTCATGGATGCCACCACCGGTCAGAATGGATTGCAACAGGCGCGGCAGTTCACGCAATCGTCCGGAGTTACGGGAATTGTGCTGACTAAGCTCGATGGCACGGCCAAAGGCGGAGTGGTGGTTGCCATTTCGCGGGAGTTGGGGCTACCAGTGCGGTATGTTGGCGTCGGAGAAAAAGCAGGAGATCTGTTGCCCTTCGATGCGAAAGATTTTGTGGACTCGCTATTCTCTTGAAAGCTCCACGTTGGTGGGACGTCACCGCTCCCCTGCGTCGTCCTCCGCAATCGCGGAGCGGGGCTGCGGTGGCTGAATTGGATGAAGAATGAGGGAAGCGCAGTCGTCCGACGAACGGCACATGCGGAAGGCGCTGGAATTGGCGCGGGCCGGCGTTGGGCTGGTGTCGCCCAATCCCGCCGTGGGTGCGGTGGTGGTGGATCCGTCGGGCCGCGAGGTTGGGGCAGGCACGCACACGTATGACGGTGTGAAGCACGCCGAGATCCTCGCCCTGGAGCAGGCGGGCCACGCGGCGCGGGGCGGGAGTCTTTATGTCAATCTGGAACCGTGCTCGCATCAGGGGCGCACCGGCCCGTGTGCTGATGCCGTGATTGCGGCCGGAATCAGCCGCGTGATCTGTTCCATGGTCGATCCGAATCCGCGGGTGTCAGGGCAAGGAATTGCCAAACTCCGCGCCGCAGGAATCACGGTGCAGGTCGGGTTATTCGAAGCGGAAGCCAAAAAGCTGAATGAAAGTTTTGCCAAATACATCCGGCTAGGCAAGCCGCTGGTCACGTTGAAATCGGCGATGACCCTCGATGGAAAAATCGCTGACGCCACGAAACCGGGCGCAGAACCGGATTGCGCTACGCCAGCGTCTGAGGGCGCGCGCAGCGGATATCACTGGATCACGGGCGAAGCGGCGCGGGCACATGTCCAGCAACTGCGCCATCAAAATGACGCGATCCTGGCGGGAGTGGGAACAGTGATGGCGGACGATCCGCTGCTGACCGATCGCAGCGGGCTGCCGCGGCGGCGCAAGCTGCTGCGCGTGATCGTGGATTCCTATCTGCGCATTCCGCCCGCGTCGCGGGTGATTCAAACTGCCGAGAACGATGTGCTGGTACTGTGCTCGGCAGCCGAGGACGAAGCCCGGCGCGCGCTCGAAGCTAAGGGAATTCGAGTGCAGCAAATATCTTCCGCCAAGGACGGGCGGCCGGATTTTGCCGCCATCGTCCAGACGCTCGGAGAACTCGAGATCACCAGCCTGCTGATCGAAGGCGGAGCGCTGGTGAACGGAGCGGCGCTGGCGTCGGGCGAAGTCGACAAGTTGTTTCTCTACTATGCTCCGAAGATTTTTGGCCACGGCGCAGTTCCGTTTATTGCCGACGAAACCTTGCCCGGCAAAGCGCAATGCGTCCGGCGCTTCGAGTTGCATCGCTTCGGGGAAGACTTCGCGCTGGAAGGTTATCTGCGCGACCCGTACTCGGGATAAGCTTGAATTCTTAATTATCCCTTGTCATCCCGAGCGCAGCGAGGGATCCGCATCTTGCGGCGAACGGCAGGTCCTTCGCTTCGCTCAGGATAACAATTTAGATTGATGCCAAAAGTATTAGAAACTATACGGAGAGGAAAGCTCTTATGTTTACTGGAATCGTCGAGGAAGTGGGCAAAGTTGTAAAAATTGAACAGCGCGGTGAGAACCGGCGCATCACGATCGAAGCCGCGAATACTCCCAAGGAGTTGGGAACCGGCCGCAGCATTGCCGTCAGCGGCGTGTGCCTGACGGCGCTGGACATCAAACCACACTCGTTTTGCGCCGATCTGGCGCCCGAAACGTGGTTGCGAACTTCGTTCTCAAGAATCCACGAGGGCGCGCTGGTGAACCTGGAATTACCGATGAAAGCCGATGGCCGTTTCGACGGCCACATCGTGCAGGGACACGTCGATGGCGTGGGCAAGCTGATCAAGTTCGAGCGCATCGTCGACTCCGACGGTCGGGATTCCGAGAACTGGTGGCTGCACATTGAACTCCCGCCAGAGATCGAGAAGTATACGGTGTTCAAAGGATCAATCTCGATCGAAGGCATCAGCCTGACGGTCGCCAAGCTGGAACGTAATCGCTGCACCGTCGCAATCATTCCGCATACGGTCGAACTGACGAATCTTGGATCGCTGAAGCCGGCCGATCCGGTGAACCTCGAAGCCGATGTGATTGCGAAGTACGTCGAGAAGATGATGAAAGGCGAACCGGCGCAAAGTTCGCTGAGCGTGGAGGAATTAGTGCAGCAAGGGTTTTAGAACAGTTCTCGGTATCTCAGTTCCCAGTTCTCAGTGAACGACGGCGGTTTTACTGGGAACTGGGAACTGCCCCTACGCTTCCAGCTTCAACTCATCCAGTTCCAGAAACTCATGAATGATGGGCTCGCTCGATTTCTCCATGTCTTTGTAGGGACCGAAGAAGATCGCGCGACCTTCGTAGAGGAAGACGATACGGTCGGCCAGTTTCTTGGCCAGGCGCATATCGTGGGTCACGACGACTGACGTCAGATGCAGCTGCAGTTTGAGCCGGGCGATGAGATCGCCGAGCAGATTCCCCATCATGGGATCGACCATGGTGGTGGGTTCATCGTAGAGCACGCACTCGGGCTGGGCGGAGAGCGCTCGCGCGATGGCGACGGAACGCTTCATGCCGGTAGAAAGATCGGAAGGCAACAGGTCGCGCATCTCCTTGACGCCGACCATTTCCAGAAGGCCATCGACTACCTGGAGAATCTGGTCCTCGGAAAGTTCTCGTCTTTCGCGCAAGGGGAAGGCGACGTTTTCGCCGACACTCAAAGAATCGAAGAGCGCGCCGTTCTGGAACACCATGGTGACTTTTTTGCGGATCTCTTCGAGTTGGGGCTCGTTGTAGTCGGTGATGTCCTGCCCGGCAACAATCACACGGCCGGAATCCGGCTTGAGAAAACCCATGATGTTGTGCAACGAAACCGATTTTCCTACGCCGCTACGCCCGAGAATGCAAACCATCTCACCCGGCATAACGTCGAAGTTGACGTTCTGAAGCACAACGCGATCTCCGAAAGCCTTGGAGACGTCTTTGAACTCGATATAGGGAGACAGAGTATCCGCCGCAGCCATGGCTATCAGCATCGCATGAGATGGCACTCGGCTCAAGCTTAGAATGCCATCGGTTCGCACCGCATCAGTCCCCGAGCTGACGTCCGCGGGCAGCGCCAGCAGGACCGCTATTCGCGCGTCCCAGACGATTCCGCTGGTTGCGGCGGAGGTCCTTGGGTCACGAACTTCATGAAATCGGATTCCGCGAGCCGCGATGGATGCACTTCTCCGCCCAGCCCAAAGAAGCGGCAGAAGCTCATGATCAGCGGACGCCAGCTCACAGGATCAATGTGGGGACGCGATTGGGCGCCCACCAGCAGCTTTTCATCCACGTGCAGTTTCACAATATGAACCTCGAACGCGTTGGCGCGCACATTCTTGCCGAAGGGACGGAAATCATGCACGATGCCCTCCATCTGCACCGCACACTCGCCGACACGCGGCGGCGCGACCGCTTCCGACTTCACTGGAGTAAATCCCGCGAGGCCGAACTTGTCCGACTCATGCCGGTAGCCCCACTCGCGCTTCCGGTCCGGCACAGGATTCTTCGCGGTAGTAAGGGCCAAGCGATCGACATGCGTCACCAGATCTTCCGAGGGCAAATTGATAACGCACTCCCGCGTGCGGATGAGATTATCGGAGGTTTGTCCCATCTGGCCCAAGCCGAGCATGCAACTCCAACCCAGCCACCACGCCGACGACATCGGCGCAAGGTTGGGCGAGCCATCCGAGTTCGAGGTGCTGATGAGTGCTACGGGAGTTCCGAAATAGAGAATGGTTGGGTCGATCGTCTTGTGCATAAACTGATTTTGCATAATTGAAGATATCGGGGACCGCACGGAGACTGCTATCCGCATCTTGCGGTCAAACCAAAGTCTCGATGGCTGAGTCGTGAGCTGCTTGCGAGGCTTCCTGTTATGCTAGAAATTTCTGCATTGGAGAGAACACTTGAACGATTATCTCTTGTCCGTGCTGCTGGGAATTGTCGAAGGCCTCACTGAATTCCTGCCGGTCAGTTCCACTGCCCACCTTCGCATTTCGGAGTTGTTGCTGCATGTGCCGCTCTCGAGCGGCTATTGGAAGATGTATTCGATCGTCATCCAACTGGGCGCGATCCTGGTTCTGCCGATTTATTTTCGGAGCCATATCGCCAAGCTCATCTCGACCTTTCCCAAGGGCGAGAAGGGGGACTGCGACTACCTCACCCATCCGCTTAGCCTGGTCATGATTGCGTTTGTGGTCACTGCCATCCCATCTTTTCTGCTCACCAAGGTGATTGGCAAGAACCTTGAGAGTCTCTATGTGATGGGCACGGCGCTGCTGCTCGGCGGCATCATCATGTGGGTGATTGACGGCATGAAGGCGAAATGGGAAAAAGCAGGACCGGGAGCTCCGGGTTCACCCATCCACACCTGGCAAATGGACGACATTCACGGCGGCCAGGCGATTTGGATTGGCGCTTGCCAGATTCTCTCCGCCGTCTTTCCCGGAACGTCGCGCTCCATGTCGACGATTTGCGCCGGACAACTCTATGGCATGTCACGCGCCGCCGCGCTGGAGTTTTCTTTCTTCCTCTCCATGCCCACCATGGGAGTAGCCACGCTCTACACGCTCTATAAGTCGATTCACGGCAGCGCGGAAGAAAATCCAATAGGCGTCTCCGGAATCTCGTCGCATGAGTGGGTCATTCTCGCCATCGGCTTCGTCGTGTCGTTCATCGTTGCCTACGGAGCCGTCGCCTGGTTCATGGGCTACGTCCGCAAGCGCGGCTTTGCGCCGTTTGCCATATATCGCATCGCGCTGGGAATCGCCGTGCTGGCCTGGGCGGCGGGAATGATCGGACGGTAAATGGCTGGTTTCTGACTGTAAACGCCTGACAACAGAAGTTCACTCGCAATCACTTCCACGCGACGCAAAAGAAAAGCCGCCCATGTACCGGGCGGCTCATTTTTTCGTCTCAGGACAACCTGTCTCATTTCCCGAAAACATACTCGTCCCACACGGGGGATGTACTTCCAGCAAAGGTAGCGTCTCCCATGTACTGAACCGTGATCAAGTGGGTGCCCGCGCTGAGCTTCTTGGTAAGATAACCATTGCCGTAAGGGTCCAGTTTCCCTGACCCGATTTCCCTAGTCCCGTCGATGAACCTCACTTCGCCGGTGGGCGCCGGCCCTGCAGATGTGACGGTCGCCGTGAAATACACGGGATATCGAACGTCCCCGGGATTCGGATACAAATTCACCGACGTTGTTGTCAGGTACTTATCCACCACCTGCTTAACCGTCTCGCTACTTGACTTGAAGGTCGCATCCCCGGCGTAGGTAGCCTTGATAACGTGCGTCCCCACCGAGAGTGATGAGGTCGTGTATGTCGCCGTTTCGCTCGCCAGCGGCACCGAGCCCAATGACGTTTCTCCATCGTAGAACGTCACCAGTTCGCCATCAGGAATCGTGCCGTGTGTAGACGTCACCGTCGCTGTGAATGTTACCGCCTCTCCGCCGGACGAAGGCGACCCCGACGTGGTCAGCACCGTCTCCGAGGCGAAGCCCCCTTTGATGATCTGTTCCACCAACGTGGCGGATACGCTTCCGGTATTGTTGGCATCGCCGGAGTAGGTGGCCGTCATTGAGTGACTACCCGGCGAACTGTAACTCGTGCTATACGCCGCCTGGTTGCCTACCATTGGCACGGTTGCGACGGTCGAGCCTCCGTCCTGGAACACGACCGTTCCCGTGACCGCTCCGCCGTATTGGCTGGCTACCGTCGCCGTATAGAACACGGTGTCTTTGACCAGCGCTGGATTTAGCGACGACACGAAAGAAGTGCTGGTCATCGCCGTAGTCACAACCTGATTTAGCGGCGCCGATGTGCTCGGGCTGAAACTTGTCGAACCCTGGTATGCCGCCGTGATCGGGTATGAGCCTGCCGCCAGCAACGAATACGAAAACGATGCACTCCCGTTTGCCAGCGT
>Ga0074044_10002890_pt1 | contig 14904 bp, 11 predicted proteins | sample BogForMeECP23OM1_FD_94443 | JGI IMG/M metagenome (GOLD analysis project Ga0074044, IMG submission 94443) | Bog forest soil microbial communities from Calvert Island, British Columbia, Canada - Bog Forest MetaG ECP23OM1 | ecosystem: Environmental > Terrestrial > Soil > Wetlands ... | reverse complement strand
TGGCCGATCTTGAGCACGCCCAGATCCGTGAGCAGCGGCTCAAGCGCGTCCAGCGCCGCGCGTTCGGCAATCTGCTCGGGCGCGATATCGCCGCGGAACAGGCCGGCGCCCTCGCCGCCTCGCCGATGGCCAAGCGGCACATAACAGGCTTCATTGGGCGCCACCGCGACCGAAAGACCGCACAGCTCCGCCTGCATCGGGTCGAGGCTCGCGGCCATCGTGTCGATGGCGACGACACCGACGTCGCGCGCCCGCTCGATCCAGGCCTTGAGCTGCTCGATGCTGCGCACGGTCTGGTATTTGGTGCGATCGAATTTTTCCGCGCGCGCGGCTTCGACGCGGGCGGCGGCAAGCGCGCGGGGCGTGAGCGCGCCATCGGGCTCCTTAGCTCTCGCCCTGCGCAGGTCGGCCGGCTGCGCCGGCCGCCCAAGCGGAAGCTGTGGCGTCGCACTCGCCCCCTCACCCGGCGAGGCCCTTCGGACCTCGCCACCCTCTCCCGCAAGGGGAGAGGGTGAAACATCGGTAGCAGCTCCGGCATGGTGCCCCGCCAGCCGCGCGTCGGGCTCGATCTCGGCCGCCTCGATGCTGGCAAACTCCGCCACGCGCCGCATCAGCGAGTTAAATTCCATCGCCTTGAGGAAGGCGACCAGCCGCTTGTGGTCGGGCTCGTGCACGGCTAGGTCGCCGATCGGCACGTTAAGCTTGACGTGATCGTCGAGTGTGACGAGTTTTTTCGACAGCCGCGCTTTCTCCGCGTTCTCGATCAGCGACTGCCGGCGCTTTTCCTGCTTGATCTCGGGAGCCCGCTTGATCAGCGTTTCGAGGTCGCCATATTCACCGATGAGCTGCGCCGCGGTCTTGACGCCGATGCCGGGCACGCCCGGCACATTGTCGGTCGAATCGCCGATCAGCGCCTGCACTTCGATGACCTTCTCCGGCGGCACGCCGAATTTCTCGATCACCTCGGCGCGGCCGATCTTCTTGTCCTTCATCGTGTCGAACATGACTACGCCGTCGCTGACGAGCTGCATCAAGTCCTTGTCGGAGGAGACGATGGTGGCGGTCGCACCCGCTTCGCAGGCCTCGCGCACATAAGTCGCGATCAGATCGTCGGCCTCGAAGCCGTCCTGCTCCAGGCAGGGCAGATCGAAAGCGTGAACCGCTTCGCGGATGAACTTGAACTGCGGCTTGAGATCGTCGGGCGGATCGGGCCGGTGCGCCTTATAGTCGGGATACATCTCGGTACGGAACGTCTTCTCCGACTTGTCGAAGATGACCGCGAGATGGGTCGGCCGCTCGTCCGGCTTAAGATCGCGCAACAGCTTCCACAGCATGTTGCAGAAACCGAACACGGCATTGAGCTGCAAGCCGTCGGATTTGCGGTTGATCGGCGGCAGCGCGTGATAGGCGCGAAAAATGTAGCCGGAACCGTCGACCAGAAAGACGTGATCGCCTTTCTTCACCGGCACGGCGGCGGCAGACTGAGCTTTTTGTGCGGCGGGCATGATGACCGGTAATATATGAAATCGGCCGGAATTATCACTGTGGATAACGTCGTAAATTATTCGCCGCCGCTGCCCATCGACGCCGCGCTGCCGGATTTGACCGCGGCGCTGCGGGCGCAAAATGCTGCCGTGCTGGTCGCCCCGCCGGGCGCCGGCAAGACCACGCGGGTGCCGCTGGTGCTCGCCGGCGAGCAATGGGCCCGGAAAAAGCGCCGCATCCTGGTGCTCGAGCCGCGTCGTCTCGCCGCGCGCGCCGCAGCGGAGCGGATGGCGAAGACGCTCGGCGAGCGCGTTGGCGAGACGGTCGGCTTGCGGGTGCGCTTCGGCTCTAAACTCTCGGCCCGCACCCGCATCGAAATTCTCACCGAAGGCGTTTTTACCCGACTGGTGCTTGACGATCCGATGCTCGACGGCGTCGCCGCGATCCTGTTCGACGAGTTCCACGAGCGCTCGCTCGACGCCGATCTCGGCCTGGCGCTGGCGCGCGACGTGCAGCAGGGCTTGCGCGAGGACTTGCGGCTCCTCGTCATGTCGGCGACGATCGATCCCGCGCGCGTGGCCAAACTTCTCGGCGATGCGCCCGTCATCGCCGCTGAAGGCCGCGCCTTCCCGGTCGAGACACGCTACCTCGGCCGCGACGCGCGGCCGATCGAGCCCCAAATCGCCGACGCCATTGTGCGGGCTGTGCGCGTAAATGCCGGTTCGCTGCTGGCGTTTCTGCCCGGCGCCGCCGAAATCCGCCGCACCGCGTCGCTGCTCGACGGCCGTTTCAACCCCTCGGTCGATGTCGTCGCGCTCTATGGTGCGCTCGCGGCCGACGAGCAGGACCGCGCCATCGCCCCCTCCCCGCCCGGTCGACGGAAAATCGTGCTGGCCACCTCGATCGCCGAAACCTCGATCACCATCGAGGGCGTGCGTATCGTGATCGACTCTGGGCTTGCCCGCATGCCGCGCTACGAGCCCGATGTCGGGGTCACGCGGCTCGAGACCGTGCGGGTGTCGCGCGCGGCCGCCGATCAGCGCCGCGGCCGCGCCGGGCGCACCGAGCCCGGTATCTGCTACCGGCTGTGGGACGAGCCGCATACCGCGGCCCTCGAACCGTTTTCCCGGCCGGAAATTCTCTCGGCCGATCTGTCATCCTTCGCACTCGACCTCGCCGCGTGGGGCAGCAGCCCGGAGCACCTCGCCTTCCTCGATCCGCCGCCGCGCCCGGCGCTTGCCGAGGCGAAAGCGCTGCTCGTCGATCTCGGCGCCATCGACGGCGATGGCCGCATTACCGAGGAAGGGCGGAAGCTGCGCCTTCTGCCGCTGCCGCCGCGGCTCGCCCGCATGGTGGTCGACGCCGCAGCTTTTGGTGCCGCGCTGCAGGCTGCCGAGCTTGCCGTCCTCATCGGCGAGCGCGGCCTCGGCGGCGACGATGTGGACCTGACGCATCGCCTCGGCGCGTTCCATCGCGATCGTTCCTCCCGCGCGCGCGAGGCCCGCGCGATGGCGGAGCGTTGGGCGGAAATCGCCAAATCGAACGACCGGCCGCCGGCACAGCGAACTCCCTCCCCCGCAACCGGGGGAGAAGACATCAGTATCGGCACAATGATCGCCCTCGCCTATCCCGAGCGGATCGCCAAAAACCGTGGCGGCGCGGCGGGCGCATTCGTCCTGGCCAACGGCCGCGGCGCGCAGGTCGATCCTGCCTCGCCGCTCGGACGCGAATCGTACCTCGCCGTGGCCGAGCTTGCCGGTAGCGCCGCCGCGGGCCGCATATTGCTCGCGGCGCCGATCACGCTCGCCGACATCGAAGCGCGCTTTGCCGACCGCATCGTCACGCGCGAGGACATCGCCTTCGATCCCGCAAGTGCCAGCCTGCGCCTGCGCCGCTTGAGGCGGTTCGGCGCGATCGCGCTGAGTGAGCAACCGATGCCGGCGCCAGCGACCGATGCGGCGGCGCGCATCCTCGCCGAAGGTATCGCGCGGCTCGGCATCGACCGGTTGCCTTGGACGAAAGCGCTGCGGCAATGGCGCGACCGCGTCATGTTCCTGCGGGCGAGCGAGGGTGACGAATGGCCGGATTTGTCCAATCCGGCGCTCGCCGCAACCGTCAACGAATGGCTCGGGCCGTTACTCGCCGCCAAGACCGCGCTGCGCGAAATCACGGCGGATGAACTGGAGCAGGCATTGAGCGCTTTGCTGCCGTGGCCGCTCAAGCGCCGGCTGGAGGCCGAAGCACCGACCCATTTCGAAGCGCCTACGGGCTCGCGCGTGACGATCGATTACCGGGCGGAGGGCGGCCCGAGGATCGCGATCCGCGTCCAGGAGCTTTTCGGCCTCGAGCGCCATCCGGCAATTGCCGGCGGCAGAATCCCGTTGGCGATCGAACTGCTCTCGCCGGCGCAACGGCCGGTGCAGCTGACCCGCGACCTGCCCGGATTCTGGCGCGGCAGCTACGCCGCCGTGCGTGCCGAGATGCGCGGCCGCTATCCAAAACATCCCTGGCCGGACGATCCGCTCGCCGCCACCGCAACCCGGCGTGCCAAGCCGCGAAAGGCTTAAGCATCTCGTCACCCGTATAGGCTCGCGTACTCTTGTGCATATCCCGCTAGAGATTCCTTTATGCTTGCCAGATTCAGCAGCATCGTCGCCACCGGGCGGCCGGTAAGCGGAGCAAAGACGCTGGTGCGCACCCATAGGCTCTCGGTTCTCCGGCTCCCGCTGAGCGCGACTACCTCGCGCTCGAGTTCATAGCTTTCGCCGACAAACAGCGGTCCATCCAGCAGTCGAATTTCCTGATCCGCGAACAATCCGACCGCCGGTCCCTTGATCGGCAGACGATCGTCCCGCGAGCGATATTGAAAGAGCACGCTGAGCATCTCGAACGGGATGATGGCGCGTCCCCATTTGTTTCCCGCCGCGCGGTCCGGCTGGTAAAGCCAGGATGGCTCGGTGATCACTTTCAGCTTGTCGCGCAGCGAGAATGGATAGAGCTCCCCCATGTTCTGATCGAAATCCATGCGAGCGGTTTGCCGCCGCGTCTTCATGCCGACCTTGACGTCCCGCAGGATGACTGGGTCCGTCAGTGGCTTGAGCTCGTCGCGCAGGCGCTTATCCAGCGCCGTCGCCGATTTGTCTCGCCCAACCGATGCAGTGCCCTGCAGGACCTCCGTATCGTCGCGCTTGATCATGCGAATGTCGATTTGGTTTTGCGCCTCCTTCGGCTTGGCGACGAAAGCTTGGACTTCCTCGCCGGCAAAGACGGCGTTGCGATAGTGCGCCGAAATGCATCCGGTCTCGAACCACGCATCGCCCCACAATCGTTCGCACAGCGGAACGAGTTGGCTGAAATGCGTCGGTCCCTCGATGGTCGCGCCCTTGAACCCCATTTTCTGCGCCATCGCATTGTCGTGAATCGAGACGTGACCGTCGTACACTTGCGCGGCAAGCATCTGATGCGGCGTGCGCCACGGCCCGGCCAGCGCTTCGCCGTCGTCAACGATCGCTGTATCAAAGGCTTTTAAAACCATGAAGGCACTCCAGAGTGCACGTATGGACGATTTACCGACCGTCGGGAAGCGGCGTTCCTGCAGCCCACGAAGTCATTCCGACTAATCCCTCAGGCCACGCTCGGCTGCTTCGTTCCGGCCAAGGCGCAGATTTGTGCTTTGGGTCACATCCCGCGCCGCAGGAGAGGAGGTAACTGAGCCGAAAGAACGGGAGGACGTCATGAATCATTCGATGAACAGCGCCGACCGCAGGACCCATTTGAAGATTGTGGTCGTCGGCCTCTTATGTGCGACCTTGTTCGCGCTCACCGCCACCTTTGCGCACGTCAGCGAAATCGATCTCGGCACCGCGCCGATCGTCAAAGCCGGTCACTCTACGGCCTTGAGCGGGCGCTTGCCCGCCATTCGATAACGTCAGACAGGAGGGCACCGGTCATGCCCGCGCAAATCATACAGCATCCAGATCGCCATCTTCCACGCTATGACGCCGTCGAGATCCTACTTATTGCCGCCGGCGTTCTGTTTGTGGTGGCTGTCGCGTTGGTTTTCTGACGTTGGCGCAACGAGGAACCTTTCCGCGATCGCCTGTACGAGATTGCCCTAGTCGCTCCGCAGATCCGAGACTTTCTCGAACGATGAAGCACGCAACCATTCCGGTTGCGCGCCGTTTAGGCTATTGCTGCGCCGCTGCCCGGTCCGGCGAGGTCTGAATGTTTCCCAAGCCAAAAGCTCAACTCAAGCCTAACACCTACGCTTACGAGTCGGAGCCGATGGTGAAGGCCACCGGCTTTCGCGAGTACGATGCGCGCTGGCTGTTCGGCAGCGAGATCAACCTGATGGGGGTCGAGGCGCTTGGGCTCGGCCTCGGCACGCTGATCCACGAACTCGGCGCAAAACCCGACATCGTCACCGGTCACGATTTCCGCTCGTACTCGGCGTCGATCAAGATGGCGCTGGTGAACGGCCTCATGGCGGCGGGCTGCACCGTGCACGACATCGGGCTCGCGGTGACGCCGATGGCCTATTTCGCCCAGTTCGACCTCGACGTGCCCTGCGTCGCCATGGTCACCGCCTCGCACAACGATAACGGCTGGACCGGCGTGAAGATGGGAGTGGACCGCCCGCTCACGTTCGGGCCAGACGAGATGGCGCGCTTGAAAGACATCGTGCTCGGCGGCCACTACAAAATGCAGGCTGGCGGCGTCTACGATTTCGTCGAGAACTTTCCGGCGCGCTACATCGCCGACCTTACCAAGCGGCCGAAGCTCAAGCGCCGCCTCAAGGTGGTCTGCGCTTGCGGCAATGGCACGGCAGGCGCCTTCGCGCCGCAGGTGCTGGAAAAAATCGGCTGCGAGGTCATCCCGCTCGATTGCGAGCTCGATCACACCTTTCCGAACTACAATCCGAACACCGAAGACTTAAAGATGCTGCACGCCATGCGCGACGCCGTGCTGGCGAGCGGCGCCGATGTGGCCTTGGGCTTCGACGGCGACGGCGACCGCTGCGGCGTGGTCGACAACGACGGCGAGGAGATCTTTGCCGACAAGGTCGGCGTCATGCTGGCGCGCGATATCTCGGCGCAGCACCATAACGCGCTGTTCGTCGCCGACGTGAAATCGACCGGACTATTCATGACCGATCCGGTGCTGATCAAGAACGGCGCCAAGACGGATTACTGGAAAACCGGCCATTCCTACATGAAGCGGCGGGTCAATGAGATCGGCGCCATCGCCGGATTTGAAAAGTCCGGCCACTTCTTTTTCAACAAGCCGTTCGGCCGCGGCTATGACGACGGTCTGATCTTCGCGCTCGCGGTCTGCGACATGCTCGACCGTAATCCAGGGAGCAGCATGGCCGATCTGAAAAACGCGCTGCCAAAGACTTGGGGCTCGCCGACCATGTCGCCGCACTGCGCCGACGAGGAAAAGTACGCCGTGGTCGATGCCGTGGTGAAGTATTTCGAGGCCGAGCAGAAGAAGGGCGGCAAGGTCGCCGGCCAGCCGATCCGCGACCTTGTCACGGTCAACGGCGTGCGCGTCACCGTCGAGGACGGCACCTGGGGCCTCGTCCGCGCGTCCTCAAACAAGCCGGAACTGGTCGTCGTCGTCGAAAGCCCGGTGTCGGACGCGCGCATGCGCGAAATGTTCCAGGCCATCGACGCCGTGCTGCGCACCCACAAGGAAGTCGGCGAATATAATCAAACGATTTAGGAACAGACGACGGATGACAGACGACGAACGATTCATCCGCCCGACGTCGTCTGTCCTCTGTCCTCCGATTCACACCTCCTGATACACGTCGATCTCCAAGCCACCGGGCAGCATCGCGCGCCAGGCTTGGAGAAACGTCTGCATGCGCATGTCGGCGGCAATCGATTGGCGATTGAGCTCGAAGCTTTCCGGCGTTTCGTATTCGATCACCTGGATGAATTTCGCCGGATCGTCGGCGTTGCGCAGTAACTTGAGCTGAGCGTTGCCGAACAGCTGATAGAACGGCGCCGACGCCCGCATCAGCGCCGCGAGCTGCTCCGAATTCGCGCCCGGAAAGGTGAACTTCAAATGCAGCGTACGCCGGACCTTCGTCTCATCGTTGCTCATCGCCCGTCCCCCGCAAATCTCTGCCGAGTTGCGCCACTGCGCGCATCTGGCTCTTATCTGCGCACGATCTCATCCGAGAACCGATGCCCGCCCTTCGGGATCATGCTCTATTTGAACGTCTCGCGGAAGGAGTGCGCCGGGTAAACGCCGAGAATCTTCAACGTCTTCGGCTGCGAGACGAATTCCAGCTCTTCCAGCGCCAGTTCGAGCGCGCGATCCTTCGGATGGCCCTGCACGTCGGCGTAGAACTGAGTGGCGGCGAAGCTGCCGTCGACCATGTAGCTTTCAAGCTTGGTCATGTTGACGCCGTTGGTGGCGAAGCCGCCCAATGCCTTGTAGAGGGCGGCCGGAATGTTGCGCACCTGGAACACGAACGTGGTGATCACGCGGCGCTCCTTGCGGCTTGCCCAACTCGGCTTGCGCGCCAGCACGACGAAGCGCGTGGTGTTGTGCTTGGCGTCGGCGACGTCCTTTTTCAGGATGCGCAGGCGATAGATCTTGGCCGCCAGTTTGGTCGCCAGCGCCGCGCGCGAGATGTCGCCCGCCTCCGCCACTTCGCGCGCTGCGCCCGCGGTGTCGGCGGCGACGACCGCCTTGACGCCGAGCGCGCGGATGATTTTGCGGCACTGCCCGAGCGCATGCACGTGACTCTCCACCGTCCTGATCGTTTTCAGCGTCGCGCCTTTCGGCACCATCAGCTGATGCTGCACCGGCAGGAACCACTCCCCTACGATGTTGAGCCCCGATTTGGGCATCAGGTGGTGGATATCGGCCACGCGGCCGGCCACTGAGTTGTCGATCGGGATCATGGCGAGGTCGGCCCGGCCGGTGCGCACCGCGGCGAAGGCGTCCTCGAAGGTCGGACACGGCAGCGGCTGGTAGCCCCGATAGGCCTCGTTGCAGGCGATGTGCGAATTGGCGCCCAGTTCGCCCTGGAACGCGATTTTTCTGCGTCTGGTCATGACCGACCCGATAGCATGGCGCGGGCGCGAGCCAAATCCTCCGGCGTATTAACGCCGACTGGCACGCTGTCGATGATTGCCACGTCGATACGCATGCCGGCTTCGAGCGCGCGCAGTTGCTCCAGCTTTTCCCGCTGTTCCAGCGGCGACGGCGGCAGCGCCACGAAGCGCTCCAAAGCGGCGTGACGAAAAGCGTAGAGGCCGATGTGATGGTAGAGGGGCCCGTCGCCCGAAGGGGCGGTGGCGCGGGTAAAATAGAGGGCGCGCAGGCGCGCAGGCGCTACCGGCGTTCCCACCGCCTTCACCACGCCGGGGTCCTCGCGCTCTTCCGCGCTCGTGATTTCGGCCGCAAGCGTGCCGATGTCGACTTCCTTGTCGGCGAGCGGCGTCAAGACCGACGCGATTTCCGAAGGTTTGAGGGTCGGGTAATCGCACTGGAGGTTGACGACGATAGCCGCGCGACGGGCCGGATCGACCTTGCCGAGCGCCTCGAAAATACGGTCGGAGCCGGAGACATGGTCGGAGCGGGTCATGACCGCCCGTCCACCAGCCTTGCGCACCGCCGCTTCGATCTCCGGCGAATCGGTCGCGACCACCACCGGGCCGATGGCGGCGGCTTCGGCGCGGCGCAGCACGTGCACGATCATCGGCTCTCCGGCGATGTCGGCGAGCGGTTTGCCCGGCAGGCGGATCGAGGCCATGCGGGCGGGAATGACAATGAGAACATCAGCCATCGCTCAAGCGAGCCCTCGTCTCCCAGTTCGCAAGCATGCGCGCGCTGATACGGGTTGCAAGACGCGCGGCAAACCGGCTATTTCTGCGTTGCCATCCTCGGCCGCTGTGGAGCCATTCAGCGATGAATTCGTTCGAAATCAACAAGATTCTCGGCGGCGTGCTGGGCACCTGCCTCTTCCTGCTTGCCGTGCACATCGCCTCGGGAGCGATCTTCAGCCCGCCGGTGCCGGCGAAGCCCGGTTATGAGATCGCCGTGAAGGAGGAGCAGCCCGGCCAGCAGGCCGCTGCGAAACCAGTGCAACAGCCGATCGAAGCCCTGCTGGCGAGCGCGTCCGTCGAGCACGGCGCGCAGGTCACCAAGCAGTGCACGATTTGCCACAACTTGCAGGAGGGGCAAGGACCCAAGGTCGGTCCCGATCTCTACGGGGTCGTCGGACGTCAAGTCGCATCAGTGCAGGGTTTCAACTACTCAGCCGCGTTGAAGGCGATGGGGGGCACTTGGACCTTCGACGCGCTGAATAAATGGCTGACCGATCCCCGCAACGACGTTCCTGGCACGGCCATGACTTTTGCCGGTCTGCAAAACGAGAAGCAACGCGCCGATGTCATCGCCTATCTCAATACGCTTTCCGCACACCCGCTGCCGTTGCCGACGGCTGCCAATCCGCCGTCCGCCGCTGCCGCGAACCCGCCGCCGGCCGGCGCCGCGCCCGCTCAGCCCAATGCGCAGGCTCCGGCCCCCAACGCACAATAGGCCATTCACGCCGTTCGCCGTAAGCACGGGGATGTGAAGTCCATTTCGTCGCGGTCCGCGCCGGCACGCTGGCGCCGCAATTGAAAACCGCTTAATCACCGCCGCTGATCGCTTGCGCGCAGCATCCGCCCGATTGGTCGCCTGCTCGCGGCGCGGAAGCTATCTTGGAGTTCCGAGTGGATCGCCGAACCCTGCTCACGTCCGCCCTGGTCGCGCTCGCCGCCCGGCGGCTTTCGCTTCCGCCTTGGATTAATCCTGCGCAAGCGCAGGAACGGACCTGGCGGCACGGCCTCTCGCTATTCGGCGACCTAAAATATCCGGCCGGCTTCAAGCAGTTCGACTACGTCAACGCCGACGCGCCGAAAGGCGGCACGGTGCGCCAGGTCGCGCTCGGCACCTTCGACAATTTCAACGTGGTGGTGGAAGGCGTCAAAGGCTCGCTCGCCACCGGCATCGGCTTTATCTACGACACGCTCCTGGTCTCGTCGCTCGACGAAGTGTCGACCGAATACGGCCTTCTCGCCGAAGCCGTCAGCTATCCGGACGATTTCTCCTCGGCTTCCTATCGGTTGCGCGCGGAAGCCAAATTTCACGACGGCAAGCCGGTCACGCCCGAAGATGCGATCTTTTCCTTCAACGCTTTCAAGAAATACAGTCCGCAGTTCGCCGCTTACTATCGCCACGTCGTCAAGATGGAAAAAACCGGCGATCGCGAAATCACCTTTACCTTCGACTCGCCGGGCAATCGCGAGCTGCCGCAGATCGTCGGTCAGCTTATGGTCCTGCCCGAGCATTGGTGGGAGGGCTCCGACGAGAACGGCAACAAGCGCGACATCGGCGCCACCACACTCGAGCCGCCGCCCGGCTCCGGCGCCTACCGCAGCAAGGAGTTTTCGCCTGGCCGCAACATCGTCTACCAGCGCGTGAAGGACTATTGGGGCGGCGGACTCAACGTCCATATCGGCCGCGATAATTTCGACGAGCTGCGGTTCGAATATTTTCGCGACACCACGGTCGCGATCGAGGCGTTCAAGGCCGACACCGTCGACTGGCGCACCGAGAACAGCGCCAAGAACTGGGCCACCGCGTATGATTTCCCCGCGGTCAATGAGAAACGCGTCCTCCTTGAGGAATTTCCCCTCAACAATATCGGGCTGATGCAGGCCTTCGCCTTCAACGTCCGCCGCGCCAAATTTCAGGACCCGCGCGTGCGGCTTGCCTTCAATTTCGCTTTCGATTTCGAGGAGATGAACAGGCAGATTTTCTTCGGGCAATACAAGCGCATCGCCAGCTATTTCGAAGGCACCGAGCTCGCATCGAGCGGCGTGCCGGCCGGCCGCGAGCTGGAATTTCTCGATACCGTGCGTGACAAGCTTCCACCCGAGCTTTTTACGACGCCCTATTCCAATCCGGTCGGCGGCAATCCGGTAGCCGTGCGCGGCAATCTGCGCGAGGCGGTGCGGCTGTTGAAGGAGGCGGGTTACGAGGTACGCAACGAAAGGCTGGTCAACAGCAAGACCGGCGAGCCTTTTACGGTCGAATTCCTCGCCGAGGACCCGAGCTTCGAGCGCGTCTTTTTGTTCTACAAGCCCTCGCTCGATCGGCTCGGCATCACTGTGGCGGTGCGCACCGTCGACGATGCCCAGTACGAGAACCGGCGGCGCAACTGGGACTTTGACATCGTCACCACCTCCTGGGGCCAATCACTCTCGCCCGGCAACGAGCAGCGCGGCTATTGGGGCTCGCAAGCGGCCGATCAGCCGGGCTCGCTCAACCTGGTCGGCATCAAGAATCCCGCCATCGACGCGATGATCGATCATCTGATCTTCGCCAAGAGCCGGCCCGATCTAGTCGCCGCCACCAAGGCACTCGACCGCGTTCTCCTGTGGAACCACTACGTCGTGCCGCAATGGTTCTACGGCAAAGTGCGCAGCGCGCGGTGGGACCGCTTCGGTCATCCCGATCCGCTGCCGAAATACGGCACGTCCGCGTTTCCGACCGTGTGGTGGTGGGATGCCGAGAAAGCGGCGAAGACGGGAAGCCGGCAGTGATTTTTCCCACGCGCCGGCGCGTGCTTGCGCTTGCGGCCGCCTGGGGGGCGGGGATGATTACGCTTCCAGCGTGTGCGTTGCGCGCCCGTGCCGAAGAGGACATTGAATCCCACGGCCTGTCGGCGTTCGGCGATCTCGGCTACCCGGCCGACTTCCATCACTTCAGCTACGTCGATCCAAATGCGCCGAAGGGCGGCACATTTTCGCAGATCGGGCCGGATCGGCAATACAACCAGAACTTCCTCACCTTCAATTCGCTCAACAGTTACATCCTCAAGGGCGACGCGGCGCAGGGCATGGAACTGACCTTCGCGAGCCTGATGGCCCGCTCCGGCGGCGAGCCGGACGCCATGTACGGTCTCGCCGCCGAGAAGGTTCGGCGCTCGGTCGACGGGCTCAGCTATCGGTTTTTCGTCCGGCCAGAGGCCACGTTCCACGACGGCGCGCGTCTCACCGCACATGACGTCGCCTTCTCGCTCAATATCCTCAAGGAGAAAGGCCACCCGCTGATCACCCAGTCGCTGCGCGATTTTGTCGGCGCCAAGGCCAACGATGATGGCAGCATCACCGCCAGCTTTGCGCCGCAACGCGCGCGCGACGTGCCGCTGTTGGTCGCTGGGCTGCCGATCTTTTCGCGTGCCTATTATTCGGCCAAGGCGTTTGACCAGTCGACGCTCGATGTGCCGCTCGGCTCGGGCGCTTACAGGGTCGGCCGCTTCGAGCCGGGTCGCTACATCGAGTACGAACGCGTCAAGAATTGGTGGGGCGCCGACCTGCCGGTCGCCCGCGGCCAGAACAACTTCGATATCGTACGTTTCGAATATTATCGCGACCGCGACGTCGGCTTCGAAGGTTTTACCGCCGGGAATTATCTGTTTCGCGAGGAGTTCACCTCGCGCACCTGGGCGACGCGTTACGATTTCCCGGCCGCGAAGGACGGCCGCGTCAAAAAAGAGATCTTGCCCGACGACACGCCGTCGGGCGCGCAGGGTTGGTTCATTAACACGCGGCGGGCAAAGTTCGCCGATCCGCGGCTGCGCGAGGCGCTCTGTAACGCGTTCGATTTTGAATGGACCAACAAGACCATCATGTACGGCTCCTACGAGCGCACCGCCTCCGTATTTCAGAACTCGAACATGATGGCGCAAGGCTTGCCCAGCACCGAGGAGCTTGCGCTGCTCGAACCGTACCGTGGGCGCATACCGGACGAGGTGTTCGGCGAACCTTACCTGCCGCCAGTGTCGGATGGTTCCGGCCAAGACCGCGCGCTGCTGCGCAAAGCCTCGCAGCTCCTCAAGGACGCCGGCTGCGCGATCACCGGCGGCAAGCGCGTGTTGCCGAACGGCGAGCGCGTCACCATCGAATTCCTGATCGATGAACCGACGTTCGAGCCGCACCACATGCCGTTCATCAAGAATCTCGGCGCCCTCGGCATCGAGGCGTCCTTGCGCATCGTCGACCCCGTGCAATATCGCGCCCGGCGCGACGGCTTCGACTTCGACATCACCGTCGACCGGTTCAATTTCTCCGCCACGCCCGGCGATTCGCTGCGCTCCTTCTTTTCTTCGGAGGCGGCGGCGCTGAAAGGTTCGAACAACCTCGCCGGCATGGCCGATCCGGCCATCGACGCATTGATCGACAGCGTCATCACCGCCAAAGCGAGGCCCGCTTTGCTGGTCGCCTGCCGCGCGCTCGACCGCGTGATCCGCGCCGGCCGCTACTGGATTCCGCATTGGTACAAGCCCTCGCACTGGATCGCTTATTGGGACATCTTCGGTCGTCCTGCAATGCAACCGCGCTATTTCCGCGGCATTCCCAGCACTTGGTGGTATGATCGCGACAAGGCAGCGAAAATCCGCCGGGCGGGGTAGAGCGTCGCGACGTTTGGCTCGGCTCGGGACCCCCGACCCCTGCCCACAACGGGCAGGAGGAGCTATAACGGATCGAAATGACCGCCTACATCGTCCGCCGCATTCTGTTGATGATCCCTACGATTTTCGGGATCATGTTGGTGTCGTTCGTCGTGGTGCAGTTCGCGCCGGGCGGCCCGGTGGAACGCGTCATCGCGCAACTGTCCGGCACCGACACCGGCGCGACTTCGCGCATTTCCGGCTCGCCCGGCGGCGATTTCAGCGCGCGCGGCGCGGCGCAGAGCGGTGGGCAGCTCGACATGAACTCGAAATATCGCGGCGCACAAGGCCTCGATCCGGAATTCATCAAAAGCCTCGAAAAGCAGTTCGGCTTCGACAAGCCGGCCTACCAGCGTTTTTTCATCATGCTCTGGAACTATGCGCGATTCGACTTCGGCAAGAGCTATTTCCGCGACGTCAGTGTGCTTCAGCTCATCAGGGAGAAACTGCCGGTCTCGATCTCGCTCGGCATTTGGATGACGCTGTTGAGCTATCTGATCTCGATCCCGCTCGGCATCCGCAAGGCGGTGCGCGACGGCTCGCAATTCGACGTATGGACCTCGGGCGTTATCATCGTCGGCTACGCCATTCCCGGATTCCTGTTCGCGATCCTGCTCATCGTGCTGTTCGCCGGCGGCTCTTTTTTTCAAATCTTTCCGTTGCGCGGCCTCATCTCCGACGGCTGGGCGCAATTTAGCTGGTGGCACAAGATTCTCGATTATTTCTGGCACCTGACGCTGCCGATCGTCTCCATGGGGCTCGCCGCCTTCGCCACCATGACGCTTCTGACCAAGAACTCGTTCCTCGAGGAATTGCGCAAGCAGTACGTGCTGACCGCGCGCGCCAAGGGCTGCTCGGAACGGCAGGTGCTCTACGGCCATATCTTCCGCAACGCC
>Ga0074044_10002889_pt1 | contig 14908 bp, 14 predicted proteins | sample BogForMeECP23OM1_FD_94443 | JGI IMG/M metagenome (GOLD analysis project Ga0074044, IMG submission 94443) | Bog forest soil microbial communities from Calvert Island, British Columbia, Canada - Bog Forest MetaG ECP23OM1 | ecosystem: Environmental > Terrestrial > Soil > Wetlands ... | reverse complement strand
GTGCAGAATGTTAAACACGGTTGTTGACAAAAGGTTACAAGAGTAAGTGCCCGCTTTTCCACAAACTTTTCCTCAACGGTGTTGAAAACTCTTGCGGGACGGCGTCACACCGGAGTGTTACGCGCGTCACAAAAAAGCCGCCCACAAAGGCGGCTATCTAATTCGGATCGAAAATCGCTGCGGCGGACTCAGCCAGCAACTTCTTCCAGAGTTTTCTGATCGATATCGAAGTTGGCATGCACGTTCTGCACATCTTCGTTATCTTCGAGCGCTTCCATCAATCGGATCATCTGCGCCGCCTGCTGCCCTTCCAACTTAATGTAGGTATCCGGGACCATGGCAACGCTCGAGGAGATAGGCGTAATGCCGGCCTTCTTCACGGCCTCTAACACGGCTTCGTAGGCGGAAGTGTCGGTCAGGATTTCCCAGTTCTCGCCATCGTCTTTCAAATCTTCGCCACCCGTTTCCAGGATGATGTTCATCAGATCGTCTTCTTTGGCTGCCGATTTGGGGATGACGATGTCGCCCTTCTTGTGGAACATATACGACACCGAGCCCGCCGCGGCCATGTTGCCATTGTTTTTTCCGAACACGTGCCGGATTTCGCTGACCGTTCGATTGCGGTTGTCGGTAGAAATTTCTGCCAGCAAAGCCACGCCGCCCGGCCCGTATCCCTCCAGCACAAATTCTTCGTAAGTCAAGCCGGGCAGTTCGCCGGTGCCGCGCTGGATGGCTCGCTTGATATTGTCGGCCGGCATGTTCTCGGACTTTGCCGCCAGGATCGCCGTCCGCAGGCGCGGGTTCATGTCGGGATCGCCACCCGACTTTGCCGCCATCGCGATTTCCTTGATGAGACGGGTGAAGATTTTGCCGCGCTTGGCGTCGAGCGCGCCCTTTTTGTGCTTGATGGTTGCCCATTTCGAATGGCCGGACATAGTTGTACCTCGTCTCTAGAGACCAAAAATTGCGCTGATTCTCGGAATTATGGATCCGCCCGCGGAGGAAATCACAGGTTCAGCCTCGACGTAAAACATTCAGGCGAATCAAGATTATAGCATGGGGTGGCACCCCTCCCCTCACTCTCACAAGAGGTTGTTGCCGTCAACCGAAAAGCTCGCTATGCGAACCCAGGCGAACAAGTTGCAGAACTTCAGCATCAGGCTTGCGGTATATCAACAGCAAATCGGGCTTAAGGTGGCACTCCCGGTGGTCGTCCCACTCTCCCGTCAACGGATGGTCGCGATTTCTTTCCGGTAGCGGCTGATCCTCTGCCAGCCGAGCAATGGCGAAGGTCAGCATTGCATCGAGTTCGCGTCGATACTGGCCTCTTTTTTCGCGCTTAAAATCGCGACGGAAGGAATTGGTTCGCTCAATCCTCCGCATTCAAATCGGCCATCAAGTCGGAGACATTGCGGAACGACGGCAGTCCGCCGTTGCGCGCATCCTTCATCGCTGCGGCCGTCACGGCATTGGGAACCTTCACTTCGAAGGGCAGTACTTTCTCGGTCGCCACTCGAGTCAGCAGAACGCGAACTGCGTCGGAAACGGACAGGCCCATGGCGGCGAGCGCCTTGGCGGCTTTTGCTTTGGTCCGCTTGTCAATGCGAACGTGAACCATTTCTGTCGTTGCCATATCCACCTGAGTTACATTGTATCTCATGTGGATATGAAGGTCAAACCGGCTCGCGGGGAAGCTCATTCATCTTATAAAGCGCGACGAGCGGGACGCCCGGCAACCGGGTTAACGCGGACCTGCCGCGGAGCGCTGTCATCAGAGGAAATAACACAGAAACGGACGGTATGCGGTAGGCTTGTTTGGCTTCAAACATGTCCGCCAAGACTCTCGACCGTCTGTTGTCCCAACTCGAAGCCTCACGCTACCGCTTCGGACCCCAAGAAACCGCAAGTGTTGTGAAGTTGCTGGATCGTCTCAACGCCGCGCGCTTCCCTGATTCCGCTTCTTTAATCCGCTTCCACGAAGCGCTGCTTTTCCTGCGCGCCTTTCCGCAAGGGCCAGCCGTGGTTCGCGCCACCGAGCCCATTCTGAATAGTTTCCACAAGAAAGTAGAAGCATTGCGTGAGGCCGGCGCCGACATGGATGACTTCGACACCTTCGAAGTCTCCGGCATCGCCGGCACTCAGATGGAAGACACGCTCAGCTTCGATGTTGCGCGGTGGCTCATCAAGCGCATGCCCAACGAAGTTGAAATCGCCTGGGAAAACTACGAGCCCGGACGGGAGTTAGGCACGACCGGCCCGCGCTTCATCCCCTTGCTCGAGGACGACGCGTACGTCGAGGCCGACACGCCGTGGCGTCGATGGATGGAAGCGGCCGGAGCAAAGAAGCATGCCAGTCCGTCGTGGCTGGTTCAACGCTTCGCCGCTCTACCGCTGGCGCCGATCCAGAAAGCTGAGCTCTACGAATCGCTGCGCGTGCCCTTGCGTTGGAATCTCGGGAACTCCGTCATCACGCGAACGCGAAACTGGAAGCCGGTGCCCAGCGTTTATTACCACAACGAGCCGCTGATCAGCCGGAGCCAGGTATCACTGGCCGACGAGCTGGCGAGGCCTCCGGTACAGCTGACAAAACTGTCGCGCCGCCAAGGCGAGCAGGTGATGAACTTTATCCGCGAGGTCATGCTGGTGCGCTACCGCGAACTTTACGGGACCACGCTGGGTGATCCGGCGTCGGTGGTGCGCTCAGATTTGGGCCGCGGCGTTTCCATTTATCTCTGGAACCTGCCGCCGGATCGCCGTCTGCCGCTGCGCGCGTACGTCGCTGGATTGACGCTGAAGAATGGCGTGCCCATCAACTACATCGAGGCCATCGGACTCTGCGAGTGGATGGAAGTCGGCTTCAACACTTTCTACACTTTTCGCGGCGGCGAAGCAGGATGGATCTACGCGCAAGTGCTGCGCTGCCTCTGTCATCTCATGGGAACGACCTGCGTCTCGGTCTACCCGTATCAACTCGGTCATGACAACGAGGAGGCAATCGAATCGGGTGCGTTCTGGTTTTACCGCAAGCTTGGGTTCCGGCCGGGACGCGCCGATCTTCAGCGACTGGCGGAAAGAGAAGAAGGCAAAATCGCCGCCGCTACTAAGTTAGGAAGAACCAAATACCGGACGCCCGCCAGAACCTTGCGCCGCCTGGCCGCAGGGCACGCGTTCTACGAGTCGCCGGGCAGCGAAGTGGGAGCGTGGGACAGCTTTAGCGCGCGCAACGTTGGCCTGCGAGTGAATCGGCGGATGGCGCGAGAATTCCAGGGCGACAGCGACCGCATGCGCAAGGAATCGGTGCGCTCCGTCGCACGGATGCTCGGCGCAGACCCATCTTCGTGGCCGTCTTCCGAGCGCGCGAGCTTCGAGAATCTTGCGCTGGTTCTGGCTCTGGTTCCCGGCCTTACTGCTTGGAAGCGCGAGGAGAAAGAGGCGCTGGCGCGGATCATCCGCAGCAAGTCCAAAGCCGACGAGATGAGTTATCTTCACCTCACGCAGCGGCATGAGCGCTTTCGGGAAGCGCTGCTCAAGATTGGGTCTCTGCACGAATAAAGATCACTGCTAGCAGCAACCCATCTTTACCTCGCCCGCAGCGGTCAGCGGAGGACCGAGTTTTACGCGGTAATCTTTGGAATGATCGTAGGGACGGGGATAGCGGATGCCCTGGCAAAACTCTTCGCCTCCATCAGCACCCACAACACCTACCCCTTGCTGGTGGCGATGTATTCGGCGGTGCTCGGTATTTTCATTCCCTCCGGCGGCAGCAAGTGGGTCATTGAAGCGCCCTACGTGCTGCAAGCCGCGAATCTGCACCAGGTGCATCTGGGATGGGTGGTGCAAATCTACAACGCGTCGGAAGCGCTACCCAATCTGGTCAATCCTTTCTGGATGCTGCCTCTGCTGGGCATATTGAAATTGAAGGCCCGCGATATTGTGGGATATGGAGTGCTGCAGTTGATTGTTCACATACCCGTCGTGTTCTTCCTGTGCTGGTTGTTTGCTCGATATATTCCTTACCTGCCGCCCATGAAATAAGCCCGCTGTACGTTGCAGTAGCGGGCCAGACACGATAACATTAAGGACGTCAGCGGCTCCGTGTGCCCGGAGACGAATCGAAAATACCCTCAGCAGACATTAGCTAAGTTGTTGATTACATGTAATGTGCGGAAGTGGTGGAACTGGCAGACACACCATCTTGAGGGGGTGGCGCCGAAAGGCGTGGGGGTTCAAATCCCCCCTTCCGCACCATCGTTTTAATTTCGCGTATTGGATTTCACGACAGAGATATTGTCGAATCCGAGCTTCGGCTCCAATGGAGTTTTGTGCATGTGGGTAAATGTCCTGATCACTGTCATTCACGTATTTGTTTGCTTCTTTCTGATTGCGGTCGTGTTGCTGCAGAGCGGAAAGAGCGGCGACCTGGCTGCGGCTTTCGGCGGTCAAGGTAGCCAGACGGCGTTTGGCCCGCGCGGCGCGGCTTCGGTTCTTTCCCGGGCAACCACCTGGTCCGCGGTGATTTTCATGCTCACGTCGATCACGCTTTCGATCTTTGCGGCGCGACGAACTGGGCCGACGTCCGTGCTTTCAGGAGTGAAGCCAGCGCAGACCAAGTCGCAGCCCGCGACTCCTGTCCAGCCATCGGCGCCGCCGACGGTTCCGCAAAACCAGGCGCCGACACAGAAATAACTTGTTCAGTGGAGCGACGGGCGTCTCGCCCGGCTCTCCGCCATCTAATTTCATCCCAAACTTCACGGCACCAAGAAGGGATTCTCTTCCCTTTCCTCGCCTATGGTTGTTCTTGGGCCATGGCCTGGAATCACGACGGTATCATCGGGCAGAGTGAGGACGCGGTCATGCAGGGAGCGCATGATTTTCTCGAACGATCCTCCGGGAAGATCGGTGCGTCCGATGCTGCGAGCGAATAGCGTGTCCCCGGCAATCAGTAATTTCTCCGCGGGAAAGTAGAGGCAGACGCTGCCCTCAGTGTGGCCGGGAGTGTGGATGACGTTCGCTGTCAGGTTGCCCGCCCGCAACGATTCGCCATCTGCGATACTCGCTTCGATGGCGACTTCGCCCGGCGCCGCCATGCCGACCCAGGAAGCCTGCACATCGAGCATTTTCAGCAGCGCGTAGTCATTCTGATTGAGCAGGATGGGCGCGCCCGTCAGCGCGCGCAACTTCATTGCCCCGCCTACGTGATCGATGTGGGCATGGGTGATGACGATCTGCTTCACTTCCAGCTTGTGCTGGCGCACGATGGCAAGAACGTCTTCAATGTCGTCGCCAGGATCGATGACCATGGCTTCGTGCGTGGCCTCATCGCCGATAACGGAGCAGTTGCATTGCAGCGGGCCCACGGGCAGGATCTTGTGAATCATTACGTCATTTTACGTGAGAATTCACCACTGAAGAATCTCGCCCGGCTCTGCCCGGACTACGATGCCGCCGCAACCTGTCCCGTCCTCTGATCGGACCGGAAGCGCAGCAGCGCCGCGATATTGCCGGCGCGATCCAGGTCGGTGTGCTCCTTGAGATAAAACAATTCGATGTCGCGACGGATGGCGATCGGGATGATGGCGTCGCAGACGTCGGCGAGTTCACGAGTCGGCTTTCCGCAAGCGCTGCACGCCGCGACCAGGCGGGCGTCGAGGTGGCCGCAGTTAGGGCACTCGACCGCGCGAGCAGAATAGTTCTCGCCAAGGAAGATGCTTTGCACTTCCCCGGCTTCCAGCGCTTGCAGCACGCGGCGGAGGCCGGTGACGCCGCGTCCGTTGGATTTGGCGAGGTCCACCGCTTCGTTGGCTTTCGTAGAGGCGCGCACGGTGATCCATTGATTGAGCAGAGCAGCGGCGTGATCACGAATCTCTTCGTTCGAGACGCTGGCCACGTCGGCTGAGAAGCGGCCAATCAGCCGCTGTTTGACGTAAGGGTGGAGGTTCGACTCGAACTCCGGCCAGTTGGCATCCTGGCAACCGACGATGAGCCGCTCCCAGACACCTTTCTCGAAATCGGCAAGCAGTCGCTCGGAGACCGCCTTGAAGTGTTGGAGTGCTTCCTCCGACACGCGGCGTTCGGCGTGGCCGCCTTCGTAGCCGTTGTAGCCGTAGCTCGAGGCGTTGCGCGAGAGCATGTGGACAATAGCTCCGCGTTCGCGCAGATCGTCGAGGCGAAGATCAAAGAAACGGGCGCGCTGGCGGTCGACTACGGCAACCGAGAGCGTGGGTTGCGCTCCGAGCAATGCGGCCAGTGGTTTCAACTGAAAGCGCGGCTGGAGATAAATGTGGGTGCCTCCGAGTTGCGGAGGCAGTTCATATTCCCGCCAAAACTTTTGCGCGGAGCAGGCGAACACCGCACGTCCAAGGGAATTGCCGCGCAGGTTGGTGGCCAGATCGAGGACGCGATCGAGGTCGGCGTGCAGGGATCCGTTCTTGCCGCTGGCGGCAGCGCTTTTCAGCGCCTGCTTCACGATATCTTTGGCGACGATTGCCTCGCGGCGATGCGAACGATCCTGGGGAGGATCGGGTTGAAAGTAAAAACTCAGGGCACACGCCCCCTTGGCTTCGTCCGCTTGAAAGGACGCCAACTCTCGGATTTCGTCCCGGGTCATCATCTCGACTCTCCTTAGTAGTACTGAATACTTAGGTGCGAGTTTTGACTAGCAGTTCTTTATGAAATTCATTGGCTACGGAAGGCGCACTTCGAACGCAGTCTCGCGCCCGTTCCACGGACTCGCGCACGGCCTCCACATGCCGGCCGGTGATGGCGGCAATTTCATTGAGGGAGAACCCCTCGATACCATAGAGGAGAAAGGCTTCGCGATCGGTGCGGCTGGCGCCGCCGAGTGCGGCTTGCACCAGGGCAATCACTTCGTCGGAGTAGGCGGACTGTTCCGGAGTGGACACGCGCCGATCAGGGATGACGCTTTCCCGGGTCCAGCCCTCGTCGGGCTGATGGAATTGCAGCCCTGCTTCATCCGAGGCTTCGACATTTTGCCGGCGACGGCTGGCTTCGAGATGCAGATGGACGGGAGATTCCAACTCATGGAGGCGCGACGTCATCTCGTTCATGGCTTGCAGGGCAAGGTGGTAGAGCCACGGTTCGAGCGACATTTTTTCCGGACGCTCCTGGTCGCCAAGAGCGCGGGCGATCACCTCGTCCACGACTTCGGGGGTAGAAAGGGCATCCTCAAGAATGTCCTCGTCGGCGCGGCGGAAGTAGAGTTCGCGGTCCACGAAACGTTCGAGACGCGAGAGATTCGCATTCACATAGGATCCGATGTCATCGGCGGAAATCACTGTCGGCAGAACCGCTGCCAGCGTCTGCTCGAAGGGAACGCCGGGGTCGGGAGATTCCCGCGGCCCGCCGCGCCACCGGCGCCATTTGTGGCTGGAGCGCAGCAGTTCCTTATGCCGGCCGATTTGCTGGATGAGTTCGTCACAGGCCGCTTTGATAGCCGCGGTTGGGCTGGGAGCTTTCGCCTGGGCGGTTAGTTGGCCCGATGGCAAGCGCAGATTCAAGGAGACGAGCGTTCCTTCGCGCGCCGAATTCTGATCGATGATGGCTTTCAGATGCACCAGTTCCGGCCGGAAGACCTGAAGCCGCTTCTGGATTTTCTCGATCTGGTGGCTGATTTCTTTTTCGATGTCGGGAGTTTTGTGGACTTTGTAACTGACGTGAACGTTCATTCTCAAGCCTCGAACGCTGGGGAAAAGAGCCCAGTGAATCCACGGTCCTAACCAAACGATTGTACACCCGGTGGGAAGAGCCTAAACGGCGTTCGCAGCGCTTCTGCCTTTCCTAATTTCTGCTGCCTATTTCATATAGACAGAATCCTTCTTTAATTCCTCCGGCAGTGCGACCGGGAACGGCGGGAAATCGTGTGAGCTGCCTTTGAATAACGGAACCGTAACCTCGGAGCGCCTGGTGCCGTCGTGGACGGCAAACTGTGGCGGGTTCCTCGGCGAGCCCTCCCAGAGAGAGACGCCTGCATAGGCGCCGTCCTTGCGCAGAACGTAGTACTTCATGTCGACGAACTTGAGCTTGTTCATGTCGTTGTTGTAGTTGCGGGCGATGCGCTTGAGGGCGTCCATGCCGGCTTCGAGCGGCGACATGCCGTGCCGCATGTTCTCGACGATGGTGTGCGCTCCAGCGACCTTGATGTTCTCTTCTCCGCTGCCGGTGGCGCCCGCCGAACCCACGTCCTGATCGGTGTAGCAACCGGCTCCGATGATCGGTGAATCGCCGCAGCGTCCCGGGAGTTTGAAGGCGAGGCCGCTGGTGGTGGTGCAGCCGGAAATTTCGCCTTTGTCGTTGAGAGCGGAGCAGTGGATGGTCCCGGTCGGGGGAGACACAACGCGCCGGATGGCGGCGATGCGGAATTCCGGTTCGATGCCTATTTTGGCGGCGCCTTCTTCAAGGTGTCGAATACGCTGTTCCCACAGTTCAGCTTGCGGAGATGTCGGTGGTAGTGGCGCTGGTAATGGCGTTGGCAACAACGACGGTGGTTTCCATTGCGGATCGGCCAATCCCGGTCCCCACCAGTCGTCATTCGAGTGATATTCCTTCCACAGCAGCCAGATTTTTCGTGACCGTTCGGTGAGCAGATTTTCGCGCGGGAAACCCACCGCGACGGCGAACCGTTCGGCGCCTTCACCGACCAGCATGACGTGGCCGGTGTGTTCCATCACCGCTTTGGAAACGAGCGAAACATTCTTAATGTTACGGACGCCGCCGACGGATCCCGCGCGGCGCGTCGGTCCGTGCATGCAGCAGGCATCCAGTTCGACCACACCTTCTTCGTTGGGAAGGCCGCCCAGTCCGACGGTGTCGTCGTTCGGATCATCTTCCGGTCCCCTTACCACGCGGAGAACAGCGTCCAGCGTGTCGCCGCCATTCTTCAGAAACGCAAAAGCGTCGTCGAGATAATTCACGCCGTTGTTGGCGCTGATGATGATCGGCCGCTTACGACCGCCAAACGGATTAGGGGGGCGGGAAGCATCGCCATTAGATTTGTCTTGCGCGTTCAGATCCTGCGCGTCCAGGCCAGTGGCCAGCGACGCAGCAATTGCGGAACCTAGAAACCCACGACGGTTGATGGACATGAAATTCTCTCTACTTACGAAACGGCGAGAAGGATACCACGGGAGAAAGCAAGTCGGGCAAAGTGGGCGGCATTCAGACTCCAACCACCTGCAACAGTCGGTCGACACCCTCGCGAAAGTCGTCTGGCTTGGTGATCAAGCTCAGCACAAGATAGCCTTCGTTCGGAAAATCGTAGAAGTGTCCCGGATGCACGATGACGCCCATCTTCCGCAGGAGATCGATGGCCAAGTCCTCGTCAGTTCCAAGGACAGGGACGCGTAGAACAACGTACCATCCGCCCTCGACCAGCAGTCGCGCGCAGGAGGGCCGACCGGCGAGTTGGCCATCAAGTTCCGCGAGATTCACGCGCAACCGATCCAGAAGAATGGGCTGGATCTTTTTGCGCTGATCGAGCAGCACCGGAGCCGCAAGCTCCACCGGCGCATTCATGGATAGGAAAGTATCGGCGATGATTTCCAGGCGCGCTCCGGCTGGGGCGACCATTTCTTTCGGGCCACTGGCGGCCACCCAGGCAAGCTTCATCTGCGGGAGAGCGGAAATCTTCGAGACTCCGCTGAGAGTAAAGGTGAGCGCGTCGGCGTTGGACACAAAGCTGCTGCGCAGCGCACCGTCGTGCGCATAATCGAGAAACACTTCATCCACAATCAGAGCCAGACCGTAGTCACGGCAGAAAATGTTGAGCGCCGAGGTTTCCGAAGCAGAAACGTAAGAGCCGGTTGGGTTGTTCGGGTGGACGAGAATCACGGCTCGCGTCTGAGGGGTGGCTGCCTTGTAGAGCGAATCAAAGTCGATTTGCCAGCCGTGGTCGTAGAGCAGTGGATAAGCGACGAGTTTAACGTCCGCAAGATCAGCGAGAAACTCGAACAACGGATAGCTCGGTTTGGGGACCAGGATTTCGTCGCCGGCATTGCAGAGCAAACGAAAGACGTAGGAGTAGGCTTCGCTGGTGCTGGTGGTTAGAATCAGGCGCTCGGGATCGAGACCGAACACCTCGTGCGACTCGCGATAGTAGCGGCACACGGCTTGGCGCGCCCCGAGCAGACCACGGGGCTGAGGATCGTAATGCATCGCTTCAGGATTCGCCAGTGCGGCGACCACAATTTCAGGATTAGGGCGGACGCCGGCTTCGGTCGGGTTCGAGACCGTAAGATCAAGAACTTGCTGTCCCGAAGCGCGCGCTTCTTCGATCGCGCGCGTCAGAGCGTTCGGGGTGAGCCGCCAATTTGTGCGCTGTGAGAACATAAATTTGCCGGTGGAGAGCCGGGCGTCCCGCCCGTCGCTCCACCGCTATCCAGAGGTCCCTATTTCAAGAAGAAACCCAGCTGTTCTGGAGCGGGCAGCGTTTTAGTAGTCCAATACTGACGCTGGGCTGCTTGCACGACGACGATTTTCGCCTGCACCTCCGACGCCAGATTGTCGTAGCGAACCAGAACGTTGTCCAGCCAGTAAGCCTGGTTCTCGCGCGCCCAGCCGTCCGCATACCTCTTGCGCATCTCGGTGATCGCGTCCCGCAGGCTCTGGAGTCTCCCGTTGATGTCAACAATTTCGTCGAGGTCACTTTGCGCCCGCGTCTTGTCCGTCTGGTTCTGATAAGCGTCCGAGTAGAAGTGGCTGATTTCGGATGTGAACTGAATCTTCAAGCCCAGCGTGTCCAGATGCCAGGCGGCAAGCAGCATGTCGTCGATGGTCTCGGCATGGAGATGGGCCCTGCTTCGATTAAGCATCAGCGTTTCGGCGGCATGTTCAGCGCTGATGCGCAGATCGTGGGTAACCGGCAGCGCTTTGGCCGCAATGTCGGCGCCCGATGCGCTGAAGGGATCAGACCAGAAGAGTTCGTGACTCGCCTTATCCAGTTTCACGCCGGCGAGAAGCGTATGCGCTCGGTCAAGATTCTCGATCACGCCGGCGAACGTGTTGTCTTCATTACGATAGAAAGCCCAGTCATAGCTGGTCTTGAAATCATCGATGCTGGATTCGCCTGCCTGCCAGCTCGCGGCGGCTCCAAAAACCAGCGCCGGCCAGGTCATGTCGACGAGCGACTCGCCATCGTCGTTCCACGTGGTGTTGAGAACCCCAATGGCCCCATGCTTCTGGCCGTCGCGAACAAAATTTCGGATGTTCACGAAGGCGCTGTCGAGATCAGGCCAAATCGCGCCCCAGTTCCCTGTTCCAGGGGCGACGACTACGCGCAGGCCTGCATTGGTATACGGGGTAATGATGTCTTCGTAGCTGGGCTTTGGGTCGTAGTCCCAGGGAACCGCGATCATATCCTTAGGAAGAATGGTAAGCAGTTCCGGATACTTGACCGCGATATCTCCCCAGAACATGAGCTGTTTGTGATAAGGCCTCATGATCTCGAACACTTTCTGGAGATGCTCGAGATAAACGCGACCCAGGCCCTCTTGCGCAGCGAGAGCTTTCGTCTGGCCCAGCCCAAGTTCAAAAGTTTCGTCGGAACCGATGTGAAACAACGGCCCAGGAAACAAGGGAACAATTTCGCCATAAACCTGGCGGATAAAATCGTAGGTTTTGGGATTGGTGGGCGTGAGTACGTGTCCATGCGGCGTTTCGGCTAGATCGGAATAAATTTCATACTTCAGAAATTGATGAAGATGCCCGAAAGCCTGCTGCTCGGGCAGAAGCGTGACGTAGTACTTGCTGGCGTACTCGACAAGTTCTTTGATCTCGGCCGGAGTGAACGCCGCTTCTCTGGGCACGACCAGCGGCTGCGTCTGGAAGTCAAAAACGTGCTCCATGTTGAACCCGAGAAGGTTGATCTTATACTCCGCCAACGTCCGGATCTGCATCTTCAAGTAGTCAAGCGTAGGGATAGGACCGCGGCTGATGTCGTCCTGTACGCCGCGCCATTCCATGCTGGGCCAGTCGCGGATGCTAAGTGACGGGATGGCCAATTGCTCGTGTGGCGCGGGCGCCCCCGCCCTCGAAGCGAGGACGGCAGTGTTTGCACCCGTCCCTTCCTGTTCTCGAAGCAACTGGCGCAAGGTTTGCACTCCGTAGAAGAGTCCTTGCGCGCTGCGACCGGCGACGATCACGCCGGAGGTGCTTACGTGGATAACATAAGCTTGTTTACGGAGATCATCGCTGCCAAGGTCGTCCCCACTCTTAATTCCCTGCGCTTCGAGATAGGCCCGCAAGCTCCGGTCAGTCAGCCGTCCCAGCGAAATGTTCCCCGTAGTTTTCGGAACGCCAGCTACTACCTCGATCGCCAGCTTGATACCCGAGCGGTCGCGTATTTCCTCCTGCAACATCTCGGCCGCAGTCCGGTCTTCGGGGTTGCTGATAAGGATGGCAGTCGAGGTCTTGATCGCCATCTTGCCATCGCCCATGCGCACCTCTTTAGGCGCCGGAAGAACCTTGAGCGAGCGGACGGCGTCTTTCACCTGGGCTTGAGAAGCGAGCGGCAGACAGACGAGGCAGGCGAAAATCCATTTAATAATTTTCATGACGTGGGGTGAATGGCGAGAGTAGCAGGTGAGATCGGTTGGCGACAAGCTTTGCCGCTGGCGGAATACCCGGCAGAAACGGTTCGAGCCTGCGGAGCTTCGCAGGGACGGGGCAAAGCCCCGTCACCACACAACCTAATCTCTACTTCATCTCTACTACGCGAAGGCTTCCTTGTTAACTACATACGGCATCTTGCTAATGTCGCCGCCGTAGTTCCCTTCCAGCACGTCAATCAGTCCCTGGACGCAGCGTCCAGCCATGCCTTTATTGGGATCGGACGACAAGCGCGTGATGCGCGCAGCGCTGGCAAAGTGCGGCAAAAGGCGGCAGCGATCGGCGATCGCGGGATCGCGCAGCGACGAATTCGCGGGCAGCGGCTCTTCCTCGTAAACATCGAGAGCGGCGCCGGCGATCCAGTTCTCGCGCAAGGCGCGAGCCAGAGCCGCCTCGTCAACCACCGGACCACGCGACGTGTTAATAACCATCGCAGTCGGCTTCATCATGCGCAGCGTAGTTTCGTTGATCAGATGATAGGTCGGCGTGGCGCTCTCGCCCTCGCGCACCAGCGGAACATGCAGGCTGATGAAATCCGCGCCGCTCAACGCTTCGTGCAAGGTGGTGTAGCGGATCGAAGTCTTCTCGCGGCAAATGCCGCGCTGGAAGCGGAGATCCATCGTCTCCTGTATGGCCCGTATGTAGTCGTGGTTCTCATAGGCCGGGTCGAAGCACAAAATGTTCATGTCAAACCCCGCACACTTCTTGATCAAGGCGAGGCCGATGCGTCCGGTGCCGATAACCGCTACCGTTTTTCCGGTGACTTCGTCGCCTAGAAATGGAAGGTAGGGATGCCAATAACCCCAACGGTTTTCCCGCGTCAGATGCTCAGCGGGCCAGAGTTTGCGGGCGAGCGCGCCCATCAGGAAGAAGGCAAACTCCGCCGTTGCTTCCGTCAGGACGTCGGCGGTATTGGTGAATGGGACTCTGTACTTGTTGGCATCGGCGCGATTGATGTTGTCAAATCCGACGGCGTACTGTGCGACCACCTTGAGCGTGCCTTCTCCGGCGGCGAAAACCTCGGCATCGATTTCATCGCGCAGCGTGGTGATCAGGCCATCAACGCCGGATTTCACCTTTTCGATGATCACACTTTTCGGTGGAGCCTCGGGCTGTGGATAGACCTCCAGGTCATATCCCTTGCGGCGAAGAATGTTGATGGCATCGCCGATGTCGCAGGTGGCGAAAACGCGGATTTTCCGGCTCATGGGCTCGAACAGTGTACCGCGAATCGGCGGTGAAGCGGCGGGCGTTCCCGCTCGGCTGGTGAATCGTGGACGGGCGAGACGCCCGTCGCTCCACGATCTACTGTTCCTGTCTCTCCGGCCGCGGAGCCGCGGACGCCGCCTGCGCATGATGACGGACGTCGGCTCCCAGAACCCAGAAGATGACATCTTCGGAAATATTGGTGGCGTGGTCCGCCACGCGTTCGAGATTGCGCGCCACCAGCAGCGCATCTAGTGCCTGTTGAGTCACTTGCGGCTCTTCATTCATCTTTCGCACGAGCACGATAAAAGCTTCGTCGCGCATCCGGTCAACGACGTGATCCATTTCCAGCACGGCCTGGGCAAGTTCGGCTTTACCTTCCACGAACGATTCCAGCGCGCGCCGCACCATGGCGCTGACGGCGGTGGCCATGCGAGCGATATCGACCGGCAACTCCGCCGCCGGTAATTCAATCATGTCCATGACGCGCTCGGCGATGTTTACCGCCTGATCGCCCACGCGTTCGAGGTCGGCGTTGATCTTGGTTACGGCGAGAATGAAGCGCAGATCCGTGGCCGCCGGTTGCTGCGTGGCCAGGATGTCGAACGCCAGTTCATCGATCTCGCGCTCGGCGGCGTTGATGAGACTCTCGTTTTCGAGGACCAACTGGCAGCGCGTCAAATCGCGTTCGGTGTACGCCTGGCAGGCGCGATCCACCGCCAGTTCCGCGAGACCGCCCATACGGAGCAGTTTCTCCCGGAGGTTCTCCATTTCCTGCTGAAAGCGCGTGCGCATTGTCCGAACCCTCTTTCGTAAGGTCAGAGGTTAAAGGTCAGATTGCAGAGGTTAAAATCCCAGGACCGCCACGGCCGTTTATGTTATTGGCCTTTCACTTCTTCAATCTGACCTCTTACTTCTGACCTCACCCGAATCTGCCGGTGACGTAGTCTTCCGTCCGTTTGTCGGATGGATTGGTGAATATCTTTTCCGTCTTATCGAATTCGATCATCTTGCCGAGCAGGAAAAATCCGGTGAACTCCGCCACCCGCGCAGCCTGTTGCATATTATGCGTCACAATCAC
>Ga0074044_10002888_pt1 | contig 14910 bp, 9 predicted proteins | sample BogForMeECP23OM1_FD_94443 | JGI IMG/M metagenome (GOLD analysis project Ga0074044, IMG submission 94443) | Bog forest soil microbial communities from Calvert Island, British Columbia, Canada - Bog Forest MetaG ECP23OM1 | ecosystem: Environmental > Terrestrial > Soil > Wetlands ... | reverse complement strand
TTATTTGTTCAACGAACAAAAGCTTGAAAACTGAGGCCAAGCACGGAAATTTCTCAGAAGATCTCCTTTACCGTATTAGCGTTTTGATTGTTGAGATACCGCCTCTCCGAGAAATAAAATCCAATATAATAGACTTGGTGCGATATTTTATAAACACGGAAAGCAATGATCAAAACCTGACCGTATGGTGGAAAGATGATAGGATATTTCAATCTCTGATCAACAGTGATTGGCCCGGAAATATTCGCCAGCTAAAAAATGTTATTAAAAGGGTAGTAATTTCAGTTGGAGACGGAGAATTGACTAAGGAAGCTATTCAAGAAAGTTTTAGGTGGGAGCAAATCCCGGAAAATGATCAGGTTATAACGATACAGGTTAATTCTAACAGAAAAGATATGGAGCGTCAGATGTACGAGCAACTATTAAAATTATACGAAAATGACCGGAATAAATTCAGTCGTGATTTCAAAATCAGCAAGACCACACTGTGGAGAAAGTTAAAACTGGGCTAAATAGATTAATCAATAGGTTTATATATGGAATAATAAATTTCATATATGAACCCGGATAACAAATTTACATTAACATTAAATATCTTTATTAGAGGCGCAAGATTTTTCTTGGGCCTTTTTTTGTACTTTAGTGGAATTCATTCTTACCTCTAAAATAAAGTGTGCGAGAGATACTTGAAGGCATACTCCCTATGTTCTCACCCCGGTTAATCCAAAAATCTAACCGCCTCGTCAACAATGATAATTCGTTTATGTAGTGCCTAATAATGCTTATTGCAGTTGTCAGATGGCACACTCTTTGCTCATGGCATATAACATAAGGACTGCCAAGTAGAAAGGCGGCAAAAAATCACGAAAGAATCATTCAATGCCGAGCTTACTAAAAGAACTATTTAGCCTATCCTGAAAATCAGATTTTAAAAATCTGATTTATACGAAAACAAAAATTTGGAGGAAGAAAATAATGGGAGTGTTTGAAAACAAGGAATACCAAAATCACGAGCATGTAAGTTTTGTTGAGGATGAAAAAAATGGATTGCGAGCTATCATCGCAATTCACAGCACAGTTCTGGGGGGGAGATCCGGCGGCGGCTGTCGGTTTTTTCCATATCCCGACTCTGATGCGGCGTTAACTGATGTGCTCAGATTAAGCAGAGCTATGACTAATAAGTTTGCTATTGCTGGTTTGCCTGCAGGTGGAGGGAAAACGGTTATTATAGGAGATCCCAAAAAAGATAAAAGCGAAGCTCTGCTTGAGGCGCTCGGTAGATTTATAGACAGATTGGGAGGCCGTTACGTCATCGCTGAGGATGTTGGTACTACTCCTGAGGATATGGCGGTGATCAACCGGAAAACACCTTTTGTCACCGGGCTTCCGGGGCAAAGCGGCGACACTTCCCCCGCAACCGGTGAGGGTATTTACAATGCCATTCGGGCTGCCGCCGATTATAAATTGAAACGCAAAGTTGTTAGTGTGGCAATGCAGGGGTTTGGTAACGTAGGCAGATATCTGGCCGGACACTTGGTTGAAAATGGCGTAAAACTTTATGTAACTGATATCAATCAGGATAATGTGAGGCTTGCAGTAGAGAAATTTGGTGCAATTGCAGTTGGTCTGGAGGAAATATTTTCTCTGAATGTGGATGTTTTAGCTCCGTGCGCTCTGGGTGCCGTTCTAAATGATCATACCATTCCCCAAATAAAGGCTCCCGTTATCTGTGGAGGAGCTAATAACCAGCTCGCCGAGAGCCGCCACGCTCAAATGTTGCAGGATAAAGGTATTCTTTTTGTTCCCGACTACGTTGCAAACGCTGGTGGTGCCATTGCAGGCGCCGCACCGGTTATGAATAGAACGATTGAAGAAACCAATCAAGCAGTTGCGCAGATTTATAACAATTGTTTTGAGGTGTTGAAAATAGCTGACAGCGAAGGCATTACGCCTGACAGAGCCGCTGCAAAAATGGCCGATAAAATCATTAAAAATAAGGCCGCTGCACAATAAGTATTTAGGAGAAAAATCATGAGTTATCTCAAAAATCTACAATGTCTTGATTGCAGAAAGGAATATTGCATCGCTGTAGATATGATGGTCTGCACGGATGGAAGCTCTTGTTTGTCTTTTACAATAGAATTTAGAAGAAAGGGAAGTTGGTAGCACATGGAAAACGTCATCAAAGATCAAAAAGAGCTTCGCATGGAGGTTAGGGAATCGCATCTATGCACCGGATGCGGTGCCTGTGTGAATCTATGCCCTTATCAGATCTATTACAGGGACCAGGTGATTGAATGGCATCCTTGCGACATAAAGAGCGGGCGATGCTATGCATATTGCCCCAGGACACCTGTGAATCTGGACGTTCTCAAGGCAGAATTGTTTGAAGAGAGTTTGTTGACCCCGGAAATAGGCGCCATCAAGGGCTTCTATGTGACGCGCGCCGCCGACATCTCGATAAGAAAGGGAGCGCAACATGGTGGAACGGTTACGGCACTTATGTCCCTGGCGCTTCAGGAAAGAATCATCGATACGGCAATTGTGGCGGACAAAGGACAGGGTTTGCTCTCTCAGGGTGTCAGTCTGAATAAGGCTGCCGATTTAAAAAATAGAGGGAAAAGCCGCTTCATTGTTTCTCCCAACATCGCAGAGTTCAATCGTCAGGCACAGGTGGGCGGCAAGAAGATTGGGATCGTGGTTACCCCCTGTCAATCATTGTCGTTGGCCAAGATGCGCACAAAACCCGTACCCACTCATGCGGAACGTATCGATCAACTCACGCTGGTCATCGGCCTGTTTTGCGGTTGGGCGCTTTCATGGGAGATGCTATCCCTTCTTCTCGGCAGAGAAGGGATAGACGTGAAAGACATTGAAGGAATGGATATCCCGCCAAGCAAATATCAACTTTTACAAGTCTACACAATGAATGGCACGGTGGATATTCCGCTCGATAAAGTGGACCCCGCCTGTGTGCGGGAAGCATGCCGCTACTGTACAGATATGACGGCGGAATTTACGGATATATCCGTCGGGTCTGCCCGATTGCCCGAAGGTTGGGAGGTTGCAAAAGGATGGAATCAAGTCATTGTCCGGACAGAGCTTGGGGAGAAACTCATAGATCTTGCCCGTTCTAAAGGGATACTTGAGTTCCATGATATTCCTGAAGGGAATCTGGAACGCCTGAAGAATGCATCTATCAGCAAGAAAAGAACAGCGCTGGAGAGAATCTCGGCATCAAGAGCGGCAGTCCGGGAAACCTGATTTACTTGGATTCCCGGGACCCTGTTTTCGGGGATATTCTGGGCCATTTGGCGTAAGTTTGTAAAAGGGAGCTAATGCATGTCAAAATTATTGGAGAAAAAAATAGGAACGTCTCATCTGCTAATGGGCAATGAGGCCATTGTCCGAGGCGCCTTGGAGGCCGGTGTTAATGTGGCGGCAGGTTATCCGGGAACGCCGTCTTCGGAAATTGTCGAATCGCTTTCCAAAATAGCAAAGAAAATGGGGCTTTATGTCGAGTGGTCGGTCAACGAGAAGGTTTCTTTGGAAGTGGCGGCGGCGGCCTCTTTTGCCAATTTACGGGCTTTATGTCCAATGAAGCAAAATGGAGTGAACGTTGCCTCCGATTTTTTGCTTCACCTCGCTCTTTCAGGGATCCGGGGCGGCTTAGTTCTCGTTTCCTGTGATGACCCGGGGGCATTGTCAAGTGTAAACGAAGGTGAGTCACGCCATTTTGCCCGACTCTTGGAAATCCCGCTGCTGGAACCGGGAAATTTTCAGGAAGCCAAAGATATGACCAAGTGGGCTTTCGAACTTTCTGAAGAGATCAAGAGTGTCGTCATGCTTCGTAGCGTGACCCGTATGTCTCATGCGAGCGGCAGTGTCATGTTTGGCCCCCTTCCGGAAACCGGCCGTAAGGCTTATTTCAAATCCGATGGTTTCATTCTCGATCTGGAAACTGGGCCGGTAATAAGCGCCCCTGTGGGATATAGGCACCCCATACAGCAGGGAAAAATAAAAAAAGTCCGGGAAATTTTCGAGGAAAGTCCCTTCAACACCTATGAAGGACCGGAGATATCTGATCTTCTTATTATTACAAGCAGCGCTTGCACGTTGTATAGTCGAGAGGCTATCCATCTACTATGTTTGGCAGACCGAGTGGGGCTCCTAAAACTGGGTACGACTTGGCCCCTGCCACCAAAGCTACTAAAAAAATATTTAGCAACTACTGACAAGATTCTAATCGTCGAAGAGGTTCTTCCTTTTTTAGAGGAGCATGTAAAGGTCATCGCCGCCGAAGAAGCCAAAGAGATTGGTGCCAAAACCTTCTATGGCAAAAATGACGGAACGATTCCCATGAATGGTGAGCTTAATCCGGATATTGTTGTCAAAGCCCTAAGCCATATCATGGGAGTACCCAATGAACCCATGGCGCCGGAATACGAAAAGAAAGCCCAACTCGTTGCCTTTACGATGGCTCCCAACAGGGAGCAGACTTTCTGCCCCGGTTGCCCGCACCGCGCCTCTTTCTGGAATATTCATAAGGCCCTGCAACTGGATAACCGTCAGGGGTTTGTCTGCGGAGATATAGGCTGCTATTCAATGGCTGCAATACCTGCCGGATTCAGTACAATACGGACACTCCATTCAATGGGTTCCGGTTTAGGGGTGGCCAGTGGGTTTGGCAAGCTGGATATGTTCGGGATGAATCAGCCTGTCCTGGCTGTATGCGGTGATTCCACTTTTTTCCATGCAGTTTTGCCTCCATTGGTAAATGCAATCCACCATCAGGCTAATGTAACCCTTGTTGTTCTGGATAACAGTGGGACAGCTATGACAGGCTTTCAACCCCATCCAGGTTTGAATGTGGATGCCATGGGCGACAAAGCTCCTAATTTGGACATCGCCGAAATATGCAGGGTTATGGGTGCAAACGTCGAGATCAGAGATCCCTTTAATTTGGAAGCAACCCAAAGCACCCTGAATCAGTTGATGACAGAAAGTGGTGTGAAGGTTCTCATTCTTAGGCAAGTCTGTGCCCTCAGTCCGGAGAAGAAAGGGAAAAAGAAATTCAAAATGCAAATCGACAAGGAGAAATGTATCGGTACGGACTGCGGCTGTAATCGCTTTTGTACACGTATCCTGCGATGTCCAGGTCTCGTCTGGGACAAGGATGAAAAGAAAGCATGGATTGACGAGGTTATCTGTGCCGGATGCGGGATTTGTTCGGATGTGTGTCCCTCGGGCGCCATTATCCGAGAGGAGGTTGTCTAAGCGCTATGAAAGAGCAAAATATCCTTAAAGATCCATATAACATTATCATTACCGGTGTAGGTGGCCAGGGCAGCGTCATGGCTTCCCGCGTCCTATCCAATATGTTGTCCCTTTATGGATTCAAGATTACTATTGGCGAAACCTTTGGTGCCTCACAGCGCGGTGGCTCTGTCATGAGTCATATCCGTGTGTCCGGGTGCGGTACGTGGAGCCCCCAGATCCCCAAAGGACGAGCTAATCTTGTTGTTGCACTTGAACCCGTGGAGTCCCTGAGGGTTCTAATGACTTATGGCAATCCGGAGATTTGCATCTTGGCCAACATTCGTCCTACCTACCCGGTAGGAGTCATTGCCGGGGATCTCAGCTATCCGGAGCCTGAGGACATTGATAAGACACTGCACACCCTAGCAGGTCAGGTTTTGCTTATTGACGCCACGAAAGAGGCAGTCGAACTCGGCAATCCGATTTTGAGCAATATCATTATGATCGGAGCCGTGTGCGGTCTTGGTCTGCTACCCATCGGAGTGAAGGAATTCAGGAGTGTGATTCAGAATATGATTCCTGCAAAACACTTAGAGATTAATGTGATCGCATTTGAGTTGGGGCAGAGAAAATCGATAGTTAAAATTGAATAAATGAGTGGCAAAATGAGTGTAAATAAAAAACGGGATCATAAATAAGGAGGTGGTACTGCAAAATTAAAAAGATCTTTAAGTCAAGAAATTGTTAGCTGTATGTTTGAAAATGATTCTTCCATAAACATGTCCGGTAAGGGCAAAAAAATAAATAAAGCACACAGTCAAGTTGACCAGGAAGGATTAATTTTAAAGATTGCTGCTGTTTTTTCAATAGCAGCGAAGTAAATAAAATGATATTTTTAAGGGGGGAAAAAAGATGAAGAAATTTTGGTTGTTTTTGCTTTCACTGGGGCTGCTCATGGCCTTCAGCGCATCGGCTTTCGCGGTCGATGTTCAGGTTAGCGGATCGTATTACGTTGGCGGATTGTACTTAAATAAGATCGCTGTAAGTGATAATGGTTCCAGCCCTGATCCCAGCACAGCCTTCTTTTATCAGAGACTGCGCGTCGAAACAGACTTTATCGTATCTCCGGGCCTGAAGCTGATCACCCGTTTTGATGCTCTGGAAAGAGTCTGGGGGGGGTCCAGATCAAATCCCGGAACATCTGACTATCCATATTCGATAGCAACAATGGCGGAAGAACAAAACATCGCTTTTAATTTGATGTACGTTGAATATACTTCGCCTATCGGTTTATTTCAGGTCGGCTATATTCATGATAACAATTGGGGGATCCCCGGCAATACTTTCGGCAAGAGCGACGATAACGGTCATAGCACTGCCGGAATCCAATACATAGTGCCTATCGGAAGCTTGGTTTTAGGCAGCGTCTATTATATGGAAAATGACCAAAGTTATTCTGCCGTAAACTCTACAGCAACAACCACCGATGCCGATTGGGAAAGCCTTAGCGGGTATGCTATTTATTTCTTCAATCACGGTAGTAGTACCGGTATAATCTTTGACTGGAACCGTAAAGCTACGGATAGACCTTATCCCGGCGCATTTGGTGGTAACCTTACAAATACATACGTTTTAGCACCTTACGTCCAATACAAGTCAGGACCGGTCCTTTTGGAAGCGGAATTTGCTTACGGGTGGGGTTCGGTAAACTGGGAAGATGGTGGTATAGGTCCTACTGGTCAAAATGTAGTCCTGCAAACCATTGGTGCTTATCTTAATGCCAATTATACTATAAATGCCTTTTATATCGGTGGACAATTCGCCTATGTTTCTGGGCCGGGTAACGACCCAAACCATGTCAACAACTTTCTTGGTGCCGGTAATGATTGGAATCCCTGCTTGATTATGTTCAATAATGATCTCACCTACTGGGTAGGCCCCATTAATGGCTACAGTGGAACTTCTAACTCCAGCGTCCCCGGCACGGGCATGACCAATGCCGACTTCTACCAGCTTTATGGTGGGGTGCATCCGACTACTAAGTGGGATATTAAAGCATCAGTTTCTTACGCAGCGGCAGACACAGTACCGACTGGCTTTACCGGCGACAAGACCTACGGTACAGAACTTGATGTTACCGCTACTTACAAAATCACCAATAACCTGTCCTATATGCTAGGCGCTGGTTACTGGTGGGTAGGTAGTTATTACAAAGGCGCTACAACCGGCAACAATAATCTCGACGACGACTACATGCTCCTCAACAAACTGACTCTGACTTTCTAAGAACACTATTGCTTAAATGCCACTTTAAATCCCCGAGATATCCAAAAGCTCGGGGATTTTTTCTCGTGGTTGAAGTATAAAAATGACTTATATTCCTTATAGTCGGCATTTAAAGCCTTATCAACACCGGCTAACCCAGGCATGGCATTACAATGATATTCAGTTACAAAATGGCGATTGAAAAGTGAGTAAGCCACAAGTTATGTGTAAATTATCATCATAAATTCTGCAGGAATTTTAATATAAATAAGACAACGCTATAGAGAAAACTAAGTTTAGGCTGAGCTTTTAGTTCATATATGAGATTCATAATTTTATATATGAACTAGTCATAAAGATTATATTAGCGTTAAATACTTTTTTGAAGGTGCGAGATTGTTCAGGTGCTTTTGTCTCTAAAAGTAAAATATGCCAAAAATGCTTGAAAATCAAACTCTAGCGAACATATTTCTTTGTAATCATTATCTAATCAGAAAATGTAAATTCCCTGTCAACGATAATTATTTTTATGTGATTTCAATAAAGGTTATGAAAATTATCAGATGGCACACAAATTGCTTTTATCTGTATACAAGATAATGCCTGTAAGCGGCAGACGTTATGCAAGAATCAGCCAATGCATAACTTACTAGAAAAATTGTTTAGCTGATTCAATGAAAATAGATTTAAATAAAGCTCTATTGTTCATTGATAAATAACTGAACATTCACTCACATGGAGTTAATAACTTTTATATTGTTTAATGACAAACGCGGTGCCCGGGTCTTGTTTCCCATTATTGAAGTACTGCAACAAAAATAAAATTTAATATGCGTGAATGTTGGGCATCTAAATATTTTATGACTTTAAAATTGGGTTTAATAACATACATGAAATGGTTTTCAATTGATAAATATGAGCGTAATGGTAGAATAATATCTGAACTTATTTAAAATATTTTACCATAAAATAAAAAGAAAGGAAGATGAAAATGGGAAAAAGAATTTTGAATGAAGAGCAAATTATTGACGTTCTTTGGGGTTCTACACTGATGGGGGGGGGCGGTGGCGGTCCAATGCAAGTATCGTTGAATCTTTTGTCTAAATTCAAGGCCGATCATCCGGAAATTCCGATTGAAATTGAATTGTTTGACTGGCGTGAAATGAGTCCTTCTGCATATGCGGCAATGACTTGCGGTGTCGGAGCCCCGTCTGTGATAAAAGAGACTTTTAATAGTAAGCATGCGGCCAATGCATTTGCATCACTAAAGGAGATAATTTCTAAAGTGAATCCTGACAAATCTATTGAATATTCACATGCAGCAGAACTAGGCGGATTCAACTCATTTGTTCCAATGCTAATATCATTAATTTACAAAATTCCATTAATCGATGGAGACTGTAACGGACGTGCAGTCCCAAATATAGACACATCGCTTCCGTATTTGAATAACTGTGATTTAGGCTCCATGTCTGCTATGGCGGATGACAACAATAACAGTGTAATTATTAATTTAGCCAATCCAAAAGACGGAGCAATGAGCGAGAACCTCGGACGGTATATATGTGTTGCATTCGGGATGGCATCGGGATTTTCCGGTGGTCTGATGAGGAGTGATGATTTTAAGGAACGTATTGCAGACGGTTCAATTACGCTGACGGAAAAAATTGGGCATGTCATGCGAAATAGTGCGAAAAAGAAAGAGGATGTGTTTGCTAGATTGAGATCAGAAAGCATCGTGGATTGTAAATTGTTAGGTAAAGGCAAGATTAAAGAAATTGAAATAAAAACGGACATGGGCTTCGATGTTGGTAAAGTAATAGTTGCCAACGATAAAGAACTAACAATCTGCTACCAGAATGAAAATATGTTAGTTCTGCATGATGGCAAACCAGTTATGACGGTTCCCGACATCATCACGACCTATGATTTGAATACCGGGATTCCTGTTACCAATGCAGATATAAAGGAAGGAATGGATGTTGCGGTTGGCCTCATCAAGGTCGACGATAAATGGTGGAAAAATCCGAAAATGTTCGATGTTTGGAGACCAATATTAAAAAGGTTTGGCTATACAGGCGATGCTATTCCTTATGTTAAATGAATCAATGAGCACGAGTCATGGAAAACTTTGGATAACCGGACAAAACAGCAGTTAGCACCTGAGACCCCCTGCAGAGGGGGCTTGGGTTGCACCGGTTCACTTTACATGGAAATGCGTAATGGCTTTTACACAGAATAATCGATCAATGTCTGAAGGTAAAGGCAGAATATTGAGTTGGTATGAAGCCAGCGAATCTCTTTAATAAAATTGAAAGGGGCTAGATTTATGCAAAAAGAAGAGGAAACCGGGAAAAGTAAAGCGAAATTAAGTTTCGCAGATGATTATTGTCTTTGCCGAGTAGAGCAAGAAGGTAAAATGCCCACATGGAAGATTACTATATTAAGACTTGGTGCACTAGTATGTATCACTCAGTTTCTGCTAGGTGCAACGCTTGGATATGGTATGACCTTCAATTCTGCGCTTTTGGCGGTTATATTTGGCAGTGTTATACTACAGGTAGTTGGTTTTGCCGTAGGTGTTATTGCTGCGCGAGAGGGTCTGACAACGAGTCTAATAGCTAGGTGGGCAGGATTTGGTAAGGTCGGATCGGCATTAATTGGATTGATTATGGCCATTGCAATAGGAGGATGGTTTGCCGTTCAAAATGAATTGTTTGCCAAAGGTATGTATGGAGCTACTAAATTTCTTAGTATTCCGATATGGACCCTTATCACAGGCGGAATAGTGATTCTCATCGTTATATTCGGTATCAAAATGCTGGCTTACGTCGCGTATATCGCATTGCCGGCGTTCTTAATAAGTCTCGGTATTGCAGCGGTAAAAATGTTTAGTGGCCACGATTTCATGACGCTTCTTAACTCACCTGCACCGGGTCCGGCATTGGCCCTTCCGGTTGCAATAAGCATGGTGGCGGGAGCCTTTATGATCGGAGCCGTGATCACGCCGGATATTGCCCGATTCTTGTCGAAGGGAAGGCAAGTATTCTGGATGGTATTGATTAGTACTTTTGTCGGAGAGTTGACCATATGTCTGATAGCTGTATTGATGGCACATACTGTTGGATCGGCTGATATTATGAACATTATGATATCGTTGGCCGGGTTGTTTGGCGGCCTTATGCTCGTGCTATCTATCCTTCAGATCAATAATGCAAACTTGTATATTATAAGTCTCAATTTTAACAATTCGATGAGTGTTCTTTTCAATACAAAAATAAGCAGAGCCATTATAACTGTTATTCTCGGAGTAGTGTTTACACTCTTATCTACTTTTGGTGTTATCAAATATTTTGTTAGTTTTCTTATGCTCTTGGGAGCTGCGATTCCTCCGATTGCCGGTATTGTGATCGTTGACTATTTTGTTTTCAAAAGAGACAGGAATGTTTTGAACGAATCTAAGAAATCGGGTGGACTTCCAAGCAGTTGCGAAATATGGAATCCGATTGCGATGGTAAGTTGGGTTTGCGCCTTTTTAGTCGGCTATATCTATAGGGAAAGCGGAGTTTCGACCTTGAATTCATTAATTGTGTCGGCTGTTTTATACTTCATATTGATGAAAATTGTGGGAGCGATTCAGAAGAAACCCTATGCTCAGTTTAAAAGGTCCGAAGAAATTTCTTAATTTGATTGGTAAAAAGGGTACCTTATTTTTGATTTGCGGTTTCCAAAAGGCGCGTAACAGCCCGTTGGTCAAGGGCGAGGCATTTGCCCCGCCCTTGAAGTTGAGTTCTGTATATCGTGCACTGTTATTTTTACAAGCACAAAGTTGATTTTGAAGCGGTCAAAGGAAATAATTCAATTTATATTGTTCTAAGCAATTACACTACAGAGTGGAGAGGAGTAAAATATGAGCGATGAATGGGCTGAAATCTTAGAGAAATTCAAAGTAATATCAAGCATACCGAGATGTTCCGGCAATGAGAAGCAGGTAAGTAACTACATTAGCGGATTCGCAAAAGCTAGAGGATGCGAAGTAATACAGGATGAAACATTTAACCTTGTAGTAAAGAAAAAAGGTACGCCAGGGTATGAAAGATCGCCAGTGGTCGTCTTGCAGGGTCATCTGGATATGGTATGTGTAAAAAGATCAGACAGCAACCACGATTTTCAGAAGGATCCAATTAAGGTGGTTGTGGTGGGTTCCGAACATATTACAGCAGATGGAACAAGTTTAGGTGCAGACAATGGGATAGCCGTTGCGTATCTCATGACCCTCATTGAATCTTCTGAAATCGCTCACCCGCCTTTAGAACTACTTTTCACTGCCAGTGAGGAGTGTGGAATGGTAGGGGCGTCAAAAATCAAACCGGGAGTTCTAAAAGGCCGGAGTCTGATTAATCTGGATATGGAGTATGAAGGAATTTTCTTGGTCAGTTGTGCGGGTGGTCTTACGAATATTGTGAGAAGTCGGGTTAGTTGGGTAAAAAATAGTGGGAACAAACAGGCTTACTTACTGAAGATCAATGGACTACAAGGTGGACATTCAGGGCTTGATATTGACAAAGGACGGGCCAACGCAATAAAGCTTATGGGAGAATTGCTCCATGCATTATCGATGAATGCAGCTTTTGATTTAGTTAATATTTCGGGAGGTATGTTTTTCAATGCTATTCCAACAGAAGCTCAAGCCACCCTGTTGGTTGGAAATGAAAATGCCGATGTATTAAAAAAAGATATCAAAGCAAAGGGAAATGCCTTCAAGGTCACATTCGAAAAAACAGATCCTGGGATGGAAATTACATTTGAAGCTGCACCGGGTAATTTTGGTCAAGTTATGAGTGATTATAGCAAGAAATCTATCATTTCAATGTTAAAATTTATACCCAATGGGGTTCAAAGCATGAGCCAGGACATGGAAGGGCTGGTTCAAACTTCTACGAATATTGGAGTCATGGGTGTGTCAGAAGATGAATTCTCGGCTACAAGTTGTATTAGAAGTTCGAACGCTGATATGAAAAGACAGATAATAGAGAAAATAGATACTGTAGTAAGAGATTTTGGCGCAGAAGCGGAGAACAAGGATGACTATCCTGAATGGGAATATAAAAAGGAATCCCCTCTCAGAGACCTGTGTAAAAGGGTTTATGAAGAATTGTTTAATCAACAGACGTTTAATATTGCTGTGCATGCTGGAGTTGAGTGCGGGTTATTTAATAAGTTGGGAGATTTTGATATGATTTCGATAGGACCGACTATAACTGATGTTCATTCTGTAAACGAAAAACTCAACATCCCATCTGCCTCTAGGACATGGGAGTTCTTGAAGGGGATACTGAAGGAAATGAAATAATAGGATAAAACCGTCAGGTAAGTGAAATAAAGAGCAGATGAATTCTATTTGAAGTATCAGTATTAAGTTTGAGAGATGTGATTCAAGCAAATCCGAAAAGCAACTGAAATGTATCTGCTATCCAAATAAGGCTAGCACGAATAGAACAGCGCAGCTTGATCACAAGCCGCGGGGCATCACTAGCTTGGGTTTATCTAGAAAAGGTTGACAAGGGGATAATGTATCTTGAATGGCATTAAGTGGGCTCGACGACAAAAGTGTTCATAAAGGATTTCACATAAAAATTAAAAGATTGGTGTTCAAAAAAGGAGAATTTAATGAAGTTGAAGTATTTTGGATGGTCATCGTTTGGTCTCGAATCAAAGAATGGTACACTTTATTTCGACCCATTTTATCGTAAAGCGTTCGACTTTTCATGGTCAACTATAGAAGATTATTATGATGCAAAAGTTGTTTGTGTTACTCATGGTCATGCCGATCATCTTATTGACGTGCCTGAAGTAATAAAAACGACAGATGCTTTGTGTATTGCTGGTTCTGACATTACTAAACACTATAAGAATAAATATAATGTTAGTGAAAATAGGCTTATCGCACTGAATGATTTCGAAACTATCACCATTGCAGGATTTAAAATAACTGCTTTCGAATGGGGGCATAAAGAGATGAAAGTGTCCGCCTTGAAAATAATCAACCTGATTAAGACTTTGATTTTTAACGGAGTATTTTTTAAAATGACAAAATATATGTTGATGAATAACAGAGAGGCACTTTTTAGCGCTATTCCAATGGGTTTTCACGTCGAGACACCAGATGGTATTAAGGTATTGAACTACTGTGAAGGTTTTAACGATGATACAGATTTTAAGCGCTTAGAAGAATTAGGAAAAAAATTCGATACCGACATCCTTTTAGCTGGTGCGTCGTTTGACTGGGATGACTATGTAGCTCGAGGTGCAGCAGCATTTTCACCTAAAACCGTGCTTCTCTTTACACCCCATGAACCAGACAGATACTGGGGTTTGCCTTATACACCCAATGAAGTATTTATAGATAAAGTAAAACGCTCATTGCCTAATGCAGATGTCATTTGGGCTGACCCCGGATTTAACAAGGTATTCACAAATTAAATTGATCCTGTTTGAAGCTCTTGCTGAGGGAAAAAGTTGGGGCGTTGGCTGGTCTACTGGAGTGCCGTAAAAAAAGCGATAAAATGCCTGATAAAATACGGACTTCCTGCAAGAAGCCTGTCCTCGGGAAATAAATTTGGATATGAAGTTAGATGTATTGGCTCCCAGGAACATTGAGGTGATGGCAATAACAGATTTGTCATCATAAGCTAAAAAAAGAATTGATTATATATGCATACTTTATCTGAACTTTATCGTATTGGAAGAGGTCCGTCGAGTTCTCACACCATGGGGCCATTTGTTGCTGCTGCTAGATTCTTGAAAAAGTATCCGAATGCTTCGTCCTTTCGGGTTACCCTATATGGGAGTCTTGCAGCCACAGGGAGTGGGCATGGCACAGATGAAGCGATAAGGGAGTCTCTATCTGGTTACATTGTCGAATTTAAATGGAATCCGTTTGAAGAGCTTCCGTTACATACGAACGGCATGCGTCTCGAAGCGCTAAACGAATCAGGGGATGTTTTTGGCTCGATGGACGACTATAGTGTTGGAGGTGGTGCACTCCTCTCAGATGTTTCTATTAAAATTTATCCAGTGGAGACAATCTCTGAAATTTTAGATCATTGTGAAAGAAGCGGGGAGAATTTTTGGGATTACGTAGTTCGATACGAAGGTGACAGCATCCGGACTTATCTTGCTCAAATTTGGTTGGCGATGGTGGAGTCCATAGAGCGAGGCCTCAACAGTGATGGAATGCTCCCTGGAAAGTTGATGCTTCCTCGTAAGTCACGCAGCTTCTTTCACAAGAGCATGATGATGGAACCCATTTCTGCCCGTGATGCTTTACTTGCCGCTTATGCTTATGCCGTAGTGGAAGAAAACGCCAGCGGACATTGGATTGTT
>Ga0074044_10002887_pt1 | contig 14911 bp, 15 predicted proteins | sample BogForMeECP23OM1_FD_94443 | JGI IMG/M metagenome (GOLD analysis project Ga0074044, IMG submission 94443) | Bog forest soil microbial communities from Calvert Island, British Columbia, Canada - Bog Forest MetaG ECP23OM1 | ecosystem: Environmental > Terrestrial > Soil > Wetlands ... | reverse complement strand
GGCTGCTCGAGGATCTTCCTGATCTCGTTGACCAGCTTGATTTCCTCGCCCGTGTATCCGCCCTCGACAAATTTGTCGATATGCGGAATCAGGTTGAACGCAATCTGATGCTGAAAAAATTTCACCTCGAGCGCCTCGCCCCGCGACCACGCCAGCGTCTGCTCGCGCAGTTCCGCAACACCATTGACGCCCGCGCCCGAGACGGCCTGGAAACTCGTCGCGACCACGCGCCTGAGACGCCCGAGATCATGGATCGGCTTCAGCGGCATCACGGTGACGATCGTCGTGCAATTCGGACAGGCGACGATGCCCTTGTGATTGCGCGCCGCGCCGGCGTTGATCTCGGGCACCACCAGCGGAACGTCCCGGTCCATTCGAAAGGCGCTCGACTTGTCCACGACGATCGCGCCCGCCCTGACCGCTATCGGTGCGAACTCGCGCGACTGCGCCGCGCCCGCCGAGAACAGCGCGATATCGATTCCCTTGAACGAGTCGGCGTCGAGCCGCCGCACCGCTATCGCCTCGCCCGCGAAGGTCACGGTCTTGCCCGCCGATCGCTCCGACGCGTACGCGCGCAGCTCGCGAATCGGGAACTTGCGCTGCTCGAGAATCTTAAGCGTGGTCTGGCCGACTGCGCCCGTCGCACCCACCACCGCAACTCGTTGTCCGCTGGCCATTGCTCGATTCTCTCAGGTCAATTCTTCCGATTCTACATGGCGATTGCAATTCGAGTGACTAGCCGCTTGCGCAATTGCGTTCGGCTTCAGGTCTTTTGCAATAGCCAGTCGCTGACCAGATCGAATACTTCGCCTTCGTTGTCCGCTCCCGCCAATCCGTGTCCGGCGCCGGGTAAAATCCTAAGCGTCTTGGGCTCGCCGGCGCGATCGTAAAGCGCCTGCGAACTTTCGTGCGAAAGAATCGTGTCCGCGCCGCCATGAATCAGCAGGAGCGGCTTGGGCGCCAGCTCGCCCGCCATGTGCGCGCCCGCGAGCTGACTCGACAGCGCGATCACGGTGGTGACGATTGGGCTGAGCGTTCCCGCGTTGATCGCGACCGCGCCGCCAAATGAATGCCCGATCAGTGCCACGCGCTGGTAGCCAATCCCGCCCAGGAACGTCAGCGCCGCCATCGCATCGACCAGGCATTCGCCGAACTCGTTGGGCGCACGATAATCCAGCCGCGCGATCGTGAGCCCGCGCCTGGGCATCTCCAGCCCGAGGCGCGGATAGAGCATCGCGGGACCGTCGAATCCGCCGATCGCGCCACTGACGCATAGCACCGCGCGCCCCTTCTCCGGCGCCGAATGCAGCACCAGCGCGATCGAGCCGCGCGTCGTCGCGATCGTCACCTTGCGCGCGCCCGCGATCTCGTCGCCCGGCTCGACGCCGGTGATTCTCAGAGTCAGTCCTTCGTCCATCGGTTGAGATCGTGCGCCGGCCGCTGCCTATCCTGAGCGAATCGAGGCCGGCCCATCCAGTCCGGCTTCGGTCATCTCGCCGAGCATTCGCATTCCATAGCGAATCATCGCTGCCAGCCGTTCCACCCGCGTCAGCAGTTCGCCCTGCTCGGCACGCGGCGCGTCGGCCAGTTCGGCGGCGACTGCAGCCAGATTCTCGCGCATCAGTTGCACCGCGCGCTCCAGGTTTTCGCGCTCGGGCGCCGGCACACGGGCTTTGCGCCGCGCCTTCTGGATCTCCGCAAAATCGATTATCTCGGCCATTTATGCTTCACGCTTCGCGCGAGCCATCGCAAAAGATTATCGCTTATCGCGGTCGCGCCTGGAAACCACAAGACAGCGCGGCGACTCACCTTAATTTCTTGCCGGCGCGACGCTTCTCGGCGAGTGTCCGATACCCACCCTCGGCGACCCATCGCATCTGCCGCGCCATCCCGTTGAGAATCTCGACCTCGCGCGCCGTCAATCCGCTCCGTCCGAGAATCTCGCGGATCGCGAACATGATATGGTCCGGGTTGTCGTCGGAAATGAAACCGATCGAGACCAGCGCCTCCGCCATCCGCGCCAGCATCGCGTCGCTGAATGCCGCGGCTGCGAATTGCTGCGGGCGGGCCGCCTCTAAGGACTGAGGCGCGCGGGCGGCTTCGGTAGCCGCCGCCGATTCCTCCGCCGCCATCATCAGTTCGTACGCGACGACTACCACCGCCTGCGCCAGGTTGAGCGACGGATATTCGGGTGCGGTCGGGATTGTGATCAACCGATTGCAGAGCTTGAGCTCGCGATTTGTCAGCCCGCGATCTTCGCGGCCAAAGACGATCGCGATTCTGTTCGAGCCGGCCAGAGCGTTGAGTTCCGTCGCCGCCGCGCGAAGCGGATGCGCCCGGCTGCGATAGCCGCCGCGGCGGCTGGTGGTGCCGACCGCGACCGAGCAATCCGCGAGCGCCGCCGCCAGATCGGGATAGGTCGTCGCTCTGGCCAGGACGTCATCGGCATGCACCGCCATCGCGACCGCCTCGCGACTGTTCAATGTCCCGGGCGCGACCAGGCGCAGATCGTCGAAACCCATGTTCTTGAGCGCTCGCGCCGCCGCGCCGATATTGCCGGCTGATTGCGGCCTGAACAGCACGAACGCGAATCTCTCCCGCAAAGCCATGATTCACTCTAACCCTAAAGAATGCGAAACCCAGTGTGGGTTTCGCATTCTTAAAAGGCTAAAATTAAGTATCGATGAAAATAATTTCCTTCGGCGACGTTCACATGGCGACGCGCAATCTCGACCGGATGGGCGAGGTGATGCGCGATTGCGACTTGATAATCGTGTCCGGCGATCTCACCAACCTCGGCGGCATCGACGACGCGCGCAAGGTCCTAACCGACGTCCGCCGCGCATGTCCCGCGGTGCTCGCGCTGCCAGGCAATCTCGACCGGCGCGAGGTGATCCCGTTCCTCGAACAGGACGGAGTCGCGCTGCACGGCAAGGGTCTGGTCAAGGGGGGAGTGGGGATCTTCGGATGCGGCGGCTCGAGTATCACGCCATTTCACACGCCGACCGAGCTCAGCGAAGACGAAATCTATGCGACGTTGCGCGCCGGTTATGACTTCGTGCGCGAGGTGCGGCCGCTGCTGATGGTTTGTCATACGCCGCCGTTCGACACCAAATGCGACCGAATCCGGAGCGGCAAGCCGGTCGGCAGTACTGCCGCGCGCCAATTCATCGAAGAAGTGAAACCCGAGGTTTGCATCTCGGGGCACATTCACGAATCTGCCGGCGTCGATCAAATCGGGCCGACAAAGATTTTCAATGCAGGCCCGTTCAAGGACGGCGGCTACGTGATTGTACTCAGCGGCGACGGGCGGCTTGACGCGCGGCTCGAATTTCTTTGAGGTGCCCGCTTTGTCGCGGGTCGATCAATCGCTTCGCGTGTACGCCGGAAAAATCGCCAACGGATGGTCGCTGGTGCTGCGCAACTCGTTCCGGCTACTGTGGCGCTTTAGGCCCTGACGCGCCGCGAAGCAGGGCCGGAGATTGGCGGGGGCGGAACGACGGAACAGCTCCACACCTCGCGGCTTTCGTTGCTTACACATTTTTGTCGAAGGGAGAATTGCTTGAGCATGGGATCAACCGAAAAGGTCCGGATCAGGTTTGATCATGTCGCGATCGCGGTGAAGTCCATCGACCGCGCCTACGAATTCTTCGCGAAATATTTTCCAGTCAAGCTGCGCAACGCCAAATCGATGGATGAGCAGGTCAGCGGATCGTTCTACTGGCAGGATTTCCATCTCGGCGGATTCGTCGTCGAACTTATCGAGGACCCGCCCGGCAAGCCCAGCTTCGTCACGAAGTTCATCGACAAGCACGGCGAGGGGATGCATCATTTGTCGATCGAGACGGACAATCTGGACGCGATGGTTGCCAATCTGAAGGCCGGAGGAGTGCGGGTCGTCGATGAGCAAAAATACGATTCAGGCTCTGCGACCGCGTTCATCTCGCCGCGCTCGGCCTTCGGCGCGCTGATCCAGTTCTGGCACACGCCGAATTGGGAACAGAGCCATCCCAAGCCGGCGGCCGACGGCCTGGCGTACTTCGATCACGTCTCACTCGCGGTCAAGGACATCAACGCAGCCTACAATTTCTTCACGCGCTACTTTCCCGGCGCGAAAATTACCCACCAGCCTCGCATGAGCGATTCCCAGGGCAACTTCGCGCTTGGCCATCTCGAGGGCGCCGGCTTCAAGCTCGAATTCATCCAGAGCCTGCCGCATAAGAGCGAAAACGACTTCGTCGGCAAGTTCATCGCGCGCTACGGCGAGGGGATGCATCATATTTCGCTCGACCTCAAGGATTTCGACGCCACCTGCGAGCGGCTCAAACGCGACGGCGTCCGGGTGGTGGACGAAAGGCGAAACTGGCGCGGCGAACGCCAATACTTCATTTCGCCGCAGTCGGCCTTCGGCGTGCTGATCCAGGTCTGGGACGGTCTGCAATAGCGCGCCGACAGCAACGGCCGAACCGCGGAAATCTGGTAGTTGATTAATTTTAACTTGCGAGGATTTGGCAGTGGCAGACTTACTCGTCGAAAAACGCAATCACGTTGGATTGCTGAAGCTCAACCGCCCCGACCGCATGAACGCGATCAGCGTCGAGATGCTGACGTCGTTCAATGACGCGCTGGCTCGGTTCGACGACGACCGCGACGTCCGCGCGATCATCGTGACCGGCGAGGGGCGCGGCTTCTGCAGCGGCCTCGACCTCAAGGACACCGCAGCCGGCAAAGGAATCGGCGGCGGACTCGCGGGCGGTCCCTCGCACATCAGCACACGCGAGATTCCGACCGTGACGCTGCATCGCATCGATCTTCCCGTCATCTGCGCGATCAACGGAGCGGCAGCGGGCTACGGCTTTGACCTCGCGCTCGGCTGCGACATGCGGATTATCAGCGACCGCGCCAAGCTGGTGCCGGCCTTCGCCAAACGCGGCATCGTGCCCGAAAGCGGCGGCACCTGGTATCTGCCGCGACTGGTCGGATGGGCCAAGGCGTGCGAGATCGGATTCATCGCCGACGACATCACGCCCGAGCGCGCGCTCGAGCTCGGACTCGTCAACAAGGTCGTGCCGCACGACAACCTGATGAAGGAGGCCGAGGAGTGGGCGGCGAAGATCGCGGCCAACGCTCCGCTCGCGGTGCGCGCGATGAAGCGCCTCTATCGTCACGGGCTCGGCGAGGATTTCGAATCGCATACCCATCACGTGCTGATGCAGTTGATGCTGCTGTTTCGGTCGGGCGACTTCCAGGAAGGACTGCAGGCGTTTATGAACAAGCGTCCGCCGGAATTCAAAGGCAGGTAGGCGCGGGCGCCATGAGGAGACAGTCCCAGACCTGCTAGACTAACTTGCCATCTGGTACAAGATTCACCGGGCGGGGCAGAAGTGTTTCACCCAAACTGGTCGGGAATAAACAACCATTCGATCCTAGGACGCACGCTGCGCGCTCCGCTGCGATTGTTACCGAGCTCGACGGTGATGAGAATACGGCGAGGCCCCGCCAAGGGAATGCGATGGATCGTGGGAAGCGCATCGCATGGATGCTGGCTGGGAACCTACGAACTGGCGAAGCGCAACGCGATACTGAGATTCGTCGAGCCGGGAATGACCGTCTTTGATATCGGCGCTCAGGCCGGCATCTATACGCTCTTGTTTTCGCGCCTGGTCGGCCCCCGGGGAAAGGTATTCGCGTTTGAGCCATGCCCTTTTGAAAACCGGAATCTTTTGCGACACGTCCGCCTAAACAGCCTTTCCAACGTGGTGGTAATTTCGGCTGCGCTCGCGGACCGGCCCGGGCTTGGCCGTTTTTCGATTGATGCGAAACAAACCGAAAATTCTCTCTCCTCGAATTCTTGCAGCCCGCTCTTTGTCCCAACTGCCCGGCTTGACGATCTCGATCTGCCGCCGCCGGATTTGATCAAAATGGACATCGAAGGTGGAGAGAGCGATGCCCTCGTGGGCGCGGAGAGAATTCTGCGCGACATCCGGCCAACTATCTTCCTGGCGCTACACGGCGAAGAGCACCGGCGTCAATGCTCGGCGCTGCTCAGAAAACACAAATGCGCGCTTTTCGATATCGAGGGACGGCTTATCGATGGGGAGGTTGAGACTGACGAAATTTACGCGATTGCGAATGAAAAGACAGGTCGATTGGCCGGCGCGCCAGGCCCTGGCTTAAGCGAAAATCCGAAAAGCGGGCCACTGAAAGTTTGAGCGGCGGCCTCACGAAGAACAGGTCATTGGAGTGACCTCGACCGGCTCTTCGCGGGTGACGGTCGCGATGCTACCGTCTTGGGCATGATCGCGAAGTCGCGCACGACCGTCGCCGTACTGCGGATCGGCTTCCGGGCCCTGGTCCTGGCACGCGGAGTTCGGGGCTTATTCGCGCGGGCCAAGCCAATTGGCGGCAGGCTCAGCGATGTCAATATCGAGCCAACAAACCTCTGCAACGCAGATTGCGTATTCTGCGGCTACCAATTTCAGGAACGACCGCATGTTGCGATGGAGACCGATCTGGCCGCGACGATCATCGCGGCAGCCAAACGGGCTCAAGTCACACGTTTGGGCCTGACTCCGATCGTCGGCGAGCCTCTGGTCCATCGCCAACTCGAGGATTTCATCCGCCTCGCGCGTGCTGCGCCGAACCCATTGCAGGTCGGATTGACGACCAATGGAATTCTGCTGACTCCCGCGCGCTATCGGTCCCTGGTTGAGGCCGGCATCAACGATATCGACATTTCGATGTCGTATCCCGACGAAGAGGAGTATCGGCGAATTTATCGCAGCCCGAAGCTTAAGGCCGTTGTGGCCAATATCGAGGGGATACTCTCGATTTACGACCGCACCGATTGCGCCATGACCCTGGCGCTGCGAACCAGCCGTATAAAAAACTGGGACGCTCATCCGATGATTGCGCGGGCGAGAGCAAAAGGCTGGAAGGTCACTTGAAATCTCCAGTTTGACGATTGGTCCGGGCGAGTCGGCGCGCTAATGGAGGCTGAAGGGCTAATCACACGGCCGAATCGACCCAAAATTCTCCCCTGCACGATGACCAATGCCGGTCCTCACTTCCTGTCCGACGGGCGCGCCACGGCTTGCGGATGCCGCGACCTCGACGGCAAAAGCGCTCTCGCCCTGGCGCCCGCGGATTTGCTTGCCGACATGCGCGGCATGTACGAGACCGGCGCGGTCGCCGCGCTGCGCCAGCGATTCCGTGATGGCACCGCGCCGGAAATTTGTCTTTCACGCCGCCATTACAATCCCGCTTACGAAGGCGAGGCGATCGCCACGCGAATCCGACAATTGCCCGCCGACGCGCGGGCGAGTCTCAGTCGCGGGTCATGACAATCAACCGCGCGGCGCGCTTCCTGTGTGATTAGGACGGGAAGCCCGAAACCTGCGTGAGGTTTCGGTGTCCGAATTCAATTAAGTGAATCGTATGATCCTTGCCGCCTTCTTCGACGCTGCCGGCACGCTGTTCGAACCGCGCGAGCCCATCGGCCGCACCTACGCCCGGCTCGCGCGGCAATTCGGCCTCGACGCCCCGGAGGATACCGTCGCCGCCAGTTTTCGCCGTGCTTTCGGTGCGGCGCCGGGTCTGGCCTTCGGACCCGGGCATGGGCACGACGAGCTTCGACGGCTGGAGCGGGAATGGTGGCGGCGCCGCGTGGGCGAAACCTTCGCACCGATGGGCACATTCCCCGACTTCGACGCCTACTTCGACGCTCTATTTGCCTGGTTTGCCCATCCCGATCATTGGATTGCGGATCTTGAAGCGGCGCCGACGCTGCAACGTCTAAAGAACGATGGAATCAGACTGGGTGTGATCTCCAACTTCGATTACCGCCTGTACCGAATTCTCGACGGCCTCGACCTGACCCGTTACTTCGATTCGATCACGATTTCCTCCGAGGCCGGCTATGCCAAGCCCCGGCGCGAGGTGTACGAGGCCGCCCTAAAAGGCGCCGGCGTGAGCGCGCAGGGCGCGATGCATATCGGCGACTCGGAGCGTCTCGATTTCGCGCCGGCTGCGGCCATCGGGATGGCTGCCGTCCTGATCGATCGGGGGGATAAGCAGGCCCGGCCTTCGATCGCGGCCCGCAGCGCCCGAATTCGTTCGCTTGCCAGCGTCCCAGAGGTTGCGCAAGTATTCTAGCTCGCTTGACCTTATCGATGCGTTATTCTTATCTAAGGCCACACTTTCCCGGGGAACAGTATTTTTTTTGGGGATTAGAAAAATGAACCGTGTGCTTTTTCCGCATCGCGTGGCGGTGATGCTAGCCGCACTTTCCACGCTCGCCCTCACCGCCGGCGTCGCCGCCGCGCAGAGTGCCGGGCAGCTCGAGGAAGAGCTTTCGAGCCTCTCCGGCCAACTCTCTTCCGCCGAGTCCAACGAATCGACCGCCGACCAGGTGATCAGCCGGCTCGACAACGCCGAGGGAACCTTCGCCAAGCTCAGTTCGAGCGGCAAGGTGGACAAGGGTGCGCTGATACCGGTCTACCGCCAGCTTGAATCGATGCTCGATCGGATGGACACGACCTACGCGAAGAAAAAAGACGATTGCATCGCGACGATCGACGCCGGCGGGCAATGCGACTACGACAAGCCCGAGCAGTTGGCATTGCGCGCCGCATATCCGCTTGCCTGGCTGCGGTTCACGGCGGCGACCACTCTGTTCGACGATAACGCCGAACAATCGAAGAAATTGCTGAACCAGGCGATCGACGGCTTCACCGCCAGCATGCTGGCGATGCCCGATCCCAACCTGGTACGCGAAAATACGCTCGGCCGTGCCTACTGCGAACGCGAGCTGGGCAAGTTCGATCACGCCGAATACGACCACGCGATCGAAGACTTCAAGAAAATAATGGATGATGGCAGCGGCACGCAGCAATACGCTGCGGCGCGCGAGGGGCTCTCAACGACTTACGCCAAGATGGGTAAGGCTGAAGAGGCCGCGAAGTTGGTCACTCCTGGAGCTGGCGGGAAAACCGGATCCGGCCAGTTCATGCTGCAGTTGCAGACGCTGTTCAGCGCCGAACGAGCCACCAGTGACCCCGCCAAGAAGGCCATGTATCACAAGCAGATCATCGACGCGATGAAGTCCAAGGAAAACGACAAGGAAGGATGGGCGGTCGATGTAGCGGCGGCGTCCAAGTTTCCAACCAACGCAGTCGAGGAATTCGGCAGCTCGAGCGACCCGTTCGAGAAATGGTTGCTCGCTGCCGTGCTGCTCTCGCGCAAGGACGAGGCCAACGCGGCCAAGTACTATGCCGAGGCGGGCGCCAGCGGAAAATATCCCAAGGCCTACAAGTTCGCCGCCGATATCTATCTGCGGGAGAAGCGCTACGACCTGGTCGAGGCCACTCTGAGCAAGATCGCGGCCGGCGGCGGAGGCGACGCGCAATGGGCCGAGTACTTGAGATTCAGCCTCGCGCATAACCGCTGGGAGCAGGGCGGTTCGAAGGATACTGCGCTGGAAGATCAGTGGGTGAAGAACGCGCAGGACTACCTGCAGAAATATCCAGCCGGTGAGCACGGCGCCGAGATGCGCGTGCAGCTCGCCGATCGCCTGTATCGACAGAATAAATTCGTCGAAGCCGCCCAGTTGTATTCCCAGGTCAAGGGCGACCCCGAATTCACGTTCACCGCCAAGTTCAAGACCGCCGAGTGCTACTACAAGGAGCTCCAGGGCGCCAGCGCCAAGGACAACAAGGGGCCCAAGGTCGATACCGAGTCGCTCAGAAAGCTGGCGCTCGAAAACCTGAACGATTCGATCAAGATGGGTCCCGAAGCCGAGCGGAGCGCTCCCGGACCCGCCAAGAAGGCGGTTCGCGAGATTCGTGGCGAAGCGACCTACATGCTCGCTTCAATCCTGGAAGAAGACCCGTCCAAGGTCGATTACGCGCAGGTTGCGCCGCTGCTTGCCGGCTACGAATCGCAATACCCGAGCATGAGCGCGAAGTTCCAGGATGTGACCGAGTGGCGCGTCACGGCGCTCGATCATCTCGGCAAGTACGACGAGGTTGACACCGATGTCGCCGCCCTTGTCGAACGCAACCGGGGCAACAGCGCCAAGGGCGATTTCATCAAGGGACTTGGAATCGACTTCTGGAAGATCGCGCTGGAAGCCAAGGCCAACGGCGATCAGAAGGCATATCTGGCCAACGCGAAGTTGACCGCGATCGCATACAACTTCTTCGCCGAGATGGTGTCGTCCGGCAAAATCCCGGTCAAGAATCTGACCGGCACGCTATCTATCCTGGCGCAGGCTCTGCAGGCTACCGGCCAGGAAGACAAGGCCGACGCAATCTTCCAGCAGGTCGTGAAGGCCGACCCGGCATCGCCCGATGCGAACGCGGGACTGGCCCGTATCGCGCAATCCAAGAAGAACTGGAAGGACGCGGTGACGCTGTGGACCACCGTCGAGAGCACGGCGGCCGAGTCCGACAACCTGTGGTACGACGCGAAGTACAACATCGCGGTGATCTACAACGAGCAGGGCAATACCCAGGGCGCATGCAGCAAGCTGGCGCAGACGCGCGCCGAACATCCCACGCTGGGCTCGCCCGAGATGAAGACGCAGTGGGACGCGCTGCAACGCAGGATGTGTCTCGATCACAAGGCCAACTAGCGGGGCGATGCTCAAGAAGATTCATCACGTCGGCGTCGTCGTGCCGAGTCTCGACGCGGGCTTAAGATTCTGGCGCGACACGCTCGGCCTGCATTTCAGCAGGAGTGCCACGATTGAAGAGCAGGGCGTAAAGGCCGCGTTGCTCAAAGCCGGTGAGAGCGAGATCGAACTGCTCGAGCCGCTCGATCCCGGCAATGCCGTGGGCAAGTTCCTCGCGCGCCACGGCGGCGGCTTGCATCACGTATGCTTCGAGACCGACGACGTCGCACGCGAGCTCGAAGCGGCGCGCGGCAAAGGAATCCAGCTAATCGATCAGAAGCCGCGCCGCGGCCTCGCGGGTATGATCTGCTTCCTGCATCCCAAGGCCACTCGCGGCGTGCTGGTTGAATACGCCCAGCCACCCGGCGAGTAGAGAAAGGCATGCCGATCTACGAATACCGATGCACGAACTGCGAGCGCTCGTTCGAGGCGTTCGTGCGCCGCGGCGACGCCGGCGCGCAGTGCCCGCTCTGTCACGGCTCAAAGCTGACGCGTGAAATGTCAACCTTCGCGGCGCGCGGCAGCAATGGCGCTGGCGCCGCCGCGGTCGCGGATGCGATCGCTAATTCCGGCGCGGCGAACGGCGGCCTTACCGCGGGCGGCGGATGCTGCGGGGGTGGATGCGGCTGCCACTAGCGCCGTGTTCGTCGTTCGCCCGATTCAGCTCTCTTTGCGCGCTTCGAATTCTTTTTTTGCCGCCGCCAGCAATTCAGGCTGTGCGAGCAAATCGTACGCGGTCATCGCCATCGCCTTCGCCACGCGAATCATCGCATCGTAGCCGCGCTTTGAGTCGGCGTGCGCGACGAACGCGTCTTCATGGCAATTGCCCTCGCCGTGGCGCGAGACCGCGAACGACGGATGAATCGCCGGCATCACATGACTGACGTCGCCCATGTCGGTGCTGCCGGTGGGCGTGTCGGCCGGGGCTTCGACCGATTTTGCGCCGAGCGCCTCGCTATGCGCGGCGTAACGATGCGCCATGCTGAGATTGTTGATCAGATTCTTGTAGCCGCCTTCGACCACGTGCTCGACGCGCGTTCCGGTCGCCATCGCGGCGGCCTCGGCGCATCTGATCACCCGCGCGCCGATTTCATTGGCGTAGCGGCTGGTCCTGGCGCGCGCCAAAAACAGGCACTCGGTTTTCTCGGGGATGATATTAACCGCCTGGCCGCCGTCGGTGATGATGCCGTGGATGCGCGAGCCGTCGCGCAGGTGCAGCCGCATCGCATCGACGCTCTGGAAGGTCTGGATCACCGCGGCCAAGGCGCTCGCGCCGTCCCATGGCGCCAGCGCCGCGTGCGCGCCGTGACCATGAAAAGTCAGCTTGAGATGCTGCGTGGCGAGCGCGGGCATCGTGCAAAATTCGGCGTCGGTTGGATGCGCCATCATGGCCGCATCGATGCAGCTGAGCGCCCCCTTGTCGATCAGGATTATCTTTCCGCCGCCGCCTTCCTCGGCCGGCGTGCCGAGAAAAACGACTCGCCCCGGTAGGTGGCTCGCGATGCTCTTCAAGCCCGCGACCGCGCCGAGCGCGGCGCCGGCGATCAGGTTGTGGCCGCATGAATGGCCGTTGGGCAAGGCGTCGTATTCGGCAAGGATTGCGACCGCGGGGCCCGCGGCGCCGAACTCGGCGCGAAACGCGGTCTTGAGTCCGCCGACTTCGCGCTCGACCTCGAGACCCAATTCGGTGGCGGCTTTGGTCAGCAGTCCGGCGGCGAAATGCTCCTGGAACTTGAGCTCGGGATGCTCGTGGATTTCGTGGCTGAGCGCGACCACCTTCTCGCGGTAGTTATCGATCGCGCGCGATATTTCGGCGTGAGCGTCCATCGGCGTGCTCCTCTCGATGCTGAGTAGCATTGTGAGTACCATCGCGCGTGCAAATTATCCAAACTCCGCGGCCGCGTGGAGAATCGACTAGGGGCGGACGCGGGTCAGCGGCCGCGTCAACATCTCCGGCACCGGCTCGCCCTTCTCGACTTTGTGCTGCGCATAGTCCTGCATCGCGGTTACGATTCCCGCCACCGCCTTGCCGAACATCAGATCGCGATTCTCGCGCGCCCAGTCGTTGGAGTATTTGAGCTGATGCGCAACCGGACCCTGAAACTGCGGCGCCACGTAACGCGCGAACAGCTCGTACGAGTGCAGCGTCTTTTCGCGCGTGGTCCATTCGTGCGCGAGTCCCAGGATGCCGCCGAAGCCGCCGGTCGCCTGTTGCAGTTCCTTGATCTTCGCGATCGCATCGTCGGGCGTTCCAACGATCACGCCGCCGCGCCCGATCATCCTGTCGATCGTCATCTCCTCGACCGGCTGATTCGGATATTCCTCGAACTGAAGGCGCGCGCCGAGGGTGTCGATAAAGTAGTCGCGGATCCACGAGTTGGCGCCGTCGCGAATGTCGTTCATCGCATCCTGGCGCGTCTCGGCGAGATGAATCGGGAAGACCATCCGCCAATTCTTGCGCTCGACGGTCTTGCCATTTTCAGCCGCCGACTCTTCCGCCATCGCCCAGCGCTTCATCAGATCGTCCAGACCGCCCGGCGCGTACGAGGCGACCGAGAGCACGCCGCACCCGAGCTGTCCCGCCGCCACCATCCCCGACGGCGAAATTGTGCTCGCGACGAAGATCGGCATGTGCGGCCGCTGGAACGGTTTCACCTGCAGGTGCGCATCGACGAGCTTGAAGTACGAGCCGTCGATCGAAATTTTGCCCTCTTCGGTGAACAGGCGAAGGATGGCGTTCACGCCCTCGACCATGCGCTTGCGCTGTGTGGTCGAATCGATGCCGAGCATGTGCGCGTCGGCGGCCAGCGCGCCGGGACCGCATCCCAGCATCACGCGGCCATGGGTCAGATGGTCGAGCAGGGCGAAGCGGTTGGCAACGTTGAAGGGGTGATGATAGGGGATGCTGACGACGCCGGAGCCCAGCATGATCCGTTTGGTCCGGGTCGCGGCGACCGCCATGAAAATTTCGGGCGACGGGATTATTTCCCATCCCGACGAATGATGCTCGCCGATAAACGCCTCTTCGTAGCCGAGCTCGTCGAGCCATTCGATCAACTGCAGGTCGCGCTCGAAGCAAAGCGTCGGATTTTCGCCGACGCGATGGAACGGGGCCATGAAAATTCCGAACTTCATCGTTTCTCCTTGGGCGGGGCAGGGCCCGAGCGGCCGCGTCGGGCCGGGGCAGATTCGTCAGGTTACGACGAAATCAGAACGCGAAACAAGAAACCCGCGGCATCTTCCATGGCGAGCACGAATGGCAATGTAATTTGAGGCGCGGATGATTGGTCAGGTTTGAGGGAGTCGCTCATGGAATTGGCGGCAACTTCCGCGGCCAATCGTAAGCTTCGCGGACGGCTGACTCAAATGGCCATGAATTCGCCCGGCAGGGTCTGGTCCCGGCTGGATTGCGCCACCCTGAAACTTTGCCTGCGCGAATTCGTCAACCTGAGAGGGCATTGGGAATCAAGAGCCCGGGAAAAACTGACCGGCTTGCCCAACGCAGGAGCAAATAGGATCATTACATACCAACGCGCGCCGCTTCGGCGGAGCGCTTGCATCGCGATGGCAACGACGACATTTCCGGGCATGGGACGCAGCTCGATTTCCGCGCTCGCGGCGGCGGTGATTGGACTGGCGATAGCGATCGGCGCAGGCGCGCCCGCCGCGGCGCAGCAGGGCTCGTCGATTTCTGCGCCGATCGTGATACCCGGCAGCCAGGGCAAGGAAACCTCGACCCTGGAGCTGCCGTCGATGCCGGCGAAACAGGGCGCCGACTCGCTCAACATCCCGCCGACGGTTCCGCAGGGCAGCCAGGAACTGGTGCTGCCGACGCGCGAGTTGCGCCAGCAGCCGGGTTACGAACAGGTCACGGTGACTGTGACCGAACCGAGCGGCACCTACGTCACCGGGCTGCAAAAGGAGGATTTCAAACTCTACATGGACGGGCAGCAGCGCCCGATAGAATTTTTTCGTCAGGACCTGAACACTCCCGTCTCGGTCGGCATCCTGGTGGACACTTCGGGGAGCATGACGCCCAAAATTCCGCAGGCGCGCGCCGCGATCGCGCAGTTCCTGCGCGATCTGAATGACAAGGACGACGTGTTTCTGTTCGCCTTTTCCAGCCATCCGTTCCTGCTCCAGCCGTTCACGATCAATCACGATCTCGTGATGCGCCGGCTCGCATTGCTGCACGCCTACGGACAGACCGCTTTGTTCGACGTGATCATGCAGGGGCTG
>Ga0074044_10002886_pt1 | contig 14911 bp, 8 predicted proteins | sample BogForMeECP23OM1_FD_94443 | JGI IMG/M metagenome (GOLD analysis project Ga0074044, IMG submission 94443) | Bog forest soil microbial communities from Calvert Island, British Columbia, Canada - Bog Forest MetaG ECP23OM1 | ecosystem: Environmental > Terrestrial > Soil > Wetlands ... | reverse complement strand
TTGGTACAACTCATTGGCGCTATAATGTAAATGTGAATTTACATTTGCATATAACCACTGTCAAGCGCTAATATCGAGGCCATGTCCAAGGGCCCCGCCCCATTCCGACCGAAGCAAAAGCGCAGCCGCGAATCCTTACGCCGCATGCTGGACGCAGCGGAAATCGTGCTGGACAAATACGGACTGGAAGGGGCGACTGTTTCCCGCATCGCCAAACAGGCCAAAGTCTCCCCCGCCAATGTCTACCGGCGCTTTCCCGACAAGGAAGCGCTGATGCGTGCCGTCTTCAGTCGTGGCACCGAAGTAAACCGAGAGGAGCTTGCCCGAGAGGTGGACGTGGAACAGTTGAGCAAAATCGGCATACGTAACTTCACTCCACAATGGATCGCCGGAATGCTGGGTGCTTACCATGCACGTACAGGCCTGATGCGCGCCACGGTCCTGTACGCTCAGCAACACGAACGCACGCCGTTCGTCCGGCGACAACGCGACTTGGAAGTGCGGAATTTCAAGAAATTGGTGAAGACATTCTTAGTTTGGCGGGACGAAATCCATCATCCTGATCCGGAGTATGCGGTCAGCTATGGCATCCTCATGGTGGCCTTCGCGCTCCGAGAATTAATTCTTTTCGACCAGACACGCACCTTCGAACACGCGCTTCCAGTGGGGGACGAGCAACTGAAGACGGAATTACCGAGGATGTTTCTGCGCTATCTGGGGATCGAAACCGACTGAACTTCAGGTGAATTTCTCCAGAGTTGCTCCTCTTGGTTATTTTTCTCGAGACTTGGCCAGGCGGATTGGGCAGCCCATTCGGTCGCGCGGACTACGAACGCGACGTTCGCGTTGCACTTGCCAAAGAAAACCTCGAAGAGGCTCCCAGGGGTTAAAGATGCCTGCCCCGCTCGGGGTAGGCTGAAACGGCCGCAGGAATTGGCCCACAATGGTTTTTGGGCAAGGCGTACTTGCCGAGGAGGCGAGCGACGCGCCCTGCTCAAAGGTGGGCCGCTCGAGGCTACCCTGCTTCGGCCGTGCAAGAGAGATTCCGGGCCCCCGGCTCCTGAAATTCCCTCCAGCAGACGTTAAAAACGAGAGACCTCACGCAGGCTTTTAGTGGACCGGAATAATCTGCCATTGCTGCGTTGTGCTATCGCTTTTTAGCGGCTCCTGCACTGCGAAGCCAGCTTGCGCACCAACTCCGCCGTTTATGTCGAGCGCCATACCGCTCACTCGATTCACAAAACTATAAAAACCGTTGCCGGCAGAAACGACGTCCCACTCCAGTTCCTGCCCCGTTCCTGACGGAGATTGAATGATGAGATTTCCCGCCGTGCTGGACCCGCCAGAATTGTCCAGGACATTCGTCGCGTTACCCGCTCCTCGATTGAGACTGGCAATGTGAAAGTAGCCGTCGTTGTTGCTGCTGATCTGCCATTGCTGGTTCAACGCTGGATTCCCATTGTCCGTCTCGGCGTCCAACATGGCGCCTGCGACAGTGGAGGCTTGAAAAACAGATAGAATTTTCCCGTTTGCGCGATTGGTGAACTTATAGCTGAGCGTCGGATCGAGTTTCCCACCCAGCGCGTCAATTCCGGGAAGTGGCGCAGAGTAATTCGGATCGCTGGTGTTGGTTGTGCCGGAAGTGTCCGCGTTGTTGAAAAGCGTCAGCCCATTCCAAATATATATCGCGTCCGGCAGATTATCGCCGTTGAAGAATCCGCCGCTTGCCTTGGGAATGTTCACACCCGCAGGGTCCCAATATTCGATCCCCATACCGAGATTGTTTGGCAGCCCTTTTTGTACGCTCTCGAGATCCAATAGAAATTGGCGCTGCAGCGCCGCGGTAGGTGGCGCATACCAAGGATCATTCGACTGAAAGCCGTTTTCATAGTGCTCTCCGGTTTCAATCAGGAAGATAGGCTTCCCGACGCTGTTCGCAGCGGCAACCAAAACGTCCTGTTCAACCGGCTGGTTGTTCGGATTGGAAGCCGCAGCTTGAGCGCTCGTCAAAGGGCCATGAAAGATTGGGTAGTAGCTCTGGCAGATGGCGTCGTACGGGATGTTGTTGGTATTTGCGAGCGTGAAGAATTGCGTAAGGTCCCATGCCGGAGTGATATGAAGACAGGTGAGCGGGGCCGGAATCGGAGCGCCAATCGAGGTGTCCGCCGCTGCGTCTTTGACGGCCTGCATGGCTTGTGACTGTATCGAGGCAAATCCGCCAAAGTCGGCTCCCGTGGGGCTGCCAATGGAGCCTAGAAAGCCGGTATCCACTTCATTGCCAATCGACACCAAGTCCGGCATCGTTCCTGCCTGCCGGTACGCCATTATTTCCGCCTTCACATAGGCGTAAACATCGGTCTGCAACTGCCCGAGCGATTGTCCGGCCCACGACGATGGGGCACTCGAAGAGCTGCCGCCGTCGAACAGCAGAGTCAGTTCGACGCTCATCCCGAGATTCTTGGCGCGTTTCGCCAGATCCAAGTCCTGTGCATCTGTCTCCGCGTAGCAGGCGTTGTTGCTGCACCCGGCTTGCGATGCATTCGCATAAGGCGGTACCGAGGATGGCCTCAGACGCACCATGTTGACGCCGTGGTTCTTGAGAATCTGCAGCACATCCTGCTGCTGACCTGCATCCTTCCACCAGGACAATCCGGTCGAAACACGAGCAGCTTCCTGTTTCTCCAGCAGGGCGTTGTCCACGCCTCGGAAGAAGGCGGGACGCAGCAGCCATTGCTGGCTTTGTGTAGCATTCCCGGAGAATGCCGTCTCGTTTAGCGCTGTTCCTGCCGCGGTAGCCCCCCCGGTCAAATCGATCAACAGGCCGGTACTCGCATTGGCGATACTGTAGTAGCCGTTGCTTGCCGCCGTTAGGCTCCATTGCTGGGTCGCCACCGTGGCGCAGGGATTCTGCACCACGTAAGTCACACCGGAATTGACTGCACTGTCGAAACACAAATTGTTACTGACGTTACTGATCCGCCAGACGCCGCCTGACAATTGCGTAAAGGCCCATCTCTGGCTCAAGTTCATGAAACTGCGCGTTTCCTGAACAATGTGGTCTCCGGAAGCGGTGGAATTAGGATTCAAGTCAGCCTGCAGACCGCTGAGTTGATTCAGGACGTAGTAGACCTCGCCATTGAGCGGGGTGATATCGGTGGGTTGCGGCGGTTGCTGACTGGGGGCCGCAACCGTGATGCTGGCAGAAGCAGTCTGACCCGTTCCTCCTTCGTTGGAACTCACCGCACTGGTGGTATTGTTTTGTACTCCCGTGGCTGTGCCTGTCACATTCACGGCAAAACTGCACGAGGCACTTGCAGCAAGCGTCGCGCCGGACAGGCTCACACTGGTCGCTCCGGCCACAGCGGAAACGGCTCCACCGCCACAAGCGCCAGATAAGCCGCTGGGCGTCGCGATGACCAGCCCTGCTGGCATTGCGTCGGTAAAGGCGATACCTGTCAGCGAGGAACTTGCGTTGGGATTGGACAAGTCGAAGACCAGGGCGGTGCTGTCATGCAACGCCATGCTGGACGTCCCAAATGATTTCGAAATCGTCGGCGGCAGGATGGTGGGAGGGGGCGGGGAAGAACCGCCCGAAGAGCCCCCGCCACAGGCGGACAAGCACAAGGCGCCTAGAATTACCGCGTTCGAATACCACAGACGGGATATTTGCGCCGGCAATTTTCCGTTCGCTCCGGGTCAGAACACCGAAGGCCGCGTAGTAAAGGCCTAGGGCGTCAATCATCGAAACAATTGATGACCAGACTCTACCTTTCCGATGCAAACGGACCATCCGACTAAGGTTGGATTGAGGCAAGGACGTGTAGGGAAAGCGCGGCCGGAGGATTCATGGCTCCGCTTCGATGTTTTGGTCTTCTTTGGTGCTCGGCTTCTTGTTCATCTGCCTATAGAGTGTTTTGACCTGCTCTTTCGCATCCTTTATCTCCTGAAACAGACGAAACTCCTTCTCGGCTTCCTCTTTCAATTGAAGCTTCCTGCACACCACCGCTAGCCGGTAGTGCGCCTCGCCGTTCAGTGGGTCTTCTTGCACCGCCATGCGCAAGTACTTCAATGCCTCTTGAGGCTTCTCCATGCTTACCAGCAGCCGGCCGAGGCCGATCTGTGCTTCCGGTTCGTTCGGATCGAGGGCAAAGGCTCGCTCGTAGCGCGCATAAGCGCTCTTGAGATCCGCGCGACGCCAGGCGATGCGCGCATACAGGCATTCGATCTTCGCACTATCGCCGTCGAAGCTTACGGCAGTTTCTAGTTCCTTTTCCGCTTGTGCCTGGGCTTCCGCGTCGTTGGGCGCCGCTTCAAGAATGGCTTCCGCCAGCTCGTAATGCACGCCCGGCAATCGCGGGTTCAATTCGAGCGCCTTGCGATAGTGCTCCGTAGCGCCCTTCAGGTCTCCGTCATTGATCAAGCGCTCCGCGATTACCTGTTGCATGCGGGCGGAACCAGGTGCGAGGATCGCCAGTTTATTCAACGTGTCGTCGGCCAGATTAAAATAAACACGCTGAGCCATATACAGGATTTCGACGTTGTCCGGGTCGATGTCAACCAGCGATTGCATCACGGAAGCGGTGCGGTCGAGGTTGCCCTGCTGGGAGTAGATTCCCGCCAGTTCCAGACCCACCTGGACTTTCAGGTTTTTATCTTTCAGTTTTGGAAAGGATTTCTCGAGAAGCGCCTGGGCGGAACGCTGTCCCAGTCTTCTTTCGCAAATTCCCAGAAGAGCCTGCGTTTTCGTCAAAGACGGGTCAACCGCGAGAGCGTTACGCAGATATTGGGAAGCGGTTTGATAGTCATGCTGAAAGAACGCTATGACACCCAAATTCGCATTGGCCTCGGCGTTATGGGGATCGAGCGCCAGGACAGCAGCGAACTCCTTGGCTGCGGAGCCCGGGTCATTCGCTTTCAGATATTCCGTCGCCTTCTGGAGGTGATCATGGATTGTTGTGGTTCGAGAGCCTGCCGTTTGCGCAGCCGTCGTAGAGAGCGCGATCGTGGAAAAGAGGAGAACCAGTAGCAGCCGTCTGCCGTAGGCGTGTCCGACACGAGTCGCATACACGAACGGAAGAGCGTCAAGGGGAAGCACGGATTCAACAAGTTTACTCGGTTGAAGCGCTTTCATGGAGGAACGGAGCGTACTGTCACCCATCCTCGAGGGAATTGAAAGGAAATTCTCCCATCACGCCGCAGCGCGAAAGATACCATGAAATCCGCTTCTTCCACGAACCGCAAACGAGTAGCGGGGCACGAAAGCAGCCGCGCTTCCTTGCCCCGCGGGGTGGCTTCGTCAAAACTTTGCCTAACGACCTCAGAAAGTAAAGTGAGCGCCAAGTTGTATGATGCGCCTGTTCCCGTTATAGCCTGCGGGACCGGTGATGGTGCCGGCGGTCGGATCGGCCAAAGCTCCGTTGCTCGGTCCGCACGCCACGGTCATGTTTGCACAGGTGTAACCAACATTCGCATCCGGGTTGGCATAGTTAATGTGATTGAACGCGTTGTACATGTCGGCTCTGATTTCGAGTCTGAAATTTTCGTGAAGTGCGAACTCTTTTCCGATGCCGATGTTCACGTTCGCAAAGCCGGGCCCGATCAAGGTGTTTCGCCCGTTGTTCCCAAAAGTGCCGGGCAGCGGGTCCGCAAAGGCCGTGGTGTTGAACCAACCTTGAATGCTCGGATTCGATGATTTTGGGTTACCGATAATCCGCGGATACAGCGTAGACCCTGCGCTGATGGAGGGGGCTAGTCCGGGATCAAGGGCAGTCGCGACGGAACTCTGAATCACCGGGGTGTACGGCACTCCCCCGTGCCATTGGAAGAGAGTGGCGACGCGCCAGCCTCCTGCAATCTGGTTCAGCGCACCGTGGAGCGCAAACTGCCGTCCTTGGCCGAACGGCAATTCATAAACGACCTGCCCAACGAAGGTATTCGCCGCATTGAAATCGGACAGACCGTAGTTGCCTGCGGGGGTGTATGCGTTCTGGTAGATGTCCACACCGGATCCGTGACCTGTGCCGGTGCCTGTGTCGAGCGATTTTGACCAGCTGTAATTGAACATGAAGTTCAGGCCATAGGACATCCTCTTTTGCACGCGCACTTGCAGGGCGTTGTAGTTCGACCAGCCATCGTAGATCGCGCCGGCAATACTGTTGAAGTTGGGATTGGGGTTCCCGCAGTTGTAGCCGGTGCAGCCTAGTTCGCTTGCGGGTGCCTGGTTGATGTCGGTCTGGAAGTTCAGGTTCGTTCCGCGGGTGTAGACATAGCTGGTGTCCACGAGGATGCCGCCTGTGAACTCGTGTTGCACGCTCAAAAGCAAAGTCTGCACGTAGACGGTAGGCATATTCCGCGGGTAATACTGCACACCGCTGAAGTTGGCGATCTCCGGCGAAAGTGTTTGAAGCGTCGGGAAAATGACTGTGCCTGCGGGCGGTCCGACGGCCAGCTTCCAGGGAGAGCTGCCGGAAACGTATCCACCATTGCCCTCATTGTGGGGATTAAAGCCCAAGCCGAGAGCGCCATCGGTGTAATTCTCTGCATCGCGCGGCGCATCGAAAATTCCGTAGCTAGCCCGGACAGACCACTTGTCGTGCGGCGACCAGGCGATGCCTACGCGAGGGCCGAATTGATTGTAATCACCGTTTTGGATTGAGCCCAGGTTACTCGTGTGCCCCCCGAAGGAAGTGTCGCTCTGCCCGCCATAGAGGATGGCACCCTTGTAGAGTCCTCCGTTCGCGGAATTAGGCAGGACCGGATCGTAAACTCCAAACAAGTTGTGTTTCACGCTCCAGCCGGACTGTAATTGCCAGCGGAGGCCAAGATTCAGTGTCAGGTGTGAAGTGATCTTGTAGTCGTCGCTTGCAAACAATGCCCCGTTCCGACTGTACGCGCTGGTTGGGTCGTACTCATAGACATACCAACCGTAAACATTACCGGCGAGAAAGTCAGCATAGGGAACTCCGGTGACGCTGCCGTTGAACTCAAAGTTTCCGGAGGTGATGTCGCCCCAATTTGTGTAGTTCTGGTAGACCTTGTCGAACTCCCCGCCAACTTTGATGGTGTGTTTGCCGCGGATCAAGGTAAGGATGTCCGAGACGTTGTACACACCTTCACCGAGAACAGCATTGATGTTGCCGTTTTCGTTGCATCCGGCTCCCAAAGTAATACATCCAGCCCCTGCTCCCGTGTCGATCGTGATCTTGGGAAACACGTCGGACGGAGCATTGGTGCCGTATGTCGGTTCGAGACCGATGGTCGTTGGAACTCCCTTTCCAAGCGATGGCGGCACGTATTTATCGAGTTCGCGGCTTGCACCTACGCGAAACTCGTTGAGGAGCGTCGAGCTGATGGTATATACGTCAGAAAGTTGACCGGTGAGATTGTAGTTGTTTCCCTGGGAATAGGAGGTCGCGGGGTTGGGGTAGAGCGGATCAGCAGGGACGTAAGACACTTGGTTGGGGTAGTAGTTAAAGCTGAAAGAAAGTCTTTGTTTGTTTGAAATGTTGTAATCGACTCTGCCCGTATACCACGTGCTCAGGTTCGGACTGGAACCGTTGAACACGTAGTTGTTAATGATGGGACAAGTTTGCGTGACGGTTGCCGACACATTCACCGGACCCGGACATCCCGCAACCCATCCCGGACCGTTTGAAGCCGGGAAGTAGCTCTGGAGCTTTAACGCAACCGGATCATAAGTTCCGAGAAGCGTGCCTGTGGGGCTGAAGGCTGAGCCTGTGGAACCGGATATGCCGTAGAAATCCCCCGCTTGCATGGCGGCGGTCGGGTACGTGTAAAGTCCAGAAGTTGGAGAAGACGCCGGGTTGCGCTGGTAGGTAAAGAAGAAAAATAGCTTGTTTTTGATGATCGGCCCGCTCACGCTTCCGCCGTATTCATTCCAGGTCTCCACGGCTTTCGTCCCGGTCGTGTTGTAAAAGCCTCTGGCGTTCAGCGCAGTGTTCTGAACGAACTCAAACGCGCTGCCGTGCCACTGGTTCGTTCCGCTCTTGGTGATCACGTTGATCGAGGTAAGGCCGTTGCCATACTGCGCAGGGGCGTTGGCGGAATTGATGCTCACCTCACCTATCGAGTCGATCGGCATAATAAAATTACTGCCATTGAAATCTCGCGGAGCCGTGCCGGACGACCCGTCCACCAGAAAATTCACATTGTAGGACTGCGTGCCATTCACTCCGACCTGTTGGCCGTTGGCTTCGCCCGTTCCTCCGCCGGCATTCACGCCGGGAATCAGTTGGGTCATTTGCGCGCGCCAATCGACCCCGACGATGGGTGCGGTCTGAATCGTGGCTGTACTCAAATCAACTTTCTGCGAGGTCGTTTCCGTCTCTACCAGCGGCGGCGCGCCGTTCACAACAACTTCCTGGGAGGTCGCTCCAATCTGGAGCGCGGCATCCACGACCACAGTCTCGACTTGGAGAGCAATGCCTTCGCGTCGAAATTCACTGAACCCTTGCTTCGTGAAAGTGACGCTGTAATTTCCCGGGACCAGAAAGGGGACATCGTACAGGCCAGACTGGTTCGTCGTCGCTGCGGTGACGACGCCCGTCTGTACGTTCTTGACGGAGATCGCCACCCCAGCCACCAGGGCTCCCGTGGGATCGGTCACCGACCCTTTGATCTCTCCCGTATTCGCGTTTTGGCCTTCGGCGAATGGAGCGAACGAAATTGCCGCCAGGAACAAGAAAACGAGCCCGTACCGGCGAAGAGCTTCGGAATTCATCACTGGAACCTCCTGAGAGCTGCGAACCCCTGCAAGCACCGGATAGCTTCAAACTCGGAATCGGCCTATGACCCAAGGACGGCTTGGTGAACTCGACTCGCCGTCCCGGTTCTCGATCGCTTTCTGTCACGACGCCGTGCAAACCTCAAGCCCAGGTTCGAAATGCACAACTTTCGGGGGTGGTCTAATTGACGGCATATTACGACGTGAATATCGTGCAGGGAATCCGTCTAAAGTAGGATTGTCGATGGAATGTATCGTATTTTCCCATAATAAGTTCCACCGCAGAGAATGCCCGGCCGGGACCTTGGGGACGAGGCTTTACCGCCGGCTGACTGAAATGAAGTACCACACGGTCGCGGGATCTCCCAGGGTAAAGGTCCATCCGTCTGTTGTCTGGAGAGCGGATCGAGGGTCACCCAGAGGATGGCCGGCCCCGTCCAGGGCAGTTACGGTGATTGCGGTTGCCCCTTGAATCCCGCGTAGGATGATGTTCCCCTGAACGGGTTCGATCAGCGTAGGCGCGCCGCCCTGCTCCGTTAATGCAGTACCGGAATCGTTCCATTTCATGCCGGTGTTGGCTACACGCGACCCCGCCGTCAGAATCATTTTGCTCGATTGCGCCAGAGGCTTGGAATCCAGGGACGAAACCACGATACTGGCAAACTTGTTCGAGATCTTTGCGGAAAGATTTTTCAACACCGGCCGATTTGCCCCCATGAACCCGATTAGGGCTTGTGTTCTATCTGTGTTGATGGCGACCAGGCCTTCCTCGGGCGGAGACGTGTACCATGTCAACTCGTCCGTGTCCGAAACGATTGGACTGGCTTGTTCTGCGGCGAACTTCTCTGTAAGCCGTCCATCGAGAGAGGCAATGCGAACCTCATGTTGCAGCGGCAGCGAAAGCGGAAAGCCTGGCGTGAAATAAGGCCACTCAGCGGAAGGCATCCGTGCGCTGTCCATTACCTGTTCCCTCGAGTACGTCCTTTCCACAGTTTTTAGCGCGCGGCGAACGTCTCGCCTCCGGAACAGCAAGGCTCCCGAGGCGCATTCCGTCATGCGGACCGGGTCCAACGAAATATCAAAAGGATCTCCGACATAGGACGGCCAATCGGGCGCAAGCTTGGGTTCAAATGTGTACAGAACGACAGCGTCCCAGTCTTGAAAACTGCCATAAGCCGCAATGATGGGAATGCCTTCGGCGGCAAAATCGTTCGGAAACGGATGGTTGAATTCGCTTACGGTGTAAGGTTTGCCGGCGAAAGCGGTCCGGGACAATTGGACCACGGTAGAGTGCAGTGGATCGTTAACCATGGGCGAGTTCTTGGCTTCCTTCGAGCCCGGATGTTCCCAATAAACGTGCCCGTCAAGAAGTTCCATGCGAGAAAGAGATGTCAGCATTGGGTAGCTGCTATTCGAATGAGAATGATCCGCGGTTCCGAGGATCGGAACCTTTATGCCCAGCGTGGTTTTCAGGTACGCACTCATGTCCTGATAGAAATGATTTTCCACGTCCATGTAGAAGGACATCTCCGCGTGGAAACGTTCCTGCGGGGCTGCGGCTACCTCTGAACTTTTAAGCAGGGGAACGGCTTGGTCTGCTTGCACACCGGTCAATTCGCGTAAGCTTGCTATCTCCGCCGCGCTGCGCGTTTCTTTCAACCAGGTGTTGTACTGGCCTGTGAGCTCGGCCTCAAAGAATGGCCCGGGCGGATGAAAACCTATCCACAGCCCATTCTCGTTGACGATTTCCACGAGAGCCACGGCTGGTTCGTTGCGGTACTCGGTTTTTGTGTAGGGATTGTTGTGCGTGAGAATCTGCCGCGCATAATCCTTCTCCAGTTCGATCATGCGCGAATCGAAAAGCGTAACTCCCTTGCTCCAGTGACCCGCTTCATAGTCCGGGATTTTGTCTCCGGGCTTGAAAGTCCGCCCGACGTTTAGATTCAGATCGACGTAGATGCCGCGTTTCTTGAGTTCGGCGACCAGGAAATCCAATCGATCTAGCTGGCCGGAGTCGAAGTGCTGGGTATCTTGCCGCGTGCCATCGATGATTCCTCTGGGGGAAGGCAGATCGAGGAAGTGAAGACGCACCAGGTTCACCCCGTATCGCGATAACGTTGCCGCCCACAGGGGAGCGTCTTCCTTTGGAGGGAGGAGCACCGAGCCCTTGCTCCAGTCCGTCAGATGCACGCCCCAGAAAAGAATGCGTTTGCCGCCGTCTGTTACCAGATGACCGTCCTGAATGTGAACAAAACCGTCTTTACCGGCGGGAGCGTCTTCTAAGAAAGAGAGGTCTACGGGCGAAGAACCAACCGCGCGATGGTTCATCACATACGGCTTCAGGAGCGTATCCGCCATTTGCGCGCTGGCGGCCGCCGCCGACAAACAGGCCATAGATGCCCCGCAAAAAAAGCGCATCCAGGGTCCATTTCTTTTCGGCATTCTTTGTCCTCCTCTAACGGGCCAGGTCAATGAGGTCTATCGATAAGCCTATTTTCGGCGGGTTGAGGCGCAGTAACGTTCGGAGACCGCTTCTTCTCAGGAAGCAACGGCAATGCGGCGGAACTGCGCACCTTCATGCTGGCTACTGCTTGATATTCCGGGATCGCGATGATCTCTTTCAATCTGGCCACTTGCCCGGAAGCAGGAAATGTAAGCCGGCTTCCAGGAGGCAGATAGATCGGCTCATCCTTTCTCATCGGAAGAATCTGCAGTTCAAGTTCCCGATTCTGGTTGATCTGATTGATCCGCTGCATACCAATCTCGAATGGCGTGCCCTTGTAAAAATCGTCGTTGATCAACTTACCATCGGCATAGAGCCTGGCGATATCACCCTCGTAACTGATTCGTAGAATAAGGCTATGCACGGCTGGAGACTTGACCGGTGGGACTTCCAGAGCCCATTGCGCCGCTCCATCGAAAACCGCAGCTTCCGGCGCTTCGGCCACTTCCTTCCCCATACGCACGGGGGGACGGAGTTCTGCAGCCTTAAGCTGTTCTATTCCAACTTTGATGTCTACCTTTCCAACATGTGTTGCATATTTCTCGAACAGGCCGTCCTGGCCGAGCGCAGTGAAGAGTGCGGGCGCTAGCTCCAATTTCGGGAAAATCTCAAAGTTGAGCTGAAGCGGATCGGTGGCCAACAAATGGATAGCGCCTTCTTCAAAAAACACATCCGCCGACGAGAGCAGCAGTCGCTCCTGGCCCTCGAGTGTGGCGCGCCAGGCATTTCTTGCCATTTCCCGGGAAAGCACCAGTATCTGTGTCTCGCTCCCGTCAGCTTTTCTGATGTGAATTACGAAATCAGGTCCCGGCCGGATCTGATCCACAAGCACGGAACCGTGTTCTCGAACGACCCTGCCTCCGGCAGCTTCAATCGTTTCATCGGGTGTAGCGGAGAAGGAGAATTCTGGGGGCAAATCCGGCCATGCAAAAAACACATACGCGTGCAACTGATCCAACTTGCAGAAGGGCTGGGCGGTCGCGTATCGGAGAACTGTTCCGCGAATGTTCAGATTCACTGGCCAAAAGACATACGCACCCCCAGGAATCTCTATCGGATGATTCGGCACGTTTATCTCGCCGGAGACAGTTTTCAGCCGAACCTGGAATTCCTTTCGCGCGGGCAAAGGATAATTTTTTTGATAGTTGTTGATGAAAATGAAGCCGTGATCTTTTTCAAAGCGGGCGGCAACTCGTGGTGTAGAGGTGTCGGTCTTGCTTAACGGTACAACCTCCGGGAAGTAAGCGGTCATGGGGGCCAAAGAGGAACCGAAATCGTTTAGGAACAGATGAAGAGTTTTTAAATTTCGGTACGATGAGTTCTCCCGGCCAAAGGCACCCAGCGGTGCCTGGAAGTCGTACCATTTTATCGGCACATCATTGGGAAATCCCGTGGACTGAGACTCCTGCAACGTTGTGCGTTTGCCGTCTGGATTCGTTCCGCCTTGGAACATGTAGTAGCCGTTCCCCACGACACCAGAACCGATTTTTACCAGAGTCATCGCGGCTGTGTCGTCGGCGGTCATCAAAGGCCGCCGATGATAAGAGATGGCCATCCCGCCCCCCATTTCTGCAGTGAGGAAGGGAAAGTCCGCGTACCGAGCATCGAGGTCGGGACGCTTTGAATGCAGGTCGCTGCCGACATTCTCGTCACTTCGTATTGCTGTGAAGAAAAAATTCGCGTTCGGCGGCAACTCGTCCAGACTGCGGCTCCAAAACGCATCTCCGTAACCTCCGAAGACGGGAAGAAACTCCTTCGCCGGTACTTCGGCGGCATCCCAGGCCGTGGCCGTGTAATAGGGTGCGTCGATCCCAGCTTCGCGGACGAGTCGCAAAAGCGTCAGCATGTGTTCTGTACCTTGTCCTGGGCCGTGGCCATGGTACTCGTTCTCAATTTGTACGCCGATAATTGGCCCACCCTTCTTCCAATACAACCCATCGGTCTGCTGGCCGATCTCTTTGAAGAAACGCTGGACGTAATTGAGATACTGCGGATCGTTCTGGCGCGTTTTACATTTTTCGACCAGCCAATCGGGCAAGCCCCCATTGCGGACTTCGCCGTGTGCCCACGGTCCGACACGTATCCACACGTACATGCCATGTTTGGCACACAGTTGGACAAATTCGCGCAGGCTGCGTTGTCCTCTCCAATCGAACTGGCCTTCAATTTCTTCATGATGGATCCAGAAGATATAGGTAGAGATGATCTGTACGCCACCGGCTTTCATTTTTAGAATCTGTTCTTCCCATCCGGATTCAGGGTAACGCGAGAAGTGAAACTCGCCCATGACGGGAAACCACGGCTGGCCGTCTCGAATCAAGTAACGGCTGTTGGCGGACAGGGAGTGTCCTTGAGGTGATTGGCCGCCCACGGGAAACGGAAGGGGAGTTGGCGGAGCCGGAAGTTGACTTACATCGATTCGGACCGTATTACCGCTGCCTTGGCCCTGGGCATGGACAGAATCAACTTGAATAACAACGGAGCAGGCAAGGAGAGACAACATAAGACGCGGTCGGAGCGCGTTTCTGGTCATTGGTATTCCTGATACTCGTGGTGCGACAGATAAATGTATACGCGGAAGGACTTGGGGGAATCCGACTAAGGTAGTACTGCAGGAAGCTTTACGGCTACAAGTGTTCCAGCCCGCGCTGTAATGCCGCAATCACCGCTTGGGTGCGATCGGCGACTTCCAACCGCAACAATATCACGCTCACATGACACTTTACGGTAGCTTCCGTGATGCCCAGCGCAGTGGCGATCTCTTTGTTGCTCTTGCCGCGTACCATCAAAGAAAGGACTTCTCGCTCCCGCGGACTTAGTTCCGCATTCGGAGTGCGATCCGCTAGGCTGCGCGCAATGGGTGGCGGAAGGAATCTGGAACCAGAATGAACGCGGCGCAAAGCGTCCACCAGCGTCTCGTGAGACATCCCTTTGATGAGATAGCCAAGCGCGCCTGCTGCCAGCGCCTGATGGATGTCCTCATCTCCCTCATACGTCGTCAGGACTACACATTTGGCCTTGGGATCACACTGGCGGATCTGGCGCAAAGCTTCCAGGCCGCTCATTCCCGGCAATCGCAGATCCATAAGGATAACGTCAGGCGGGTGCAGCTTGAACAACCGCACTGCTTCTTCGCCAGTACCCGCTTGTCCGCTGACTTCCATGTCGGGCTGTGCCGCGATGATGGCTGCTACTCCTAATCGCATGATCGGATGGTCATCCACCACCAGGATGCTGATTTTTCGTTCTTTGCTCATGCGCGTTGGAGAATAACAGCCTTCCCGTTGCTCCGATGCGTGGGTATTCTGAAAGCCAGTCGCGTTCCCTCACCAGGCGCGCTGTCCACCGTAAAGTGGCCGGCCGCTTGTTCAATCCGTTCGCGCATCCCGATCAATCCGAAATGCGAATCCTGCGCCATGGCTACTTCCTTAGGATCAAAACCGCGGCCGTCGTCTGTAACTTGCATTTGGATCGAGTCGGCGTCGAAATGCAGGCCGATGCGAATTTCCTGCGGTTGCGCGTGGTGTACGGCATTTGAAACAGCTTCCCGGGCAACCATCAAGACAACATACTCCAACGCCCGTTCGAGCGTCACAGGTGTGCCGGTCACATCCAGTTTCACACGTACGCCGGAACCGTGGCTGACCTGCTCCACCATTTGGCTG